>Ga0157372_10000006_pt1 | contig 354669 bp, 323 predicted proteins | sample C55metaG_FD_115307 | JGI IMG/M metagenome (GOLD analysis project Ga0157372, IMG submission 115307) | Corn rhizosphere microbial communities from Kellogg Biological Station, Michigan, USA - C5-5 metaG | ecosystem: Host-associated > Plants > Roots > Rhizosphere > Soil | place: USA: Michigan...
GCGCCGGTGACCTGGACGCTGATCGTGCCGCCGGCCGGCACCGCCCGCGCCGGCGCACCTACACCTGAGCGGGTGTCCAGGATCCGGGCCGGCGCCACCGCACCGAACCCACCCGCCGCCGGGCTGGAGACAGGGCTGGAGGGGCCTATCGTGGCGCCGGATTTTCCCGGGCTGTATGCGAACACGCCAGTGGCCACCAGCCCAGCAGACACGACAACAGCAACCAAGCCACGCACGACTTTCGCCCCCCGCACAGAAATTTACGAGAGCTTGACAGCACACGCAGCGTTACGCAAGGCTCTGTCACCGTTTAATGACCTTCGGCCTTCCTAATCGCGACTTCATCCTTCGATGGTCCGGACGGCCGCTGTGAGCTCCTCGGCTACCTTCGCTTCCTCAAGCGGCTGAGGTGCAGTCAGGAATAGGCCGAAGGCAAGCGTCCACATAAAGTTGATGCCCCGCTGGGACGTCTAGCTTCCAGCGTTCTGCTTTCATAATTTGTCATCTGCATGCTATAGACGATCGGTCAATGCAGCACGAGCACGATGATCCTGATACCGCTGGGAATTGAACTTTCGGGCCGGGGTCTGATCCGTGGGAGCCGAGCGTGGCCCTGGTGGTGATGGACGGAGATGATTGCGGATCGCCCGAACTGACGGAGTCGGCACACGCGGTGAGCGCCAGCACGGCGCCGTCGAGTGTGCAGCCGAGGGCTACGCCGATCATCTTCACCGCTACACCCGTTCGCTGTCTGGAAGGGACAAAAGACCTAGACACCGTGTGGCACCCGGTCTACCTTCTGCAGCCGCCCGGTTCATGCATCTATGCCTTAAAAGTGGGATTCAGTGCTGCTTGCGTGGATTAATACGCTCGATGCCGCCTGATGGCAGTGATTGTGGCGGTGGCGTTGTGCGGAGGCTACTCGAATGCGCCTCCTCGTGGCCATGGTCATGACGGCGCCAAGCTGAGTCGCAATGACCATATCCAGGACAGCGTCGTTCACTTCTGCCCGTGCCGCCCACTCAAGCAGAGTGGTCGAATCAGGGAGCGATCCGATGGCAAATTGCTTGGCTCCGGTCGGAACAACTCGGAAGACCGATCGATCGATTCGGAGCTCTGAGGGACTTGTACTCGATGCGGGCCCCTCCGCAGCATGATCGGGTCGGAGGATGTAGCGTTTTGCTCTGAGGCTGCAGGCTCAACAGCCAGTTCACCAATTCGTGCACATCTGGCAGTGAATCAGGAGATGAGACCGCCCACATGGCATTTCCAACCGGCTGCCGAGTCGGGGTTGCGCAGGACTAGCTTCGCGCTGAGACCCCACTGGTCCTTGCATCGCTGCTTAATCTGAGTACGTGTGATGGGCTCGTTGGAACCGACACAGTGATAATGGAAGGCCGCGTTTCTTTCGGTAGGCGGCGCGACAATGCCACCGAACTGCTGACACAGAGGCTTTAGCTCGATCGGTCGATCGACTCCCAGCGGACGCCATAGCCCGACGCCGCATATGAAGAGAATGACGGCCACCGCTGCCGCTAGGGGCAGCAGATACCTAAGTTGTCCCCTGCGGGCTCGCGGACGATCGAATAACGTGGCCACCAGGGTGGCTAGGAGTACAGCGCCGACGATCCACCAGTTGAGCTGCCGGAGGCTGGCGGCCAGCGCGATACCGAACCCGAAAACCGTGAAACCTCTGACGAGCGCTCGCTTCACCTGCTTTGGGGAGATGTTCTTACCTCTCTTGGGTTTGCCTGACATCTGACCACCTCTAAAGCAACGCGATATGACAATCGTGCCTCGGAGAGTGGTCCGATGGCTGCTGGGCGTCCCGCTCGGACCGGAGGACCCCCACGGATTGTTGCGGCGCAACCGGTCACGCTGACCAGTCGCCAGCCGCCGCGGCCCCCAGCTCGGATGCGCGAACCGGAGCCGGGCGATCTCGACGTCGACCTCGGCCGGCATCTGATGCGGACACCCGACCGGGCGATGCGAACCGTCGGCCAACCCCGCCAGCCCACCGTCGTACTTGGCCAGCCACTGATGCACCGTCTTGCGCGCCACCCCGAACCGGGCCGCCACGCTCGTCACCGTCTCACCGTCTCACCGTCGCCGATCACCGCGTGCACGGCCTCATACCGCTGCTCAGCCACCGAAAGCTCCCTCATGCCGAGGGAGTGTCAAGGATCAGCCGAACACCGTGTCAAGCATCAGCCGAAACACCGTCAAGCATCACCCGAACCCAAAACGTCAAGGATCAGCCGAGACAACACACAACACACGGTGGACCTCTTGGGACAGCTCTCCAACCCTGCAGAGTGTCCGGATCAGCGCGGCAGAGACTGAGCGGGATACATGAACGCAGAGGGAGTGATTGCGTCCTGCAGAGGCTGCCGGCTCGTATGATGGTTGTCATGACCGCCGCCCGCGACGAGCTCCACCGCTTGGTCGAGCAACTGCCCGAGGATCAGGTGCCGGCTGCCCTGATCGAGGTGCAGCGACTGGTGCACGAGGCTGAGCCAGCCTCGTGGCCGCCGGCTTGGTTCGGGGCTATCACGGCAGGTCGCGCGGACACTTCTCAACGCGTCGATGATCTGCTGGCCGAGGGTTTCGGTCGCTAGCTGGTGATCGTTTGCGACACGGGCCCGTTGGTAGCTGCCGCGATCCAGGACGACGCGCGTCACCGTGACTGCGTCGATCTGTTCACGGCTTTGCATCTGGCCGCCCGGCGCATCCTAGTTCCGGGTCCGGTCGTCGCGGAGGTCGGTTATCTGCTCGCCCGCGAGGGCGGAGCACGCGTCGAGGCGCAGTTCCTGACGTCGCTGGCCGAGCGACTTTGTGGCCGGTGGAGCTCACTTCCGAGGACTACCGACGTTCGGCCGAACTCGTGCTCAACTATAAGGATCTGCCGTTGGGAACGACGGACGCCACCGTGATCGCTCTGTGTGAGCGGCTCGGGCTGTCTGAGGTCGCCACTCTCGACCGTCGCCACTTCACGGTGGTCCGGCCGCGGCATGTCGAGGCCCTCACACTGCTCCCCGACAGCTAATCCGCCGCCCCACTAGGGCAGGAGTCAGCATGGGCGGAGGACGGACCAGTGCCGACAGCAGGCGGCGCGGACCGCGGCGACGCCCGCAGTCGGGCGCACACCGCCAGAGGCTGTGCTCAGCGGTTCAGCCTGGCCGAAGGCTCGGACTGATGTCTGCTATACAAAGGCTGGTAGCCCTCTTGGGACAGTTTACGAACCGGCCAAGTGATGTTCCGAGTGTGAGACTGGCGGACTGCAGGGTTCGGAAGAACCAGAACAACCTCGTTCATCCGGTAGCGTGGCGCCTGAGATCAGTTGGTATGGGGGAAGGTCATGACCGGTCGGCGTCGCGGGATGGCAGCCGGCCTGGTATTGGCGATGGTCCTAACCGGCTGTGGTGGACACAAGCGCTCCACCGCACCGACATCGCGCGGGAGTTCGGCCGCAGGACAGGTCGCACTATCCGCTAGCGTGTCGTCGACCCTGACCTTAAGTGGCGGGATCGAGGTAACCATTCCCGCCGGATCGGTGAGCGGTGCCGGCACCCTCGACGGCCAGCTGGTCGCGGCACCGGCCCCGCCGCCGCGCGCGTTGCTGCCCACCGGATCGACGTATCGGATCGAGGTCAGCGGCACCCGCTTGGTTGGGCCGGCCATCCTGCGCTTCTCCGCTCAGGCCACCGGCTCGACAAGTGCTGGGCCGACGATCCCGGTACTGGCCTATTACGACACCACCACCAAAAAGTGGACGCCGGTTCCTGCCAGCTATCAGCCGGCAAGTAACACCCTCACCGCGACGTCGACGCATTTATCGGTGTGGAGCGTATTCCGTTTGGACGCATCGAGCCTGTCGAACGGAATGACTTCTATCGCTCGTGGCTTCCTCGGCATCGGCGACCACACTGAGCAACCGGTGAGCGACGGCCAGGACCGGTTGGCAGGCGTCGGGGTGAGCGTGACCTCATCATCGGGCTCGTTGCTGAAGTGGAGTGCCGGCATCACCAATTCCGCCACGCACGTCAAGGTAGCCAACAATCGTGGTTATGCCATCGGTATCAACTACCCGTCCACTTGGATCCCGACCCGGTTCGGAGATGCGGATGACATCATCACCGCCTTGGTCGATTTCGTCGGGGGATTGCTCACCGTCGCGCCCGACGGAAAACGCATCATCGTCCTAGCACCTGGTAAGGGGGTCGAGTTCACCGTGCCGACGGGTGGGTCCGGCACGGTGACGGCCTCCCCGAACGTAGAGGCCTACCTCCTGTCCGGCCTCCTCTACGGCCTCGACACCTTGACCATGGTTTGGGACAAGTTGCCGTGGACCTCCGGTACGGAGGCAGGCAAGACCCGCAAGGCCATCAGCTTGATGTTCGCATCCAAGGATTGTGTGGCCAGCTTTTCTAAACTGACCACGGAGGACGTCAGCACTGCACACGGCGCAGGGCAGGCGTTCCGGGACGCCGCTGACTTGGCCACGGGTTGCCTTGGCGACGCATGGCAGGTCGCGTACGGACTCGGCGCCGGCATCGCGTCCTTTGTCGCGGGCGTGTTCCTCTGGCTGGTAGACGGGGTGAAGTTGGCGCTAGAGGGATTACGCGCGGCAATCGACACCGTCCTGTACTTCGGCGGTTACAACATCGTGGTCCGCCAGGCTCCTTCGTCCGGGGTCAATCCACTGCTCATCCGCTTCGACGGCATCGGCTCCGTCGTCCTCGGAATGACCGCGAGCCAACTTCAGGCCCTCGGATACAGCGGAAGCCCGACTAGCTTCGGCTGCGTCCAATATTCATTGCCACCAAGCAATCTGATCTACATCGACATGTCGCAGGCTTCGAACTCGGTGATTGCGGCGAATGATTTCCAGAACCCGGCATATCATACCGAAGCCGGTATCTACCTCGGTTCCACCCTTGCCGAACTACAAGCTGCCTATGCCGGTTATCCCATCGAATCGCACATGGACGGATCCATGGGCCAAGGCAGTAGCGGCCTCATCGTAAAAGGCGCCTCCGGTTACTTAGGCTTCACCATCGACGCCGGTGTTGTCTCCGGTATCAAGGTCGGCAACACCGCAGAGCACGCGACGAACTCGGAGTACAGCTGCTAGCTCTTGACGCCGAGTCAGAGCGAAGGCGGGATGAGCCGGCTTTGCATGAGCCCACCGCGCTAATCCTTACTCGAGTAGCCAGGTCCCTTGATGTCCGAATTACAACGTTGTGGGCCCCGTGGGACTCGAACCCACAACCTACGGATTAAAAGTCCGCAGCTCTGCCATTGAGCTAGAGGCCCGGACGGCCGCTGGCGACGCGTCCGGGATAAGTTTGGCAGACTCGGAACCGCGACAGGATGCTAGCCGGGCCCCGAACCGGCGTCACCGATATCCAACGGCGAACGACCGAAAGGTCAGCCCGCGCGGCGTGCGGTGAACAGCAGGTACTCCCAATCGGTGAAGCCGCCCCGGTCGAACTGCCGGGCGAGTTCGGCGATGTCGCGATCCAACGCGGTCGTCCGTTCGGCATCCTCGGCGTGCAGCCGATAAGCCGCCATCACCGGTCCGTACTTGGTCTTGAAGTAATCGCGGAAGTTCTCCGGCTGGGCGAAGCTGCCACCCGGATGCCGCCGGCTGACTCGCACGTCGGTCACCCAATCGCCGAACAGCAAACGTACGTGCTGCTCGTCCCCCACAGCGGCAGCGGCTGCGCACCGGGCGGTGGCGGCAGATACGGCCGGAGGGTCACGAACAGCTGCCCGATGATGGCCGCCGGCCTCCAGCTGATCAGTCCGATGGTGCCGCCCGGCCGGCAGACCCGGACGAGTTCGTCCGCGCTGGCCTGATGGTGCGGCGCGAACATGACCCGACGCAGGACATCACCGTGTCGAGCTCCCCTTCGCCGAATGGCAGCGCCTCCGCGTCAGCCGGCCGCCACTCCAGCAAGACCCCTTTCTCGGCCGCCACCGCGCGACCGGCCTCCAGCAACTCCGGCGTCAGATCACTGGCCACCACCTGCGCCCCGGCTTGCGCCGCCCGGATGGCGGCGTTGCCAGTGCCGGCCGCCATATCGAGCACCGGGTCGCCGGCCCGTACCTCGCAGGCCTCGACCAGCACCGAGCCGAGCTCGGGAATTATCCGCATCGCCACATCCGGATAGTCGCCCCACGCCCACATCGCCCGGTGCCGTGCCTTCAGTGCGGCATCAGGCGTCAGCGGCGGTAACAGCCGACGCCGTCGTGCCCATCGTCTCCGTCATGCGGTCTCCTCAGACAGCAGCTACCAGCAGGCTCATGGCAAACCTAAGGAGCGAGCGTCGCGCGGCAGGTAGTACGGCCGACGTGAAATTCCTCGGCACAGTAAGGCATTTCTCGGACATGTAGCAGATACGGCCGGGACCAAAGCCACTTACGGCGTCGGGCGCAGGGTTGCGACGCTGGACGGCAAGCAGGGAGCATCCGCCGACAATTCGGGGGGACATCATGACGGCCACCTCTTTGCGTGAATCCGGCATTCCGTCCGGTGGAGTGGCCATCGCGGCGCGGATGGTCGACGCGGTCAAGATCTACGGCGTCGGGGATACCGCCGTACGAGCTCTGGACCGCGTCAGCGCCGACTTCCCGGCCGGCCAGTTCACCGCGATCATGGGCCCGTCCGGCTCGGGCAAGTCGACGCTGCTGCACTGCCTGGCCGGCCTCGACCGGCTGACCTCCGGCCAGGTGCTCATCGGTGACACCGACCTGAACACCCTCAATGACAAGCAGATCACGTTGATCCGGCGGCACCGTATCGGCTTCGTGTTCCAGAGCTTCAACCTGGTACCCACGCTCACCGCGCAGGAGAACATCCTGCTACCGCTGGCGCTGGGTGGTCAGAAGCCTGACCCGAACTGGTTCGGGTCGTTGGTCAACGCACTCGGCATCGCCAACCGACTGAACCACCGGCCGAGCGAGCTGTCCGGCGGCCAGCAACAACGAGTGGCGATGGGGCGCGCGCTGGTCACCCGACCGGACCTGGTCTTCGCCGACGAACCGACGGGCAATCTGGACTCGCGCTCGGCCAGTGAGTTACTCAGCCAGATGCGCGCCGCGGTCGACAACTACCAGCAGACCGTCGTGATGGTCACCCATGACGCCCGCGCCGCCAGCTATGCCGACCGGGTGGTGTTCCTCGCCGACGGCCGGATCGTCAAGGACCTGTACGCACCGACCACCGACACGGTGCTCGACACCGTTCGGACGCTGGAGAGCTGAGGTAACTCCAGATGCTGCGCCTCGTCCTGGTCGGAGTGCTCGGGCACAAGCTGCGCTACGCGATGACCACCTTCGCGGTGCTGCTCGGCGTCGCCTTCATCGCCGGCACCCTGGTGCTCACCGACACCATCGGACGAACCTTCGACGGCCTGTTCACCGACGTCTATCGCGACACGGCGGCGGTGGTGCGAGCGCACGAATCCTTTACGCCGCAAGCCAACTTCACCAGCCAGCGGCCACGGATCTCGGCCAGCGTGGCCGACCAGGTACGCCAGGTTCCCGGCGTCAGCGCGGTCCGACTGGCCATCGAGGGTTATGCCCAACTGGTCGGCTCGGACGGCAAGGCGATCGGCAACCCGGCTGCCGGCGCACCCACTCTCGGTGAGGCGTGGAACGACATTCCGGCAATGAATCCTTACCATTTCCTGCCGGGATCGCGGCCACCAGGCACTTCCGGCGAGATTGCCATCGACAAGCATTCGGCCGACGTCGGCAAGCTCAAGGTCGGCGACCGGGTTCGGGTGCTGACCCAGGGCGCTCCGGCGACCTACACCCTGACCGGCATCTTCCGCTGGGGCACCGCGGACAGTCCGCTCGGTGCCTCGATCACCCTCTTCCAGCCGAGCACCGCCGCGCTGGTGCTCGGCGAGCCGGGCAAGGTCGACCAGATCGACGTGGCCGCCACCAGCGGAATCTCCCAGCAGGAGCTGGCCAACCGGCTACGCAGCGCGCTGCACGACCCGTCGCTGGAGGTGCTCACCGGCAAGCAGATCACCAAGGAGGGCCAGAGCGAGATCCGCAAGGCGCTCAGCTTCTTCAACACCTTCCTGCTGGTCTTCGCACTGATCGCTCTGTTCGTCGGATCCTTCCTGATCTTCAACACCTTCTCCATCGTGGTGGCTCAGCGGTTGCGTGAGCTGGCGTTGCTGCGGGCGGTCGGTGCCAGCCAGCGCCAGGTCACCCTCTCGGTACTCGGCGAATCACTGGTGATCGGCCTCGTCGCCTCGGCCGCCGGGCTCGGCGCAGGCATCGGCCTGGCCATCGCGCTACGCCAACTGCTGGCCCTGTTCGGCATCGATATCCCGTCCACCGGCCTGCTGATCAGCACCCGAACCGTACTGGTCAGCCTGGTGGTCGGCACCGTGATCACGCTGCTGGCTGCGTTCTCGCCAGCCCGCAAGGCCGGCAAGGTGCCGCCGGTGGCGGCGATGCGCGACAGCATCGCCTCGGAGGAACCTCGCCGGATGCGCCGCACCATCTCCGGCGGCTCGGTGCTCGCGGCCGGTGCCCTAACGCTGCTGCTCGGCCTGTTCGCCGATGTGAGCAACCGGCTGGCGCTGGTCGGTGGCGGCGCGGTGGTCACGTTCCTGGGCGTCTCCATCCTGGGACCGTTGATCAGCCGGCCGCTGAGCCGGCTGATCGGCGCACCGCTGGTCGCCCGCGGGCCGATCGGCCAGCTCGCCCGCAACAACGCCATGCGGATGCCCAAGCGCACTGCGGCCACCGCGGCGGCGTTGATGATCGGCGTGGCCTTGGTGGCGGTGATGAGCGTGCTCGCAGCGTCCACCACCAGTTCGGTGGGGTCGGTCATCGACCGCACCATGCGGGCCGACTTCGTGATCGACAGCGGTGGCCAGCCCGGTGGCGCGACCGGCTTCAGCCCCGCCCTGCAGCAACGGCTGGCCGGATTGCCACAGGTCGCCTCGTCCACCGGCATCCGCGCCGGCGCGGTACGGATCGGGGGTTCCGGCACGGTGGTGCTCGCGGTCGATCCCAGCCACATCGATGACCTGTTCGATGTCGGGCTGGCGCAGGGCAGCTTGCGCGGCCTGACCCCGACCGGGGTCGCCGTCTCCCGACAGGTCGCCGACAGCAAGCACCTGCGACTGGGCAGCCGGCTGCCGATCGAGTTCACCGGCGGCACCAAGCCGTTCACCGTGCAGGCGATCTACACCGCGCGGGATCTGGCCGGTGACTACGTGCTGCCGATTGCCGCGGCGGAGCAGAACTTCAGCCAGCAGTTGGACTTCCAGGTCTACGTCCGGCTCGCCGCCGGGACGACCCCGGCATCGGGTCGCACCGCGATCAACGCCGTGCTCACCGACTACCCGACCGCGACGTTGCAGGACCGGACCGAGTACAAGGCCGCGCAGACCCGTCAGATCGACCAGCTGCTCAACCTCGTCTACGGGTTGCTCGGGCTGGCGCTGTTCATCGCGCTGGTGGGCATTGCCAACACCCTCGCGCTGTCGATCCACGAACGCACCCGGGAACTCGGCCTGCTCCGAGCGGTCGGCATGACCCGTTCGCAGGTGCGCACCACGGTGCGCTACGAGGCGGTGATCATGGCGCTGCTCGGCACCGTGCAGGGCCTGGTGATCGGCATACTGCTTGGTTGGGCGATCGTCGCCGCGCTGCACGACCAGGGGATCACCGTGCTGTCGGTGCCGGTGCTGCGGCTACTGGTGATCGCCGTGGTGGCGGCCGGCGCCGGCGTGCTCGCGGCGGTGGCACCGGGCCGGCGGGCGGCTCGACTGAACGTGCTCACCGCGATCGCCGCGGAGTGAGGATCCCTTCCGCAGCTGGGGATTCGCGAACGGTCGTACGGAAGAAGTCGTACCGAAGAAGTCGTACCGAAGAAGCAACGGGCCCGCGTGCTGCCATCGGCAGTACGCGGGCCCGTTGCAAAGCGGCGAGCTAGTCGTCGTCGCGATCCTGCTTGACGAACGACGCCCACATCGGCTGGACGCCATTGAGCCGGTCACCGGCGTGGCCGAGGTGGCCGAGGTGCCAGTTGTCCTCGATGGTGGTCAGCAGCGAGTAGTGGTTGTACGGGGTGTGGTCGACCAGGTGCCGCGGACCGTTGGCGGTCACGATGATGGCCGGGATCAGGCCGCCGCCGTAGGTGCCGCCGGGCCAGCTGGCGGAAACCCGCGGGTCTCCGGCCTCGACGTACGGCGAGTCACAGCAACCGTCGGCGCTCTCCCAGCCGCCGGTCTCGCTGTTGCCGGTGAAGTCGTTCTCGTCGGTGACGATGACGATCGCCGAGCGCTTCGTCCAGGCCTTGGAGTGCATGATGGTGTTCACCGCGCCCTGCACGAACACATCGGCCTTCTGCTTCAGCGCCGCGTCGTTCGCGTCATCCTTGGTGCTGCCGTACGGGCACGGGGTCTCCGGGTGGTCGGGCACCGCCACGTACACGCCACCGTGCATGTCGTTGCACTGGTTCGGGCTGATCCAGACGAACTGCGGTGCGTGGCTGCCGTTCAGGTCGGCGCTCAGCTGGGTGTAGTCGCGCACGTGATCCATCCGGGCCGGGTTGTTCTTGACGTCGTCGAACAGCACGAACGGGTTGTGCTTCTTGGCGTACAGGCTGACCGTCGTACCGTTCACGACCGGGCCGAACCGGTCCAGCTTGTTGGCCGGCAGGGTGTCCATGTAGGCGTCCCAGGAGATGTGCGCCTGCTCCAGCTGGTCGACCAGGTTGAGCCGGTCCAGATTCACCACGTTCTGGTCGTTGTCGTCCTGAATGCCGAAGTTGTCACCGGCGATGCTGGCGAGATAGTTCGGCATCGACGGGTGGGTGACCCCGTAGTACATGTCAGCCATCGAGTAGGTGTGCGCGAGGGTGGTCAGGTAGGGCGAGTTCGGGTCGTCGATCACGCTGGACTTGGAGTGGTTCTCCAGCATGATCACGTAGATGTGATCGAAGGCCGCCTTCTGCGAGTGGCCATGCTCGGAATGCTCGTTCGGCGACGGGGATGCGTTTGCCACCGCCGTCACGCCGAGTGCCAGGCCGGCTGCCAGTGCGACCGCCGCGCCTAGGCGGGCACGTCGTCCAAGATTCACTGCTGGATCCTCTCTCGTTGAACTGCTGCTTGAACTGCTGCCGCCAGCGGCGGCGACCAAGGGCGTCTGCTCGTCCGCAGGGGACTATAAGGGCTGTCTGTGAATAAGGCAGCCTCTTGGCGGCAATCAGGCCGCGAGCGGCAGAGCGGCCGAACACTGCGAGGGCGAGGTCGAACACCGCAAGGCTTGCTTACGGTGGCTGGTCGACTACCGGCTCGTCACTTCGCCTTGCCACGGTGTCGGTTCGCCGGCCGGCATCAGTCGGTAGTACACCGTGGTCCGTCCGGTCATCCGGTGCACCAGTGGTACCAGTCGGCCTTGCAGCAGCGGGAATCGGGAGACGAGTTGCCGGCGGGCATGCTCGGCCTCCGCGCCGGTCAGCCGGACCGCCAGCGCGGGCTGGTCGGAGCCCTTCGGACGTCCGGTGGGTGAGCACGGCGCGACCCGGACGCCCGGAAAGTTCGCCAGCCGCTTGGCCTTGCCGGCGGTCGTCCAGGTGCGGAAGTAACCGATTCCGTCGGTGTCTATGGCCAGGTTCACCGGCGTGTCGACAACCCGACCGTCCTTGCGCCGGGTGCTCAGCAGCACGGTGTTGGCCCGGCGCAGGTGCTCGAAACTCTCCATGGCGCCCTCATTGCAGCAGCCTGGCCGCCTGATCGCCAGCCGACCGGACGGCTATCCGGTCAAAAGTGCTGTGGCCCACCCAGGGCTGCGACCTATCCAAGTACCCGATACCGTGGGTATCGAAAACTTTGCGCACCCGTCCGAGAGGGAATGCCATGCCAACCCGTCGCGCCGCCATCCTCGGCGGTAACCGCATCCCGTTCGCGCGCTCCAACGGCCGGTATGCCCAGGCCGGCAACCAGGACATGCTGACCGCCACCCTGGACGGCCTGGCCGCCCGGTTCAACCTGCAGGGCCAGCGGTTGGGCGAGGTTGCCGCCGGGGCGGTGCTCAAGCACAGCCGGGACTTCAGCCTCACCCGGGAGTCGGTGCTCGGTTCGTCGCTGTCGGCCGAAACCCCTGCCTACGACGTGCAGCAGGCCTGCGGCACCGGCTTGGAAACAACCATCCTGTTGGCCAACAAGATCGCCCTCGGCCAGATCGAGTCCGGCATCGCGGGAGGCGTCGACACCACCTCCGACGCGCCGATCGCGGTGAACGAGGGACTGCGGACGGTGCTGCTGGAGGCCAATCGGGCCCGGACGGTAGGCGCCCGGCTGAAGGCCCTGGCGGGGCTGCGGCCGGGCCAGTTGGTCCCGGAGATTCCACAGAACAGCGAACCGCGCACCGGACTGTCGATGGGCGAGCACCAGGCCGTCACCACCGTCGAGTGGGAAATCGGCCGGCAGGAACAGGACGAACTGGCGGTGGCCAGCCACCGCAACCTGGCCGCCGCGTACGACCGGGGCTTCTTCACCGACCTGCTCACCCCGTTCCTCGGCCTGACCCGCGACCAGAACCTGCGACCGGACTCCTCGCTCGAGAAGCTCGCCGGGCTCAAGCCGGTGTTCGGCACCAAGCTGCCGGATCCCACTATGACCGCGGGCAATTCCACGCCGCTGACCGACGGCGCCTCGGCGGTGCTGCTCTCCTCCGACGAGTGGGCGGTCGAGCACGGACTGCCGGTGTTGGCCCACCTGGTCGACGCCGAGACCGCCGCGGTGGACTACGTGCACGGCGACCGCAAGGATGCCGGCCTGCTGATGGCGCCGATCTACGCGCTACCCCGGCTGCTGGAGCGCAACAAGCTCACCCTGCAGGACTTCGACTTCTACGAGATCCACGAGGCATTCGCCGCCACCGTGCTGACCACCCTGAAGGCTTGGGCCGACCCCCGGTTCTGCGCCGAGCGGCTGGGCCGCGACGAGCCGCTCGGCGAGATCGACCGCAGCAAACTCAACGTCGCCGGTTCTTCGCTGGCCGCCGGCCACCCGTTCGCGGCGACCGGTGGCCGGCTCGTCGCGACGCTGGCCAAGCTGCTGCACGAGAAGGGCTCCGGACGCGGCCTGATCTCGATCTGTGCCGCCGGCGGCCAAGGCGTCGTCGCGATCCTGGAGGCGTAGGGACATGCCAGACCGCTACCTGGAACTGGTCAACTCCGGCGTGGGCGCCACGGTGGCGGGCCGGCTGGGCCTACCACGGCCGGCCGTGCTGCGCCGGTACTCACCGGGCGATCCACTGCTAGCCGGCGAGCTGCTGTGCGGTGAGCTCAAGGGCGGCCTGGACGGGCTGGTGGAACTGCTCGCGGCGGCCGGCGTGCAGACCGCGGCAACCGATGAGGACGGCCGCAAGTGGGCCGGCCTGCTCTTCGACGCCACTGCCGCCCGGGGTCCGGAGGACCTCGCCGAACTGCGGGCGTTCTGCAACGGGGCGCTGCGCCGGCTTCGCCCGTCCGGCCGGGTGGTGCTGATCGGTCGAGCACCGGACGGTGCCGACCCGGCGGTCGACGCGGCGCGGCAGGCACTGGACGGCATCGTCCGGTCGCTGGCCAAGGAACTGCGCGCCGGCGCCACCGCGAACCTGATCCAACTGGTCGGCGAGGCGAGCGCGGCGGACGCCGAGGGCGCGCTGCGGTTCTTCCTGTCCGCCCGATCGGCCTACGTCGACGGTCAGGTGCTGGCGGTCTCGCCGGGCGCCGGCTCGCCGCCGGCGGACTGGACGAAACCACTGGCCGGCAAGGTCGCCCTGGTCACCGGCGCCGCTCGGGGCATCGGCGCCGCGATCGCCTCGGTGCTGGCCCGCGATGGAGCCCGGGTGGTAGTCGCCGACCTGCCCGCGGCCGGTGAGGGTCTGGCCCGGGTGGCCAACAAGATCGGTGGCAGCGCGTTGCAACTGGACATCGCGGCGGACGGCGCTCCGGACACCATCACCTCCTACTTCGAGCAGCGGCACGGCGGGCTGGACATCGTGGTGCACAACGCGGGTATCACGCGGGACAAGCTGCTGGCCAACATGAAGCCCGAGCACTGGGACTCGGTGATCGCGGTCAACCTGGCCGCGCAGTTGCGGATCAACGCGGCACTGTTGGCGACCGGCTGCCTGCACGACGGCGGACGGGTGGTCTGCCTGGCCTCGACCAGCGGCATCGCCGGCAACCGCGGCCAGACCAACTACGCCGCCTCCAAGGCCGGGGTGATCGGCATGGTGCGTTCCTATGCACTGCGGTTCGCCGATCGGCAGGCGGCGATCAACGCGGTGGCACCGGGCTTCATCGACACGGACATGACCAGGGCGATGCCGTTGCTGACCCGGGAGGTGGCGCGCCGGCTGAGCAGCCTGCAACAGGCCGGCCAGCCGGTCGACGTCGCCGAGGCGGTGGCCTTCCTCAGCCAGCCGGGTGCCGGCTCGGTGAACGGCCAGGTGCTGCGGGTCTGCGGACAGAACCTGGTGGGCGCATGACCATGGACCCCCTGGCCTGGAACCAGGTTGATCTGGCGGCACCGCCTTCGACCCTGTCGCTGTACCGCAAGGCGATCCTGCATCGCGGCAGTGATCTCGTCGCGGGGCTGAACGACCAGTTGCGGCTGGCCGACCAGCCGATCGACGCCGAGCGATTGGGGCGCTACCAACGGCTGTGCGGCTTCCGGGTGAGCGACGTGCTGCCACCCACCTACCTGCATTTGCTGACGTTCCCGCTCGGCCTGGAGCTGATGACCCGGCCAGGGTTTCCGTTCCCGGTGCTCGGGTTGATCCATGTCGAGAACGAGATCAGCCAGCACCGGCCGGTCCGCGCCCACGAGCGGGTCACCGTACGCACCTGGGCGGCCAACCTGCGTCCGCGTGTGTCCGGCCGGGTGATCGACCTGGTCAGCGAGGCGCTGGTCGGCGACGAACCGGTCTGGCACGAGACAAGCAGCTACCTGCACCGGGAGCAGACCGGTGGCAGCAGGCCGGACGACATCGTCGAGACGCAACCCAAGCCGGCGGCCGAACCGCCGTCCGGGCCGGTCATCCGCTGGCAGGCGGCCGCCGACATCGGCCGTCGCTATGCCGCGGTGTCCGGCGACCGCAATCCGATCCACCTGTCCGGTCTGACCGCGAAGGCGTTCGGCTTCCGCGGCGCCATCGCGCACGGCATGTGGCTCAAAGCCCGCACGCTGGCCGCCTTCGAAGGCCGGCTGCCGGAGGACCTCCGGCTCCACGTGGCGTTCAAGACACCGCTCTTCCTGCCGAGCACCGTCGAATTGCAGGCAACATCCACTGAGCGGGGCTGGCAGTTCCAGGTGCGCGGGGTACGTTCCGGCAAGCCGCATCTATCGGGTGACTTCGGGCAGCCCGGCCGCCGCGCCGTCGCCATCATTTAGCACTGACAGCTGTTCGTGGGTTCAGGGTTTTGGTGGCATCAGGCCGCTGCTGGCCAGCTCGCCGCCGATCCACGTCAATGACACGTTTTGCCGGCATCGTCTCGCAAACACCGTAGAGCCGTTAACCTACCGGAGTCCATCACAGCAGCCCTGATGTCCGTCAGCCGGTAACAGGGTCGCCAAGGCAGGCGATACGGGGTGCAGGAACCGCTTATGACGACGACCGTGGTGCCGTTTCCATTGCTGGCCATCGTGCAGGAGGCCATCAAGAACCTCGGTCTGACCGATCGACGCGTGCACGAAGCTGACTTCTGGTGTTCCGTGCTGGGCCCGGCACCGACCGACCTGGTCCAGGGCTGGAAGTTGCACGTGTCGGCCACCCCGCTGTCGGCACCGCTCGTGCTGCACGCCGCCGCCCAGGTCCTGCTGAGGAACCGGTGCGAGTTCAAGTTCGCCAAGGACCTCGAGCGCGTGGAGAAGCTCACCTCCATCCAGTACGACCGGGCGCAGGCCGGCAAGTTCATCACGGCCTATCCCGCCGACGAGGAGGAGTTCCACCGGCTGGCGGCCGAACTGTGCGATGCCACGGCGGGGATGCCCGGCCCGAAGATCCTCTCCGATCGGCAGTATCGGCCGGGCAGCATCGTGCAGTACCGCTTCGGTGCGTTCCGCGGTGTGCGAGTCCTGACCAACGACGGCGCACTGGAGGCGCGGATCCAGGACCCGGCCGGCAAGCTGGTCAGCGACCCACGCAAACCGTGGTTCACCCCGCCGGCCTGGGTCAGCCCGCTCACGCCGCGCGGAACCGGCGCGGCAACCGGCAAGGTTGCCACGAACGGTACGGGCAGAACCGTCCAGCCGGGCCGGCCGATGCTCGCCGACGGACGCTTCGAGGTTCGCCGGGCGCTGCGGCACACGGCGCGCGGCGGGGTGTATCAGGCGATCGAGACCAGCACCGGGAACTCGGTGCTGATCAAGGAGGCCAGGGCACACATCGGGGTGAACCGGCAAGGCCGGGACAGCCGTGCGCTACTTGCCCACGAGGCGCGGGTGTTGGCCGAGCTGAGCCCACTGACGCCGGCTGTGATCAGCCTGTTCGAACAGGACGATCACACGTTCTTGGCCGAGCAGTTCATCGAGGGCCAGTCGATGGCCCGGTACGTCGCATCCGGGGCGTCGGCGCTACCCGATGGGATGCCGCCGGCCGGCGAGATGGCCTTGGCGCTGGTAAGGCTGGTGGATGCGGTGCACAGCCGGGGCTGGGTGCTGCGTGACCTCAGCAGCAATAACGTCATGATCACCCCGGACGGCAAGCTCGTGCTTATCGACCCGGAATTCGCGGCCCGTCCCGGCGACATCGTGTCGCAGGTGTACACCCCCGGGTTTGCCGCGCCGGAAACGCTCGACGCACCGTCGTACGGACCGGCGCCGGATCCCGCCACGGATCGGTTCGCGGTGGGGGCGATGCTGATCCACCTCGTGCTCGGCCAGCCGCCGTTCTTCCTGACCGAGCACGGGGACGGGCACACCCTGTCCGAGCGGATCCGCCGGCTGCTCGTCCTGCTCGAGCGTCAGCGGCCGTTGGTCCGGCGGTGGTGGCCGCTGCTGACCGGGCTCTGCGCGGCCGACCCGGCCGATCGCTGGACCCTGCCGCAGGCGGCCGACTTCCTACGGGCCGAGCGCGGCACGGACGCGGTAGCGACGGGCCGGCCGCCGATCGAACTGCCGGCGCTGTCGAGGGACGAGGAGCAGCGCCGGGTATTGGCAGATGGCATCGACCACCTGGTGTCCACGATGCGCCTCGATGCCGAGTGGCTGTGGGAGCAGGACGGCTTCGGCGCGACAACCGATCCGGTGAACGTGCAGTACGGAGCGGCCGGGGTACTGCCGGTGCTGGCCAGGGCGGCCGGCCAGGGGCATCCGGGAACGGCCGATGCACTGCCGATCGTGATCGACTGGCTGCGCAAGCGACTCGATCGGACGCTGCGGGTGCTGCCGGGACTCTATTTCGGTCGAGCCGGCACCTCCTGGGCGTTGCGGGAGGCAGCCGACCTGCTCGGCGATGCTGGTTTGGCAGCCCAGGCCGAGCAATTCGCGCTGCGACTGCCGATCTCCTGGCCGAATCCCGATATCTGCCACGGCGCGGCAGGTGCCGGCCTCGCCCAACTCCGGCTGTGGCAACTCAGCGGCCGCGGGGAATTCCTCGATCGGGCGCGAGACTGCGCCGACGGCCTGCTGGAGGCTGCTCACCGTACCGAGGACGGGGTCTTCTGGCCGGTGCCGGCGGACTTCGACTCCGCGCTGGCCGGCGCCTGGCATTTCGGCTTCGCACACGGCGTCGCCGGCGTCGGCGCGTTCCTGCTCGCGGCCGGGCAGGCCTGTGCCGACAGCCGATACCTGGACATGGCCACCGCCGCCGGGCAGACGTTGGCCGCGGCCGCGGAGATCGGCGAATCGGGTTCGGCAACGTGGCGCACCGACCGCGGGGCGAAGGCCAGCAGCAAGGACATGCGCTATCACTGGTGCAGCGGAGCGTCCGGCGTCGGCTCGTTCCTGCTCCGGCTGGCCGCGGTGCAGGCTGACCGGGCGGCAGCCGAGCAGTACCGGGAACTGGTGTACGCCGCCGCACTGGCGGTGCACGAAGCGCGATGGAGCTCGGGCACGGCAAGCTGCCACGGGCTGGCCGGCAACGGCCAATTCCTGCTGGACGTGCTCGCCGAGGCCGAACAGGCCGACCGGCCGGACGCGGCTCAGTACCGGCAATGGGCCGAGGACCTGGCCGAGGTTCTCGTGACCCGGCATGCTTCGCAACACGGCCGGATGCTGGTTCCGGACGAGTCGGGAGTGCGCATCACGGCCGGCTACGGCACCGGGTTGGCCGGCGTGCTCGACTTCTTGCTGCGGCTGCGTCACGGCGGGCCGCGTTCTTGGATGATCGAGTTTTCGTGAGGGCGGCCCGCCCGGTTGCCATTCGCCGGACGAACCCGCGCTTCTCTGCCAGCGGCCGTTATTCGACGAGCGTTGTCACCGACGACCACGGCCGTTTCACCTTGCAGGGATGGGTATTGGGAGCGGCTGGGCCTCGACTCCGGTTCGAGGTGCCGGTGGCCGAGCCTGAGCGGATCATCGGCCTGCCGACCGAGGACGGCCGCACCGCGCTGGTGGAGCACCGATCGGACGCGAGCCTGCTCACCGTGCTGGACGCCGAGGGGCGCTGGGTCGGAGCACCGATCGGCCTCGAGGGTTGCCAGCTTCTGCCGTCACCGGTCGACTTCGCACTCGCGATCGGCCTGCGCCGAACCCGTTCGGGCAGCCGAGTCCTCCTGGTGCGGCATGACGGCGTCGCGGAGCTGGCGGACATCGAGGCACCCCTCGTGCACGGTTGGCCGTTCGGGACAAGCCGAATGTTGCTCGGCGCCGCGGACGGGACGGCGTACCTGCTCGACCTTCGCAGCGGCCGGGTCGAGCGCCTGCCCGAGGAACTGATCCCGGCCGGTGCCGTGCTGCTCGGCGTCGGCGGGGAGAGGTTCTTGCTTGCCGAGCAGGAAGATCCGGGTTGGCGGCTACTTCTCGGATCGTTGCGCGAGCCACCCCGCCCGCTGCCACTGCCGGCCGAAGCCGGCCGGGCGACGCCGGTCGCGGTCCGTCCGGACGGCAGGCAACTGGCGCTGGTGGTCGATCGCGGTGCGACAAGCCAACTGATGCTGCTCGACGAGGATGGCGCTCACACGATCGCGCATGGCCCGGCCACCCTGATGCCGGCTGCCGCCTGGACCGCCGACGGGTTGTGGGGGATCGGTAGCAGCCCGGATCGGCCGCCCGGCTACTACTGGTTTGCGCCGACCGGGGTGCCACTGCGGTGGTCCGCGCCGGCCGAAGCGGGCCCGGCGCCGCGGCTGGAACGCTTCGAGGGCGCCGATGGTGGCGAACTCGAGGCGATCGTGTACGGCCCGGATTGGCGCGCCGCCGAACGCGTCGTGCTCGCCCTGCACGGCGGCCCGCGGGATCACTGGCGGATGGCCTTCGATCCGTCGCTGCGGATCCTCGCCGCCGCCGGGGTGTGCGTGATCGCGATCAACCAACGGGGCAGCACCGGGTATGGCAGCGAATTCGAATTGGCGATACGGGGCTGTTGGGGTGGGCCGGATCTGGCCGACGTCCGCGCGGTGGCGGATCAACTGCGCCGTCTGCGTCCGGCCGGATCCCTTGCTCCCGGACTGTGGGGGACGAGCTACGGCGCCTTCCTGGCGTTGCTGGCCGCGGCTGCCGAACCGGACGGCTGGACCGGCTGCGTGGCGATCTCACCGTTCGCCTCGGTCGAACGCCTGTACGCGGTGGCCAGTGCCCGCGTCCGAGCGCTGATCGAACGGTTGGACGCCCGGCGCCCGGTCGACGACGACCTCGGCGCGAGGGATCTCGTCCGACTCGGCCCGCGCATCCGGTGCCCGGTCCTGATCGTGCACGGCCGGCTGGACGAACGGATTCCGGTCGATCAGGCCCGCGCGATCGTCTCGGCGATCGACGCAAGCGCTGCTCGAGTGCGGTACCTGGAGCTGCCCGACCGGGGTCATGCCGTGCTGCGGCCGCATCCCCACGATGCCGTGCTGCGTGCCGCGAGCGCCTTGTTGGGAGGCGCCGCCATTACGACGTGTTCGCTGGAGGAGGTGAAGTAATGAACATCAACCTTGAGCTGCTGCAGCAGTTGCCGGTCGACGAGGCCGAGGACGGTCTGTGCACGATGACCTGCACCTACAGCTGCATGCACACCGGCCTCATCGAGCCGTGCGATGTCACCGGTTTCATCAGTTGATTTGACCGGGCAGCACTGCCGGAAGGCATCCCACCGGCTCGGCCGGGCGTCCGTTCGGTCGTCGGGCCGAGCCGGTGGGATCGGGTAGGCGGGATCGGGGCAATCGACTCCGGTTACCCGTCGCACCATGCCGGGGCAGGGATCAGTCTCCGATCAGTGGCACCAGGCCGCTGCTGGCCAGCTCGCCGCCGGCTGCCTCGATGGCCGCCCGGGCCTCGGCACCGGCCGCCGGGGTGACCGGCACCGTCAGGTCGGTGAGCAGCCGGACCGACAGCCCGCTGCCGATCGCGTCCAACGCGGTTTCCCGCACGCAGTGCGACTCGGCGATGCCGCACACGTCGACCGCGTCGATGCCGGCCGCGGCCAGCGCCTCGATCAGCGGACGTCCCTGCTCGTCGTGGCCCTCGAATGCCGAGTAGGCAGCCGAATACAACCCTTTCTTCACCGAGACGTCCGGGCCTCGCTCACCGAGGGCGAAGACCAGGCTGGGATGCAGTTCGGCATTGGCGGTGCCGACCACCCCGTGCCGCGGCCAGCTGTGCTGGTAATCGGGATTGTCGGAGAAGTGCGTACCCGGATCGGAATGCCAGTCCTGACTGGTCGCCACCAGCGCGTAGTCGTCGCGATGCTCGGCCAGGTAGCCGGCGATCCGCTCGGCCACCAGGTTGCCACCGTCGACCGGCAACTCCCCGCCCTCGCAGAAGGTCGGTTGCACGTCCACGACCAGCAATGCTCGTCCCACCCGAGTTCTCCTTCCTGTCCGGTAACTCGAATCTACGTCCGCCTCCGCCCCGGCTGGCAGGATGGTGCGGTGCATCTTGCGCTCGGGCTGGTCCTGCTGGTCGCCGCGTCGACCGCGTTGGCGGCCGGCGCCCGCCGGTTGTCACTGTCCGAACCGCTGGTGTTGACCCTCGCCGGCCTCGCCGGTTCCTACCTGTGGTTCATCCCGAACGTGGTGATCTCACCGGAACTGGTGCTGATCGGACTGCTTCCGCCGCTGCTCTACACCACCGCGATCCGTACCTCGCTGGTGGACTTCAAGGTCAACCGGCGGGCGATCAGCCTGCTGTCGGTGGGTCTGGTGCTGTTCACCACGTTCGCGGTGGCCCTGGTTGCCTGGTGGCTGCTGCCGATTCCGTTCGCGATCGCGGTCGCGCTGGGCGCCGTGGTGGCGCCGCCGGATGCGGTGGCCGCGACCGCGGTGGCCCGCCGGGTCGGCATGCCCCGCCGGATCGTCACGATCCTGGAGGGCGAGTCGCTGTTCAACGACGCCACCGCGCTGGTCACGCTGCGCACCGCCCTCGCCGCGTCGGCCGGCTCCGTCGGCGTCTGGCAGGCCGGCGGCCGGTTCGTGTTGGCGGCCGGTGGCGGCGCGCTCATCGGCTTCGTGGCCGCGACCGTGCTCGGCCGGCTGCGCCGACGGATCCTGGATCCGGTGCTGGACACCACGCTGTCCTTCCTGGCCCCGTACGCGGCCTACCTGCCGGCCGAGGAGGCGCATGCCTCCGGAGTGATCGCGGTGGTGGTGTGCGGGCTGATCCTCGGCCACCGGGCCACGGTGCAGCAGAGCGCGGCGTCCCGGATCGCCGAGCGCACCAACTGGCGCACCATCGAGTTCCTGCTGGAGAACTCGGTCTTTCTGCTGATCGGCCTGCAGGTACGCACGATCGTGGAGAACGCCTGGCGCTCCGACCTCGACCATGCCCGGCTGGTCGCCGCCTGCCTCGCGGTGCTCGGTACGGCCATGCTGGCCCGGCCGATCTGGATGTATCCGGCGACCTATCTGCCGCGCTGGGCGTTCCGCCGGGTCCGGGAGGCGGACCCGTCCCCGCCCTGGCAGGTGCCGGCGGTACTGTCCTGGGCCGGCATGCGCGGCGCGGTGACCCTGGCCGCGGTGTTCCTGCTGCCCAGCGATGCCCGATACCGGGACGTGCTGGTGCTGGCCGCGCTCGTCGTGGTCGGCGGCACCCTGCTGCTGCAGGGCACCTCGCTGCCGTGGCTGGTCCGGTTGCTGCAGCTGCGCGGCCCGAGCCGGGCGGAGGACGCGCTGCAGGAGGCCGGCCTGATCCAGCGGGTCGCGGACGCCGGGCTGCGGTCACTGGACGAGCACGCCGACGCCGACACCCCGGCCGACATCGTCGACAGCCTGCGCCAGCGGGTCCGGCAGCAGGTGAACGCCGCCTGGGAACGGCTCGGCCCGGACGAGTCCACCCTGCTCACCCCGAGCGAGCACTACCGCCGGCTGCGACTGCTGATGCTGCAGGCCGAGCGGGAGGAGTTGCTGAAGGTGCGCGACGCCGGCGTACTCGACCACGAGGTGCTGCAGGCGGTGCTGGCGGTGCTGGATCTGGAGGAGTCGCTGATCGACCGGTTCGCCGAGGCCGAGGACGAGACGCCGACCGAGCCGCTGCGCGCCAGGACCCGGCTGACCGAATGCGAGCACCTGACCGCGGCGCCACGAACCTGCCGGCCGGACACGCCGGGCAGTTGTTCGGAGTGCGTGGCCGAGGGCCTGACCTGGGTGCACCTGCGGATGTGCCTGACGTGTGGACATGTCGCCTGCTGCGACTCCTCCGAGGGCAAGCACGCAGATCGGCACTACGCCAGCACCGGGCATCCGGTGATGCGCAGCGTGGAGCCGGGCGAGGCCTGGCGGTGGTGCTACGTCGATTCGCTGCTCGGCTGATCCGCCGACCGTCAACCCGGCCAACAAGGCCGACCGTCAACCCGGCCAACACGGCCGACCGTCAACTCGGCCAAACAAGAATGGACAGGTCATAGCGGGCGGATTCAGCGAAGCGGGATCAGCTCGGTCGAACCGCTTCTGGACCCTCAGCGGATCGTCTAATTTTAGCGATTACCTTACGTGTTCACTTGGTTACCGGCACCATATCGATCATGTTCGGAGTGGAGCCCACCGGAAACTGGTGGCGCCGGCCAGCGACACTGGCCGCCGCCGGCGGCGTGGTGGCGGGCGTGGTGATCGGTGGCGCCAGCCACTCACTTCCGGCTGCCTCCACCCGGTCGATGGACCGAGCGATCCCGGCCCCCGGGCGGTCGACCGTGACCGTCACCGCCACCGTTGCGGTGCCGACCGCCAGCCCCGCGCACACCGTCACCCGGACGGTCACCGTGGTGGTCAGTGCGACCACGCCCGGTGCTCCGCTGAGCTCACCCAGCGCGTCCCCGGCCGGGCCTGCCTCGCCGGCCGGTGCCCGGTTCTCGGCCGGTCCCACCACCGCGGTCGGCGCCAGTTCCGCGGCCGACCCGCGCTCCTCGCCGGATCCCCACTCCTCGCCAGATCCCCGCTCCTCGCCAGACCCCGGCTCCTCGCCAGATTCCCGCACGGTAACCGGCCCGACCGCGCCGACCGGCTCGGATTTCGAACAGGGAGCGACCGCGCTGTGCAAGGACGGCACGGTCTCATCCGCCACGCCGGGCCGGGGCGTCTGCGCCCACCATCGGGGAGTGGCGGCCTGGTACCGCTGAACCTCGGGTACGGCTGAGTACCGCCGAGCTCGATCCGAACGCCGTCGGGAGTCGCCACGCGGGCCTACCGGCGAGTAGCCGGTAGGCCGCACTCGCCCGCAAGTGATATCGGGCAGCCATCAGGAAGTGTCCGACCGAGCAGCCATTAGGGTGGGACGTCGAGCAGACAGCCGGGCGCAAGGTGGCGAGGAGGCAGCCAGGTGTTCACTCGGGTTGCCATCATCAACCGTGGTGAGGCCGCGATGCGACTCATCCATGCGGTGCGTGAGCTCAACGCCACCGGCGAGCATCCTCGCCTGCAGACGATCGCCCTGCACACCGAGGCCGAGAGCTCGGCCAAGTTCGTCCGCGATGCCGACGTCAGCTACTCCCTCGGCCCGGCATCGGCGCGCCCGTACCTCGACCTGGCAGTGCTCGAGCGGGCGCTGGTGGAGACCCGGGCCGAGGCCGCCTGGGTGGGCTGGGGCTTCGTCGCCGAACAGCCGGCGTTCGTCGAGTTGTGCCAGCGACTCGGCGTGGTCTTCATCGGCCCGAGCGCCGAGGCGATGCGTTCACTCGGGGACAAGATCGGCTCCAAGCTGATCGCCGAACAGGTCGGGGTGCCGGTTGCCCCGTGGAGCCAGGGAGCCGTCGCCAGCCTGGACGAGGCGCTGGCGCAGGCCGCCCGGCTGGGTTATCCGCTGATGCTCAAGGCGACCGCCGGTGGCGGTGGACGCGGCATTCGGAAGGTGGGCTCGGACGACGAACTGGCGGCGGTGTTCACCCAGACCAGCGAGGAGGCGGCGCGGGCGTTCGGCAGCGGTGTGATGTTCCTGGAGTCGCTGGTCACCGACGCCCGGCACGTCGAGGTGCAGATCATCGCCGACGGTCAGGGCACCGCCTGGGGGGTCGGCGTCCGGGACTGCACGATCCAGCGCCGCAACCAGAAGATCATCGAGGAGTCGGCCTCGCCGGTGCTCGCCGCCGAGCAGGTGAGCGAGCTCAAGGCGGCTGCCGAGCGGCTGGCGATCGCGGTCGGCTACGCCGGGGCCGGCACCGTCGAGTTCCTCTACCAGCCGCACTCGAAGATGTTCGCGTTCCTCGAGGTGAACACCAGGTTGCAGGTGGAGCACCCGATCACCGAGCTGACGACCGGCCTGGATCTGGTCAAGGCCCAATTGCGGATCGCCGCCGGCGGCAAGCTGGGCAGCGAACGGCCGGCCGAGATCGGGCACGCGGTCGAGGCCCGGCTGAACGCCGAGGATCCGGATCGGGACTTCGCGCCGGCGCCGGGGCGGATCCAGCTGCTGCAGCTGCCGGCCGGCCCGGGCATCCGGGTGGACACCGGGTTCAGCACCGGTGACGTGATCCCGGCCGACTTCGACTCGATGATCGCCAAGATCATCGCCTACGGCACCGACCGGGACGAGGCACTGGCCCGGCTGCGGCGTGCGGTGGCCGACACCATGGTGATCATCGAGGGCGGCAGCACCAACAAGAGCTTCGTGCTCGACCTGCTGTCCGAATCGGCGGTGATCGACGGTTCGGCCGACACCGGCTGGATCGATCGGACCCGGGCCGGCGGCGGTCTGGTCAGCCACCGACACGCCGGCATCGCACTGATCGCGGCCGCCATCGACGCCTACCAGGTCGCCGAGGAGGCCGAACGGCAGCACTTCCTGGCCACCGCGCACGGCGGCCGGCCGCAGGCCCGGCACCGGCCGGGCCGCATCATCGAGCTGAAGCTGCGCGGTGTCGGCTACCGGCTCTCGGTGGCACAGCTCGGACCGTCCCGGTTCCGGGTCGGCCTGCAGCACCAGGCCGGGCAGCGACTGGTCGACGCGTGGATCGACCGACTGGACGGCCACACCAGCCGGCTGGAGGTCGGCGACCAGCGGTTCCGGGTGGCCAGCGCGACACACGGCACGGTCAGTCTGATCGAGGTGGACGGCACCACCCACCGGATCACCCGGGACGAGGGCGGCGTGCTGCGCTCGCCCGCGCCGGCCCTGGTGGTCGCGGTGCCGGTCGCGGTCGGTGACGAGGTGCCGGCCGGCGCACCGGTACTGGTGCTGGAGAGCATGAAGATGGAGACGGTGCTCACCGCACCGTTCCCGGCGCGGGTCCGCTCGCTGCTCGTCACTACCGGCGGCCAGGTGGAGACCGGCATGCCGATGATCCGGCTGGAGCCGATCGGCGAGACGGCCGACGCCCCGGTCAGCGAGAGCGTGCCGGAGCTGGAACTACCCGGCGAGCGCACCGAATCGTTGGAGGTCCGGGCCGGCAACCACCTACGGGATCTGCGGGACCTGCTGCTCGGCTTCGACCTGCCCGACCCGGCGCAGGCGCTGGCCGACTACCAGCAGTGCCGCACCGAGCTGGCCGAGCAGGACCGGCTGCCGATCGCCGGCGAGTTGGCGATGTTCACCGCGTTCGCCGACCTGTGCGAACTCGGCCGGAACCGGCCCGGCGGCGAGGAGCCGGACGGCGACCGGGTGCACAGCCCACGGGAGTACTTCCACGCCTACCTGCACAGCCTGGATCTGGACCGCGAGCAGTTGCCGGACTCCTTCCGCGAGCGGTTGCGCCGGGCGTTGGCGCACTACGGCGTCACCGAGCTGGAACGCAGCCCGGCGCTGGAGGAGGCGGTGTACCGGATCTTCCTCGCCCAGCCGGGCGCGGCGAGCCACCTGCAACTGGTGACCGCCCTGCTGCAGCACTGGATGCAGGACCCGCTGCCGGCCGCTGCCGAGGAGGTGCGGGACGGGCTGGATCGGCTGGTGTCGGCCACCCAGCTCCGCTATCCGGTGGTCGGCGACCTGGCTCGCAGCGTCCGGTTCCGCTGGTTCGAGCAACCCCTGGTCGAGGCCGAGCGGGCCCGGTTGCTGTCCGGGGTGCGCGAGGAGATCAGCTACCTGGCCGAGAATCCGCAGGCAGCCGACTACGCCGCGCGGCTGGACCGGTTGGTCCAGATCCCCGAGCGCACCGTGCGCTTCCTGGCCGAGCGAATCGAGCAGGGCATCACCGGTAACGAGCCGATGCTCGAGGTGCTCGCCCGCCGCCACTATCTCGAACACGAGCTGCACGACCTGGTCAAGGAGTTGGTGGACGGGCGACCGTTCGTCACCTGCGACTACACCCTGGACGATCGGCCCAGCCACCTGATCACCACGGTGGCCAACTTCGACGAGCTGGTGCCCGGCTCGGCGCTGGTCCAGGCGTTGCAGGACAAGCTGAACCAGCGGCCCGCCGGCCACCAGTGTGTGATCGACCTCTACCTGCTCTGGCCGGGCATTCCGGACTCGCCTGCCGAGGCGACCCGGCTGCTACAGCAGCGGGTGGACAGCCTGGGCCTGGTCAATCAGGTCCGCCGGTTCGCCGTCGCGACCTGCCCCGGCGGCGGCCGGCCGGTCTCCTACTTCACCTATCGGCCGCTGCCCTCGACCGAATCGGCTGGCAGCGTCGAGGACGGCTCGGCTGACCGGGCCGAGGACGGCTCGGTTGACAGCGGCGAGGACGGCTGGGTCGACGGAGCCGAGGACGGCTCGGCCGCCAGTTACGAGGACGATCTGGTGCGCGGCGTGCATCCGATGGTTGGCCGCCGGCTGAACCTGTGGCGGCTGCGCAACTTCGCCATCACCAGGCTGGACGCGCCCGACGACGTGCTGCTCTACCATTGCGTGGCACCGGGCAACGACGCCGACCAGCGGCTGGTGGCGCTGGCCCAGATCCGCGAGCTGACGCCGGTGCGGGACGCATCCGGCCGGGTGGTCTCGCTGCCGCAGGCCGAACGGGCGGTGGCCAGTTGCGGCGACGCGATCCGGCGGGCCCGGGCGGCACTCGGCGGCCACCGGCTGGACATGAACATCGTGTCGCTGCAGGTCTGGCCGGTGATCGACGCTCCGCTGGACGAGCTGACGGCGATGCAGCGGACCATCTCGCCGCTGACCGTGGGCGCCGGCATCGAGAGCGTGCAGGCCGAGGGTCGGATCCTGGCGCCGGACGGCCAGGTGCGCCAGGTCGCGGCGACCTTCTCCTTCCAGCCGGGAGCGGGCGTGGTGTTCACGGTGTCGCCGCCGAGCACCGAGCGACTGCAACCACTCACCGACTACGACCAGAAGGCGCAGCGGGCCCGGCGGCGCGGCAACGTCTACCCGTACGAGCTGACCTCGATGATCGCCGGCCGAGGCGGCCGGTTCGTCGAGCACGACCTCGACGAGTCAGGCCGGCTGGTGCCGGTCAACCGGCCACCGGGCGGCAACCGGGCCGGTGTCGTGGTCGGAGTGGCCAGCACGCCCACGACTCGCCATCCGGAGGGGGTCACCCGGGTGGTGCTGCTCGGTGATCCGACCCGGGCGCTCGGTGCGGTGGCCGAGGCCGAGTGCGCTCGGATCATCGCCGCGCTGGACCTGGCCGAGTCGATGGCGGTGCCGGTGGAGTGGTTCGCGCTGTCGGCCGGCGCCCGGATCTCGATGGATTCGGGAACGGAGAACATGGACTGGGTGGCTCGCGCGCTCAAGCGCATCGTCACCTTCACCCAGGCCGGTTTCGAGATCAACGTGGTGGTGGCCGGCATCAACGTCGGTGCTCAGCCGTACTGGAACGCCGAGGCCACCATGTTGATGCACACCAAGGGAATCCTGGTGATGACGCCGGACAGCGCGATGGTGCTGACCGGCAAGCAGTCGCTGGATTTCTCCGGTGGCGTGTCCGCCGAGGACAACTTCGGCATCGGCGGCTACGACCGGGTGATGGGTCCGAACGGGCAGGCCCAGTACTGGGTGCCCAATCTGGCGGCGGCCTGTGACCTGCTGGCCGAGCACTACGCCTTCACCTACATCGTGCCGGGGGAGCCGGGTCCCAGGCCCGGCCGCAGCACCGATCCGGTGGACCGCGACGTCACGCTCTTCCCGCACCGGCACCCGGACAGCGAGTTCGGCACGGTCGGTGACATCTTCGCCGCCGAGACCAATCCGGACCGCAAGAAGGCGTTCGACATACGTACCTTGATGCGCGCGGTGGCCGACCAGGATCTGCCGGTGCTGGAGCGCTGGGCGGGAATGGCCGACGCGGAGACCTCGGTGGTGTTCGACGCGCATCTCGGCGGCCGCCCGGTCTGCCTGATCGGGATCGAGTCCCGGCCGATTCCGCGGCGCGGTTTCCCGCCCAGCGACGGGCCGGATACCTGGACCGCCGGCACGCTGTTCCCCCGGTCGTCGAAGAAGACCGCGCGGGCGATCAACGCGGCCAGCGGCAACCGGCCGCTGGTGGTGCTGGCCAACCTGTCCGGCTTCGACGGCTCGCCCGACTCGATGCGCAACCTGCAGTTGGAGTACGGCGCCGAGATCGGTCGGGCCATCGTCAACTTCGACGGGCCGATCGTGTTCTGCGTGGTGTCGCGCTATCACGGCGGTGCCTTCGTGGTGTTCTCCAAGACGCTGAATCCCCGGATGACGGTGCTGGCGGTGGACGGCTCGTTCGCCTCGGTGATCGGCGGCGCGCCGGCCGCCGCGGTGGTCTTCGCCGGTGATGTGGACCGGCGCACGGCGCAGGACCCGCGGGTGCGCGGGTTGGAGGCGCAGCTGGCGGCGGAGAGCGATCCGGTGCGGCGGGCGGAGTTGCTCACCGAACTGGGCGAACTGCGCACGGCGGTCCGGGTGGAGAAGCTCGCGGAGGTGGCCGTCGAGTTCGACGGGGTGCACAACATCCGGCGCGCGGTCGAGGTCGGGTCGGTGGACGCGGTGATCCAGGCCGCCGAACTGCGACCGCGGCTGGTTGCCGCGTTAGGGCAGTAACGCGCGATGTAGCCTGCGTCACGCCGTGGAACCGACCGGCCGGTGGCAACGACTGTTCTCCGCGATGGCGCCGTGCGACGGCGTCCGTGGCCGGAAGGTGAGATCGGATGCGCTTAAGGAGACACACCCTAAGCCGCCGGGTCGTTCGGCTGGGTACCGTGCTGGCCGCGACGGGCCTCGGCCTGCTGTTCGCCGCCGCCCCGGCCTGGGCGCACGTCACCGTGGTCGCGCCGGGGGTGAGCGCCGGGGCCAGCGACGCCGAGATCACCGTACGGGTGCCGGACGAGAGCGATAGCGTGGCCACCACCGGGCTGAAGCTGCAACTGCCCACCGACCACCCGATCGCCGGCGTGCTGGTGGCGCCGGTTGCCGGGTGGACCGCGACGGTGAAACAGACCAAGCTGGCCACGCCGATCAAGACCGATGACGGCGATATCAGCGAGGTGGTATCGGAGATCGACTGGACGGCGGCGGCCGGCGGCGGTATCCGGCCCGGCTTCTTCGGCCAGTTCACCATCATCGCCGGCAAGCTGCCGGACGGGGTGAATTCGCTGACCTTCAAGGCGATCCAGCAGTACTCCGACGGCTCGACGGTGTCCTGGATCGAGCAGTCGGCACCCGGCAGCAGCCAGGAACCCGACCACCCCGCGCCGGTACTCACGCTGACCGGGACGTCCGCAGCCGGCTCGCCGGATGCCAGCACGTCGAGCCCGGTCAGCGGAACCGGGACGGACCACTCCGAGGCCGCTAGCAAGGGGGCGGCGACCACCGGCATCGTGCTCGGGGGGATCGGGGCCGTGCTCGGCGCGGCCGCGCTGGCGATGGTCCTGATGCGCCGCCCGCGCGTTCGTAACTGATCACTGATAGTTCGCAGGCGTTTCTTAAACACCTCCCAGGTAATGGCCTGGCTGGCCACCGAGGCCCCAGGACACAGCGGCTCCGCGCGGAATCAGGACGTTTCGCCTAGTCGGCTACAGACGTCGCGCATCACACGCTAGTTGACAAAACCTAATGCCCGGTGTTTGTATACGAGCCGTCCGAATTACTCCGGCCTGATCGTTTAGTCGATCTCTCACGCCGGCTACCCAATCCTGCGCAATCCTTCGCCGAGTCGAGGATTGCTCGCGCGTAAACCATTCGCACGGGCGAATCAGCCGCGCGCATCGCAAGTTTTCGCAAGTTTCCGCACGGGAGCGAGGTCGTGTGACCAGATCCATAACCGTCGATCGGCTCAGTGAGCCGGCCGGCGAACTTACCGATGTGTTGGCCGACCGACTGGACCGGCTGCGCCAGACCAACTCCTACCGGGCGTTCCTGGCCGCAGACAATCGAGCGGATCGGCCGGGCTACGCCGACAGTCCGGACGGCACGCTGCAGGTGTGGTGCAGCAACGACTATCTCGAGTTGAGCCAGCATCCGGCCGTCATCCAAAGTGTGGTCGACGAGCTGCGGCGGCAGGGGGTCGGCTCCGGCGGATCCCGCAATATCTCAGGCACATCGCGAGTGCACGGCCGGCTCGAGGCCGAACTTGCCCGCTGGCACGGCATGGAACGCGCGCTGCTCTTCGGCAGCGGGTACTCGGCCAACTTCGAGTTCCTGAGCAGCCTGCGCAAGGCACTGCCGGAGTTGGTCGTCTTCTCCGACGCGCTGAACCACCGTTCGTTGATCGAGGGAATCAAGCGCTTCGCGGGCCCGACCGAGGTTTTCACCCATAATTCGCTGCCAGATCTCGAACGCAGGCTGGCTCGGTACCCGCACGATACGCCGAAGCTGATCGTCGCCGAGTCGATCTACTCGATGGATGCCGACCTCGGCCCGGTGAGTGAACTGTGCGATCTGGCCGAGCGATACAACGCGATGACCTACATCGACGAGACGCATGCGATCGGCGTGCGCGGCCCGAGCGGAGCCGGCCTGCTGGAGGAACTCGGCGAGCACCGCGCCACCTTCGTCCAGGGTGTGCTGGGCAAGGCACTGGGCACCGTCGGCGGTTATGTGGCCGGCCCGGACGTCTCGGTGGATTTCGTGCGCAGCACGGCGCCCGGTTTCATCTTCACGACCGCACTGCCACCCGCGGTGGTCGCCGGCACGCTGACCGCCCTGGAGTTGCTGCAGGGCGAGTACGGCGCCCGGCTGCGCTGCGCCCTGGCCGATCGGGTTGCCGTGCTGAAGTCCCGACTGCGCGCGGAGTCACTGGAGTTCCTCGACCACGACTCGCACTTCGTGCCGGTGTTCGTCCGCGGCGCCTCCCGGGTGCAGGCGGTGGCGGCCGTGCTGCGCGCCCAGCACCGGATCTACGTCCAGCCGATCAACGAACCTTCCGTGCCGGCGGGCACCGAGCGTTTCCGGCTTGCCGTCGGGCCACATCGGACCGACGCCGAGATCGAGAACCTGGTTGCCGCGCTGGCCGAACATGCCCGTCCGGGCAGCTGAATCCCGAGTCACTCAAGGAGGAGCCCCGCATATGACGAGTACGACGACGCGGTATTCGCGTTCTGCCATCACCGCCAACTTCGGAACCGAGTTCACCGGGATCACGCCGGATGCATTGAGTGATCCCGACGTGTTCGCCGACGTACTGGACGCCCTGCGCAACACCCATCTGGTGGTCATCAGGCAATGCCCGGTGAGCCCGCAGCAGCAGCTCGAGCTGAGTCGGCGGATCGGTGAGCCGGTGCCGTTCAACATCGCCAGGTACCGGCATCCCGAGCTCGACGAGATCATGATCACCTCCAGCGCGGTGAAGGACGGCAAGCCGGTCGGCGTGGCCCGGGTGGGCAACTTCTGGCACCAGGACTCCAGCTATCTGCCGGACCCGCCGGAGTTCACCCTGCTGCACGGGGTGCAGGTGCCGGACGGCGAGGGGGACACCCTGTTCGCCTCCGCGGTGGACGTGCTGGAACAGTTGCCGGCCGAGCTGCGGGCCAAGGCCGAAGGATGCACCGCGACCCACCTGCACAGCAGGCGATTTCGGATGCGCCCGGAGCACGTCGGCCTCAGCATTCCGGAGTTTCGCGCGACGGTCGACGCGGAGTACCCGCCGGCCGTGCACGAGCTGATCAAGACCGACCCGGACACCGGCCAGCGCTATGTCTATGGCTCGGCGGGATACACCGAGCGGGTCGACCAGTTCGACGCCAACGACAACGTTCGGTGGTTCGAGGCCATCGAACGCGTGCTGGGCGAGGGGACCGTCGGCTACCGGCATCGCTGGAGCCCGCGCGACATCGTGGTCTGGAAGACGCAGATCGCCTTCCACAGCGCCACCGAACTGCCACCCGGCGTCGAGCGCACCATGTTCCGGGTGAGCATCCGGCAGCGATGAGCACCTTCGTTCTGGCTGAGGCGATTCGGCCGACTCCGCTCGGCAATGCCTCGATCATCGATTTCGCGAGCGCACTGCCGACCGGCACCCGGTCCGCGCAGGACATGGCGGCCGACTCCGGGCTCGACGTCGATCACATCCGCCGGATCACCCACTGCGAGCGCATTCCGGTGCTGGCAGAGGGTGAATCGGTGCTCTCGCTGTGCGTGCGGGCCGCCGAGCGGTTGCGCGATCGGCATCAGGCCCGGTTCGCCGAGATCGACCGGGTGGTGGTGGCCGGCGCGGGTCACTGGGACCATCCGTTCTGGTCACCGAGTGCGGCCCTGGCCCGGGAGCTCGGCATCCACGCCGCGCACTGCTTCGAGGTTGCCAACTTCTGCAACTCCTCGGCCACCGGGCTCCGGTTGACGCTGGACGCGGTCGGGGCTGGTACGTCCCGGCTGACCCTGCTGGTGTTGGCCGACCAGTTGAGCCGGGTGGTGGACACCTCCGACCCGGAGGCACGGGAACTGTTCAACTACGGCGACGCGGCCACCGCGCTGCTGGTCGGCAGCGACCGCGGGCGGTTCGAGATCGTGGACACGCTGTCGCTGACCGATCCGTCCTGGAGCGGTTTCTACCGTGGTGAGCACAGCCCGTCGGGCAGCGTCCTGCTGCGCAATCATGAGATCCGCGAGGGCCTCGGCGATCGGTACGTCGAGGCGTTCGACCAGCTCGTCGCGGGCATCTTCGCGCGCAACGGCATGGCTGCCGCCGACGTCGGGCTGTTCCTGATCAATCACGGTGACCGGCGGATGCACGAGGCGCTGCTGTCCCGACTGGGCATTCCGGCCGAGCGAAGCTGGTTCCGCTACGACGCGATGGGTCACATGGGCGCCAGCGATCCGTTCCTGGCGCTGGACGAGGCGACCGAGGCCGGCGGAATCCGAGCCGGCGACGCGGTGCTGATCGCATCCAGCGGGCTCGGGTTCACCTGGGGCGTCACCCTGCTCAGGGCGACCGGCTGACCGCGAGGGCGGGTTGACGAAGCCGCCAGGTTGACCGCGACGACAGGTTGACGGAGTCGACGGGTTGACGGAGACGACGAATTCAAGGCAACGACGAGTTTAAGGCGATGACGTGCGAATCTTGATCGTGCACCAGGTGCCCTTTCGCAAGGTGCACTACGACCGGGTGATCGACCACGCGGCGCACGAGGTGATCTACCTCGGTCGCGCCGAGGCACTGCTCAATGTGCCCGACGACCTGCGTTGCGAGCGGGTGTCGCTGGGCAGCTACGTAGGGCTGCCGGAGGCTGACACCACCTTCGCCGACTCCGTCGAACTGGCCTGCAAGCAGCTGGATCCGGTCGACGCCGTGGTCAGCCTGTCCGAGTTCGGGCTGCTCGCCGGTGCCCGCGCACGCCGGCACTTCGGCCTGCCGGCCGCCGACGACGAGCAGGTGGAGCTGGTCCGCGACAAGGTGGCGATGAAGTATCGGCTGCGCGAGCTGGGCATTCGGGTGCCGCGCTTCGGCACCGGTTTCGCCGAGCTGGCCGAGCAGGGCTGGGCCGGGCCCACCGTGCTCAAGCCACGCGACGGAGCATCGAGCAACAACGTGTCGGTGCACCCCACGCTCGACGAGGCGGCCGCCGCGCTGGACCGGACCGACGGCGGGTACGAGCTGGAGGAGTTCGTCACCGGCGAGGTGCTGCACATCGACGGCAGCGTGGCCGGCGGCGTGCTCGACCATCCGGTGGTCAGCGTCTGCGTCGGCACCCCGCTGGACTTCGCCTGCGGTAGCACGATCGCCTCCCATCAACTGCAGGCCGAGCCGGAGGTGCTCGACCTTGCCAGCGCGGTCGTCGCCGGGCTGCGGATCGCGGAAGGGGCGATCCATCTCGAGCTGATCCGCAACACCGACGAGCTGGTCTTTCTCGAGATCGGGCATCGGGTCGGTGGCGCCGGCGTGCTGACCGGCTACCAGCGACGTACCGGGATCGACCTTGCGGCTACCGAGATCTGTCGGCAGGCCGGCCTGCCGGCGCCACCGCGGCAGCCACCGTCCGGCAGCTACCACGGCTTCCTGATGTGTCCGGAGCTGACCGAACCGGTGCGGCAGGCGGTGCGGCCGGGCAGTTGGCTGCGGGAACACCCCTATGTCGTGGCGGTGCACACGGTCGAGCCGCAGGCATCGGCGGCCGGCGTGACCTACCAGGAATGGCAGCTGCCGCTGTTCGCCGAGTACACCGGCGCGGACGACGGTTCGCTCGCCGACACGTTGCGGCAGCACGTGTCCTACTTCAATGGAGCTGAGAATGCCTGACCCCGACGTCACCGTGCCCACCGACCGGCTGCGCGGCGAGCCCGCGGACGTGCTCTGCGCGGTGCTCAGGGTGGAGGAGGTGCCGCCGGTGGCCATCCGGGCACTCGGCATCACCGAGACCCCTCTTGAGGAAATGCTCGACGCGATCGACGAATTGGTCGGCAGCAGCACGCAATATCCGCTGTGCGCACGCCTGGACGTGCCCGAGACGATCCGCTGTTCACCGGTCGGCCGGGTGCTGCTGCGCGGTGGTGATCCCAACTCCACCTACCGGGCGCTGCTGCTGTCATGGTTCCTCGGCAACAGCGTGGTGATCGAGGCACCGGCCGCCGAGGTCGCGGATTGGGCCGAGCTGGTCGAGGCATACGCCGCCACCGGCCTGGCGCTGCCGGACCTGCGCATCGGTCGGGCCGGCGAGGTCCACCAGCCGCAGCCGGACGTCGTGGTGGATCTGGCCGAAGAGCCTCGGCTGCTGCGCTGGCGCGACGTGACGGTACCGAGTTGGACACGCCGCCTGGTGCGGTTCGAGGCGCTGCCCGGCGTGGTGGCCAGCCATCGGCCGATCAGTCGTAGCGACCGGTTGCCGCAACGGCTGCAGGCCAGCGTCCGGCTGCTGGTGGAGATGGCTCGCCGCGAGCCGTTCCACCGCGACCGGTTGCCGGCCAGGCACGACGGGACGCTCGACCGGTTGCCCGTGCAGTCCAAGGAGGATCTGCTGGCGGCCGCCGAGTCGGCTGAGCCGGCCGGTGGCCGGCGTGGCGCCGACGGCCAGGTCCTGCGCAGCGGTGCCACCACTGGTCCGGCGCGCTACATCAGCTATTCCCGGCGGGATTGGGCGAACATGGTGGTCGAGGCGGTGCCGATGCTCTACGCCGCCGGCCTGGAACCTGGCGACCGGGTGGTGAACACGCTCCTCGGCGGCGGCCTCTACGGTGGCATGACCACCAGTGTCTGCGAGCTGTCGCGGATGTCGGTGCAGAACTTCACCACCGGCCAGCATGTCACCCCGGCCGAATTGGTCGACCTGGCGCGGCGGTTCGGGGTGGATGCCGTCGTCGGCCAGCCGGCGGTGCTGCTGCCGCTGTTGCGTGACGCGCATCGGCTGGATGCGACGCTGCGGGTGCCCAAGGTGCTCTACGGCGGGACCGCACTGGCCGAGCACGACCGGCAGTGGCTGCGTACCCAACTCGGCACCCGGCGGGTGTCCAGCATCCTGGCGGCCAACGACGGTGCCCAGATCGGCTACCAGTGCGAACACCAGCACGGCCGCATCCACCACCTGGTCGACGACTTCAACTACGTCGAGGTGGTGCGGCCGGACGGCAGCCCGGCCGACGAGGGCGAGCCGGGTGAGATCCTGCTGACGACACTGCAGAAATTGCACGACCCGTTCATCCGGTATCGGATCGGCGACGTCGGTGCGCTGTCGTGGTCGAGTTGCGCTTGCGGGGTGACCGGACGCACTCTGGATTATCAGGGACGCGCCGATGGCATCATCAAGGTGAAGACCCGCACGGTGACCTACGCCGAGCTGGTGGTCGCCCTGGAGCCGTTCGCGGTCTCGCAGCTGCAAGCCGTCATCGACACCGACGGCGGCACCGAGGTGGTGCGACTGGAGATCGAGACGGCCGAACCGGTATCGACGGAGGTGGTCCGCAAACACGTGGCCGACAGTTTCGAGGCATTGAGCGACAGGCATGCCTTCGGCGGTGACCGTGACATCTTCCGCCTCGAGGTGCGGGTGCACCAGCCGGGTGAGCTGCCCCGGGAACCAGTCTCCGGCAAGGTACGCCAGGTGGTCGACCGACGGGTGGCCGCGACCAGTGGAGCCACCCGATGAACGTTGCCGCAATGTTCGCCGAGCAGTTCTCCGCCGAGCTGATGCAGCCCGGCGGCGAACTGCACGACTTCGAGGTTGCCGACGTCGTGGGCGAGGAGCTGCTCAAGGAACTGCTCAAGGGCGGCCGGCGGTTCCTGGAGCGGCCGTCGTTCCTGACCCAGGCCCAGATCGCGGCCTACCAGCGGGATCTGGCCACCTGCGCCGATCTGCTCGTCTCGCTGCCCGATCGGCGATACGGCGGTTCGGCGGTGGCGATGGCCGAGGCGCTCGGCCTGCCGGCGCCGAGCATCGAGCTCATCCGGGCCGCCGAGGGGCTCCCGCGGCCACGATACGGCCGGGTGGACGCGATGCTGAGCGAGCGGGGCCTGCGGGTGCTGGAGTTCAACGCGACCAGCGAGACGGGCGGCCTGGAGTGGATCGCCCCGGCGATCCGGGCTTGGCTGGATCAGCCGGCGGCCGCCAAGTTCCTCGCCGACCGGCAATGTGAATACGTGCCGCCGACCACGGTGCTGGCCGACGAGCTGCGCGCGTTCGCCGCCGCGCACGTCGGCTCGGACGACCCCACGGTGGTGATCGTGGAGGGCGCCGGCGGGATGGCGCGCTACGGTCATGCCTGGCGGCCGCTGCGCGAACTGCTGTCCGAGGAGGGCTTGCAGGTGCTGGTCTGCGAGCTGCCGGAGCTGTCGGTCCGCAACGGGCGCGCCTTCGTCGGCGAGCAGGCGGTGGACGTCGTCTACCGGGTCTTCGAACTCTCCCAGGTCACCGACGATGCGGCCAGCACCGCGATCCTGCTCGACCTGATCCGGCTGGCCCACGACGGCGCGGTGGCGATCTGGACGTCCATCGATTCCGAGCTGTTCCGCAACAAGGCCTGCATGGCGACGCTGCACTCGCCGGAGCTGGATCGCACCGAGCAGGAGACGGCGACGGTCCGGCGGCTGCTGCCGCCCACCACGCTGATCGCCGCTGCGCCGACGGAGGCGGAGCTCGGCGACCTGATCCGGCGGCGCGAGGAACTCATCCTCAAGCCGACGGACGGCTTCGCCGGCGCCGGCATCGTCGCGGGTTGGGAGGTGCCGCAGGCTCGTTGGGAAGCGGCGATCCGCGCGCTGACCGGGCCGGCGGTCGTTCAGCAACGGGTGCTGCCGCTGGCCGAGGACGTGCGCGGCCGGGACGGTCAGGTCCGACAGCTCGAGTCGGTGTACGGCTTCTACTACTCGCCCGGCCTGGCCTATGCCGGCGGTGGATCCCGGCCGCATGCGTACGGATCCTCTTACATCACCGATGGAACGAACGCGCCGACGGCGGAGTTGTCACCGGTGTTCATCATCAAGGAGGATTCCACGTGAGGCTGCGCCGGGGTGCCTACGACGTCGGCTCGGACTTCCGCCGGCTGCTCACCGCCTATGCGATCCAGACCTTCGGCGAGGGCGTCGTGCTCGCCGCGCTGCCGCTGCTCGCGGCGTCGATCACCACCGATGCCCGGCTGGTGTCGATCATCGCGCTGATGCTGGAACTGCCGTGGCTGCTGCTGGCGTTGCCGCTCGGCGTGGTCATCGACCGGGTGCACCGCCGCCGGATCATCGTGATCACCCAGGCGCTGCAGGCCGCCGCGCTGGCGGTGGTGGGGCTAACCGTGCTGCTGGGCCAGACCCATCTCGGCCTGCTGTACGTGTTGGCCTTCGTCCTCGGTACCGGCGACATCCTGTTCATGGGTGCGAGCAAATCGATCATCCCGCGGGTGGTGCCCGCGGACGCGCTGGAGTCGGCCAACGGCATGAACGTCACCGCCGAGACGATCGGCCGGATGTTCGCCGGCCCGGCACTCGGCGCGGTGATGTTCGCGGCGGCGGCGCAGTTGCCGCTGTGGTTCGACGCGGTCACCTACCTGGCCTCGGTGGTGCTGGTGCGCACCATCGCCGACCACGGCCAGTTCGTGCCACCGCACACCCTGGACGCCCCGACCGCAAAGACCGGCACCGGCCGGCCGTGGACGACGATCGCCGCCGACATCCGTGAGGGTGCCGGCTGGCTGCTGCACCACCCGGTGCTGCGGGTCACCGCGATCATGGCTGCGATCAGTAATTTCAGCGTGTTCATGGCGCAGTCGACGCTGGTGCTCTTCGCGACCGAGGATCTGGGCCTGAGCGCTTCCAGCTACGGCCTGCTGGTCGCCTCGATGGCAGTCGGCGGCGTGGTCGGCGGCCTGCTCAGCGGACGGATCGCGCGGCGCTACGGTCCACGGCTGCTGATCCCGATCGTGGCCGGCGCGAGTGCGGCCAGCCTGGTGCTGATCGGCACCTTCGGCCGGACCGCCTGGCTGGTGGGTCTGATGTTCTGTGCCTGGTCGTTCGGGCTGTCCGTGTGGAACGTCGTCGCCCAGTCGCTCAGCCAGCGGCTGATCCCCAACGGACTGATGGGACGGGTCGGCGGCGCCAGCCGGATGCTGGCCTTCGGCGCGCTGCCGCTGGGCGCGCTCGCCGGTGGCTTCGTCGGCCACTGGCTCGGCCTGCGGGCGGTCTGGGTGGTCGGCGGCCTGTTCCATCTGGCCGCGACCGCGGTCGCCACGCCGGTGGTGCTGCGCTGGACACCCGAGATGCTGAAGGTGCCGGCCGATGCGCCGGCGGCGGTACCGGCCGAAGCTGTGCCGGCCGAAGCTGTGCCGGACGTCGATGATCCCGAACGGGTCGAAGAGTATTCATGACGATTACCGCCCGCCGCTACCAACTCCGCCGGCACCCGGTCGGGCTGCCGGTCGACGCGGACTTCGAGATCGTCGAGGTGGCACTGCCGGCACCGGGGACGGACGAGTTGCTGGTGGAGAACCTCTACTTCTCGGTCGACCCGTATCACCGGGAAGCCATGGAGGCCGGTGGCCCGTGGCCGTTGCACGCGCCGATGGAGGGCCGCACCGTCGGACGGGTGCTCGCCTCCGGCGTCGACACGATCCGGCCGGACGACCTGGTCTTCCACCGCCAGGCCTACTCGACCCATGCGCTGGTCACCGACTACCGGCCGCTCTCGATTGCCGAAGGGGTGCCGATCTCGGCCTACCTCGGCATCCTCGGCGGCACCGGCCTGACCGCCTGGGTCGGGTTGACCACGATCGGCGGGCTGCAGGCCGGCGAATCGGTGCTCATTACCGCGGCCGGCGGTGCGGTCGGCACCGCGGCCGGCCACATCGCCCGGGCACTGCGCGCTGATCGGATCATCGGGGTCACCGGGTCCGACGCGAAGGCGAAGCTGCTGCTCGACGGCCCCTTCGACGAGGTGTTCAACTACCGCACCACCGACCTCTTCCAGGCCTTGACGGGCAAGGCGGTGGAGCTCTCGCTGGAAGGTGTCGGCGGCGATCAGCTCGGCGCGGCCATCCAGGCGGCGAAGGATCCGGGTGGTCGGATCGCCTGGGTCGGTGCGGTGGCGCAGTACAACGACCTGGCGAACCCGCCGGCGGCGCCCCGGAACCTGTTCGACATCGTCGACAAGCAAATCCGGCTGGAGGGCTACCTCGTCAAGGACCACATGGACCAGCGCGAGCCGTACGAGCGATTCATGACCCCGCTGATCCAGTCCGGTGTGGTGCCGGTGCAGGAGACGATCACCGTCGGCTTCGACAACGCGGTGGCGGCGCTGCGCGGCGTGCTGACCGGAGAGAACGTCGGCAAGCAACTGGTCGACCTCACCCAGGGCTAACCCTATTGCCTAGCCGGCATGGTTTCCCTACAGGATTGGTTGACAATGCGGATCGGGCTAGGCACCCTGGAAGCATGGCAATCCACGCAACCGGCTCCTTCAGCCCGGTCCGCCGGCTGCACGTGGACCTGATGCGTCGGTCGATCGCGGGGTGTCGATTGGCGCTAGCCGTCCGGTAAGCCGTAGCCACCCGCCGAGGAAGGCCGATCGCGTGCACCTCGATCTCACCCTCACCATCGCCGGCGCCCTGGTCGGGCTGCTGGTTGGCCTCACCGGCATGGGTGGCGGCGCGCTGCTCACCCCGATCCTGGTGTTGATCTTCGGCGTGCCACCGCTGGCTGCCATCTCCTCGGACCTGGTGACCAGCCTGGTCATGAAACCGGTCGGGGCCGCAGTGCACCTGCGTCGGCGTACCGTGCAGGTTCCGCTGCTCGGCTGGCTGGCGCTCGGCTCGGTGCCCGCCGCGTTCGGCGGTGCGGTGCTGATCGGCCACCTCGGCCGCTCGAAGGCGGTGCAGCACGAGCTGAAGCTGCTGATCGGCATCGCGTTGCTACTCTCGCTGGCTTCGACGCTGTCCCGTGCGCTGATCGACCGCCGTGCCCAGCGGACGGCCGGCCCGCTGGTGGTGCGACCGGTCAGGACCGTGCTGATCGTGCTGCTCGGCGGCTTCGCGGTCGGCATGACCTCGGTCGGTGCCGGTTCGCTGATCATCGCGCTGCTGCTGATCGCCTATCCCCGGCTGTCGCCGTCCCAGCTGGTCGGCACCGACATCGTGCAGGCCATTCCGCTGGTCGCCGCCGCGGCCGCCGGGCACCTGCTCTTCGGTGAGGTGCGGCTGGCGGTCACCGTCTCGCTGCTGCTCGGCGCGCTGCCGGCGGTCTACCTCGGCGCCCGCTGCTCGGCCCAGGCGCCGGCGGTGGTGACCCGGCCGATCATCTGCGGCGTGCTGCTGGCCTCCGCGCTGGCGCTGCTGTCGGCGCCACCGGCCGTCCTGGCGATCACGGCTGTTGCCGGCGCCGCCGGCATGGCGGTGCTGAGCTACCGCCGACCGCGTTCGGAGGCCAACCCGGCCGATCAGCGGGTTACGTCCGGGCCCGGCTCATCGAACAGCGTGCCGAGCGCTTCGCCGGCGTCCGGGTCGGCCAGCACCAACACCTCGTCACCGGCCCACAGCTCGGTTTCGGGCGAGACCGGCACCAGCGTGCCGTCCCGGACCAGGAAGCTCAGCCGGGCGGTCTCGGGCAGCCCGCCCAGTTCCGCGACGGTGCTGCCGTCTGCCACCGAGCCGGCGGCCACCCGCAGCCGGTAGGCCCCGTCCGGCTGGGTGCGCAGCCGAACCCCGACCGCCCACGGCTCGGGCCGTACCGGTCGCATCGGCACCCGCAGCACGGCGGCCAGCGCCGGCAACGCGGTGGCCTGCACCGTCACCGAGAAGGCAACCACCAGCACCACGATCCCGTACAGCCGCTCGGTGTCCGGCAGCTTCGCGTCCAGCAGGAAGGTGCCGAGCAGGATCGGCACCGCGCCCTTCAATCCGGCCAGCAGCACCAGCGCGCGCTCGTTGGCCGCCAGCCTCGACGAGATCAGGCACGCGCCGACCAGCAGCGGCCGGACCAGTACGGTGAGCAGCGCGGCCAGCACCAGGCCCGGCAGCCAGACGTCGCGATGGCCCAGCTCGGCCAGGTTCACCGTCATCCCCAGCGCCACGAACGCCACGATCTCGCCGAGGCTGGCCGCGGCCGAGTGCACGTGCTCGACCTCCCGCTGATATGGCAGATCGGCCTCGCCGAGCAGAATGCCGGCGATGAACACCGCCAGGAAGCCGGAGCCGTGCGCCAGCACCGCGGCGCCGAACAGCACGAGGCTGCCGGCGAGGGTGCGTACCGGGTACAGCCCGGCGGTGGGCAGCGGCACCCGGCGGACGAAGGTCAGCAGCAGCCAACCGCCGAGCACGCCGACCAGCGCACCGACGGCGAGCTGCAGCAGGAACTGGCCGGCCGCGTGCCATAACGCCGAGCCGGACAGCTGGCCGGCCGAGAGCAGGCTGGCCATCAGCGCGATGCCGACCGGATCGTTCGCACCGGACTCGCCCTCCAGGATGGTGCCGCTCTCACCGGTGATCTCGCGCTGGCCGAGCACCGAGAACACCACCGCGGGATCGGTCGGGGCGATCGCGGCGGCGACGAGCAGCGCCGGATACCAGGACAGGCCTAGCAGGTGTGCCAGCAGTGCCACACCGGCGGTGGTGGCGAAGGTGCCGGCCACGCCGGTGAGCACGATCGGCCGGACGGAGCGGCGGAACCTCGACCAGCCGAGTTGGCGGCCACCGTCGAAGAGGATGAGCACCAGCGCCACGGTGACCAACCGGTCCACGTCGGCCGCGGCCGGCCGGTGTAGGCCGGGCAGCACCTGGACCGCGATCGCAGTGCCGGCCAGCAGCAGCGCCGGTGCCGGCAGTGGCAAGCGCTGGGTGATCCGGCCGGCCAGTACCGCCAACACGCCGACCATGCCGATCAGCAGCAGCCAGCCGCCGTAGGAGTAGCTGTCGGCCATTCGTCGGCTCCTGGTCGTTGACGGCAGGGAGGAACGCTTGCCGACCAGGCTTCCCGGCGCACCGCCGCCGACTCTACCGCCGGCTGCGTGGCAGCCTGCTTGCCCTTGCCGCGGGGCAGGGTTCTAGCGTGACTCGGCGTGGAGGCACCCGCGCTGCTGAGCATCGGCAAGCTGTCCCGGCTGAGCGGGCTGACCGCGAAGGCGCTGCGGCACTACGACCGGGTCGGCCTGCTCAGCCCGGCCCGGGTGGATGCCGGGACCGGCTTCCGGTTCTATGCGGCCGACCAGGTGCTGCTGGCGCGCCGGATCGCTCGGTTGCGTTCGGTGGATCTGCCGCTGGACGAGGTACGGACCTACCTGGCCGCGGTCGAGTCCGGGGCGGTCGAGGCCGCCCTGCTGGTCCTGCAGGATCACCGGAGCCGGCTGGAGAGCCGGCGGGCCCGGCTGACCGGCGACCTGCACGAGCTGTCGCATCTGATCACCGAAGGAGTGGATCGACCGATGACCGAATCCGTTGTGGAGTCGCTCAGCCGGGACGGCGAACGCCGGCTGGCGGCGGCGTTGTTCAACGCGACCTGGGACCTGATGGAGAAGGAGGACCGGACGCCGGCGGAGAACGACCGGATGATCCACAGCGCGCATGCTTCCCGCTACCACTGGGAGCAGGTCGGCACGGCGGCGAACCTGGCACGCGGCGAATGGCAGTGCTCGCGGGTCTACGCGGTGCTGCGCCGAGCCGAGCCGTGCTTGCATCATGCCCAGCGGGTGCTCGACATCTGCCGGGAGAACGGCATCGGTGACTGGGATCTGGGCTTCGCCTACGAGGCGTTGGCTCGCGGCTCGGCGGTTGCCGGCGATGCCGAGGCGGCCCGGATGTGGACCGAGCGGGCACTGGCCGCCGCCGAGGACATCGCCGAGGAGCAGGAGCGGGCGATGCTGATGGCGGACCTGGAGACCATTCCCGACCAGCCGCGGTTCTGGTGATCGAGCTGGTGCTGCGGCATCTCCGACGCGGCTGAGCCGGGCATTGGCGTCGGCCGGGCAGCCCGGCAGTATGGATGAATGGTGGAGAGCTATCTCGAGCGCGAGCTGAAGTTCGACGTGCCGGCCGGCTTCGTGCTGCCGGACCTCACCGCGATCGGCAAGCCTGTGAGCCGCACCGACACCAGGGTGCACCAGCTGCGCAGCGAGTACTACGACACCGCCGACCACGCGCTGCGGCAGGCGCTGATCACACTGCGCCGGCGAACGGGTGACACCGACAGCGGCTGGCAGTTGAAGGTGCCGCACGCGCCGGCTCGGGAGGAACTCCGGGCACCGCTGGCCGGCACCGAGTTGACCGGTGGGCCGCTGGCCGGCACCGAGCTGACCGGGGCGCCGTCGTCCGGCCCCGAGGCGGTGCCGGCTGAGCTGGACCGACTGCTGCTCGGCGCCCGGCGTGGCCAGCCCGTCCGGCCGGTGGCGGTGCTCAGCACCGAGCGCACCGTCACCCGGCTGCTGGACGCCGACGGCCGGCAACTGGCCGAGGTGGCCGACGATTCGGTGCGCGCCACCGCCGCCGGTTCGGCCGCCACCGCGAGCAGTTGGCGTGAGGTCGAGGTGGAACTCGGCTCAGGGGACGAGGCGCTGTTGCAGGAGATCGCCGAGCTGTTACGCAGCCACGGCGCCGAACCGTCGGCGAGTTCCTCCAAGCTGTCCCGGGCGTTGTCGGCCGCGGCGCAGCCGGCCCCGTCCGGTCCGTTGCGGGACTACCTGGTCGAGCAGCAGCGAGCGCTCGTCGCCGGTGACCTGGCGCTGCGCCGGAATGACCCGACGGTCATCCACAAGACCCGGGTGGCCACCCGGCGATTCCGCAGCACCTTGCGCAGCTTCGGCAAGCTGCTCGACCAGCCGAGCCGGCAGCGGCTGGATGAGGAGTTGCGCTGGTACGCGGCACTGCTCGGTGCGGTACGGGATCGGCAGGTGCAGCAGGCAAGACTGCTGGCCAAGCTCGACGAGCTCGACGACACGCTGGTGCTCGGGCCGGTTCGGGCACGCATCAAGCAGGAGCTGACGGGTGAGCAGGCCGAGCACTGGGCCGAGTTGCAGCAAGCGCTCGATGGTGAGCGTTACCTCCACCTGCTCACCGGGCTGGATGAGTTCATCCAGTCACTACCGGCCAAAACGTCTGCCAAGCAACTCCGCAGGCTGATGCGCAAGGCGGCGGGCAAGGCCACCGCCCGGCTCTCCGGCGCAGCCCGAAGCGAGGATCCGGAGCTACTGCACCGGGCTCGAAAGGCAGCCAAGCGCGCCCGGTACGCGGGGGAACTGTTGCAACCGCTGGGCGGCCAGCAGGCCGTCGAACAGGCCGAGCGGAACGAGTCGCTGCAGGACCTGCTCGGTGAGCATCAGGACAGCCTGGTCAGTGCGGAGCTGCTGAGGCGGCTGGGCGGCATCGCCGGGACCACGCCGGGGGAGAACGGCTTCACCTTCGGGTTGCTTTACCAGCGGCAGCTGCAGCAGGCCGCCGAACTGCGCGCGCAGGCGGCCGAACTGGCCGATAAAGATGGCTGAAACTCCGCTGCGCCACACGCGGCTAGCAACGCGCAACAGCCAGCAGGCCCGGTACGGAAAGGAGAGGCAATGTCGGTGACCAGCTTCGGGGATCTGCCACTCGGGGACCGCGGGCGCCGGTGGGACGGCGCGGCGGCGGAGAAGCGGGTGCGCAAGTGGGCCGGTGCGACCGACGGCCCGAACCAGAAATATCGCAGCGCGCACGTCTGGTACGACCGGGACGCCAAGGACAACTTCACCGGCTACAAGCTGCTGATCGCCGACGTGATCGACGGACGGCTGACCGCGATGCCGCGCGCCGTGCTGGCCGCCGGAGCGATTCTGCAGGGCTCTCGCGGCGGCATCGACCTGCCCGAGCAGGACATCGCCCGGGTGAAGAGCCATCTCGCCAAGTACTACCGGAAGATGGGCGAGACGCCGCCCTGGCAGCGGTAGCGCAGCCGGTCGCCGAACCTCGCACGCTGGTCAATACGGCCTTAGCTGTGAATTTCTTGACACCTACCACCATTAGTGCGACATTTTGTCCACTCTGGGCTCAATGCCCGGACCCATGCTTCGGCAGTATGCCGAGATCGGGATGGTGGGATGCCTGCCAGCGGGTGGTTCACGGTTCCGGCCGACGCGATCGCGGCGGCGATCCTGCTGTTCGCCGCCTGCGCCAAGCTGGTGGCGCCGAACGCCCTGGCGCGATCACTGGAGCAGCTCACCGGTAGGCCCGCGTTCTCCGGCCGCGCCACCGTACGGCTGATCGGTGCAGCCGAGGTGCTGATCGCGTTCGGGCTGCTGCTCGAACCGTCCCGGCTGGTAGCGAGCGGACTGCTCTGTCTGCTCGGCCTGTCCTTCGCCGCGCTCGGCGGAATTGGCCGAGCGCGCAAGGTGAACGAGCCGTGCGGCTGCTTCGGGGCCAGCTCGCAGCAACCGCTCGGCATGCAGAACATCGTGTTCGGACTGCTGTTCCTCGTTATCGGTGTGGCAAACCTGGCGACCGCGGACCGATTGACCGACGACGTGCGGGCCGCGCCGCCGCTGCTGGCGGCCGGGCTGCTGTGCGTGGCCTGCGCGGCTGCCGGCCGCTCGCTGCTGTCTGGCCGTCAGCCGGGACTCGCTGGTGGTCGATCGGGACTCGCTGGTCGTCAACCGGAACTCGGTGCGGGCTGAAGATTCGAGCTGGCTAGGAGGCCTTTCGACAATGCTGATCCTCTTCGCGTTCGTCCTGCTCATCCTTGCCGGCGCGGTCGGAATGCTGTACGCGATGTGCGCCGAGTTGGCCAGCCGGGTTGGCGCCGGTGGCACCGGCACGGCGGAGCCGACTCGCTACGTCCGCCCGCTCGGCCGGTCCACCGTGTTCCTGCGTGACTCGGTGCCGTGGCCGGCTCAGCTGGCCGACCTGCGGGCTCAGCCCGACTTCCTGCTGGTGGTGTTGAGCACGTCGTGCAGCAGTTGCAACACGATCATGGAACAGCTCGGCACCGGCGGCTGGGCCGACCGGGCGGCTGGTCGGCTCGGCGTGCTGATGTCGACGCCGGATCCGCAGGTCGCGGCGGACACGATCGGCAAGTACGGCCTGGATGCGTTTCCGCACTATGTCGACTTCAACGGCGACTGGGTCACCGCCGCGCTGGGCCTGTCGCTGAGCCCGGTCGGCCTCGTCTTCCGGCACGGGCTGCTCGAGGAGAGCTACGTCTTCAACCACGTCGATCCGCTCTGGACCACCTTTACGGAGGTAATGGAATGGGAAACGCACACACAGCAGAACGGGGCACGACAGGTGGACTCGGCCGCCGCGGCTTCCTCGGCACCCTCGGCGCAGGTGGTCTGACCGCCGCGATGGCGGTGTTCGGCAAGCAGACCGCGGCCGAGGCGGCGGCGATCAACCCGAACACGACTTGCGGCTGCTGCAACCTGGTGTACTGCCCGCCCACCATCTCCTACACCACCTGCATGAACGCCAGCCATTACATGTGGGAGTGCACGATGTCCTCCGGGTTCGAGTACTGCAACTGCTGCGAGCGGAAGAACAGCAGCGGCGGCTACAACGCCTCCGGTTATCAATGCCAGTACTGAGGTATCGCGGTGCTGCTCCAGCTGTGCCTGCTCGCGGTCGGCCTGGCCGGCGCGGTGCTGCAGGCATACAGCCCTTGAGGCAAGTCGATGGTCGGGGTCTCCGGCCCGTTGCTTGCCGATTCGGCTCGGGACGGCACCCGATTCCTGATCGGCCTGACCCTTGCCGGGATCGCCGGCTCGGCGATGCTGGCGACCGTCGCCGTGACGTTGAGCCTGGCCCTGCAACACACGCTGCCCGTCACCAGCAGGTTGTTCGCGCTGGCCGGCCTGGCGGTGCTGTTCGGCCTGGCCGACCTGGCCGATCGCACGCCACAGCTGTTCCGGCAGGTGCCACAGCGGTTGGTGCGCGAGTTGAGCCCGGGAATGCTCGGCAGCGTATGGGGATTCGACCTCGGGCTGATCGTCACCACCAAAAAGGTCACCTCGCTGGGCTGGCTGGCTATCGCTGGCGCGATCCTCGTCCGGCCCGGCCTGGTACCACTGTGCGTGATCTCCATCGGGCTGACCACCTCGCTGTCGGTGGTCCTGTGGAGCACGCGGATTAGGAACGACACCCGATGCCTGGTGAAACGTCGACGACCATGGATGACCCGAACGCGCGTGTTCAGCGGTTCGGCACTGCTCGCGGTGGCGGTACTTACCGTCGGCCTCGCGGCCGGGTAGCCCCTCGGCTGGAGCTCGCCCCGGCCGGCGGCCATCTGGTGGTGACCCGGTTTCGTTGCCAGCATCGGGCGGCCTTGCTGGTGCTGCACGTGCTGCACCGGCGGGTGAAGCGGGAGGTGCGCCGCAAGCTGCCCGGCTGCCTCGGCGTCACCACGATGACGGACTGGCGGGGCGGCGAGCTGATGAGCATCTCGCTCTGGCAGAGCGCCGAGGATATCTACGGCATGGGCGAGGTCAAGAGCCATGTGCTGGCCGCGCGGGTGCCGGGCCAGCTGGCGGTGAGCACGCAGTCCGGGGTGTTCAGCTATGTCGGCGACTGGCGCCGGGTGTTGTTCGGGAACGTCTACAGCGATGGCTCGCCACTGACCGGTTGGCGACCAGAAGACAACGGAGGTACGTGATGGCTATTCCCACCGATCGCGGGTACGCGATCCTCACCGAGACGCCGGATGGCCAGCTGACCGTTCGCATCTCGGCCAGCCAGCCGGTGGCCGGCAAGGCGGACGACGTGTTCGCCGAGCACGTGGGCGAGTCGCGGGTCCGGATCGATCCCAGCGTGCAACTGGCCAAGCACGGCAAGCTGTCCTGGACGACCAGCCCGGTCCAGGTGTACGTCAGCTCGGCCGGCACGGTCAACATCACGCCGGCCCGGACCACGGTCGCCAGCTAGGCATTGTTCGTGTAGCTGGAACTGGCGCCGTCCCGGAGGGGACGGCGCCAGCCCGAACGATGCACGCGGCCCGACAGACGCCGCGCCGCGATGGGGATGCTGCCCGCTTTCAGGACTCCAGGACGACGCGCATGGCTGCCTCCCTTCGAGGACCACGGCAGGGATAGAACGCCGGTCGAGTAGACCAGTTCGATGCCCGGCCATCGACCGAACAAGACATTCATGAACATTCGCGGATATTGGCTTCAGATCGCATATTGCCCAGCCGGGATACCGGCTAGGTAGCCGGCCGCGCGCCGGGTAGGTAGCCAGCCGCTCTCCGAGTCGGTGGCCGGCCACTGCCCGGCTACCTAGACTGGAGCCGGACTGCTCAACAACGACGCACTCGTGCCGTACGAACTCCTGGAACGAGGCGGAGCATGTCCACCGCGCCGAGCAGGCCCACCGCGCCGAGCGAGTCTTCAGCGCCGAGCGGTCCCGGCGAGCAGTTCCCGCATCCCTGGCGTGCGCTGGCGATCTGCCTGGTCGGCGGCGGCATGGTGCTGCTGGACGTCTCCATTGTCAACGTTGCGCTGCCGTCCATTCGCAGTGGCCTGTCCGCCTCGGAGAGCGCGTTGCAGTGGGTGCTCTCCGGCTACGCGCTGACGTTCGGGCTAGCCCTGGTACCGGCCGGTCGCCTCGGCGACGTGCTGGGCCGGCGGCGGATGTTCCTGATCGGGCTCGCCCTGTTCACCATCTGCAGCGCGCTCTGTGGGCTGGCCCAGTCCAGCAGCTGGCTGGCCGTCGCCCGGCTCGCCCAGGGCCTGTCCGGTGGCGCGCTGACTCCGCAGATCAGCGCGGTGATCCAGCAGGTCTTTCGGGGCCAGCAGCGCGGGAAGGCCTTCGGCATCTACGGCTCGGTGATCGGGATCTCCACCGCGATCGGGCCGCTGCTGGGCGGCCTGCTGATCGAACTGTTCGGCCAGCGGGAGGGTTGGCGCTGGGTCTTCTACGTCAACCTGCCGGTCGGCGTGCTGCTGCTGCCGCTGGCGGCCCGGCTGCTGCCACCCCGACCGGCCCGGCCCGGCCGGCGGGAGGAGCTGGATCCGGTCGGCGTACTACTGCTCGGCACCGGCGTGGTGCTGTTGTTGCTGCCGCTGGTCCAGGAACAGCAGTGGCACGGCTCGGCGAAGTGGTTGCTGGTGCCCGCCGCGCTGCTGATGCTGGCCGGTTTCGTCGGCTGGGAACTGCGCTACGCCCGCAGCCGGCACTCGCTGGTACCGCTGCCGCTGTTCCGGCTGCGGTCCTACGCCTTCGGCACGGCGATCGCCACCGGGTACTTCGCCGGCTTCACGCCGCTGTTCTTCGTACTCACGCTCTACCTGCAGATCGGCCTGCATTACTCGCCGCTGCTGGCCGGCCTCACCACCATGCCGTTCGCGCTGGGCAGCGCCGCCTCGGCCAACCTGTCCGGCCGGGTGGCGCTGCGGTTCGGCCGGCCGATGGTTGCGCTGGGCTTGGTGCTGGTGGGCATCGGCCTGGTGGCCACCCGGTTCGCGGTGACCGAGGTGCCGACCGGCCACACCGGCTGGGCCACCGCGCTGCCGCTGTTCCTGGCCGGCGTCGGTGGCGGCATGGTGATCTCGCCGAACCAGACGTTCACGCTGTCCGAGGTGCCCGAACGGCGGGCCGGAACCGCGGGTGGCCTGTTGCAGACCGGCCAGCGGATCGGCTCGGCGATCGGCATCGCCGTGGTCGGCTCGGTGTTCTTCGCCCAGCTCGGCGGGGTGGCCGGCGGCCGGCAGAGTTCCGCGCACTATGCGCACGCCTTCGAGGTGGGCATCGAGGTGGCCGCCTGCCTGGTGCTGCTCGCCCTGGTGATCGCACTCGTCGACGTGGCGGTGGATCGCCGGATCGGCCGGGCCGGCGGTTCCGAGGATGTCGCGGGGGCCGGCGACCGGCTGGCGCCGGCCGCCGGCGGCCAGCAGCGCCGGGCCTGATCGCGGCGTACCGAAGGCAGTTCGGCGCAGTTCGGTGCAGTTCGGCGCACAACCGGGAGGAACCAAGCATGCGGATCGTGATCACCGGCGCCACCGGCAACGTCGGCGCGGCCTTGTTGCAGGTGCTGTCGGAGGATTCGGCCGAGTCCCATCGGCTGATCGGTATCAGCCGCCGACCGGCGCCGGCCGAGCCGCCTTATGACCAGGTCGAGTGGGTCAGCGCGGATCTGGCGGAGCCGGCAGCCACCGACGTGCTGGCCGAGGCCTGCGCGTCGCGCCGTCGGTGCCGCTCCCGCTGCTTCGGCCGCTGGTGCATGCCAGCTGGGCGGCCCACCTGCAGCCGGTCGATCCGGGCTGGATCGACCTGGCCGCGAACGTGCCGGTGCTCAGTACCAGCCGGCTGCGGGACCTCGGCTGGCAGCCGGAGCATGACGCCGAGCAGGTGCTGCGCGAGTTCCTCGAGGCGCTGCGTGCGGGCCGGGGCGAGGCCAGCCCGGCCCTCACCCCGCGTGCCCGGGTCAGCCCTCTGGTCGGCACCGGCCTGGGAGAGCTGAACCGGTTGGCTCGGCGCGGCTACCGTTCGCTGTCGGGATAGTCGTCGTCGTCCTCGACCGTCCATGCCTGTTCGGCGACATCGGCCGGGTCGGCCTCCCAGTTCGGCTCACCGCCGAGCGGCGGCTCGTCCGGCTCCGGCTGGATTCCGACCTGCTGGTCCAGCACATCGGCCTCGGATGCCTCGGGCGGCAGGTCTGACGCGGTCACGGGTGCACACCTCCAGCGAATCGGGTCGCACTGCTTGCCGCCACTATTGTGTCGAAGCCGGTTCGGTCGACGCCTGCGGGGTCGGATAGCGCAGGGTGGCGCCGATGCCGCCGTCCAGGTAGGCGTGCGCATTCGGCGTGATCAGCAGGTCGGCGGCGGAGCCGGCTACCGCCCGGACCAGTGCGGCATCCAGCCGATCCGACACCGGCTCGGACACGCCGTACTGGCTGAGCTGCTCGCGATCGCGAGCCAGTTGCAGCGGCTCGTTCCCGATCCAGGCCCGCTCGGTCGAGGACGGATCGTCGGAGATCACCAGGGTTTCGACCTGGCCGTTGCGCAGTGCTTGCAGGACCGGTTCGATGCCGGCGACCGCGTAGTCCCCGCGACCGACGCCCTGCCGCAGCCGCTCCAGCACCGCGCGCCGGTGTCGCCAGCGGATCCGCAGGATCGCGTCGTGCACCGCCTGCTCGATCGGCTCCAGCGCGGCACCGTCAGCACGACCACCCGCGGCCGTCTCGGTGATCTCCACCGCCGGCGGCACCCGCTCGGCGACCGCCTCCAGCACCAGCGTGCGAGCCCGGACGTCGCCGGCCACCAGCACCAACTGGGCGGCGACCTCCTTCACGTGCTGGCTGACCGACTCCGCGACGTCGGCCGCGTTCTCGGCCCAGCTGTTGTCCACCCGGTTCTGGAAGTGCCGTTCCGACCAGGTGTCCCGGCCGGTCTTGTGGATCGGCTGCTGGTCGGGCCCGGACAGCGACTCCGGCCGCTCCCGGTTCAGCTTGGCCTCGGAATTACCCGTGTTCACATAGATGTTCGCCCCGGCCCGGTCGGCCAGCACCACGACGTGCGGCACCACCTCGGAGCGCCGGGCGAGGAACGGCATCAGATGCGGCAGCCGGGACCAGGCGGCGTACTCGCGCAGCGGCGGTTCGTCGGTGGTCTCGTCCAACAGCAGGACACCGTCGGCGTCGGCGACCACCAGGTGTCCGTGCCGGCCACCGGCCGATACGTCGGAGTTCACCGCACCGTCCATCGCGGTCAGTACGGTCTCCTCGGCACCCGCTCGCTGCAGCTCGCTACGCAGTCTCCGCCAGCGCAGCTCCACCTCGTGCTGGCCCTGCTCGGTGGTCCGGGAGCCGTCGAAGTACACGGTCGCGAACGGTCCGGGGTGCTTGTACAGCTGTCGGATCTCGGCGGGCAGGCTCACGGGCTGACACCTCATCGGATCGGCCGCCGGCCCCGGCCGGGTCGCCGAACGGGCGGGCGGAATGGGCCGCAGGATCGGCTGCTGCGGCACGCCGGGTAACTGCTTTCCTCCTTCCCGACAGTACCCCGCGGGACGTCGAGTAGCAGTGACGCAGCCGCGGCCCTCAGTCGATGCGCCAGCGATCGGCTTCCGGGCGCAGGGTCATGCCGTGGCCGGGACGGTCACCGGCCGGCCGCAGGGCTCCGTCCACCACCGGTGGGCAGCCGTCCACCAGCAGCGGTTCCAACCGGGCGTGGTCGATGAACCACTCGACATGCCGCAGGTTGGGCACGGCGGCCGCCACCGACGCGTGCAGCGACGGCGCGCAGTGCCCGGAGACCTCGCGGTTGGCGGCCAGCGCCAGCGCCGACCAGCGCAACCAGCCGGTGTAGCCGCCGCAGCGGGTCACGTCCAACTGCAGGCAGTCCAGCACCGGCAGCAGCCGGGCCGCCTCGTAGCCGTCGGAGACGTACTCGCCGGCCGCGATGTCGCAGCGCAGCGCCGAACGCAACCCGGCCAGGCCCGTCAGGTCGTCGCTGGACACCGGCTCCTCGAACCAGATCACCCCGTACTCGTCGAGTACCTGGCCGACCCGCCGGGCCTGGCCGATCGAGTATCCGCCGTTGGCGTCGACCATCAGGCCGACCTGCGGGCCGGCCAGCTCGCGCAGCCGTCGCACCCGCGCCAGATCCCGGTCCGGATCGGCCCCCCAACGCTCACCGATCTTGATCTTCATCGCCCGACAGCCGGCCGCCGACCACTCGTCCACCTGGGAGCGCAGCTGGTCGTCGGTCAGATTGGTGAATCCACCGGATCCGTATACCGGAACGGTCTCGCGGCTGCGCCCGAACAGGCCGGTCAGCGGGACATCGAGCAGCCGGGCCTTGAGGTCCCACCAGGCGATGTCCACCGCGCTGATCGCCTGCATGGCCAGCCCACGGTTGCCGATGTTGCGGACCGCACCGTGCATCGCCGCCCAACCGGCGGGTATGTCGAACGCATCGCGACCACGCAGCAGCTCGGCCAGCTGGTCGGAGATCAGGGTCGCCGCCGCGGTCGAGGAGTAGGCCCAGCCCAGCCCGGTCCGGCCGCCGGCGCTCAGCGTCACCGCCACCACGGTGGTCGCCTGCCAGCGATGAGTGCCGTCCTGCTCGGGCTGTTGCTCGGTCGGGAACCGGTAGCAATCCAGCCGGAGCTCTTCGATCGGGGGTCCGTCGAGGGTCATCGCTGCTCCGCCCGCTCGGCCAGTCCGCGCCGGCCGAGCCGGATCAACCGGTCCGCGGCCCGCGCGGCGAGCGCCATGATGGTCAGCGCCGGGTTCGCCGCACCCTGGGTGGGCAGCACGCTGCCGTCCACCAGATAGAGGTTCGGCACGCCGAAGACCCGATGGTCGCGGTCCACCACGCCGTGCTCGGGCGCCGCCGCCAGCCGGGCGCCACCGACCAGGTGGGCGTACCGGTCGATGGTCATCACCTCCTCGGCACCGGCGGCGTGCAGGATCGCCTCCATCGACCTGGTCGCCGCCTTGGTCAGCGCCTTGTCGTTGTCGCACTGGGTATAGGCGAAGTGCGCCACCGGCAGGCCGTGCCGGTCCTTCTCATCGGCCAACGTCACCCGGTTGTCCGGCTGCGGCAGGTACTCGCACAGCGCTCCCAGGGTCGCCCAGTGCACGTAGTCACGCATGTACTCGCGCAGCGGCTCACCCCAATGTCCTTGCGCGGAAACGTGTTCGGCCCAGGTGATGGGCAACGGGCTGACTGTCTGGATGGACCAGCCGCGCCGATAATCCTGCCGAGGGTCGGTCTCGTAGAACTGCTCGCTGCTCACCTCCGGCGGTGGCGCCTTGTACATCCGGATCTCGCCGGCGAACCGGCCGGCGGTCTGCGGCGCACCCTGCACCATCAGGTACCGGCCCACCTGGTCGTGGTCGTTGCCCAGACCGTCCGGAAACCGCGGCGTGGCCGAGAGCAGCAGCAGCCGCGGCGTCTCGATCGAGTAACCGGCCACCGCCACCGCGCGAGCCCGCTGGTAGTACTGCCGGCCGGCACGCAGGTACTCCACTCCGGTCACCCGGCCGGATCGGTCGTCGACCACCACCCGGCTGACGTGGCTGTCCGGCCGGATCTCGGCGCCGTTGGCCAGCGCGTCCGGGATGTGCGTGATCAGTGGGCTGGCCTTGGCGTTCACCTTGCAGCCCTGCAGGCAGAAGCCTCGGTAGATGCAGTGCGGCCGGTTGCCGAACCGGCCGTTGGGAATCGCCACCGGCCCGATCCGCGCCTCGATGCCGGCCTTGCGCGCGCCGCGCAGGAAGATCTCACCGTTGCCACTGACCCGGTGCGGTGAGTGCGGGTAGCGGTGCGGATCCCCCCACGGCCAATCCTGGCCGGCCACCGGCAACTCCGCCTCCAGGTCGGCGTAGTAGGGTCGCAGATCGGCATATTCGATAGGCCAATCGGCCCCCACCCCGTCCTGGCTGTAGGTGCGGAAGTCGGACGGGTGGAACCGCGGCGTGTAGCCGGCATAGTGCACCATCGAGCCACCGACGCCGCGTCCGGAGTTGTTCGAGCCCAGTGGCACCGGGTTCGCGCCGCCGATCTGGCGCGGCTCCGTCCAGTACAGCGTGTGCGCGCCGCGCTCGTCGCTGACCCAGTCGGTATCCGGGTTCCAGAACGGCCCGGCATCCAGGCACACCACCCGCCAGCCGGCCCGGGCCAGCCGCTGGGTCAGCACGCCGCCGCCGGCACCGGCGCCGACCACCACCAGATCGACCTCGTCGCCGGGCGCGTAGCGGCGCATGTCGTCGCGCAACCGGTGATCGACCCGGTTGCCGTCGTTGGGAATCAGCCAGGCCGAGTTGTTCCGGTCCCGGACCTTGTTCGGGGACACCCTAATTCTCGAACTGCGCGTCGTGCTGGCTGCGGGCCCGTTCGATCCGCTCGCTGAAGGAGACCGGATCGGTGGCGTGCTGGTCGGCAACCTCCCAGCGCTCCCGGGAATCCACCCCGGGATTGAGATAGCCGCGCGGATAGGCTGGGCCGGGAAAGCCGATCTCGTTCCACGCCCAGGGATGGGAGTAGAACGCGGTGCAGGCATAGCGGGTCCACAGGCTCCACACCCGCGCCGCCTGCCAGCCGCGCCATCGCTTGCCGTCGCGGGCCAGATCCTGCACCGCCTGCAGCAGGCCGGCCTGCTCGGCGCTGATGAGTTCGGCGAAGCCGCGCAGGTGCCGCTCCCGGGCATCGGCATCCAGTGCGGCGAGGGTTTCTCGCCAGGCCTGGGCATCCTCGGGCAGGTCGTCGTAGTGCCAGCCGTCGGTCTCGCCGACCGCCAGTCGCTCGTCGATCAGCGCCAGCACCGGCACCCGTGGATCGGCGTCCTGAGCCAGCAGCAGATCCAGCAGCGGGCCGGCGATACCCACCTCCTGCGGGGTGAAGAAGGCCAGCGAGCCGGGCAGCGCAAGCCGCCGGAGCACTACACCGGCGGTCACGGCATCCCAGGCGTCGACCTCGTCCAGCACGTCGAAGCCGGGAAAACGGCCTTTGTGTTGCGGGGTGATCGCCCGCTGGTCCGGGCTGCGGTACGGCATCAGACATCCCCCTGCGGCGGCTGGCCCTCCCGGCGCAGCACCGCGGCCAGCAGACCCATCCCGCCCACCACCGAGGCCAGCAGCGGGGCGAACACCGGTGGCCCGGACTCCAGGTTGTAGCGGGTGATGCCACCCGGCCGCTGGGCCACCCCGCGCAGGTGCAGGTAGGTGCCCTGCAGTCCGTTGGCGACGATGGCCGCGGAGGCGAGCGGCAGCACGGTCCGCGCGGCTCGCCGGGAGAACACGGCGGCCGCCCCGGCCGGTACCGCCGCCGGCAGCACCGCGATCGGCCACCACATCATCTTGTTGCCGAAGCTCGCCCCGTCGTGTGACAGGTAGATCTCGGCGGCGGTGATGCCGGCCCCGACCGCGGTGAGCCCGGCCAGGGTGCGCTCGAACCGGCCGGTCCGGACATCCCGCATCGCCCGGTCGAGAAGGCCAGCCATGTCAGCTCTCGCCCTCGTCGGCCTTGTCACCCGGCAGGAACTGCTGCGCCTTCTGCTTGATGCCCTCCTTGACCACACCCCAGGCGTTCTCGTCACCGTGCAGGATCGCGCTGGCGGTGGCCTTGGCCTGCTCGAACGTGGTGTGCGGCGGGATCGGTGGCACGTCCGGGTCACAGCGCACGTCCAGCACGGTCGGCCGGTCGGCGGACAATGCCTGCTCCCACGCGTCACCCAGGGCATCACCGGAGTCGATGTTGATCCCGTTCAAGCCGAGGCTGCGCGCGAATGCCGCGTAGTCGACGTCGGGCAGCGCCTGGGACTCGACGAACTTGGGTGAACCCTCCATCGAGCGCATCTCCCAGGTGACCTGATTGAGGTCGTTGTTGTGCAGTACCGCCACGATCAGCCGCGGGTCCGACCACTGCTGCCAATAATGTGCCACGGTGATCAACTCGGCCAGCCCGTTCATCTGCATGGCTCCGTCACCGGTGAGCGCGATGGTGGGCCGGTTCGGGTGGGCCCACTTCGCCCCGATGACGTACGGCACCGCCGGACCCATGGTGGCCAGGGTGCCGGACAGCGAACCACGGATGTCGGCGCGGAAGCGCAGGTGCCGGGCGTACCAGTTCGCCGAGCTGCCGGAGTCGGAGGCCACGATGGCGTTGGCCGGCAGCCGGGAGGACAGTTCGTGGAAGATCCGCATCGGGTTGACCGGGTCGGCGTCGGTGAGCGCCTGCCGCTCGGTGTCGGACCACCAGTCGGCCACCTTGCGCTCGATCTCCTCCCGCCACGACCGATCGGATTTGCGTTGTAGCAGCGGGATAAGCGCGGCCAGCGTGGTCTTGGCGTCACCGACCAGGTTCAGCTCGTACGGGTACCGCATGCCGATCCACTTACCGGATCGGTCGATCTGGATCGCCCTGGCCTGGTCCAGCTTGGGCAGGAACTGGGTGTACGGGAAGTTGGAGCCGATCGTCAGCAGGGTGTCGCAGCCCATCATCAACTCGTAGGAGGCGGTGGTGCCGAGCAGGCCGATCGAGCCGGTCACCCACGGCAGGTCATCCGGCAGCACGTCCTTGCCGAGCAGGGCCTTGGCCGCGCCGGCGCCGAGCAGGTCGGCAACCTGGCTGATCTCCTCCACGCAGCCGCGCGCGCCCTGGCCGACCAGCAGCGCGACCTTGGTGCCGGCGTTGAGGATGTCGGCTGCCTGGCGCAGCGCATCCGGTTGCGGGGTGAGGATCGGCTCGGTCAGGCCGAGGCTGGAGGGCACCTGCTTGAAGGCATGCTGCGGCGGGGTGTACGGCAGGTCGAAGACATCGGACGGGAAGATCAGGCAGGTCGGCGCCCGCTCGGTCAACGCGATCCGGATCGCCCGGTCGACCAGGTTGGGCAGTTGCTCAGGCACGGTGCACATCTGCACGTACTCGCTGCAGACATCCTTGAAGAGGCTGAGCAGATCCACCTCCTGCTGGTAGGAACCGCCCATCGCCGAACGCTCGGTCTGGCCGACGATGGCCAACACCGGCACGTGGTCAAGCTTGGCGTCGTACAGTCCGTTCAGCAGGTGGATGGCTCCCGGCCCGCTGGTCGCCGCGCACACCCCGATCTGACCGGAGAACTTGGCATAGCCGACGGCTTCGAACGCCGACATCTCCTCGTGCCGGGCCTGGACGAACTGCGGCTTGTCAGCAGCGCGGCCCCAGGCCACGAGCAGGCCGTTGATGCCGTCCCCCGGATAGCCGAAGACCTGCCCGACGTTCCATTCGCGCAGCCTGGAGAGCAGCACGTCAGCAACGGTGTCCGCCATTTGAACAGCCTCCTACGCCTCGACCGCGTCTCGCGCTCGCTGCTGAACGGCACGCCGTTGGCTTCGGCAGCCACGTTACTGCGGTACGGAACACTTGCCCAGGGCTAAGGTTTTACAGTCGAAGTATCTGAACAAGGTCACAGGTTCGCCGAGTGCGTGGAGGCGTGAAGCTGAGTTCGCGGCCGCGATATGGCCACGGTGCCGCGCATCGTGATGTTCGCCCTTGCGCAGCGGCACATCATGGACGGCGACACATTATGGACGGCATTGCCGCCCAGGCGAGGCGCTGATGGCGGAAGTAGGACGGACTGCCCAGCGGCTTTTTCACCAGACAGCCCATCAGCGTCGGATCAGCCCGGGTTCCCATCCGACGCCTTAGTCCGTAGTACACGACCGCGACGTAGATAACCAGCGAGGGGTCAGCCGAGGGTGGCTTCCTGCTCGTCCGGCTCCGACCGTCGCCGCGGCTTGGTCGGCAGCACGCCGGTGAACACCACCTCGTCGGCGACATCGCGTAGCTTGCGGTGCAGGTGTTGGCTGGTCACCCGCAGGGCGGTGAACGCGTTCTCGTAGCTGAACCGGTGTCGGGCCATCAGGATGCCCATCGCCGCGCCGATCTGTCGATTGGTGTCCAGCGCCACCCGAAGGTGGTCGGCTCGATCCCGCTGGCGCAGCGCGGTGAGCGCCAGCCCGACCGTCGCCGCGGCCAGGTACGCCGTCGGACGATGGCAAGTGGTGAAGGTCGCGGGCCGCTCGGCGTACAGGTTCAGCGACTGGGCCGAGCAGTCGCTGGCGGTCACCTGCATGCTCAACACCGCCCGGATCGGCGACCGATCCCGAGCGTGCCGGCTGAGGTTCGGCCAGCGGTCGTCGGTGGCTAGGTCGTCGACCTGGACCAGCTCGACGCCGCCCAGTGCTGTCAGACACGGCCCTTGGCCGGTGCCGTACTGCAACTGATCGAAATCGAGGGCCAGCTGCTCGGTGGCGGCATGCGTGGTCGGGGGCTTCTGCGCATGCGGTTGGATGGTGAGCGAGGCGCCGCGGGTGCCGGGCAGCGCTTCCACGATCCGGCCGAGCAGGGCGGCCATCGCCTGTTCGCCGGTTACCGAAGCGCCACCGGCCAGGTTGTGGGTGATCTGGGCGATGGCAACGGTCAGCAGGTATTCGGTATCCGCCAGTGTCGGCTCCGGTTGAGCAGTCGGCATCAGCGCGGTTACCAGCCGTGGTGGGAAGGTCGTGGATTCAACGGAACTGGTCATGCGCAGCACCCTTTTCAACGGCTGCTGGAGGCCTCAATGGTCGAAGCATGACGAGCACCCCGCGACGGACGACCTGGTCGTCGGCGTGGACTCGATCTAGCTTCACGATATAGAGCAAAGGGCACCGGCGCAACGATTTCACCGATCAATGGCCGTAACCTCAGCGGTGGTTGGCGGTCATACGTCTGATAGCCGCTGATGTCAGGATTGCTCGTGATCCGTGGGGTGAATCGGTGCAGCGGTTCAGCGCCGCTGGGACTGGCGCAGGTAGAGCGGTAGCGCCAGCCAGAGCACGATCACCACCACCAACACACCCACCGCGGCGATGATCCCGGACGGAACGCTGCGTACCACCTGGAAGATCAGCAGCACCACGCCGACGGTAGCCGCGGCGAACAGCACCAACCCGGCCACCGCGAGCCGGTGTGCCACCTCGACGGTCACCCGCCGGGCATGCTGGCGGAACAGCGTCCGGTGCAGCGCGACCGGTGCGATCAGGAAGCAGGTGGCGGCCACCGCGGCCACCATGGTGACCAGATAGATGTCCTGTTTACCCGAGGAAAGCTGGCTGAACTTCTGCTGGAACGGCAGCGTCAGGAGGAAGCCGGTGAGCAGCTGGACGCCGGTCTGCACCACTCGCAGCTCCTGCAACAACTCGGTCCAGTTGCGGTCCAGTCGCTCGGTCGGCGTCTCATGTCGTTCCTCGGCGTCCCAGGCATCGTCGGCGCGCTTCGGCTCACCGCCGGCGCGCGGGTCCTGCTCGTTTCCGCTCGGCACGCAAGAACGTTATACGAAAGGGTGATCGGTACCTCGACGGCAAAGCGCAGCCGGCGCTTTCGAGATCGGCATGGTGCTCAGCGCCATCTCGGAGAAGTAGCCGTCCGCTCAGCAGGACTGGCTGCGATCCCGGCGGCCGATCAGCAGCAGCACCACCAGCAGCGCGCCGGCACCGAGCAGCCATTGTTTGCGATGCTGCCGCACCGTCTGCGAACCGGCCACCCGCTGGACTCCGCCGGCCGCGTGCTCCAGCTTGACCGCGGCACTGTTCGACAGCGTCTGCCGGAGCTTGTCCGCCACCGCGTGCGCGCCGCCGGAAACCACGTCGGCGGCGTGGTGCACGGTTCGGCCGGCTTGTGCCTTGACGTCGAGCTTGTCGGCGATCTGGTCGACGGTATGTGCCAGTTCAGCGCGGGTCTCGGCGATCTGGGCCCGCAGGCTTTCGATGCTGGGCTGGTGCTCGGTCATGACAGCTCCGTTCGGACCGCCATGGCATGCTCTTCAGCCAGTTGAGTCTTTGCGCCAATGCGGAAGCGTACCGCCCGGGCGGCGGCTCAGCAGCGAACGAAGCTGCCGACCTCGGAGACCGCGTGCGCGTCCGGGTCGTCGAACCAGACACCGCCGGAGCCGAGGTAGCGGAAGTGCACGGCCTGTCCGGCCGGCACCGTGATCGAGATGCTGCGGGTGCCGTTGCTGCGCCGTACCAGCTTGTGTGCGCCGGGCTGCCAACCGTTGAAGTTGCCGACCGCCGAGACCGGTCCGTCGTGCACGTCGTCGGGAAGCACGAACTGGATCTTCGACAGTCCAGTCTTGCGGTCGTTGCTGATTCGAATTGCCATGCCGAAGTCCTTCCGTACCTGCCGTGGATTTGGCGTATCGCGAGCTCGACGCCGGCTCGAGAGTGCGAGTGTCGAGAGCTGAGGTGTAGTCGGGTTGACCTGCTCTGACGCTAGGTCGAGTGGGCGACCTAGCCAGCGACCGACACGCCCGGGTTCATCCAGCCGTTACCGGCAGTTCGCACCGCTTGCACAACGGCACGACACACCACGACCACAGCGGCAACGGCGCAACGGCACTCAGGAACAACGGCAATCAGGAAGGGCAATCAGGAATTGGACGAGCTAGGAATGTTCCGCGAGGTAGCTGTCGACGTCCTTGTCCCGTTCGTCCACTCCGCGCCCGGCCGGGTGCTGGTGATAGAACCGCAGCCACCGCATCGCCAACTCGTGCCGCAACTCCGCGCTGGCACTCTTGGCGAAGTCCGGCAGCGCCTCCCGCTCCTCCTCGTCCAGGTGCTCGCCGTTCTCCTTCCGCGCCCGGCCGACCGCCTCGTACCAGTCCGGACTGCCCACCGGGTGGGCGCGGGCCTCGCGCACCGCGTCCCGGATCGCGTTGTGGTCGGTGATCGCGTCCTCGGTCTCGTCGGTGGGGTCGCCGGCATGGCCGGCTTGCAGCAGCGCCGGGTAGAACACCTCCTCCTCGGCCGCCGCGTGGGTCTCCAACCTGGCCGCCAGCAGCTCCCAGATGGCGGTCAGCTCCTGCTCGGTCCGGGCGTCGTCGAGGTAGCGGAAGTGCCGGCGCAGCCAGTCGTGATCAGCGGAGATGATCTCGATGATGTCGGCCATGACGATGCCTCCTGCGTCGGTTCTGGGGCGGGCCGCTCCGACCACCGAGCTGCCCCGATCACCGAGCCTAAGGTGTCTGCCGGTTCCGTGCTCTGTCACGGCCCGGCCCGGCTCGGCGATCCGCGGCCTCGTCCTCGTCGGCCGTACCGGCCAGCACCTCGGACCACCGCTGGTAATGCGCCGACTGTCCGACCGGCGCTGCCCCCCGGCTTGCGCGACCCGTCGTTATAGCAGACCGGTCGGCCGGTCGGGTAGAGAAGAATTGAATTCCAGCCGCGCCCGTGGTTTGTCCGGGTTAAGGACATCGCCAGCCGTGGGTATGCAGTCACCGCACTGCGCTGCAGCCACTTGTCAAGAGGGCGGCGCCGACGAATTTGTGGTGCTGGAATTGCGTGGCCGGCACGGCGGGAACATGGACAATGGCCCAGATTTCCGCCCTATCAATGCGTTTCCGATAGCTATAGCCCGATGCGGCCGTCCTGACGTATTGTCTCGGCAACCACGAATATGTCCACCTGCATATCGAACTCTTATTGGTCGTGTAATTCGCCTCCGTCCGGCCGGTTTTGGAGCTTGTATGACGACACAGCAGACGCAGAATGGCGTCACGGTGAACGATGCCGGCTGGGTCGATGAGATCCTGCTGGCCGGCCCGGACGACCAGTTGTGCTTCGCCGGTCCGGTTCCGGTTGACCGGGCCACCCTGCGCCGGTTGGTCGCCGAACGCCGGCAGGCGCTAGCGGCACACGGATTACGCGCGGGCGGCGCCGCCGCATTGCGGTTGCCGCCGTCCATCGCCTACGTGGCGAACCTGCTGGCCACCTGGCAACTCGGCGGCCAGGCCATCCTGCTCGACCACCGGCTGACCGACTTCGAGGTGGAGCGCGCCACCGAGCGGCTGTCTCCGCAGGTGATCGTGTCGGCCACGCGCATCGCCGGCGGCCTTCGCGTCTTCCACGAGGTGGAGGATGTGGTGACCGGCTACCGGACCGGGCCGGCCGAGAGCGGGCACGCGATCATCCAGCTGAGCTCCGGCTCGACCGGGCCGTCGAAGATCATCGGCCGGACCGCCGCCGACCTGGTCACCGAGATCCGGCGCTACACCCAGATCGACGGGGTGCCGCTGCCCGGCGAACGGATCATCCTGCTGCCGTCCATGGTGCACGTGCTCGGCCTGGTCGGCGGCCTGCTCTACGGGCTGCATGCCGGCGTCACGCTGGTGCCGCCGGAGCGGCTGACCGGCGACAGCATCCTGGACGCGGTGGAGAGCGCCGCCACACCGGCCACCGTGCTCGGCGTGCCGTTCCACATCAGCCTGCTCACCTCGACGGTGTCCGACCGCCGGCCCGGCCAACTGCGCCGGATGACCACCGGCGGTGAGCTGGTGCCGCCGAGCACCGCCGCCGCGTTCGACGCCAAGTACGGCGTGCCGCTGGGCAACATGTACGGGATGACCGAGGTCGGCGTGATCGGCACCGATCTCTACGGCGAGCACCGGCCGGCGATCCGGCCCGCGCCGGGCATCGACATCCGGTCGGTGGACGGCGAGTTGTACATCGCCCGGCCCGAGTCGCCCTACCTGGGGCCGCCGGTACCCGAGCGGTGGGCCGACGGCTGGCTGCGTACCAAGGACGCCGGCCGGGTGGATCCGGAGACCGGGCTGGTCACCATCCTCGGCCGGCTCGACTCCCAGGTGACCATCGGCGGCCTCCAGGTCGACCTGGCCGAGGTCGAGCACACGATCAGCTCGCTACCCGGCGTGCAGGCCGCCGTGGTCGTGCTCGATTCGGTGATCACGGCCTATCTGGAACTGGACTCCACCACTGCCATCGATCAGGTCGAGCACAGCCTGGCCGAACGGCTGGCCAGCTACAAGCTGCCTCACGACTACCAGCAGCTGGTCAAGCTGCCCCGGACCACCACCGGCAAGCTCGTCCGGGACAAATCCGCGCTGCGCGCGGCAGCGTCCTGACGGCAGGCACTCGGCGTACACGGCTCCATCGGGGATTCGTGCGCCGCACAGCGTGAGCACAGGAAGGAAAGCGTTCCATGCAGGAAGAGGTTCGCGCGTTCGTCGTGTCGTCCCTGAAGGATATGAACTATGACGTCGCGGGGGTGGACGACGCGACCACGCTCGGGCCGGCCGGGCTGGACCTGGAGTCGCTGGCCCTTGCCGACCTGCTTATGCGGGTGGAGGATCAGTTCGGAATCCGGTTCGCCGAAGACGAGTCGGAGGAGCTTGCCTTGATGAACGTGGGTGAATTCACCTCCGCGGTCGCGTCCCGCGTGGCGCACGCCGGTCAGCAGGTCTGATGCCGGACCCTGCCCCGATGGACCCTGCACCGGTGGACCCCGCACCGCTGGATCGGGCGCAGCTGGTCTCGATGCTCGCGCCGCTGGCTCACCGCAGCCGTGATCCGGAGGCCGAGCGGCTGGACTCGATGGAGGTGGCCTGGCTGGTGCACCAGGTCGAGCAGCGATACCAGGTGCGGCTGGATCTGGACGACGGCCAGCTGGCAAGGATGCGCACGCTCACCGACGCCGTACAACTGCTGAACGAGTCCGTGGCAGCCGGCCGTGAGTGACCTGGCTTCGGTGGGGATTGCCGGCCTGGCGGTGACCAGCGCGCTCGGCCGGGGTTGCGAGGCGCAGTTGGCCGCGGTGCTGTCCGGCGCCGCCGCGTTCAGCCAGGTCAACCGGTTCGACACCACCGGCCGCCGGGTTACGGTCGCGGCGACCCTGCCGGACGTGGCCAGCCTGCCGGTGGAGCTGGCGGTCACGGTGGCCGATGCTTGCACCGAGGCCGGCCTGGGCCGGCCGGAGCGGTCGTCCACGCCGCTGTTCCTGGCCGTGCACGGCGACCCCTCGGTGCCCGCCCAGGCGGCCGGACTGGCCGAGGCGGCCGGGCTGGACGGGGTCGGCCGGGTCTACACCGCAGCCTGTGTGTCGGCCAGCAGCGCCGTCGCCGCCGCGGCCTCGCTGATCAGCCGGGGTGAGCTGGACCGAGCGGTGGTGGCGGCCGGTTACCTGGTTGAGTCCGACCAGTACGCACTCTTCGACGCCGGCAAGGCGCTGGCCGTCGACGGGGTGGCCCGGCCGTTCAGTCGCGACCGGCAGGGTCTGCTGCTGGGCGACGCGGTGGCCGCGGTGGTGCTGGAGTCCGGCCGCAGCGCGTCCGGTCGCGGCCACCGGCCGATCGCCGAGCTGGCCGGCTGGGGCCGGGCCGGCGACGCGCACCATCCTTGCCAGCCGGCGCCGGACGGTCGTGGGCTGGCCCGGGCGATCGAGGCGGCCCTGGGCCGGGCCGGGGTGGCACCCGAACAGCTCGGCTACATCAACGCGAACGCAACCGGGACGATGCTCAGCGACGCCGCCGAGGCAGCCGCGCTGGCCAGCGCCCTCGGCCCGGCGGCCCAGCGGGTGCCGGTCAGCTCCACCAAGTCGGTGCACGGACACGCGCTGGAGGCCTCCGGACTGCTGGAGCTGGTGATCACCGTGCTGTCGCTGCGTGAGGGCAAGCTGGGGGTCAACGCCGGCTTCCTCGGCCCGGATCCGGACTGTCCGCTGGACGTCATCATCGACGGGCTGCGGCAGCTGACCGCGCCGTACGCGCTCAGCCTGAACTCGGCGTTCGGCGGCGCGAACACCGCACTGCTGGTGAGGTCGGCATGACCAGGTCGGTGAGTGAACACCGCAGCGGAATCAGCCCGGTGATCCGGCATGAGGCGTGGTGGTGGGTCGCCGAGGACGGTCCGCCGCCGGTGGTGCCGGGCTTCGTACAGTCCTCGTTCAATCCGCTGGTGGCCGCGGTCGCCGACCGCTGCCTGACCGAGCACTACGCCAAGCCGCCGGAGCCGCCGGGCGATCGGCAGCGGACCGGACTGGTGCTGGCCAGCCGCGGCGGGGACCGGGTCTCGGCCGAGCACGTCCGGCAGGCCGTCGCGGCGGGCAACCGGCTCGGCCCGCTGTTCTTCTTCCAGTCGGTGCTCAACAGCATCCTCGGTTACGTGGCGGCCCGCTGGGGACTCGGCGGTCCGGTGGTCTGCATCAGCCCGGTCGGGCCGCCGGTTGCCGAGGGAATCGCCGAGGCCGCCGCGCTGATGTCCGACGGCGACGCCGACGAGGTGCTGCTGATCGTCGCCGAGCAGGCCGAAGGCGACCCCGGGACGGACTGCGCGCACGCCCTGCTGCTCGGTTGGCCGGTCGAGTCGGTGACAGCCGGCGAGCCGGTTCAACCGGCCACTCAACCGGCTGCTCGACCGGCGGGAGGTGCGATCGGATGATCACCCCGAGCAGGGCCGCGCTGGCCGGCCACCCGGACATCGGCGCGGGCAACGTGCTGGGCATCGTGCTCGAATTGGGCGCGGATCCCGCCGGCCCGGGCCTGACCTTCGACACCGCCGTGGACGGCTATCCGGCCGAGCACCCGCTGACCCTCGGCGAGTTGGACGAGCGGGTCGCGGCGCGGGCGGCCTGGCTGCATCAGCACGGCATCCGGCCACGGGATCCGGTGGCGATCTGGTCCGGCACCGCCGCCGATCACATCCTCGGCTTCCTGGCGCTGACCCGGCTCGGGGCGATCCCGGCGCTGGTCAACGGCAATCTGGCACCGGAGATCGTGACCGCCTATGTCGCCCGGTTGGGGGCGGTGGCCGTGCTGGCCGGCAGCGACCGGATCGACCGACTGAACCGGGCGGACCTGAGAACCGTCGAGTTGCTGGACATCGGCCCGCTCGGGACGGGCGCGCCGGCGGCCGCGCCGGCGCGCTACCGGCAGCACCGCGACGACCCGGTGGTGATCACCCACACCTCGGGTACCACCGGCATTCCGAAGGCGGTGCTGCACACCCACTCGACGCTGTTCGCCGCCACCCGGCATCTGCTGGCCATGCCGCAGGCGCAGGGCACCCGGCGAATCCTGAACGCGCTGCCGGCCGCGCACACCGCGACCGTCCTGATGGTGAACCAGGCGCTAGGCAACCGTGCCGAGTTCTACGCCCTGTCCACCCAATCCGGTGCGGACGTGCTGTCGGTGATCGAACGCTGGCGGCCGGAGGGCGTGTTCGGCTTCTCCACCACCTGGGCGCAACTGGCCCGGTTCGACCTGTCCGGCTATGAACTCTCCAGCGTCCGGCTGTGGTTCAACACCGGCGACAGCACCCACGAGCCGCACGTCCGGCACCTGGTCGCGGTCGGTTCGCATGACGTGGTGAGCCGGGCCGGAGTCGTCCGGCAGCAGGGCTCGCACTTCATCGACGGCCTCGGTTCCAGCGAGATGGGCCATTCGATGTTCCACATCACCCATCGGCCGGACACCGACAGCTACGACCGATGCATCGGCCGGCCGTACCGTTTCGTGCGGGCCGCCGTACTGAACCTGGACGGCAGCGAGGTGCCGGACGGCGAGGTCGGCCATCTCGGCATCCAGTCACCGTCGCTGTCGCCGGGTTACTGGAACGACTCGGTGACCACCTTCCGATTCCGGCTCAACGGCTACTACCTGACCGGTGACCTGGTCCGCCGCGATCCGGACGGCCGCTTCTACCACGTGGACCGGGCCGTCGACGCGGTGACCGGGCCGGACGGCACCCGCTTCTACACCGCGCTGTCCGAGGAGCGGGTGCAGGCCGGCTGCCCGGAGGTCCGGGATTGCACGGTGGTGATCAGCCGGGACGGCGACGAGGTGGTCACCGAGGTGTTCCTGGAGCTGCACGAACCAGCCCGCTACGAGCCGGCCGAACTCGCCGAGCGGGTCAAGCGCGCGCTCGGCGAGCCGGTCGCGGCGACCGTCCGGCAGGTGGCCGTCACGACCGATGTGCCCAGGGGCGCGACCGGCAAGGTACGCAAGGTGGCGCTGCGCGAGCAGGTGTTCGCATGACCGGGCCAGGCCACGGGGTGTCCATCACCGGGATGGGCATGTTCACCCCGGTCGGCCGCGGCATCGGCGAGGTGTTCGACGCCGTCTGCACCGGTCGGTCCGGGCTGGTGCGGCCACCGGCCGATCATCCGGTGGCCGGTTCCATCGAGGTGGCCGGCTTCGTCGGTGAGGTGGATGCCACCGGTATCGGCAGCGGTCCGGCGCTGAAGACCCAGGACCGGGTCATCGTGCTGGCGCTGCTTGCCGCCCGTGCCGCGCTGGCCGATGCCGGCCTGGTGGTGGGCCAGGACGTCGCCGCCGACCGGGTGGCCGTCGTGGTGGGCGGTGTCGGCGGGATGGCGACGCTGGAGGCGCAGGTGCTCGACCGGGCCCAGCGCGGCCGGGTGGCGATCAGCCCGTACCTGCTCACCGGCATCCTGCCGAACATGCCGTCGGCCCGGATCGCCATCGAGCACGGCATCCGCGGTTACAGCTCCTCGGTCGGCACCGCCTGCGCGTCGGGCGCGCAGGCCATCGCCGACGGCGTCCGGCTGATCCAAGGCGGGGACGCCGACGTGGTGATCTGCGGTGCCAGCGAGGCTCCGCTGTTCGCAACCTTCGCCGAGACGTTCGGCAACGCCCGGGCGCTGGCCCGGGATTGGGAGCTGCCGGCCGAGGCGAGCCGACCGTTCGACCGGCGGCGTAACGGCTTCGTATTGGCCGAGGGTTCCGCGCTGCTGGTGCTCGAACGCCGCGAGCACGCGATCGGGCGCGGTGCGCGGGCCTATGCCGACGTGCTGGGCTGGGGCGCCACCACCGATGCGCACCATCCGACCATCCCCCGGCCGGACGGCACCGGCGCCGCCGACTGCATGCGGCAGGCGCTGGCCCGGGCCGGTGTCGCGCCGGAGCAGGTGGGTTACGTCAACGCGCACGGCACCTCCACCAAGCTGGGCGACATCGCCGAGTCGGTGGCGATCGCGCTGGCCTTCGGCATGGCCGATAGCGAGACGGCCGGCACAGTCGGCCCGACCGGCACAGTCGGATCGACCGGCTGGATCGGGCCGGCGGTGAGCTCCACCAAGGCGCTGACCGGTCACATGCTCGGCACCTCCGGCGTGGTGGAGGCGGCGATCAGCGCGGCCGCGCTCGGAACCGGTCTGCTGCCACCCACGTACAACCTGGACGACCCGGATCCGCAGTGCCCGCTGGATCACGTGCTGAAGGAGGCACGGTCGACACCGGTGCAGTACGCGCTGTCGAACTCCTTCGGGTTCGGCGGCCAGAACGTCAGCCTGCTGCTCGGCCGTACCAGCGCGACACAGCGGGTCCCGAGCAGCGATGTGCCGCTAACCGACGGCCAGCCAACCCGCGCACAGCACGCTCGCGAACAGCACGCCCCCGAACAGTGCTCCTCCGAACAGCGCTCCTCCGAACAGCAAGGACCCGGCTCATGAGCATTCACGGCATCGACCACATCGAGTTGTTCGTCGGCGACGCCCAGCAGGCCGCCTTCTACTACAGCGCGGCGTTCGGTTTCACCGTCAGCGGCCAGGGTGGTCCGGAGACCGGCCTGGTCGGCCAGCGCTCCCTGCTGATGACTCATGCCGGCATCAATCTGGTGCTGACGTCCGGGCTGTATCCGGAGCATCCGGCCACCGAGTATGTGCTCAGGCACGGGGACGGGGTGGCGGTGATCGCGATGGAGGTGGACGACGCGGCGGCCACCTTCGACGAGCTGGTCGGCCGGGGCGCGCAGCCGCTGTCCCGGCCGCAGTCCTACTCCGACTTCGACAGCACGGTGATCGTGGCCGAGGTGGCCGGCTTCGGCGACGTGATCCACCGGCTGGTGGAGCGGCGCGGCACCGGCGGCCTGCTGTCCCCGGGCGGTTACGACGCGCACCTGGCAAGCACCAGCTTCCTGCCCGGTGCCATCCAGCCGATCGCCACCGCCCGGACGCTGGCCGAGCCACTGGTGCAGCTGATCGACCACTTCGCGGTCTGCGTGCCGGCCGGCCAGTTGCGCGAGACGGTGGCGTTCTACCAGCGGGTCTTCGACTTCGACGACATCTTCTCCGAATACATCGACGTGGCCGGCCAGGGCATGCATTCGACGGTGGTGCAGAGCAAGTCCGGCCTGGTCACCTACACCCTGATCGAGCCGGACACCAGCCGCCGGCCGGGCCAGATCGATGACTTCCTGCACTGGCACGGCGGCGCCGGTGTGCAGCACGTCGCGTTGATCACCGACGACATCGTCAAGACGGTGAGCCGGTTCTCCGAGCGGGGCGTGCGTTTCCTCAAGACGCCGGCCAGCTACTACCTGACGCTGGAGTCGCGGGTCGGGGCGATCGACGCCCCGGTGGCCGAGCTGGGCCGGCTCGGCATCCTGGTCGACCGGGACCACTGGGGCCAGCTGCTGCAGATCTTCGCCGAGTCCAGCCACGTCCGGCGCACGTTCTTCATGGAGGTCATCGAGCGTCGTGGTGCCCGGCTGTTCGGCAGCGGGAACATCAAGGCGCTGTACGAGGCGAAGGAGCGGGAGATGGTGCACGCCCCGACGCCGCTGGTTGCTCAGCCCGACGCACAGACCACGGGAGTCTAGGCAAATGCCGATCACCGAGTTCAACCTCACCGACGAGGAGCTGGCGCTGCTGCCCAGCGAGGCGGACGTCCAGTTCTACGCCGAGCACGGTTGGTATCTGTCCAAGAAGCTGCTGACCGACGACGAGGTGGACGCGCTGACCGCGGCCAGCGACGACTTCTACGCCGGTGCCCGGGACCATCTGCTGCCGTTCCATCCACCGAAGATCGCCTACTGGCGTCCGGAGCACGGCCCGGTGCAGCGGCACCACGACTACGTGCACTTCGAGAGCGACACGATCGCCAAGATCCTGCGCAAGCCGCTGATCGGCGCGGTCGCCGCCCGGCTCGCGCAGGCCGCGGAGATCCGGATCTTCCAGACCACCATGATCTACAAGCCACCGATCGCCGGCGAGCCGACCAACATCGTGCCGTGGCACTTCGACAAGCACTACTGGTCGTCCAGCTCCTCGGAAAGGATGCTCACCGCGTTCATCCCGTTCCACGACTGCGGCCCGGAGATGGGCACCATCACCATGGTCGACGGCAGCCACCGGTGGGCCGAGGTCGGCGCCCGGGACAGCACCGTGCTGCACTTCGCCGAGCGGGATCGCTCGGAGCTGGAACAGATGCTGGTGGACAACGCCACCTACAACGGTGCCGAGGTCACCAAGGTGCAGATGGACATTCCCAAGGGCCACATGAGCTTCCACCACTGCCGTACCTACCACGGCAGCGGACCGAACGTCTCCGGCCGGCCGCGCCGGGCCATCTCGCTGCACCTGCAGGACGGCGACAACGCCTACCGGGAGTTCCCGCTGTCCACCGGCCAGCTGGCCGGCTACAACCACGACGCGCTGGTACGCCGGACCGCCGACGGGAAGCCGGACTACGCCGATCCGGACTACTGCCCGGTGCTGTGGCGGGAGTGAGCCCCGGCCCGGTCAGCCCCGGCCCGGTCAGCCCCGGCTCGGTCAGCATCGGGCCGACCGCCACCGGTCTCGCCGATGGCATGCTGGGTTGGCCATGCCACTGAATCCACAGGCCGAGCAGGTCCGGCAACGTCGGATCGCCGCCGGCACGCCGCCGCTGTACAGCCAGAGCCTGGCTGAGGCGCGGGCGGCCGACCTGGCCGACATCCAGGCCAGCAGCGGCGACCGGGAGCCGGTGCACCGGGTCGAGGACCGCGAGCTGCCGGCTAGCGGTGGCTCCATCCCGGTTCGGCTGTACCGGCCGGACGTACCGGGCCCGCTGCCGGTGCTGGTGTATTTCTTCGGTGGCGGCTGGATCCTCGGCCAGATCGAGACCTGCGACGCGATCTGCCGGCGGCTGACCAACCTGGTCGGCTGCCTCACCGTGGCGGTCGGCTACCGGCTGGCACCGGAGCACAAGTTCCCGGCGGCGGTGACCGACTGCTACGAGGCGGTCTGCTGGTTGGCCAGCCAGGCCGAGCAACTGGAACTGGACGCGCATCGGATCGCGGTCGGCGGCGACAGCGCCGGTGGCAACCTGGCCGCCGCGGTCAGCCTGCTGATTCGGGACCGGGGCGGCCCGCCGCTGGCCGGCCAGCTGCTGGTCTATCCCAACACCCAGTACGGCGCGGAGACCGAATCCATGCGGTTCGACGACCCGGCGCTGTTCAACCGCCGCTCGGTGGCCTGGTATTGGCAGCATTACCTGGCCGATCCTGCCGACGGCAGCGACCCGCTGGCCTCCCCGTTGCTGGCTCCAGACCTGTCCGGCCTGCCGCCGGCGCTGGTGATCACCGCCGAGTACGACCCGTTGCGCGACGAGGGCGAGCAGTACGCCGCCCGGCTGGCCGAGGCCGGGGTGCCGGTCGAGCAGCGTCGCTACGGCGGTGTGATGCACGGCTTCTTCACGATGTCGGGCGTGCTCGACGATGCCGAATACGCGCTGCGGCAGGCGGCGCGCTTCCTCACCGAGCGGTTCGCCGGATGAGCGCGATGGACTTTTCCCCGCTGTCGCTTGCCGATTTCGAGGATCGGGCCCGCGAGCTGCTGCCGGCCGGGGTGCGCGACTACGTGGCCGGCGGCAGCGGGAACGAATCGACGATGGCGGCCAACCGCGCGGCGCTGGACGCGGTCACGGTGTACCCGCGGGTGCTGCCGGGCGGAATGGCTGATCCGCGGATCGAGCTGTTCGGCAGCTCGCTGGCCATGCCGGTCGCGGTGGCGCCGATGGCCTACCAGCGGCTGCTACATCCGGACGGCGAGTTGGCCATGGCCGAGGCGGCAGCCCGGGCCGGCGTGCCGATGATGGTCAGCACGCTGAGCAGCTATTCCCTGGAGGAGATCGCCAAGGCCGGCGACCAGCTCTGGTTCCAGCTGTACTGGCTGCGGGAGCGGGCCGTCGTGGAGCAGTTGGTGGAGCGGGCCGAGGCGGCCGGCTGCCGTGCCCTGGTGGTGACGGTGGATCTGCCGCTGCAGGGCCGCCGGCTGCGCGATATCCGCAACGCCTTTCACCTGCCGTCCGACGTGGTGGCGGCCAACCTGCACGCCGAGGACACGGTGGTGGCCGCCGGCACCGGCGCGCACCGGGAAGCCCCCGGCAGCTCGGCCATCGCGGCTCACACGACGGAGCTGATCGGCCCGGTGCTGACCTGGGCGGACCTCGAGTGGCTGCGGTCTCGAACCCGATTGCCCCTTGTTATCAAAGGTATTCTTGACCCGGCAGATGCCCGGCAGGCGGTTCGGCTGGGTGCCGATGCGGTCGTGGTCTCCAACCACGGCGGGCGGCAGTTCGATGCCGCCCCGGCCAGCATCGAGGCATTGCCGGCGGTGGTCGGCGAGCTCGGTGGCGAATGCCCGGTGCTGCTGGACAGCGGCATCCGAGGTGGCATGGACGTGCTGCGCGCGCTCGCGCTCGGCGCCGCCGCCGTCCTGATCGGCAGGCCGATGCTCTGGGCGCTGGCGGTCGGCGGAGCGGCCGGTGCCGGTCAGGCGCTCGAGCTGCTCGCCGCCGAGCTGACCGACACGCTCACCCTGGCCGGTTGCCAAACTCCCGCCGCGGCCCGGCAGTTGCGTACCGGGCGACGAGCATGAGCACCGATCTCAGTAGTGAACCTGCCGCGTTGGGCGGAGCCGTGCCCGGCGGTGCCGAGCCGGGCGGTGCCGAGCCGGGCGGTGTCGAGCCGGGCGGTGTCGAGCTGGGCAGTGTCGAACCGGGCGGTGTCGAACTGCGGCTGGACGAGCTGTTCGGCGCACTGGACGATCCGGCGCTGAACTCGATGAACCTGCTCAACGAGATCGCCAACCGCTATCCGGACGCGGTTTCGCTGGCCGCCGGCCGACCCAGCGAGGACTCCTTCTCACTCGCCGCGCTGGATCGCTACCTGCAGCGTTTCTGCCGATATCTACGGGAGGATCTCGGTTACACCGAGGAGTTGGTGCGCCGGGCGCTGTTCCAGTACGGCCGCACCAAGGGCATCATCCACGACCTGATCGCGGCCAACCTGGCGCAGGACGAGGGGATCCGAGCGGAGCCGGAGTCCATCGTGGTGACGGTCGGCTGCCAGGAGGCGATGTACCTGGTGCTGCGCGCACTGCGGCGGGCACCGCAGGACGTGTTGCTGGCGGTGGCGCCGACCTATGTCGGGCTGACCGGTGCGGCGCGGCTGGCGGACCTGCCGGTGCTGCCGGTGCGCACCGGCCCGGACGGGGTGGATCTCGACGACTTAGCGGAGCAACTGCGCCGGGCACGAGCGAGCGGGTTGCGACCGCGGGCCTGCTACCTGATGCCGGACTTCGCCAACCCGGCCGGCATCACCATGACCGTGCCGCTCCGCCAACAACTGCTGGCGCTGGCTCGGGCGGAGAACATCCTGCTGTTGGAAGACAATCCGTACGGGCTGTTCCCGGTCGAGTTGGACCGTCGGCTGCCCACGCTGAAGGCGCTGGACGACTCGCACACCGTGGTGTATCTGGGCTCGTTCGCCAAGACCGTGCTGCCCGGCGCCCGGGTCGGCTACGTGCTCGCCGATCAGCCGGTGCGCGACGCGGGTGGCGGCACCAGCCTGCTGGCCGATCAGCTGTCCAAGTTGAAGAGCATGCTCACCGTCAACACCTCACCGATCAGCCAGGCCGTCGTGGCCGGCAAGCTGCTCGAGCACGGCGGCAGCCTGATCGAGGCGACCGCCGCCGACCGCGCCGGATATGCCAAGAACCTACGGTTGATGCTGGACGGACTGGCGGTCCGATTCCCGGACCCCGCCGCCGGGGTCAGCTTCAACGCACCGGGCGGCAGCTTCTTCGTGGTGGTCACGGTGCCGTTCGCGGTGGACGATGCGCTGCTGGAACTCTCGGCCGCCGAGTACGGGGTGCTGTGGACTCCGATGCACCACTTCTACACCGCGGGCAGCGCGGTGAACTCGTTGCGGCTGAGCTGCAGCGTGGTCACCCCGGCCGAGATCGAGCTGGGCCTGGACCGGCTGGCGGCCTTCATCCGCGATCAGCTATGACGAAGAGTGGAGCGATCTGGCGGCCCAGCCGCCAGATCGCTCCACTACTTCAACACCCGCTTGATGGCATCCAACAGCTGCCCCCGGTTGGGCAGCAGGCCCGGATCCAGCTCCGGTGACGCGCCCACCATGGCCGCCTCCGGCCGGGTGATCCGGCGTGGCGGCGCGACCAGTCGCATCTCCTCGGCGGCGGTGGCCAGCATCTCGGCGCCGAAGCCGGCGTACCGGTTGCCGTCGTCGAAGACCACCAATCGTCCGGTCTTGTCGAGGGATTCGGCCAGCGCGGCCCAGTCGAACGGGTAGATCGAGCGCGGGTCGAACACCTCGACCGACACCTCGCCGGCCAGCTCGTCGGCAACCGCGATGGCGTCGGCCACCAGTTGGCCGACCGCCACCACCGTGACGTCGCTGCCGGTCCGATGCAGCCGGGCCTGGCCGAGCGGGATCGGCACCAGGTCGGCGTACTCGACGTCCTCGCGCAGGCCGAGGCAGGCCAGCGGGCCGAACACCACCACCGGGTCGTCGTCCCGGATCGCGGTCAGCAGCAGGCCGTAGGCGTCGGTCGGCGTCGCCGGCATCACGGTCTTGACGCCCATGTGCGCGAACAGGCTGTAGGGCTGGTCGGAATGCTGCGCGCCCCAGGCCGTCCGGGCGCCGGCCGCCGGCATCAGGTAGGTCACCGGCACGCTGGTCTGGCCACCGCTCATCAGCCGGAACTTGTTCGCCTGATTGGTGATCTGCTCGAAGACCAGCAGCAGCAGGAACGGGATCTGGAACTCCACCACGGGCCGGCGGCCGGCCATCGCGGCGCCGGTGGCGAAGTTGGTGAAGCCCTGCTCGGACAGCGGCATCTCCAGCACCCGGTCCGGCCCGAACCGGTCCAGGAAGCCGGCGGTGACGTTGGTCAGCGCGAAGTTCATGTCCTCGCCGAGCACGAACACCGACTCGTCGCGCTCCATCTCCTCACCGAGCGCCCGGTTGAGCGCCTTGAGGTAGGACAGCCTAGGCATTGGTCATCCCCACTCCCATCGGTGCGAATCGCTCGGCGGCGCCAGTCATGCCGAGACCCCGGCGCGCGGCACCGGGCCGCTGGTGAAGGTGTAGGCCTGCGCGTCGGCAGGATCGAGCTTGTCGCCGGCCAGGGCGAACTCCACCGCCCGCTCGAGTTCCTGCTCGACCTCGGCATCGATGGCGGCCCGCTCCCGCTCGGGCACCCGGTCCGCGGCGATCGTCAGCGGATCCCGTTGCTGCCAGCGTTCCAGTTCACCGTCCGGCCGGTAGTTCAGCCGGACCTTGAACTCGAAGGTGTGGTGCCCGAAGTAGCGGTAGGTATCCATCTGCAGCAGCGACGGCCCGCCGCCGGTACGGGCCCGTGCCACGGCGCGGGTGGTCGCGGCCAGCACGGTCTGCACGTCCTGGCCGTCCACCTGTTCGGACGGAATGCCGAACGCCTCGCCGCGACCGGTGATCGAGCCCGCGATCGCGTCTCGGGCCGGCAGCGTGGTGGCGTACTGGTTGTTCTCGCAGACGTAGACCACCGGCAGTTGCCACAGCGAGGCCAGGTTGAAGCCCTCCAGCAGCGCACCTTGGCTGACCGCCCCGTCACCGAAGAAGCAGAGCACCACCTGCCCGCTCCCGGACCGCGCCACCGACCAGGCCACGCCGGCGGCGATCGCCGCGCTGTGCCCCACCGTGCCGGTGGCGTTGTAGATGTTGCGCGAGAAGTCCGACGGATGGAACGAGCCACCCCGGCCCCGATCCATGCCGTTGGCCCGGCCGAGCATCTCGGCCAGCACCACGCCGGGATCGCAGCCCTTGGCCAGAAAATGCCCATGCCCGCGATGGGTGCTGAGCAGGATGTCCTCAGCGGCCAGCGCGGCGCACACCCCGGTCGCCACCGCCTCCTGACCGATGCACGGATGGATGCCACTGGCGATCTCGCCCTGCTGGGTCAGCTCGATGGACCGCTCCTCGAAGCGGCGGATGAACCGGATCGTCCGGTACAGCTGTTCCGGTGTTGCCATACCTGTTCCCCTATCCAGCCAGTAAACCCGCGCGTGTCCGCCGGCCAGTCGGATTCGGTGGGCTGTTCAGCATCCGGACACCGCCATCGGAACTCCTGCCTGAGCGAGCGGGTCAGGCCACCGGTCACCGGGGGGCCACCAGCGCGACGTGACGTGGAAGCCGTCGGCACCGGCCAACGCGACCGCACCGGCGAAGCCGTCCGGCACCTGGAGATCCTGGATCCGGACGGGACTTGCGCCGGTGGGATCACCGGAGCGGAATTGGCAGTGTTCCGAGGAAGAACTCGCATCGGCCGGGATGCAGCTGGGCCAGGCGAGGGTCGGGATCAGCCGGCCGCCGCCGACCTTGGCGGCGGCCTCCTTGCGAGCCCACAGCGTGCTGAACCGACAGCCGGCCTCGGCCGGGTCGGCCGCCTCGGCGACGTAGCGCGCTTCGGCCGGCGGGTAGTACCGCTCGGCCATCCGGGCCAGGCCCACGGCGTCGCGGTACCGCTGCACGTCGACGCCGACCGGGTGACCGGCGCTCACCGCGAGCGCCGCCAGGCCGTCGGAATGGGACAGGCTCACCTGCAGGTCGGTGACCGGTTCGGCCAGCTCGGGCTTGCCGCTGCGGCCGTGTCGCCAACGCAGTGACCGTGGCGTGGTGTCCAGCAGGCCGGCCAGGATCCAGCGAGCCGCGCCGTGACTGACCACGAACTCGGCATGCGCGGCCGGCTCGGTGATGGCCGCGGCGCGGTTGAGCTCCTCCTCGTCCAGCACCGCGGCCAACTGGTCGAACACCGCGGCGGGTTGCACGGTCGGCAGCAGCCACACCGACACCGAGCGCGGCACGTCAGACCCCGACTCGAGCGGGCTGCAGCGCCGAGACGGACAGGTAACCCAGCGCCGGCTCGTAGTCGGCGAGCAGCAGCTGATCGGTGTCGGACCAGCGGCCGAGGTCACCGGCGAGCTCCCACCAGAGTCCGGTGCAGGGCTGGCCGGCCGGCGCGGACAGCACCTCGTGGACGGCAACGCCTGCCGCGTCGGCCGGATCCAGGCCGGGTCCGAGCAGTAGCGTTCGGCGGTCCGAGTGGCCGCAGGCGGCGACCTCAGCGGCCAGCGCCGCCCGGACGTCGGCCGCCGCCACTCGGGCCCGCTGCCGGACCGGTGCGAGTTCGAGGCCATGCTCGGCATCGAGCAGCAGCGCCAGCGCGACGTTTCGCTGCGGCACCGGCGCCGGCCGAGGCAGGTCGTAGTGCAGGGTTGCCTGTTCGGCCAGCAGCAGCAGCGCCCGGCGCGCGGTGCCGGTGCGCGCGTAGGTCTGAATCAGCCGCAGGGCGGTGAAGCCGGCCGCGGTGCCCTGGTCGCACACGGTCAGCGCCAGCGGATCGCCGGGGCAGACATGGCTGAGATAGACCGAAGTGGCCTGGCCGGGCCGCAGGTCGTGCAGGTCGAAGGCCAACACCAGCAGGTCGACCGGTTGATCGGCCGGCACCAGTTCCTCGATCAACGGCTGGCACATCTCGCTGTAGGACTGGCCGAGGCCGGCCTGGCGGACCTCGTCGTGGTAGGTCAGCCGGTACGGCGCGACCATGTCGGACAGGAAGACCTGCAGCCGCGGATCCCGCGCCGTCTTCGAGTCGGCGTCGTAGCGCTGCCGGCGCGCTCCGGCGATCCGCAGCGGGCTGCCCGGCGCTGCCCGGGGCGGCCCCGACCGGTACACCACTCAGTCGTCCGTGAGCGCGTGGCTGGCGACGAAGCTGGCGAGGGTGCCGATGGTCTCCAGGTCGTCCTGGTCTATCTCCTCCACGTCGATCTGGATCTCCAGGGCCTCCTCCAGTTCCAGTAACAACTCCAGGGTGCTGGACGAGCTAAGCCCGAGTCCGTCGAACAGCCGGCTGTCCTCCGGCGGCGGTGCCATATCGCGCTTGAGGATGCGCGGCAGCAGGGTGCCGATGCTGTCGACGATGCGCTCGCGCAGGTCGGCGTCGATCACCTGGTCGGTCACGGCGTCACTTCCCTCGTATCTCAGGCGTTGCGATCAACGCTGTCAGTGCCGGAAGACCATCGCGGAGAACACCGCGCCGAGGCCGGCAGCCGCCATCAGGTAGTTGTCGCCCGGTTGCAGCAGGCCGCGGTCGAGTGCGGTCCGGTAGTTGATCAGGCCATCGGCCGCGAAGCAGTGTCCGAGTACCGGCACGTTGTCCAGCAAGACTCGCTCGCGCGGAAAGCCCATCCGTTTGCACAGCCGGCGCCAGGACACCGAGTTGACGTTGTGCGGCAGGATCAGCGCCACGTCGCTCAGCTCCAGGCCGGCCTCGGCCACCACCTGGTGCAGCACGTCGGCCAGGCAGTCCGGATAGGCCTGGCCGTACCGGGTGGCCGCCTCGATCTCGTCGGTGAGCCAGGTGTCGAAATCGCCGCGCATGCTGGTGGCGTAGGACAGCATCCGGTCGGAGCTGCCGGTTGCCGAGACCAGGCAGGCGGCCGCCGCCTCGGAGAACAGCGAGGTCTCCGGCACCAACTGGGCGTCTCGGGTGAATGTCTTCTCCCCGGCCAGCACCAGCGCCAGCCCGTCCGGATCGCCGTCGGCGACGAGCAACCGGCCGGCCACGTCGATCGCCAGCAGCGTGCTGGCACAGGCATGGTGGGTCACCGTGAACGCGGTCGCATTGGTCAGCCCGAGTTCGGCGCATACCTCGTGCACCGGGTTGATCGGGTACGGCACCACCGCGCTCGCACCGCGGGCGTAGAGCACGTAGCGGACCCGATGTTCCTGGCCGACCAGCTCGGACAGCTTGCCGGTGGCGGCGAGCAGCAGGTCGGTCAGCGTGCCGCCCGGATCGCGACACACCTCGGACAACCCGTAGAACCGTTGGAAAAGCTGCATGTCTCGCTCGCGCAGCTTGAGCCGCTCGGTCAGGCTGGCGATCGGTACCCGGGTCTCCGGCAGGTACGCGGCCACCGCCTCCAGCGCGGTCACGGCCGGATCACCGCGGACGGTCCGCTCACACCGCGACCGGCACAGAACCGATGCCGGTGCTCGCCGCCGGATCGCGCACCGCCTCGATCGCGATCGACTCCATGCCGCGCAGCAGTTCCTGCATGTCGTCGGGGGAGAAGTACTGGCTGCCGGCGGTCAACTCGATGCGGATCGCCTCGGGGGCATCGGCCACCGACAGGTAGAGCTTCGCCGGGTTCTCCGCGACCTGCCGAACCCAGTGCATGGTGGTGGCCGGCAACGCCGCGCTCAGATCCTCGGAGGTGGGCTCGGCCGGCCCGGCGGTGCTGCGCTCCAACCGGCGGTCGCTGTAGAAACAACCCAGGTCCGGCCAGGTTCCGCGCTCGGCGGCGATCCGCTCTACCAGCTTGAGCCGATCGATCGGCTTGTAGTAGCCGTACTTGTACGCGCTGACCGAGGCCCGCCGGGCGCGGGTCAGTGCTTCGGTCACGCTGATGTCGGCCAGCTCGAACATGCATGGGCTGATCTGGGCGATCCCACTCACCGACTTGGCCAGGCCGGGCCGGAACCGGTTGCTGACCGCCAGCAGTGCCACGAATCGGTCCTGCTGACGGAGCCGGCCGAGGGCGACGGCATAGAGCCCGAGCAGGATCGGTGAGCTGTCGATGTTGAGCTGCCGCGACAGCAGCCGGGTGGCCAGCAGCAGGGCCGGCGAGTCGAAGCGCAGCATCGGATAGCTCGGCTTCGCCTCGGGATACCGCATCGGAAAGCGTTCGAGCGGCACGCTGCGGGCAATCCGTTCCAGGTGCTTCAGTGATGCCTCGGACTGCCGCAGGGCCGCCGGCGTGCGTTGCCAGCGAGCCTGTTCCAGCGGCCCGAGCCCTTCGGCCGGGCAGAGTGGCTGCCCGGTCTCGCGGTCCATGTTGGCGAAATCGGTGACCAGTTCCTGCAGGCCCATGCCGTCCAGCTGCATGTGCAGGTAGACGCCGACGGCGTGCGTCGGTATGCCGTTCTGGCAGACGGTGGCCAGCCGCACCGGCCACTCGTTCTCGTAGTCGAAGTCCCGGGCGGTGTATTCGTCGGAGAGCTCCTGCGCGACCTCGTCCGGATCCCGGTCACCGGCCTCCACCACCGCCATCTCGATGGCGCCGGAACCGAACAACCGTTGGCGCACCGAGCCGTCCGGCCCGAAGACCAGTCGGGTACGCAGCGCCGGATGCCGGCTCATCATGTAGGAGTAGAGGTCCGTCAGCTCGCGCAGCGTGGTTCCGGGCGGCAACGGTGCGGCGCCGCCGAGCGTGACCGACTTGCCCTCGCGCTGGATGGTGATCCACATGCTGCCCTGGCCCCAGGACAGCTCCTCGATTCCCTCGCCGGGACCGGAGAATGGGAGGAGGACGTGGTCGGCCATGAACGCTCCTCGCCCACATGTGTCGTCAAGCCGCCAATGCGGCCTTTAGCTGCGCTTGGAGCACATTGTTGGTAGCCGGACAACCGGTGTCAATAGCATTCGGAACTACTTGACTGCACCGTTTTCTTTCGCCAGATGCTTGGCGGGTAGCGGTAGCCGACCGTCGCAAGATCAGCCAATCGCCTGTAATGATCGGCAAATCTGCACTCCGGCGGGAGTGCTGCGCGCTTTGTCCGATTCGGTGCCTGTGGGTACAAACTTATGTCGTGACTGCCGGAGAAGTTCCGGGTACTGTGCGCGCTTAAGATTTGCCGCACAGTTCGTTTTTCCACCGTCACCCACAGATCCGGAGCAGTCTCGGTGAATTCGACGCGCATTGAGGATTCACTGGTGACCGAGGTGCTCGAGCTACTTCGCCCGATCACCGGTGCGGCTGCCGGTGGCAGCCGGCTGGAGGCCGACCTCGGCATGGACAGCGTCGAGGTGGCAGCCTTCGCGGCAGCCCTGCGCGACCGGTTCGGTGAGCGGGTGGACCTGCTCGGCCACCTGGCCGGCCTGGAGCTGGACGAGCTGATCGAGCTGACCGTCGACCAGGTGGCCGGCTTCGTGGCGGACTCCGTGGCGGCTTGCTCGTCGGCCGGGGTCGAGGCTGGATGAGCCGATTCCTCTTCGTGGTGCCGCCGCTGCTCGGCCATATCCAGCCGGCCCGCGGCATCGCCGCCGAACTGACCAGCCGGGGTCACCAGGTTGCCTGGTGCGGCTCGCTGATGTCGTTGCGGCCGGTGCTCGGAGACGATGCGGTGATCTTCAAGACCGGCTCTCGGATCCATCGTCCGCAGGCCGATCGCGGGCTTGCCTCGCTGAAGTCGCTGTGGAGCGAATTCATCGTCTCCTACGCGCGGTTCACCCGGCCGGCGGTGGCCAAGGCGGTGGCCGAGTTCGAACCGGACGTGCTGATCAGCGATCAACACACGCCGGCCGGTGCGCTGGTGGCGCATGCGGCGGGGTTGCCCTGGGCGACCCTGGCGTGCTCCACCATCGAGCTGACCCGGCCGTACCGAGGGCTGCCCCGGGTGGAGGCCTGGATCGGCTCGCAGTTGGACCGGATCTGCGCCGACGCCGGTGTGTCGGCCGATGGGCTGGGCTTCGACCTGCGCTTCTCACCGCACCTGGTGCTGTCCCTGACCAGCGCGCGGTTCGCCGGCCCGCCGGTGACCGACGGGCCGCCGGCGGCCACCGCGGCGGTCCGGCAGGTCGGCCCGTGCTTCGGCCCGCGCGCTGACGATCCGGATTTCGACTGGGACTGGCTCGATGCCGGCAAGCAACTCATTCTGTTCAGCACCGGCACGCTGGCCGCCGAACTGGCCGACGACTTCTACCGCCGGGCGCTGGCCGCGCTGGCCGGCACCGAGGACCGCTGGCAGGCCATCCTGGTCACCGATCCGGCCACCGTCCCAGCGCCGCCGCGGCACGTCCGGGTCGCCGCCCGGGTGCCGATGCTGGCACTGATGCCACGGTTGGCCGCGGTGGTCTGCCATGGCGGCTTGAACACGGTGTCCGAGGCGCTCGCGCACGGCGTGCCGCTGGTGGTGGCGCCGATCCGGCACGACCAGCCGGTCAACGCCTCGCTGGTGGCCGCCGCCGGAGCCGGCCGGCGGATCGCGTTCAACCGGTTCACCCCGGCGCAACTGCGCACCGTGCTGGACACCGTGCTGTCGGATCCGTCCTACCGGGCGGCGGCCGCCGCCGTCGGGAACTCCTTCGCCGCCGCCGGCGGCAGCCGCGCCGCCGCCACGCACTTAGAGGAACTGCACCTGGCGGAGCTAGCCACCACCATGCCGAGCGCCAACGGCCAACTCGCCTTCGCCGAGAGGGAATCACGATGACCAGCACCGCCCAGTCGGCCACCGCCCAGCAGGTCGGCCAGCCTCCGCCGGAGCTGATGATCTCCGTACGTGGCCTGCGCAAGTCCTACACCGTCAAGCAGAAGCGCAAGACCACCTCGGTCGATGCGGTACGCGGCATCGACCTGTCGGTGGCCGGCGGGGAGATCTTCGGTTTCCTCGGACCGAACGGCGCCGGCAAGACCACCACCATGCGGATGCTCTGCACGCTGATCGAGCCGGACGGCGGCGAGGCCACCATCGCCGGGATCGACCTGCGCCGTGCGCCAGGCCAGGTGCGCCGCCGGATCGGCTACGTGGCCCAGGGCGGCGGCACCAACGAGGAGGTCACCGGCCGCGAGGAACTGGTACTGCAGGCTCGGATGTACGGCATCGGCCGAACCGAGGCCGAGCGCCGGGCGGCGGCCGCACTGAGCGCGTTCGACCTGACCGACTACGCCGACCGGCGCTGCAGCACCTACTCCGGCGGCCAGCGCCGGCGGGTCGACATCGCACTGGGCGTCATCCACTCACCGATCGTGCTGTTCCTGGACGAGCCGACCGCGAGCCTGGATCCGCAGAGCCGGGTTCGGGTCTGGGACGAGGTGCGCCGACTGCGGGCGGAGGGGATGACGGTCTTCATCACCACGCACTACCTGGAGGAGGCCGACGCGCTGTGCGATCGGATCGCGATCATCGACCACGGCGAGATCGTCGCGGTCGGCACCCCGAATCAGCTCAAACACGAGATCTCCGGTGACGTGCTGACCGTCGGGCTGGCCGGCGAGGGGCAACCGGCGGTGGAGTTGCTCAGCCGGTTGCCGTTCGTCCGGCAGGTCGAGGCGCCGGACTCCGACGCGCTACGGCTCTACGTCGACGACGCCGGAACCGCCATCCCGCAGGTGCTGCGCGGCCTGGATTCCGCCGGCATCGCGTTCGACAAGATCGAACTGCAGCGACCAAGCCTGGACGACGTGTTCCTGGCCAAGACCGGACGATCGCTGCGCGAATCATGACCGCGACCGCCCGGCACGCGCCGATGCGCGGCCAATCGGAGGCAAGCCCGATGAAGTTCGCGCGTGAGACCTGGTTGGTCTTTCAGCGTCAGATGCTGATCGTCAAGCGCACCCCGATCCGATTGGTCATCGGGATCACCCAGCCGATCGCCTATCTGCTGTTGTTCGCCCCGCTGCTCAAGCCGGCGCTGGCCACCGTGGGCGCGCGCAGCACCGCCGATGCCTACCGGATCTACGTGCCGGGGCTGCTGGTGATCCTGGTGCTGCTGAGCTCGCTGTTCACCGGCTTCGGACTGCTCGCCGAATTGCGGGCCGGCATCATCGAACGGGCCCGGGTCACCCCGGTCAGCCGGTTCGCGCTGCTGCTCGGCCGGGCGATGAGCGAGGTCGCCACCCTGATCGGCCAGGCCCTGCTGATCACCGTGCTGGCGATCCCGTTCGGCCTGTCGGTACGGATCGGCCCGCTGCTGCTGGCCTATGCGCTGCTGATCGTGATGGGTCTGCTGGCCGCGTCGCTGTCGTACTCGATCGCGCTGCTGATCAAGAGCCCGGCCGCGCTCGGCCCGCTGATCAACACCTTCGCCCAGCCGCTGGCGCTGCTGTCGGGCGTGCTGCTGCCGCTCACCCTGGCGCCGCACTGGCTGATCACGATCGCGCGGTGGAACCCGTTCTACTGGTCCACCAACGCGACCCGAGCACTGTTCGGCGGCGACGTCTCGGATCCCTCCGTCTGGAAGGGGATCCTGCTGATGGTCGTGCTGGTCGTGCCGGTCATGTGGTGGTCCGTCCGACTGTTCGCCCAGCGCGTTCGCTGACGGTTCCGCTCGCGGGTGGGCCGAACCGTACGACCACCGGTTAGGCAAGCTTGCGGATCGCGGTGGCGAGTTCCGGCAGCGGCTCGTCCGGCTCGCGGTAGCGATGCAGTGCCGCCCGGCCGTCGGCGCTTCGCAGGCGTGCGGACAACCGGGCCGGCAACGCGATCAGGCACAGCATGCCGGTGTTGTCGAAGCCCTCGACCAGCCAGCAGACCCTGGCCAGCTGCAGGTTCGCCGCCGGGCTGAACACGGCCGGCCGCTGGTCGTCAAAGATCACGTCGTAGACACCGAACCGGCTCCAGTTGGAGAGGGTGAAGGTGAGGTTGGCCGGATCCAGGCCGATCGGCACGCACTCCGCGAGCCGGGACGAGCCGATGCCGGCGAGGTAGTCGTGGTTCGTCCGCAGGCTCAGATGGGCCTGGGCGAAGTCGGCGATCCCGTCGCGGATTGCGGTCGCGAGCTGCTCGGCCGTGGCGTCGGTGGTGAAGCTGAGGTAGACCTCGCTGAACAGGTTGCCGACCAGGCCGGCGGGCAGCTGCAGGTGCCGACGCACATTGACGGGCATAACCAGCCGGAAATCCCGGTCGCTGCCGTCCAGTTGCCAGACGGTGCTCAGCAGGTGCGCGCACAACGCGTCGTTGACCGACAACGCGCGGCCGGCGCGCTCGCCGAGATCCGCCCGCAGCCGTTCGATCTCGTTGTCGGTGAAGTAGATCTGCACGCTCCGGTTGGCTCGGGCCGACTGCATAACCTCCTGGCGGATCAGCTCGGCCTCGGCGGCGTCCGGCAGCCGGAAGCTGGGCCGGCCGGAGTCGCGTTCGGGCAGCGCGGCCAGCAGCTCGCCGTCCCGGTCCGGCACCAGCGCCACCTCCGGCAGCGGCTGGTTGCGGCAGGCGGCCGACCAGGTGTGCATGAACAGCAGGAAGCTCTGCATGTCGCCCACCGCGTGATGCCAGGAACAGCCGACGGCCGTTCCGCCATCAGACAGTTGGCTGATCCGTACGGTGAGCAGCGGCAGGTCGGCCGTCCGGGCGGGGACCGCCTGCACATGGTCGACGAAGCCGGATTCCGGCAGGGTCATCCGGGCGATCGCCGCCGGCAGGTCCTCGTCCACCCGGTAGCTGTCCATCGGCACGCCGCTGTCGTCACAGACGATCCGCAGGCCGTCGTCGGTGCGCAGCCGGCCGGCGAACACCGGTAGCCGGCCGAGCGCGATCGCCAGCCCGTCCGCCAGCCGGTCGGTGTCGAGCTGGCCGGGGTAGAAGAACACCACCGAGGTCGGCAGGTCGGCCAGGGTGGTGTCGAGCAGGCCGCACCGCACCACCAGCTCGCTCGGCCGCCCGGCCCGGATGATGCGCGAGGCGGTCAGCCGCGGCCCGATGCTGACTCCGGTGCCGGAACCGGTCATCGATTCCCCTTTCAATCGCGAACGATGGCCACTGGCGAAGACGCTGCCACCGGAAGACGCTGCCAGTGCGAAGGACGCTGCCAGTGCGAAGGACGCTGCCAGCGCGCAGACGCTGCCAGCGCGCAGACGCTGCCACCGCGAAGACGCTGCCACCGCGAAGACGCTGCCACCGCGAAGACTATGCCTTTTCGATGCGGAAACGGCAGTCTCGACCGGATTTGGTATCACCATTGATCGGCTTCGATCGAGTTTGTCCCTATGAAGTGGGGAGAGTATTGACCGCTGTGCGTCGTTCGTGCGTAAGCTGGCCCGGCGTGACTCGGCCGGCGAGCGCGCGCTGCGGGTGATCGAGGTTTCGAAGATGACGAGCACGACCGAATCCGGCGGCGCGGTTGGCACTGCGGCCGAATCCGACAGCGCGGTTGGCACTGCGCCGCTGACCTTCGGCCAGATGTCGGTGTGGCGAGACATTGCGACTCTGCCCCGGGAGCGGTGGCAGGAGGCCAACATCTTCCATAGCTTCGACTTTCCCAAGCCGGTGTCGCGGCGCCGGTTGTGCCAGGTGCTGACCGAGCTCGATGCCAAGCATGAGTCGCTGCGTACCGTCTACGAGACCGAGGATCCGGTCCGGCCTCGCCAGCGGCTGCTGGCGCCGCGGCCGGTGACCGAGGTCGAAGTGGTGTACGCCGAAACCGACGACGTCGAGGCACGCACCGAGCAGATGCACCGCAGGCCGTTCGACCTCCGGGTGGACCGGCCGGTCCGGGTGCTGGGCATCGCAGCCGGCCCGCCGACCGAGGATGCGGACCAGCCGAACCTGACCGGCATGGTGTTCTGCTGGCATCACATCGCCTGCGACGGCTGGTCGGTCGGCCTGCTGGTACGTGAGGTGCTCGCGCTGCTCGGCTTCGGCGGCGAGCCGCAGCCGGTGCCGGCCAGCTCGCTGCGTCAGGTGGCCGAGGAGCAGCGCACCTCCGCGTTCTGGCGGACCAAGCTGAAGTCGACCCAGCGGCACTTCCGCGCGGTGTATGAGGCGGACGCGGCCAGCTTCCTCGACCGGGATCCGGAACGCGGTGGGCTGCAGGCCGCGATCGAGTCGGCACCGCTCTACGCCGCCACCCAGGCTCTGGTCGCCGAGCACAACGTGTCACTGTCGACGGTGTTCACCGCCGCGTTCGCCGACGCGCTCAGTCGGTACTGCGGGCCGGGACCGATCCGGATGGGCCTGATGACCAGCAATCGGTTCACCGAACGGTGGCGGCCCTACGTCACCTCGATGAACCAGCTCATCCCGATCCTGATCGACGGCGATCCCGACGGCAGCTTCGTCGAACGGCTGCGCGGAGTCGGGGTGACCGCGATGCGCGCCTACCGGCTCGGCATGTTCGACGTGGACCAGGTGACGCCGGCCGCGCTGGGATTGGACCTGCAACCGAGCGAGGTCAAGTCGTTGTGCATGCTCAACGTGATGGACTTCGCGCCGGTAGAGTTCGCCGCCGAGCCGACCGAGGACGGGCTGCCGGAGCTGCACTGGGAGCCGGTGTTCAGCAACATCTCGGCCGGCTGCTACCTGCGGGTGTACGACACCGCCGCCTCGACCGTTCGGCTCCGGCTGCGTACCGGCGGGCTGACCGAGGACACGGTGCGGGGCATCCTGCACGGCATCTACCAGCGGGTGCTCGCGGCGGCTTGAGCAATCCGGTGCCGGAGCTTCGCCGCCCGGACGCGCTCAGCCTGCGGCTCTGTGTTCGCGGCGCGCGGCCTCCAGGAGGGCTTCCATCGCTCGTTTGGCGCGCTTCTGGTCGGTGGTATTAGCGGTGATGTGGCTGTATCCGGAACGGGTCTTCAATCCGAGCAGGACACCCAGCGCCTTGGCCAGTTCTTTGTTGACGCGGCCGAGTAGCTCCACGGCCTGTTCGTGGCTCTCGCCACGTGCGTGCGTGCCGAGCCGGGCGCAGCAGATGACATCGGCCGCGGCGACGCCAGCATGCACGCACAGCGTCACGAGTGCGTCCCCGACATCTGCATCCTCGTCGGCGAGTGTCTCCACGATGTCCGCGGCCCTGGCGAACTGTTCCGCTTTGCCCCACCTGCCGGCGCGCACGTCGCGAGGGCAATCGGTGGTGCGGACCGTCATCGTCACTTTCCTTCCGATAGCTGTTTGCGCAGCCAGCCGAGCGGACCATGCAAGGTCAGGCTCTCAGCACTGACCTCGGTGAGCAGGGGATCCGGAACCCCGGTACGAGCCGGCATCCGAGTCTCGGCGTAGTCAAGGACGCGAGCGTCGTTGCCGGTCCACGCCGTGGCGGCCGTGCGGAGGTCGGACAGTTGCTCGGCCCATACGTCGTCGTCCTCGTCGACGTCGGCCGGACGGACCACGAACAGGTCCAGATCGCTGCTCGGGCGCATGTCCGACCGGGTTGCGGAGCCGAACAGGGCGGCGTAGACCGGTGGTTTTGCCCAGGCTGAGATCAGGTTCCGGAGCCGGTCGGTGAGAGTGGTCGGTAGTTCGGCGAGTGCAACGATGTGTGGCGCCGCGAGGTGCTCACGGTTGAGGGAGTACAACACGGACGTCGACGTGCCTTGTGTGCGGACGATGCCTTGCTCGGCGAGCCGGTTGAGAGCGTTGCGGATGCCCTGCGTTGTATAGCGGCCGGCGAGCGCGCGGACCTGCCCAGGAGTGAACGCCGCATCCGCGCGGGCCAGGACGTAGAGCACATCTCCGTCCGCGGTCGGGGTGACCACCTGCAGGGGACGGCTTAAGTTCATCCGAGCGCCTCCTCGCCAGCGAGAACAAGGAGCTACTATAGTTGCAGGATAGCAATTATAGTTGCAACTCGACAACTATAGTTGCATCACGCCATCTAAACGCTGCCGTGCTGTTTTCAACACATCGAGCCCTGGTTGCCTGCTGTGCTATTTCTAGCACAACCACTCGCTTTCAAGTACTGTGCTGATATCAGCACAGCAATAACAAGGCGGTGCGTATGACAGGCAGGCGTGTCGTTATCCGAGGCGGCCGTGATCTCGGCGTCGCAATCGCTGAGGCACGTAAAGCCCGGGGACTGACACAGCAGCAACTTGCTGAACTGTCCGGGGTGGAGCGGTCCTATCTGGCCAAGATCGAGAGCGGCCTGTCGGTCGCATTGCTCGAGAGGTCACTGCGGCTGCTACGTCGCCTGGGCGCCCAGATCGTCGTCGAACTGCCGCCCACCGACTTGCCCGATGCCCAGCCGGACCGCCCATGAGTGCGCGGGAACTCGGCGTCTGGCTGCACGGCAACCACGTGGCGGTCCTCCGAGCTCCCAGGACTGGGCAGGTCAGCTGCCAGTACGACAGGGCGGTGCTGGACGACCTGGCGTTGAATACCCCGCTGTTGTCATGTTCGGTGCCCGTTCGCACCGGTCGGCAGAACGCGTGGGCGTTCGTCACCGGTCTGCTGCCCGAAGGCCAGCATCGACAGGAGATGGCCGCCCTGGCCGGGGTCACGACTTTTGACCTGCTCGGCATGCTCGACCGGTTCGGCCGCGACGTCGCCGGCGCTGTCGTGGTCAGTGCTGAGGATCCGCCGCTACGGAGCGCTGCCATCGACCCCTACACCTCCGACCAACTCGCCGACGCCGTCCGTGAGCTCGACGACCATCCGCTGGGCCTTTATGACGATTCAGAACTGTCGATCGCAGGTCTGCAGGACAAGATGCTGCTTGTAGCCGACGGTGACGGGTGGGCACGGCCAACGCACGGCTATCCGTCCACGCACATTCTCAAGGTCGATGACCGGACACGGCGCGGCCTGGTCCGGGCCGAACACGCCTGCTTGACTCTGGCGAGGCACGCCGGGCTGGCCGCGGCCAGCAGCCAACTGCTGACCGTCGACGACACCGAGTGCATCGTCGTATCTCGCTTCGACCGCTGCATCGGCGGCGAGGGCATCGTCCATCGATTACATCAGGAGGACGCCTGCCAGGCCTTGGGCGTGGACCCGGAAGCCAACCAGCGCAAGGCAAAGTACGAGGCGTACGGCGGCCCGACGCTGAACGCGATCGCGGGGCTGCTCGATCAGTGGGCGGTCGATGGCCCTGCCGAGCTGGGCGCGTTGCTGGCTCAGGTCGTGTTCACCGTTGCGATCGGCAACGCCGATGCGCACGGCAAGAACATCGCACTGCTGCATCCCGATCCCGGTCACATCACCCTTGCTCCGCTATATGACACCGTGCCCACGGTTCTGTGGCCGAAGCTGCGTCCGTACGCGGCCATGACCATCAACGGCAAGGCGGACCTGCGCACGATCGATCTTGACGATGTTGTTGCTGAAGCCCAGCGGTGGGCGCTCAGCCCATCATGGGCACGATCGCGGGCAGCGAGCATCGCGGAGAGGATGCTGGCGGCACTGCACGAGGACGCGGTGGATGTAGACACTCCGGCACTCGAGGTGATCACGGCGCGCCTGGAGAGACTGCTGCGCACCTGAGCCCTCGTCGAACGGAGCGCGGACTCCATCGGCCACCACGGCATCTACAGCGGGTGCTCGCCGCGGCTGCGGACTAACGCCTGCAGCAGAGCGCTCGCGCGACCAGGCACGCACCCGACCGGCCCGGCCGCCGCGCCGGTCAGCTGCGGTACCGGTCAGGTGCGATGCCGCCAGCATTTCCGTCCGGCTTCGGGAACCCGATTGCGGCACGGCCCCTGCGAGGTCGGTTCACCGCACCGGTGCACGAGTACCGGCAGTGACCCGTCCCGGTAGGCAGTGGCCGCGGACGTGAGCTGCTCGGGTGCCGGGGTGCGGACTCCTGCCTCGGTACCGAATGACAGCAGCGTCAGGATGTCGTTGGCCTGATACAGCGGCGACCTGCGGTACTTGCCGGTGGCCGGCGTGAGGATGCCGACCTGCTGTAGCTGCCCAACCAGCTTCTCGGCTCGCCGCAGTGACAGGTTCAGGTGACCGGCCAGGAACGTCGCCGAGACGACGGGGTTCTCGATGACGAGATCGAGGGCATGATGCAGCGCGGCATCGACACGTACCCCAGCGACCGCGGCCCGCCACCGATCGTGCACTGCTGTCGCGGCTTCGGCGAAGTGCCCCGCGGTGGCCGTTGCCGCCTCGACGTAGGTCAGAAAGCGATCCACGTAGCTATTCAGAGCTGGTGCGCGATCCTGCCCGTCGTAGCGGTAGTCGGTCAGGGCGGCGATGTAGCCCTTTTCGTCATTGCGTAACGCGGTGGACAACGGGATCACGCCGCCGTCGATCAGTCCGGCGCGGTGGAACACCGCGTGCACCAGCGCCCGGCCGACCCGGCCGTTGCCGTCTGCGAACGGATGGATGGTTTCGAACTGGGCGTGGACGACCGCCGCGAGTACGACCGGCAGCTCCCCGGAGGTGTTGGCATATTCCAACAGGTCGTCCATGTAGGACTGCACCAACTCCCCGGGAGGTGCGGCGTAGTCGGCGTTGAGTTTGTTGGTTCCACCGATCCACACTTGGTCGCTGCGATAACCCTCCTGATGCCACGGAAGCAATTGGTGCTGGATCCGCCAGATGTGTTCGTGTTCCCAGGCGCCGGCGCCGAGGACGGCGATGGCGTCTTTCATCGCGGCGACGTTCCGCACGATCTCCGTCGCCGTATGGGGTGCGGCGTCGTCGCTGATCTGAGCGACGGCGACATCGCGCGGGGTCGCCCGAATGCCTTCGATCCAGGACGAGGAAATCGATTCTGACCGCAACGCGATCGAGTACAGCACCGGCAGCGGATTTGCGCTCAGTCGCCCACCGAGCCGTGCCAGCGCGGTGGACACATCGGCGGCGTGTTCGAGGACCGCCGGGTCGAGGGTGGTCGGCACCGAGGCGAGCAGGTCTGGGTGGTAGCGCAGGTAGCTGCCACCCCGTCGTTCGGCCCTGGTCGTGCCGGCGAAGTCGGGTGAGACGTCGACGCGTTCCCAGCTAGCCATGGCAGCCTCCCGTCCTTCGCGAACAATAATACTAGTACTGTTCGCCCTTGCCGAGGCATGGCGGCAGGCGGCAGGCAATTAGGCGTTGGAGCGGCGATAACTCCGCCGAATCACTGAAATGTTGCCTCGCGAGGAGTGCCGCAGAGGTCGCAGGTCCAGCCAAACCCTCGGGGTTGCAGGCTAGGAGACTGGTGGCCAGGGGCAGGATCGAACTGCCGACCTACCGCTTTTCAGGCGGTCGCTCGTACCAACTGAGCTACCTGGCCGTGCCGCCCGCCGGGCTGACCCGGTGAGCTTGAAGCAGTCTACCCGGGCACCGCCGGGCCGGACGAGCCGAGCCCCGGCACGGTCGCTGCTTGGTCATAGCGATTCCAAGCGAGCTCGGCGATCAGTGGGTGGGCACCGAGCGGCGGCGCGGTGAAGCCGGCTGCCAGCAGTTCGGCGGTGGCGCGCAACCGATCGTTGAAGACCCCGGGCGCCAGCAGATAGTTGGCGATGTCGGGCCGCACCGGCGGCCCGCCCGGCCAGCCTGCTGGGTCGGTGAGGAAGCGGGCGTGCACCATCGGCTCGGTTCCCTCGGCGGCCGCGAGCGCGCCGCGCAGTCCGGCCGCCGCCTCGGTCAACTGCTCGAACGCCTCGGGATCGGCCGAGCCGGCTCCGAACAGCACCACGGTGGTTCCGGGCGTGCGGCCGGGCAGCAACCGTTGCCACACCACCTCGATGAGCCGGGGATCCGGTCCGAGCTGACCGGCTACCGCCGTGCTCGGCCGGTCGCCCACCAGCCGCTGGATGTCCACCTTGACGTGGAAGCCGGTCGAGAGCAGCAGCGGCACCAGCACCACCGGACCGGTCAGCCGGCCGAGCACCTCGGCGGCCGGTGGGCTGGCGTGCTCCAACCAGCCGAGTTCGACCGGGATAGCCGGACGTTGGCTGCGGATCAGCTCGACCAACCGGCGGATCTCGGCCTGGCCGGCCGGGTCGGCAGTGCCGTGTGCGACGGCGAGCAAGGTGGCGGACATGACCCGTCAAGGCTAGGCCCGGCCGGGTGCCCAGCAGCGGCTGCGTACCCGGTAAGAGTTCGGCGGATATGGCAAGGGCCCGGTTGCCGCAGCAACCGGGCCCTTCGCTTCGGCGACCCCGACGGGACTTGAACCCGCGACCTCCGCCGTGACAGGGCGGCACGCTAACCAACTGCGCTACGGGGCCTTGCTGGCACGCGATCGCGTGCCGACCAACTCGCACGAGACTACTGCATATACGGGTCCGGTCGGAAACCAGCCCCGAGTGCATATGCGAGTCCGGTCGGAAACCAGCCCCGGGCCGGACGTCCGGTCGTACCCCCAACGGGATTCGAACCCGTGCTACCGCCGTGAAAGGGCGGCGTCCTAGGCCACTAGACGATGGGGGCCGGAAACAGCCGCTTCATGGTAACGGCCCGGCCTGCTCGGCGGGTCAGTGGGCCTTGGCGTCGGTCGGCAGCAACTCATAGCGCGGGTTGGCCAGCGCCAAGTGGCCCTTGTACTCCCCGACAGTGCCGGTCACCCGGACCAGCGAGCCCGGCTCGATGCCGGGGATCCGGGTCCGGCCGAAGAACAGCAGCCGGATGCCGCCGGTGTCGTCGAAGACCTGGGCCTCCAGCGACTTGCCGGCCGCGGTGCCGACCTGGACGATCTTGATCCGGCCCTCGATGGTGACCCGCTGCTTCCAGGTCACCGAGGCGATCGGGGTCACCCCGTTCTCGTCCGGATGGGGGAGTTCGACCGGGTCGGGCGCCGCCTCGGCGTCGTCGAACTCGCGCGACTCGTCCGTCAGCGCGGCCCGCTGCTGGGCCTTGGCCCGCTGGCGTTCCAGCTCCTGCTCCTGTCGCTCGTCCAGCGTGGTGTCGAACGGCACGATGGTCGCCGATACGTGCGGCAGCTTAGCCATCGCGGCAGCGATCCGGTCGGCCGTCCGGTCGTGCAGGATCCGCTGCGACACGCGGCGGAAGGTGCGCCGGGGGAGCAGCACCGTGACCTCGGCCCGGTCGCCGATCACCGCGCCCAGCGCGGTTTCGGCGACTGCCCGGATCAGCCGTCGGTCGGGGCACTCGACGATCTCCAGCGGCACCTTCTCGCCCAGGCCGCGGTCGATCCAGGACCGCTGCAGCTCATCGGCGCGCTGACTGTCCAGCGAGATGTGCACCGCGCGCAGTTCGGTGGGCCGCAGGCTGCCGGCATAGCGCAGCGCGCGCACCACCGCCAGGTCCAGCCGGTCCACCAGCACCAGCACCACGTGCCGCGGGTAGTTCGGCATCTTGGCACCGTGCTCGCCCATCGCGTTGGTGACCAGGTCCAGCGAGCGGGCCTCGTCCCGATACTGCTGGTTCAGCCGCAGCAGCAGCAGCCAGAGCAACGGCGCCAGCAGCAGCACCAGCCAGGCGCCCTCGGTGAACTTCACCACCGCGGTGATCAGCACCACGGCCAGCGACAGGGCGCCGCCGGAGGCGTTGATCCACCACTTGCGCTGCCAGCCGGGCTGCTTGTGGATGGTGTGGTACTTGGCCATCCCGAAGCCGGCCAGGGTGAACCCGGTGAACACGCCGAGCGAGTAGAACGGCACCAGCTTGTCCACGTTCGCCTTGCCGACGATGAGCAGGATCATCGACAGCAGGGTCAGGATGATGATGCCGTTGCTGAATGCCATCCGGTGCCCACGCCGGGTCAGCTGCCGGGGCAGGAAGGAGTCCTCGGCGACGAAGTTGGCCAGGAACGGAAAGCCGGTGAACGGCGTGTTGGCCCCGGTGAACAGGATCAGCGCGGTGGCGATCTGGACCAGTATGAAGCCGACGTGTCCAATCGCCCCGCTGCCGAGCGCCGCCTTGGCCACCTGCGAGATGACGGTCGGGGAGCCGTTCTCGAACGGGGCGGCGTGCGTCTGCATGGCCAACCAACCGACGCCGCAGACCAGGAAGGCCAGCATCCCCGCCATGATCACCAGGGTGCGCCGGGCGTTCGGCCCGTTCGGCGGCTTGAACGCGCTGACACCGTCGGAGATGGCCTCCAGCCCGGTGAGCGATGCGCCGCCGTTGGCGAAGGCCTTGAGCAGGTAGAAGATCGCCAGGCTGGACAGGATCGAATGGCCGGCATCGTGGATCGGTAGCTGGTGTTCGCCGCCGACCACCCGGTCCACGCCGTACTTGGGCAGGTCACCGAACAGTTCACGGACCGCGCCGACCAGGATGACGATGGTGACCGAGGCGAAGAAGAAGTAGGTGGGGAACGCGAAGGCCTTGCCGGCCTCCCGGATGCCGCGCAGATTGCCGTAGGCGAGCAGCGCGATCACGATCAGGCAGAGTTCGACCTTGTACGGGATGAGCGAGTGCACCGTGGAGGTGATCGCGGCGACGCCGGCCGCGGTCTGCACCGCCACCGTGACGATGTAGTCGATCAGCAGCGCCACCGCGGCGACCTGGGCCATCTTGTAGCCGAAGTTCTCCCGGCACACCACATAGGAGCCGCCGGCCCGGGTGTAGACCATCACGACTTCCCGGTAGGACAGGGTCATCAGGGTCAGGATCACCAGGATGACCGCGGTCATCGGCGCCAGGATATGGAAGCCGGCCAGGCCGAACACACCCAGCAGGACGATCAGCATCTCCTCGGTGCCGTAGGCGGAGGAGGAGATGCAGTCGCTGGACAGCACGCCCAGCGCCAACCGCTTGGACAGCTTCTCCTCGTGCAGTTGCGAGCTCACCAGCGGTGGTCCCAGCAGCACTCGCTTGATCCGGTAGCCGAGCCGTTCCGGCAGCGAGACGGTGGAGGCGAGCGCCGGCGCTGCCGCCTGTTCGGAGCGCGGCGTTTGCACAGAGGTCATGGCGAAAAGGCTACGACGTCCCCGGCCCGACCGGTGGCGGCAGCCGGTGCCGGACGGTTACCAGCCCGGTGCCGGCCGGATCACGCCGACCGGGTCGCCGCCGCCGAGCACCGGCGCGCCGATCAGTTCGGGCAGCAGGCCGGTGTCCACCCCGAGGTGGTGCAGGGCCCAGGCCGCCGCGCAGTCGGCGGCCCGGCCGGCGCCGTCGTCGATCTTCACCGCCAGCGCGCCCCCGTCCGGCAGGGCCGCGGCGAAGACACCTTCGGCGCCGTCCTTGGCGATCAGTCCGGGCACCCGACGCATCAGGGTGGTGGCCGCCCGTCGCTCGCCGGCGACCAGTTCCGGATGCGCACGCATGGCCTCGGCGACCCGAGCCGGCTCACCGTCGGCGGTGGCGATCCGGCTGAACGCCCGAGCCACCGCGGTCAGGCTGAGCCCGAACAGCGGTGCGCCGCAGCCGTCGATCGCGGTGGCAGCCACCGGCTCGCCGGCGAGTTCGCCGACCGCGACGGCCAGTCGCTGCTGCAGCGGATGGGACGGCGCGAGGTAACCGGAGATCGGCCAGTCGTTGGCCAGGCAGCTCAACAGCATCGCGGTGTGCTTGCCGGAACAGTTCATCGCGATCCTGGACTCCGTCTTGCCCGCAGCCAGGTAGGCCCGGCACTCGGCCTGGCCGATCGGCAACGCCGGCGGGCAGGCGAGATCGGATTCGTCCAGTCCACCGGCCTGTAGCCACTGCTCGATCAGCTGGCGGTGCTGGTCGGAGCCGGAGTGCGAGGCGACGGCCAGCGCGGTCTCCGGCCTGCTGAGTTTCAGACCGGTGCCGAGCATGCCGACCGCCTGCAGCGGCTTGAGCGAGGACCGGGCGAACACCACCTGGCTCGGGTCGCCAGCGGAGTAGCGGACCCCACCTTCGGCATCGAGTACCACCACATGGCCGGTGTGCACCGACTCCACCGCACCGCCGCGTTCCACTTCGACCAGCCGGACGCCGGTGGACAGTCTGATCACCTGCCAGATTGTGCCTGGCCGGACCTGCTAGCTACCGGCCACCCCGGCAGCGGCAGCGCTCGGCAGCTACAGCGGCCGCATCCCGAGCAGCCGGAGCTCGCCGATGGCCGGGCCGTCCTTCTCGATCACCGCGGTGATCCAACCGCCGTCCCGGCCGTGCTGGCGCAACTCGTCCGGGTCGGCGGGCAGGTCTACCGGACCGAACTCTCGGCGCTCCCAGTCCATCCGGGCGTGGTGACCGGCCGTGGCCAGCGGCAGCACCGACTCGCCGCGGGCCAGCGCCTCCCGGGTGCTGGCGAGCCAGGCGATGGCATCGTCCAGTGCACCGAGCAGCGCGGGGTTCCCGTCGCACCAGGTGGCGACCAGTTCGGGCCGGGTGCGGGCCACCCGGCTGCCGCTGGTGTAGGAGCCGGCCGCCAGCGACAGGCCCAATTCGCCGCCATGCAGGCCGGTCAACGCCAGCGCCTCGGCCAACAGATGCGGCAGGCCGATCACCCGGGCCTCCGCGGCGTCCTGCTCGGCGGCGGTGGTCGGCACCGGCCGGGCACCGAGGTCGCAGAGCAGCACGGTCACTGCCAACCAGGCCGCCAGATCGGTCTCCGGTTCCAGCACCAGCGACCAGGGGGCGTCCCGGAACAGCATCGGATCGGAGGCCAGGAAGCCGGAGCGTTCGGTGCCGGCCAGCGGGTGGCCGCCGACGAACCGGCAACCGGGCAGCAGTTCGGCGACCAGCGGCAGCACCGGGGTCTTCAGGGTGCCGACGTCGGTGACCACCGCCGCCGGGTCCAGCGCGGACCGGATCTCGGTGAGCGCCGCCGGTAGCGCCGGCAACGGCATGGCGAGCACCACCAGATACGCGCCGGCAACGGCCTCGGCGGCGCTGTCGGCGAGCCGGTAACCGGCGCCGCGGGCCAGCGCTGCCTCGTTCGGGCTGGGGTCGTAGCCGATCACCCGGTAACCGCCCCGGGCGAGCGCCTGCAGCACGGAGCCACCGATCAGGCCAAGGCCGAGCACGGCGATTCGGCGAAACTGTGGGGGCACCAACTCAACGTAACTCCGCTGGTGTCGCGCGGTCGTGGCTTGGTGGCGGAGCGTGACCGTTCCGATGCCAGGCCGACACTCGATAGGAACGAAGCGAGAAGACGGGGTGACCTGCGCCTCGCGCGCCTCCGAGTTGCATTCGCACTTTGCGGCTCCCAGGATCCGTGCCAGGATCGTCCCCTAGGGACGGGCAGTGGTTCAGGCGATGCGGGAAGAGGTAGTCCAGTCATGGCACAAGCCGGTTACGCGGTGGCGGCGTACCGCGAAGGTGGCATGTGGCACTGCGACGCGCTGCCGAGCGGGGTGCTGCACGACCTCGGTGTGCTGCTGTCCGCGCTGCGGTCACAGCCGCCGGAGGGCGGCCCGTTCGTGGTGGCCTGTGTCGACGATGAGTTCTTCCTGATCGCGCGCTCGCACGGGGCGCGGATCGACCTGCTGCTCTCCGACCTCACCGCCTCGGTGGAGTTCCCGCTGGCGGCGCAGGTACTGGAGCGGCTCGGCGAGGATCCGCCGGAGGACGACGAGCTGGACGAGGTCTGGCCGATCGGCGAGTTGGACCTGTTCAGCGACCTGGAGCTGGGCGAGGAGGAGATGGAGTCGATCCTCGACGATCTCGATGCCTATCCGGAGGAGATGCTGGATCAGGTGTTGGAACGGATCGGGTTGGAGGCGGAGTTTCAGCGGGCCAGGACGGCGGGGTCGGTGCACACGTGAGCCTCTTCAGCTTCGCCCTGGTGGGTAAGCCGGGCTCCTTCACCGCCGAGGAGCTGGATCTGTCGGACTGCGAATCCATCGACGACGTGGCCGATCTGCTGCGCGACTACGAGGAGCCGGTGCGGCTGCTCGGCCTGGAGCAGGACGACGAGTACGCGGTGCTGGCCCGGCTGGACGTCGCCGACGACGAGCAGGATCTGCCGATCCGGGTCTTCCTCTCCAACGGGCATGCGGCCGATGACTACCCGATCGCCCAGCTGTTCGCCGACGGGCTGGAGGAGATCGGCGGCGACCCGCTGGACGGCGACGAGGACGCACCTGCCGGGGTGCACGACGCCGCGCCCTTCGGCGACCCTCGGCTGCTGAGTGACCTGGGCATCCCGGCCGGGGAACTGGTGGAACTCGCGGTGCACGAGGGCACCCTGCCGGCCGACCTGCTCGATTCGGTGTGCGAGCGGCTGGGCTGCTCGGCGGAGATCGAAGCCCTGCGCGGTTGACCGTCCGGCCCGCTGCTTCTTCGGCCTGGCTGGACGAGGCGATGGGTCTTGCCCTCGCCCAGGCGATGCTTGCGGCCGAGACCGACGACGTGCCGGTCGGCGCGGTGCTGCTCGGCGAGGACGGCGCGGTGCTCGGTGCCGGCTACAACAACCGGGAGGCCGGCCGGGACGTCACCGGGCATGCCGAGATCACCGCGCTGCGGACCGCGTCGGCCGCGATCGGGGACTGGCAACTGGCCGGTTGCACCCTGGTGGTCACCCTCGAGCCGTGCACCATGTGCGCCGGGGCGCTGGTGCAGGCCCGGGTGGCCCGGCTGGTGTTCGGTGCCTGGGACGCCAAGGCCGGCGCGGTCGGTTCACTGTGGGACGTGGTCCGGGACCGGCGGCTGAACCACCGGCCCGAGGTGTACGGCGGCGTCCGGGCCGAGGAGTGCGGCAAGCTGCTGACCGATTTCTTCGCCCGCCGGCGCTGACGGTATTGTTCTGCCCGGTGGCGTGTCCGAGCGGCCGAAGGAGCACGCCTCGAAAGCGTGTGAGGTGAAAGCCTCCGTGGGTTCAAATCCCACCGCCACCGCCAAGTGATCTTCAGCTCGAGACCACTGACCATACGGTTCAGCTCGAGACCACTGACCATACGGTTCAGCTCGAGGCCACTGAACCGTACGGTTCAGCAGCCGCCTCCGTCCGCGCGGACTGTTCGTCGGTCAGCCGACGCGCAGTAATGCGGGCTCCGGCTGCTCTTCTAGCTCCGGCTGCTCATCGATCTCACGCTGCTCATCGACCTCCCGCGGCGAGCGCAGCGCGCTGGGCGGTTCCCCGAAGTGCTCACGGAACATCCTGGTGAAGTGCGAGGCGCTGTAGAAGCCCCAACGCTCGCCGATCGCCGCCACCGTCAGGTTCTCGAAGGCCGGGTTGAGCAGATCGCCGCGGCACCGCTCGAGCCGCTCGGTGCGGATCCAGCGCGCCGGCGACTGGTCGTACTCGGCGAACAGCAGCTGTAGGTACCGCAGCGAGACCCGGAAGTGCTTGGCGACGCTGGCCGGCGAGAGGTTCGGGTCGCTCAGCTGGTCGCGGATGTAGACCTGCATGCTCATGAACTGAAGTTGCCGGCTGCTGCAGGTATCTTCCCGCCCGGTCTGCAGCCGCTCGGCGAACAGCGAGGTGAGCAGCCCGGCGACGGTGAGTCCCATGCTTTCTGCCGCCACGCCCTTCGGCGCGTCCATGTGACCGGCGATGGCCCGTAGCGTCGACGCCACCATGGCCGGGACGCCGGCCCGCCCGCTCCAGACCGTGCCGGACAGCGATTGGGTGCACTTGGGGGCCAACCCGACGAGCAGGTGCGGAACGCGTACGGCCATGAACCTGATCGGTTGGTCGACGCGCATCCGATACGGCCGGGCCGTATCGACCATGACCAGCTCGTGGGCGCCGACCCGGACGTCGCGACCGAATTCCCGCAGGGTGAACTCACCCTCCAGCGGCATGAACACGTAGATGTTGTCCTGGCGGGCTGCAGTGGCTGGCCGGTGGGTGGCGGTGTGCGCGTCTGCCTGGATGATCGAGACGCGGACCCGGCCGTACTCCTCGACGGTCAGCTTGCCGTTGGCGAAGGTGCGGCGGTCCGCCTTGACCTCCATCGGACCGCACCACTCGTTGACGATGCTGGACCACCGAGCCAGCGGTCCGGCGGACGACCGCTGCTGAGCTTGCATCCCACTCCCCTCACCTTGATGTCGACGCGCGCGTGCCTGCTTGGACGCCGACTCACCCGGACGATTATGGCAAATCGGATGCTTTATGCATGTTAGGTTACCACTGAGGCCCGACACGACGTGCCAGGTGCTTCATTTGGCATCCCAGAAGCCTGCATCCGCGGCCGAATCCTCGGTCCGCGGCGCGGTTCGTCGACAGCGGCAGCCACCGCGGCGCGGTCGGGCTCAGACGGGCAACGGCACGCCTCGCTGCGCTCCGGCCAGGTCGGGTGCGGCGTCCAGGTCGCGCAGCCGGCCGAGTACCTCGCCGAGCTCGGCCACGGTCGCCTTGAGCATCGCCATCTCGCTGGCCTGCAACGCCTGCGGGCCGTCGCAGAGGGCCGTCTCCGGCTCGGGGTGGACATCGACGATCAGTCCGTCGGCACCGGCTGCCAGCGCGGCCCGGGCCAGTGGCAGCACGAGCGAGCGGTCCCCGCCCGAGTGGGATGGGTCGACGACCACCGGCAGGTGGCTGGCCTGACGCAGCACCGGCACCGCGGCGATGTCCAGGGTGTTGCGGGTGCGGGTCTCGTAGGTGCGGATACCACGCTCGCACAGGACGATGTTGAGGCTGCCTCGCTGGGCGATGTACTCGGCAGCCATCAGCCACTCGTCGATGGTCGCGCTGAGCCCGCGCTTGAGCAGCACCGGCAGGCCGGACTCGCCCACCGCCTGCAGCAGCGCGAAGTTCTGCATGTTGCGCGCACCCACCTGCAGCATGTCCGCGTGCCGCACCACGAGAGCGACATCACTGGGTGTGATGACCTCGGTGACGGTTGGCAGGCCGGTCTGCCGACCCGCCTCGGCCAGGATCTCCAGGCCGCGCTCACCGAGACCCTGGAAGGCGTACGGCGAGGTCCGGGGCTTGTACGCTCCACCGCGCAGCACCTGGGCACCTGCCGCCCGGGCCATCCAGGCCGCGGCCAGGGTCTGCTCGTACGTTTCGACCGCGCACGGCCCGGCGATCAGGGTGATGCGGCCATCGCCGAAGACGGCGTTGCCGACCCGGACCTCGGAGGCCGACTCGTGATGCTCCCTGCTCACCAGCTTGTGGGAGGAGGAGATCCGGACGACCTTCTCCACCCAGCGGTTGGACCGGAAGCCGAGACCGGCGAACAGGTCCGCGTCACCGACCAGGCCGATGATGGTGCGTTCGGCGCCTCGACTCACGAATGCCTGACCACCGACGTCCTCGACCTGCTTGACCAGGCCCGCGATCGCCTCGCCGGGAGCGTCCTTCTTCACGACGATAACCATGACGTCGCCTCGCCTTTCTCTTGTTTCGGAGGATCAGCCCACGGTGCCGAACAGCCCCGGCTGTTCGGCGGCCAGCTCGTTGTAGAGCAGCTGGAAGCTGAACCAGGCGAGCTGTCGATCGCCGAAGCCGTCCTTGGCGGACAACGCCTGCTCATGCGTCATCGGCACCGGCGTGCCGGCGGCAAGCGCGGAGAGTTGGACCTCGGCGCAACTGTCGAAGGTGAGGAACCAGTGGATCGACTCCTCCAACGTCGCGCCCACGGTGATCAGCCCGTGATGCTTGAGCAGGATGGCTCGCGCGCCGCCGAGCTGGCGCGCGATGTCCTCGCCCTGCGCGACGCTGACCGACGGCCCCTCGTAGTCGGTGTAGAGGACCTGATCCTGGTAGAAGGCGGCCGACTCCTGGTCCAGCGGCAGTAGTAGCCGCTCCAGCGAGCCGAGGGCACGCGAGTGAACGGTGTGGGCGTGCGCGGCGGCCTCGGCGTTGGGGTGCAGCTCGTGGATGGCCGAATGGATCACGAAGGCGCTCGGGTTCACCCGGTGCCTGCCCTCGACGACCACGCCGGAGCTGTCCACGCAGATCAGGTCCTCGACGGTAACCAGCTTGAACGACACCCCGAACGGGTTCACCCAGAACCGATCACGGTGTTCCGGATCGCGTACCGAGATGTGGCCGGAGATGCCCTCACCGAAGCCGAGCTTGCCGAAGATCCGCAAGGCGGCGGCCAGCCGGAGCTTGCGGTGTTCGCGCTCCTCGGCGTGGCTCTCGAAGACCGGCGCCGAGGGCAGCGGCAGCCCGGTATGGGTGTCGGCCAGGAAGGCTTCTTTGGCGGGCTGGGTGGTCGTCATGCGGGAGCTCCTTGGGTCTTGGTGATCGCAGCCGCACTGGTGCCGCGGCGTCCGGGAATTGCGGTGGCGCTGCGCAGCGCCAGATCGCGCGCGATGTCCACCGCGCGATCGACCAGCGATTGCACGCCGAAGGTGAAGAACAGCGAGCCGGACGCGGGATCACCCAGCGTGTACAGCCGGGAGACGTCACCGTGTGGCGGAATCGCCCGGCTGTCCGCCCGGTCGGTGACCAGGCCGCCGCGTGGATGGCTGACCGCCAGCGACTGGCTGAGCAGCGAGTTCAGCAAGGTCGCCGCCTTCGGCGAGTAACCGCGAACCCGCGCATTGACGGCGCCGACCACGACGTCGGCGTGTGTGGTCCGGCCGTCCATGGTGATCTCGAAACCGGCGCCGGCCGGACGCACGTCCTGCAGGCCGGCCTCGACGGTGAGCTGGCCGCTGTCGGCCATTCCCAGTACGGCCTGGGCGCTGGTCGGCGGCATCGGGCAGCACAGGCTCATGATGGTGCGGTAGTGCGCGCGCAGCAGCGTCTCCTGCTCGTGTTCGGGCAGGTACGGCCAGATGTCCGGGCCGACCTCCGGCACCGCCTGCTGGACCAGCCGCAGCGCCACCGAGGTGTCGTCCACCTGCCGCAGGTGACGACGCAGCCGGTCGATGGCGCACTCGTCCTGAACACCCAGGATCTCGTGCACCAGTTCGGACTCGTCCTCACCGTGCTGGGCCAGCTCCTGCCGCATCAGGTCGGTCACGTCGGCCACGGTGAGCCGACCGGTCGAGCGGCGCAGCCGGTTGAAGTTCTCGGTGGTGAAGAAGCGCATCTCGAGCGGGACGGCGACCTGGCGCACCCCCGGCAGCGAGCCGGACCGGGAGGCGAGCCGGATCGGTCCTCGGTGACCGTTGGCGCGCAGGGCGAGCGTGACGTCGACCGCGGTCAGTCCGGATCCGATCACCAGTACCGAACTGTCCGCCGGCAGGGTGAACAGGGTGCGGGTGACCGGATACGGATCGGCGATGAAGCCCGGCGCACCGGTGAGTCCGTAGATGTCGGTGGGCTGGCCGGCGCCGGTGGCCAGCACCGCGTAGTCGACCAGCCGGGCGCCGCTGGCGCTTACCACGCGCAGGCCGTCGTCGACCGATGCCAGCTCGGTCACCCGTTCCCGTACCAGGCTGAACTTCCAGCCTCGCCGGCCGAGGGAAAGCAGCGCCTGCCGAGCGGATTGCTCGAGATAATCGCCGTAAACGGCACGTGGCACGAAGACGCTGCCCGAGATGTCGTCGACGTAGGTTGCGGTGCCCAGCATGATCTCGCGTGCTCGCAACCAGTTCGTCAGGTGCGCGGGGTCACCTGCCAGCACCGACATGTCGGTCGGTACGGAGTTGACCCGTACGCAGTCGTCATCGGGCTGGTAGGCCCGTCCGCGCCAGAAGTGCGGGGCCGAGTCGTAGACGTAGAGCTCTCCGGGTTCGAGATCATCCCTGGCATTGAGCGCGTGCAAAAGCGCCACGGCCGAAGCGCCAGCGCCGATCACGGCAAGCGATAGCTGAGCCACTCAGTTCTCTCCAGTCCAGCAGCAGGCGGGTCGTTGCTCGGGCGGTGCTAACCGAGGCTACGGAGAGTGGCATTCGAGAACTATGCAGACTGCGTCACGGGTTTGGCGTATTTGCGCATATGAGGTTTAGACCACCATCGCGGTTGCCGAACAAGATCATTTGTACCGCGGATGCTTCCGTGGCGCCAATCGGCTCCGTCGGCTACGGCAGGGGCCCGGCCGCCGGACTGTTGCGGAAGGGCCGCTGATCAGGCCTCCTGCTCGCGGTCGTGTGGAGTCGGGTTGCTGGAGAAGCGCTGCGGTGTCAGCAGCACCGCCGCGCGCCGATCGGCCCGCATCTCGCGGTCGTACTCGGCCAGGTCGGAGTGCGAGCCGCCGGCCGCGGCATAGATGTCGCGCAGCAGCGTCGGCAGTTGTTCGGCCGGGATGCTGCGGTGCGCGTCGTCGGGGCCGACCAGTTCCACCGGGCCGGTCACCGAGACCCAATCCCAGCCGGAGCGGAAGACCAGCGTCGCGGTCGGATCGGCACGTAGGTTGCGCAACTTCGCGGTATTGCCACGCGAGACGAGGGCCAGGACCTCGTGTCCCTCGGCCGGATGCGGGATGATGCCGACGTTCACCAGCGACACCGACGGCCGGCCGTCGGGCCGCTGGGTGATCAGGATGGCCAGCCAGTCCTCGTTGCGGGCAAGCTTGCGAACGTGATCCAGTCCCAGGGCCATGCAGAACTCCGCCTCTGTGCGTATGGTCGAGTGGCCTTCGACGTGCCGGGCTGACCCCACCGATCCAGCTCCGGCTGCGCGTACCCATCACGGTACGTGCGCGGATGCGCAACTGGGTTCCCACCCCCGATGGCAAAGTGCTTGACGTGCAACCCTCAACCGCCGCCGGGCCGTCCGTGTCAGGCATCCCCCTGCGTGAGGTGATGCGCTCCTACGCCACCGGGGTCTGCCTGGCGACGACCTACCGCGAGACGTTGGAGGGCACCCGGCAGCACGACGCGATCACGGTGAACTCGTTCACCTCGGTGTCGCTGTCGCCGCCGCTGGTCTCGATCTGCCTGCGTCGCGACTCGGTCTTCCTGGCCGACCTGCAGTCCTCGCTGGTCTGGGGCATATCGATCCTGGACGTCTGCGGTGACGACATCGCCAGGCAGTTCGCCCAGGAGCGGGCGGCCCGTGCCTCGGCCCTCGACTGCCTGGGGCTGGTGCCGGCGCCGCGCACCGGTGCGATGGTGATGGCCGGTCGGCCCTGGTTGGAGTGCGAGCTCTACCGCTGCGTGGACGCCGGTGATCACGTGGTCGTCATCGGCGAGGTGGTGAACGCCGAGCAGGCGGTCGGCCGGCCGCCACTGCTGTTCCTGGGCGGCCGGTTCCGTGCCACCTGACAAACCCTCGGCGGCAAAGCCCGCCGGCCGCCGTGCCGAACCAGGACTGACGCCGTACCGCACCAAGGAATGACCTTGTGAAGAAGGGAAGATAGTGACTCAGGTCGAGACGCGCCCGGTAGTGCAACCGGACTGGCTGGCCGGGCTGACCGCGATCGTGGGCTCGGACCGGGTGGTGGCCGGCGCCTACGACATGTTGGCCGATACGGCCAGCATGTCGCCGGTACGGCCGGTGCCGGTGCTGGTGCGCCCGCACACCGCCGAGCAGGTCGCGGCGGTGCTCCGGTTCGCCTCGGAGCTGGCCGCGGCGGGCGGTTCACTACCGCCGGTGCACGCATTCAGCACCGGTCGCAGTTGGGGGATGGGCTCGCGGCTGCCGGCCGTCGGCCCGGCGACCGCGCTGGACCTGGCCGATCTCCGGATGATCCGGGGCCTCGACACGGGACGTGGATACGCGGTGATCGAACCCGGAGTTACCCAGGCCGAGCTGTCCGAGGCGGTCAACGGGACCGAGCGGATGATCAACGTGACGGTCTCCTCGGCGCACACCAGCGTGATCGGCAACCTGATGGACCGCGGCGTCGGCCTGCGCCACCAGCGCACCGAGGACGTGCTGGGCCTGGAGGTGGCGCTGCCCGACGGTGAGCTGGTCCGGCTCGGCTGGTGGCCGGAGCACGGCCGGGCCGCGGTATACCGGCACGGTCTCGGCCCGGATCTGCTGTCGGCATTCGTCCAGTCCAACCTGGGGATCGTCACCGCGGCGGTGATCCGGTTGCTGCCTCGGCCGGAGTTCTCGCGGCTGTTGCAGTTCGGCGTGCCCGCCGGCCAGCTCGAGGCGGCCATGGACGAGGTGCATCGCTGGGTGTCCCAGGGCATGTGCAGCGGCGTGGTCAAGATCTACAACCCGGCCGCGGCCGTCCCGTACGGCGCCCAGTCGGATAGCTACCTGGTACACGTGATGGTGGACGGCACCGAGCCGTACGTGACCTCGGTCAGCCAATTGCTGTTGACCCGAGCGGCGGCCTGCGGGTTCTTCGACGACGTCGACCTCGGTGCCAAGCCCGGCCGGTCGGCCGACCAGCGCGATCTCGACGCGCGGGTGACGGCCAGCTATCTGGGTGATCCGGACCTGACCGACAAGCTGTTCACCGCCAAGATGGGCGCGCCGGTCACCGAGATCGATTCGCGCGTCGGCTTCCTGATGTACCTGCCGCTGATCCCGTTCACCGGCAAGGACATTCGCGCTGTCGCGGATCTGATCCACGCAGCCGAGGGCGCCCACTGCGGCGTCACCTTCAACGCGATCGAGCCCGACGTCATCGATTGCGTGGTCACCGTTCGCTTCGACCGCACCACCGAGTCCCGTGGGACGGCCTACCGGATTCTCGACGAACTCCGGGCCGAACTCGGCGAGCGCGGCTACCTGCCGTATCGCCTCGGGATCGATCAGGCAGACGACTTCACCGAGCTGGTCGATCCGGCGGTTCGGGCACTCGTCGAAAAGATTCGTACCGCACTCGATCCGACTGGCGTGATCGCGCCCGGTCGCTACGCAGGGAGGAAGACCGCGCCATGACAATCATGACGGACCGCACCGCCGACCGGTCCACGGAGGGGCCGACGACCTATGCGGAGGTGATCGATCGGGCGCGCGCCGCGGTTCCGCTGCTGCGCGAGTGGACGCCGCAGATCACCGAAGCGCGGCGGCTGCCCGCCGAGGTGGTCGAGATCCTCCGGTCCACCGGTGTCTTCCGGATGGGTGTTCCGGTTTCGGCCGGTGGTCCCGGGCTGAACTCGATCGAGCAGACCGAGGTGATCGAGATCCTCTCGCAGGGCGACGCCTCGGCCGGCTGGTGCGCGATGATCGGCATGGACACCCCGCTCTACGCCGAGTTCCTCTCCGAGGAGGTGGCCGAGCGGCTGTTCCCGCACCTGGACATAGTGACGGCCGGTTTGATCCTGCCGGTGGGCCGGGCGGATCGGGTACCCGGCGGATACACGGTGACCGGGCAGTGGCCGTTCGGCAGTGGCATCACGCACGCCGACTGGGTGGTGGCCGGCTGCCGGGTGTACGTCGACGGCGAGCAGATCCCCGGGCCGAACGGCATGCCGTTCACCTGGCGGATCATGGTGGTGCCGCGCTCCGACGTCACGCTGCTCGACACCTGGAACGTCACCGGGCTGGCCGGTTCGGCAGCCACGACTACCGGCTGGAATCGCTGTTCGTGCCGGAGGAACGCAGCTTCAGCTTCGGTAACCCTCGCAACCCCGGCCCGATGGCGACGCCGGAAGCGATCCTGCGCAACATGCCGGGCGTGCCGCTTGGAGTGGCCCGGGCCGCGCTGGAGTACGTCAAGGGACTGGCCCCCGGCCGGATCGACCGCTCGACCGGGGAGGAATGGCGGGACAGTTACCGGGTGCAGGTGGCGATCGCCGATGCCGAGGCACGGCTGGACATGGTCCGCCGGGCGGTCTACCACGGCTTGGCGGAGCAGTGGGAGCTGTTGGAGAGCGGCGCCGAGCTGACGCCGGAGCAGCGGGTCGCGCCGGTGCTTGCCCGCGTCCACTCGTTCCGGGTGGCCCGCGAGATCCTGAACGACCTGGTGGACCTGGTTGCCACCCAGGCGGTGCGCACCACCTCGCCGCTGGCCGGCTGGCTGGCGGACGTGACCGTGATGCGCCAGCACATCATCGCGCAGGACGAGGTGCTGCAGTCCGCCGGCGCGCTGATGCTGGGCGGCCGGATGTCGAATCCGTTCAGCGTCGGCCTGGTGCCGGGCAGTTGACTTCTCCGGTGACGAATTGAAGGATCTTGACGTGGGACGACCTAGGACATTTGACCCCGACGATGCGATCCGTGCTGCGACTCGGGTGTTCCAGGCTTACGGCTATGCGGCGGCCACGCCGTCGTTGCTGGCCGAGGCGGTAGGGGTCGGTAAGGGCAGCCTCTATCACGCCTTCGGTACCAAGCATGAGCTCTTCATGGCCTGCCTCAACCGGTACGCGGCCGAGGAGTACGCCGAGTTCTGCGAGCTGCTGCAGCAGGAAGGGCCGGTGCGGGACCGGATCCGGCGGGTGTTCGAGGCCGCCGCTGCCGCGGATCAGGCCAACCCGACCCGTCCGGGCTGCCTGATCGTCAACACCGCGACCGAGCGGGGCCTGACCGACGCCGAGGCGAGCACGGTGGTGTGGGACTCCATCTCCCGTACTCGCACGGCGCTGCGCGAGGTGCTGGAGGTCGGTGCGCGGGCCGGGGAGGTCAGCCCGGAGCAGGATCTGGACGCGCTGGCCGACATGTTGCAGTGCACCATGATCGGCGTGCGGGTGCTCGGCCGTGGCCGTTCCAACCAGGAGAGCATCAAGGCCGTCATCGAATCGGCCATCGAGAACATCTGACGAAGCCGTCCCTTGACCTCAAGGGACGGGCTTCGGCAGGACATGATTGTTGAACTGTAGGTCAAGAACAGGGCTGCGGCCCGGATAGAGGAAAGATGTCAACAACGCAATCCAACGACCCCGTCGTGGAGGTTGTGGCCGAGGTCGAAGCGACCGCGCCAGCAGCCTGGACCGGTCGTATGTGGGCGATGCTGATCGTCCTGTGCGGCGCGATGTTCCTCGACGCGCTGGACAACGCGATGGTCGGCATCGCCGTCCCGCCGATCCAGAGTGATCTCGGCATGTCCACCTCGGCGGTCCAGTGGGTGGTGAGCGCCTACGTGCTCGGCTTCGGTGGCTTCCTGCTACTCGGCGGGCGGTTGGCCGACATCGTCGGCCGGCGTCGACTGCTACTGCTCGGGGTCGGCGTCTTCGCGCTTGCCTCGCTGGCCGGCGGCCTCGCCCAGGACGGCGCCTGGGTGATCACCGCCAGATTCGTGATGGGGGTGGCCGCGGCCTTCACCGCGCCGGCGGGCCTTGCCATCGTGGTCACCACGTTCGCCGAGGGTCCGCAGCGTAACCGCGCGGTGGGCATCTACACGGCGTGTGGCGCTACCGGATTCTCCCTCGGCCTGATCGCCGGTGGGCTGCTCACCCAGATCGGCTGGCGCTGGACGTTCTTCCTGCCGGTGGTGGCCGCGCTGCTGATCCTGGTCGGTGCGCTGATCTTCGTGCCCGCAGTGGGTAAGGGCACCGGCCCACGGCCCAAGATCGACCTGCTCGGCGCGGTGCTGATCACCGGCGCGATGTTGCTGCTGGTGTACGCGGTAGTCGAGGCGCCGACCCGTGGCTGGGGCGCGGCGAGCACGCTCACCATGTTCGCGGTGGCGGTGGCCCTGCTGGTCGCTTTCGTGATCACCGAGCGTACGGTGCGCCAGCCGCTGATCCGGCTCTCCTTCCTGCGCAACGGCGGCCTGGTCGGCGCCGCGCTGTTCGCCGCCGCCATCCTGGGCACCTACATGAGCTTCCAGTTCGTCGGTGCGCTGTACCTGCAGCACCTGCGCGGCTGGAGCCCGCTGGAGATGGCGCTCGGTTTCCTGCCGTGCGGTCTGCTGATCGGGTTCCTGGCGCCGCGGGCAGGCAAGTTCATCGGCATGTTCGGCGTGAAGTGGATGATCGTCATCGGCTTCGTCGCCTACACCCTGGCCTACCTGCTCTTCGTACGGATCGGGCTGCACTCGTCCTACGCGGTGGTCATCCTGCCGAGCATGCTGCTGATCGGTATCGCGTTCCCGTTCTCCTTCACCGGGTCCTACGTGCAGGCGACCAGTGGAGTGGCCGACGAGGAGCAGGGTCTGGCTGCGGGCATCCTGCAGACCGGCTACCAGGTCGGCGCCGCCCTGGTTCTCGCGGTAACCACGGCCACCATAAGCGCCAACACCGGGGCCGGTCGGTCCGGGATCCTGCACGGCTACCACGCCGGGCTGTGGGTGGTCACCGCGGTCTCGATCGCGGCCCTGCTCGGCGCGGTCGGCTCGCTGGTACGCGCCAAGGCGTGAGGCGAGCGGTGCCCGCTGGGGTGCAGGTGCTCGAGGGTGGTCCCGTGCCCACCCTCGAGCACCTGCACCTCGCCGATGCCCTGGCAGCCACCGCCCGTCGGTACCCGGCCAGCGGCATCACCTGCCAGGCGCCGACGGGTGCGGCTGGACGCCGCAGCTACGCCGAGCAGCTCACCGTCGGTGCCGCGGTGGCCTCCCGGCTGCGGGCGGCGGGGATAGGCCCGCGGCAGCCGGTACTGATCGGTGAGCTACCGAACCGGTTGCTGATCGATGCGTTCTGGGGCTGCCAACTCGCCGACGCGGTGCCCGTGGTGCTGCCACCCGGCCAGCCGGAACGGACCGGACAGCATGCGCTGGCTGCCGACGGCGACGAGCTGACGGTTCTCGAACTGCCGGACCGGCCGCCGTACGAGCTCGCGGGGCTCGGCACGGCGGCCGTCGTCTGCTACACCGCCGGCGGGGGCGGCCAGCGCCGGGCGATCGCCCTGAGCCACCAGCAGATCCTCAGCCGGGTGGCTGGTACCGCTGCGCATAACGGCTGGGACGCGACCGAGCGGAGCTACAACTTCCTGCCGCTGCGGCACGTCAGCGGCCTGCTGATGTTCCACGTCCGCGACGTCCTACTCGGCATCGAACAGGTACACGACCTGCCGGCGGCCGCGCTGGCCGACCCGCTTGCGATGCTCGCGCGGCTGGTCGAGACCGGGGCCACGCTGAGCTGGCTGACCCCGCCGCTGTTGCGCGGGCTCGCGGACCGGCTCGCCGCGGTCGGCGCCGGAACCGTGCCGGTGCCCGGACAACTGCGGACCCTGATGCTCGGCGGTGACCGGGTGGATGCGGCGCACATCGAGTCGGTGGAACGCCTCGCCGGCTTGCGGCCGGGGGTCATCGTGCCGGGGTACGGCCTGACCGAAGCCGGTTCGGGAATTACCTCAGCCGGCGCGGGGTACGAGCGGCCGGTGGCCGGGCTGGCTCCGGTCGGCTGGCCGGAACCGGGCACGTCGGTGCGGGTGCGGTACGAGCCGGGCAGCGCGCTGGGTGACATCGAGCTGACCGGGCCGTCCTGCGGCCGGCCGGACAGCTGGCTGGCCACCGGTGACGTGGGCGTGCTGGGCGAGGCGGGGTTGACCGTGCTGGGCAGCAAGGCGGACGTGCTCGTCGGACCGGACCGTGCCTGGCACGCGGCCGAGCTCGAGCAGGTGCTCGGCACGTTGGCCTGGCAGAACCCCGAGCTGTTGGTCGCCTGCCCCAGCCCGGACGAGCCCGCCGCGGTGCTGCTCTACCTGCACCCGGCGGATCTCACCGGACCCAGCGCACGGCGGGCGCGACCGCTGATCGCGGAGCGCACCGGGCTGCGGCTGGCCGCGCTGCGCCCGCTGCCCGCCTCCGGCGTACCGCGGGCCGCGCACGGCAAACCGCTGCGCAGGCTGCTGGTCGGCTAGCGCCGCGCGGACCGGGTGGCTCAGCGGATCGGGATACTGACCGACTTGCAATTGTTGCCGGGCACCGGGTCGTGATGGCCGGCCTCGTCGTTGGCGCAGGCCTGCACGATCACCGTCCCGCTGGAGATCGACGGCGTCACCAGGATCGCCGCACTGGTCTGCTTGTGCGCGCGGAGCACACCTGGCTCGCAGAACGGGGTGTCCGCATTGATGTTGAACCCGTCGCCGACTGTCGGGCAGACGTAGTCCTCGCCGGACGCCGTCGCATTGGTGATCGTGAACTGGAAGTCGACGGACGTTGCGATCGAACCGTGGTTGGTCATGGTGAACGAAACCGGCAGCTCCTGGAAGGGCTGGGCCGCTGTGTAGCCGGCGACGGTGCCTCCGGTAAGGCTGAGATCGACATTGTTCGTCGAGGCGTCCGAGGTTGATGAGGCCAGCATCAGGCTGGCGGCCAGCGCCAGCGCGTCGGCGCAGAACAGGACGAACTTCTTGTGCATGGCACACCCCCCGTGTGACGTGAGGGTATGACGGTAGCCCCGGATCGGTCGCTCGGAGAAGACGTCGACGGCATACCGGTAGCTGACCCGGCGCTTCGTCTAGGGTCGTTTCGGGTGCATCACCCAGGCATCGCGAAATGGCAGCGTCGCCCCTATATCACGGCAGGTCGGTCTATCGTCCGGTCATGGCGACACCGAGGTTCGCCCGGCGCGCGACGGTGCCGGTCGTACTGGTGGCGGCTGCCTGTTCCGTCGCGGCCTGCGGTCTCGACAACCGCGCTAGTAGCGGTGCGCCACCCACCGTGGTGTGCGGTCAGACCATAGCCGGGGGCGCGGCCGGATCGGTGGTGACCGACGCGACCCAGCAGGGCGCCGTGACCGTGTCCGAGCTGACGGTGGCCGGCGTGGTGCTGCGGGTCAGCAGCAGTTGCACCACGGGTGCGACCGTGCACATCACCCCGGCCAACGCGATGCGGGTGGACGCCGAGGCGCACGCCCGGGACGGCGGGCTGGCCGCTTTGGTCCTTGTTCCGCGGGCCAAAACCGCTGACGTCCAGATCTCCCGGCCCGACGGAACCGCGACAACCGTGCACATCCGGCTGACTAACTGAACACCCTGACTAACTGAACACCCTGATCAACTGAGCACCCTGACTTACTGAGCACCCTGGCCAACTGAGCACCGGCAGCCCCGCACCTCGTCGGAGCCGTTTCCAGCTGGTCAGGTAGGAACGCCGCTGGGGTTCTATGGTCACCTGGTGCCGAGCCCGTTCGCCCGAGCTATCTCCGCGGCCCTGCGCCGATCGGTGCGCTTTTCGTTCGCCCCGGCAATGGTGATGGGTTGCCTGCAGCCGGCGGAGCACGTCGCGGACGGCTATTTCCTCGATGCCTATCGTCGCGGGCTTGATCAACTCGGCCGCCGTCCCGGCCAGTTGAACGGGGTGACCGGTCACCTGGGTGAGTCGGTTGTCGAGTTGTTGCTGGACGAACTCGGTTATCACCTGCTGTGGCATTTCACCGGACCGCTGTCCGGTGGCCACGGAGTGGATCTGGTGGTGCTGTCTCCGGACGACAAGGTCATTGCGGTAGAGGTCAAGGCCACGCTGCGGCATGGTCGGTGGCCACGACCGGCCGAACGCGAACTGGTCCAGCTCAGCCAGGACTGGCTGGACAAGGCCGACAACCCCGGGATGGCGAACTGGGAGCTGTCCGGCGCGGACGTATACGGCTTAGTTGCGGCGGTCAACTTCGCCGACTCAGCCTGGCGATGTGCCGTCACCGCCGACTTCAGCACCGCCGTGCCTATCGTCGATCTGGCCGAACTGGCCGATCTCGGCTGGCTTGCGGCCGATTGATCGTTCAGCCTTGGGTTAGCGGCTCGTTCAGGTGCCAGCGGACGATGCAGAAACCGTGCTCGAGGGCGTTGGCCAGCTTGGCCTGGTCGACCTTCCGGTCCGCGCCGACCACCGGCACGAACGAGGCCAATCGCGGATTGTCGGCCAACATCTTCTGCAGCAGCCGGTTCACCTCGGCCGGTTCCCGCACCAGTTCGGGAACGGCACGCCGATCGCGTCCCCGCAACCGGATCCGGATGGGCTGGTCATTGCCCAGGTTCAGCTTCCATCGACCACCGCCCGGACTGAGCAGGGTGTTGCCGTCCACCACGTAGCTCACCGGCTGCTGGTACACCCGGCCGGTCTTGCGACCAGTGAAGGTGATCAGCATCAGCCGCTTGCTGATCGGAGTCGAGAACGGCAGCTTCAACAGCCGTCGCATCGGCACGTTGACGATCCGCATGATGCGTGCCTGCCGGCGCATCCGGGCGGCGGTAGCCATGTCGCTCATGACGTTCCCCTTTCTGGATAAGGGCAGAGCTGGTTATTCGAGGCTTGGGTCAGCTGGCGGATCACCATCGTGAGCCGATCCGTGAGCTGCGCCGTGAGCCGATCCGCCGGTCGGTGCGGTGATGTCCTCGCGCAGCGCGTTGTCCCTCAGTAGTCCGAGCGTCTCGGCCAGCTGGCCGAGTTGCTGCTCGGTCAGTCCGGCGCGCAGTCGGTGGTCGAAGGCCTGCATCGCCCCGGCCATCCGAAGGAAGGCCGACTCACCGGCCGGGGTCAGCGTCACCCGATGCGCTCGGCGGTTCTCCGGATCGCGCGTCCGCTGGACCAGACCGTCCCGTTCCAGCCGATTGAGGTGATGGGTCAGGGTCGGCCCTTCCACCCCGACCGCGGCCGCGATCTGCCGCTGAGCCTCGTGCTGGTGTCCCTTGAGGGAGACCAGGATCAGCCAGGTCGGCAGCGTGCCGCCCACCTCGGTCAGCGCGTCCTCGACGGCGCGGCTCACCACCTTGGCGGTTCGGGCCAGTTGCAGTCCGAGCGGTTCCGTAGCCGGCCGTTGCATGCCAACAACGATAGACGTCGAATGCTTCGATGTCTATCTTTCTAGCTGGACGGCTCCGAGAGACGGCGCTGAGAGAACGGCGCTAGCTGGGCAGATGCTCTCGTGCCCAGAGCGCGGCCGAGGTGCGATCGCTGACCCCGAGCCGCTTGAAGATGTTGCCCAGGTGCACCTTGACGGTGCTCTCGCTGATGCCGAGTCGGCGGCCGATCTGTTTGTTCGCCAAGCCCGCCGCGGTCAGTCGCAGCACCTGGGCCTCGCGCTCGCTGAGCAGTTCGGCGGGTTCCGGTTGCTGGCTCGGCAGCAGCACGCCGGCCACCCGTGGGTCCAGCGGCACCTGGCCGGCCGCCGCGGCGCGGACCGCGGCCAGCAGTTCGTCCGGCGCGCAATCCTTGAGCAGATAGCCGACGGCTCCGGCGCCCAGGGCCTCGCTCACCCGTTGCCTGTCGGAGAACGAGGTCAGCGCGACCACCTTCACCTGCGGGCACTCGGCCCGTAGCCGCCGGGTGGCCGCGACGCCGTCCAGCACCGGCATCGACAGGTCCATCAGCGCGACGTCCGGCTTGCTGGCCAGGGCGAGTTCGACCGCCTGGGCGCCGTCGGCAGCCTCGCCGACCACGTCGAACTCACCCGTGGCGTAGAGCATCGTGCTGAGCCCGGCCCGGACCAGGCGATGATCGTCGACCAACAGGACACGGATCATGCGCGAGGAATCTCCATCCTTATCCGGGTGCCGCGGCCGGGCGCGCTGGCCAGTTCCAGCCGGCTGCCGCTGCGCAGCGCGGCATCAGCCATCAACCGCAGGCCGAAATGGCCGTCCGCACGGGCATCCCGGCTACCGACGTCGAAGCCGGCTCCGTCGTCGGCGATCTCCAGCTCGGCGCGGTGCTCGTCCCTCGGTTGCAGGCGTAGCCGCACCTGCTTGGCCCCAGCATGCCGGGCGGCGTTGCGCAGGCTCTCCTGGGCGACCCGGAACGCGGCCTCCTGCGCTTCGACCGGCAAGCCGTTGGCGGTCGCGGGGTCGATGTCGGCGAGCACCGTCGCCGAACCGCCGCCGGCCATTCTCGCCAGATCTCCCAGCGCGACCGCAAGGCCCGACGTGTGCAGGCTCGGCGGATAGATGTCGACCAGCAGCGAGCGCAGGCCGGCGATGCTGTCGCGCACCGTGCCGGCCACCGCGTCCAGGCTGGCCGCAAGTTCGTGGTCGCCGCGGGCCGCAGCCCGTTCGGTATGTGCTGACGCGGTGAACGAGGCCGCGGCCAGTTGTTGGACCACCCCGTCGTGCAGGGTGGCCGCGATCCGGCGGCGTTCGGCATCCGATGCCGTGATGGCCCGGTGCATCAGCTGTTCCCGGTGCGCCCGGGCTCGGCGCGCTCGGCTGAACAGTGCCCACACCAGCGGCAGCAGCAACAACAGCAGCGCAGCCAGGCTGCTCAACATGATTCCACCGAAGCCACGCCACAGCTGGTGGCTGCGGGCGCTGACCGTGCCGTAGCGGAAGTAGGTCTCGAACAGCAGCGGCTGGCCGCCGGGTGTCCAGACCGGCCGGTACACCTCCAACAGCTTGCCCTCGCTGCGTTCCAGCTGATTCTCCGGTCGCCGCAGGTCGCTGATGCCGGCCTCGGTGCGTGGTGCGGTGAACGCGGCGCGTGCTTCCGGCTCGAGGGTGAACCGCCGGCCGATCAGCGTGGCCTGGTCGGAGTACAGCACGGTGCCGGACGGTGACCAGAGTTTGACCCGGACCAGTGAGTCGGACAGCAGCCGATCCCGCACGATCGGATCGAGCACCCGCCGGGCCAGCGCCGGATCGTCGGGCAGCTGGTCGGTGAGCGCCGGCTGCACCACGCTGTCGGCGAGCACGTCGGTGAGTTGGGCGACGTCGTGCACCGCCTGCTGCTCGGCGATCCGCCGGCTGACCAGCGACCCGGCCACCCCGACGATGCCGGCCACCAGCACCGCGGCCACCGCGATCGGCGCCACGATCCGGCGCATCGGCAGCGGCTGGCGTACCCGCTCGACGGCGGCCGGAGCTGCCAGCACCAGCCAATCCGTGGGTTCGGCAACGTCAACCGGCACCGCGTCGTTCGGTGGTGCCGCGTCGTTCGGTGGTGCCGCGTCATTCGGTGATGCAGCGTCGTTCGGTGGTGCCGCGTCGTTCGGTGCTGCCGGTTGAAAGGGTGCCGCGGCGAGCACGGGGCTGCTCGCCACGGCACCCGCAGCGAAGGGTGCCGTCATAACGGCAGATCACCCATCGCCGCCACCATGGCCGCCCTCGCCGCCCCGGTCGTCGCCGGGTGCAGGGTTTGCGGTCGGGCTGCCATGGTCATCCCGGGGTTCGGCGTGCTGCGTAACGCCACCCCGGTCGTCGCTTGGTTCGGGCTCTCGAGCCATCCGGTCGTCGCCGGGTTCCGCGCTCCGGACGGTCCCGCCGCGGTCGTCGCCGGGTTCGGAATGGGCCGACCGGGTGGGCACGGCCGATCGAGCCGGGACACCCGACGGCACGGCCGATCCGTCCCGGCCGTGGTCATCGACCAGTTGCGGCTGCTGGGCCTGACTCGGCGCCCGGACCGGGATCTGGTGGCTGAAGGAAGGATTGCCGGCCAGACCGGCGACCGCCGGTGCGGCGGCCACCCCGCCGGCGGCAACCGTCGCGCCGAGGATGAGCAAGAGACGTTTCACGATGCGCTCCCTGTGGTTCGAATGGGTCATGTGGAGTTGTCATGACCTTTCTCGCGCATCGCGGGTACGAGCTGCCATCAGCCGATCGGACTACTACCTCCCTACGACGGCGGTCCTGATTTGGTTCGATGCGCTGCAAAGGCACGCTGCGCAGGCTGTGCAACGTGATGGCCGGTGAACCCGGCACCGTGCCGGCTCGTACCTGCCGATAGCTATCCCGTGTCCCGCTCACACCCCGGCTAGCGCATCGACGAACCTCCGCCCTGGCCCGGATATCCCGGGTCAGGGGCGAGGACGAAGGGGTGAAGAACCATGACTGTTCTCGATCGACGGTTGCTCCGCGGCAGCGTGCTCATCGGCTCGGCGGCCGCCGTGGTGTTGCTGGCAGCGGCCTGCAGCAGCAACGGCACGCCTTCGGCGGCCGGCCCGGCAGCGGGGTCGGCGAACACCATCGCGGTGCGCGGTGGACCGCTCGGGAATTACCTGACCGACGGCTCCGGCCGGGCGCTGTACCTGTTCACGTCCGACGGCGCCAACGTCTCGTCCTGCAGCGGTGTGTGCCTCACCTACTGGCCGGTGCTGTCCGGCAAGGGCAAGCCGGTGGCTGCGAACGGGGTGACGGCGGCTCAGCTGGCGAGCTTCGCCCGGTCAGGCGGTGCCAGCCAGGTCAGCTACGCCGGGCATCCGCTCTACCACTTCGTGGCGGACAAGGCCGCCGGCGACATCAAGGGCCAGGGCCGGGACGACTTCGGCGCGAAGTGGTGGCTGGTCGCGCCGTCCGGTCAGCCGATCACCGGCACTCCCTCGGCCGCCGCCTCCTCGGCTGGTGCCGGCTCATCGGCCGGCGCCGGCGCCGGCGGTGCGGGCTACGGCGGTGGTGGCTATGGCGGCTGACCGATCCGACGGCGGCCGATCGGCCGGGCATACCAGCCAACTGAGGGTTACCTTGCTTGGAGTCGTTTCGCCCGGTGTAGTTGACTCAAGCCTGTGGGACACGAACGAACTCAGGCGCTGCCGACCGCCGACCAGGTGGCCGCGGCTGCCACCGGCGGGCCGACGCACGTCGACGAGCCGCACTCCGGCGACCTGACCAACCGGCTCAACTGGCTGCGGGCCGGCGTGCTGGGTGCCAATGACGGCATCGTCTCGGTGGCCGGCATCGTAGTCGGGGTGGCCGGCGCCACCAGTTCCCGCGGTCCGATCTTCACCGCGGGCCTGGCCGGCCTGGTCGCCGGCACGGTGTCCATGGCGCTCGGCGAGTACGTCTCGGTGAGCAGCCAGCGTGATGCCGAAGCCGCGCAGCTGGCACAGGAGAAGCGGGAGCTGGAGGAGACGCCGGACGAGGAGTTCGCCGAGCTGGTCGCGATCTACGAGGCGAAGGGGCTTACCCCGAGCACCGCCCAACTGGTTGCCGCCGAGCTCACCGCGCACGACGCGCTGGCAGCCCATCTGGACGCCGAGCTCAACCTGGATCCGGACAGTTTCGTCAACCCGCTGCACGCTGCGACGGCCTCGGCCATCGCCTTCACCGTCGGTGCGCTGCTGCCGCTGCTGGCCATTCTGCTGCCGCCGCTGCACTGGCGGGTGCCGACCACCGTTGTGGTGGTGCTGCTGGCACTGGCCGGTACCGGGGCACTGTCCGCCCGGCTCGGGGCGGCGAGCGTATCTCGGGCCGTACTGCGGGTTGTCATCGGCGGCGGCCTCGGATTGGCGCTCACCTACGCCATCGGCTCGTTGTTCGGCACCGCAATCGGCTGATCCGGCGCGCTCGGTCGGTGCAATCGCGCGGCTACGGCCGGATAGGTCCGGCGTGCACCGCCTCCGGCGCCGAGCCCACCACCCAGCATGCTGTGCGAATATCCCAGCGTGCCCTTCCCCAGGCCGACGGTCCTGACCGAGCGCGAGTGGCCGCTGGTGCACGGCGAGCAGCGGGCGGTGGTGAACGCGCGTGGCGGCGCGCTGCGCAGCTATCGGGTGGGCAGTGCCCAGGTGATCGACGGCTGGGCCGACCAGGAGTTGCCACCGGCCTTCAACGGAGCGGTGTTGGCGCCCTGGCCGAACCGGATTCGGGACGGCCGGTGGCAGATCGCGGGCACCGAGCAGCAGCTTCCCATCAATGAGGTGGATCGGCAGACGGCCCTGCACGGCCTGGTGATGTGGGCCGACTGGCAGCTCATCCGGCACCGGGCGGCTTCGATCTCGCTGGGTTGCCGGGTGGCCGCGCAACCCGGCTATCCCTTCGAGCTGCAGCTAGGGGTGAGCTGGACGTTGACCGACGAGGGGTTGCGGTGTGACCTGGCCGCCGACAACGTCGGCGGCCAGCCGGCGCCGTTCGGAATAGCCACCCACCCGTTCTTCGGTTTTGCCGACCACCGGGTGGATGAGCTGACCCTCACGCTGCCCGCCCGCAGGCAGCTGCGCACCGACGACCGGTTGCTCCCGATCGAACTTGTCGATGCCGACGAGCGATTCCGGACCGGACGCAGCCTGGCCGGGGTCGAGCTGGACACCGCGTTCACCGACCTGGAGTGGGATTCGGACGGCCGCTGCCGGCTGCGGCTGGCGGCGGGAACGGGGACGGCGTCGGAATCGGCCAGCCTGACCATCTGGGCGGATGACAGCTTCCGCTGGTGGCAGGTCTACACCGGCGACCGGTTCCCAGCCGGTGATGACCGGATCCGGCGCTCGATGGCCATCGAGGCGATGACCTGCGGTCCGGACGCCTTCAACACCGGCCAGGACGTGATCATGCTGGCACCGGGAGACGGCTGGCGAGGCAGTTGGGGCGTGACTCGAGCGCAGGGCTGACCGCTCAGGGCTGGATCGGCGGCGCCGGGCAGCGGGAGCGGCGAACGGAAGGGTTAGGCAGTCGGCCGGATCGGCGAACCCGAAGGTTAGGCAGTCGGCCGGACCGGCGAACCCGAAGGTTAGGCAGTCGGCCGGATCGGCGAACCCGAGGGGTTGGGCAGTCGGCTGGATCAGCGAACCCGGAAGACCGGGTAGCCCGCCGCGATAGCGGCCAGTTCGCCGTCGCTGGAGTCCGGACGGACCCCGTCGAAGAAGGTGCCCACCTCGAACTTCCAGCGGCGCAGGTACGCGCGCAGGATCGGCGGCTTGGCCTGGTCCGGCAGCTCCTCGGCGGTGAACGGCTGCACCCGGCGGCCGACCCGCAGTTCGCCGGAGCCGGCTGCCCGCAGGTTGCGTACCCACTGGGTCACCCCGCGCGGCGCCACCAGGTAGCTCACACCGTCGACGGTGAGCAGGTTGACCGGCGTGGTGCGCCAGGCACCGCTCGTCCGGCCGCGCACCCGCAGCTCGCGGGAGCCCCAGACGCTGACGCCGAGCCGGGTCAGCCCGCGCACGCCGCGGTTGAACACGTTGTTGGTGAACCAGCCTGGCGCCAGGTAGCGCTGCTCAGTGGTCATGGCTCCTCCTGAACTTAGAGAGCATTGCTCTCGATTTAGAGCAATGCTGCCTCGCAGCTTGCCTGCTTGTCAAGAGCACTGCTCTCGATTTGTTGCCGAGCGTCCACCCAGCCCGCCATACTGGCGCGATGGTGATCGAGAACGTCCCTCGTGGCGTGCGAGCCCGGGTCCGGGCGGAGCTGACCGAGCAGATCAAGCAGGTCGCCCGTCGCCAACTCGCCGACACCGGCTCGGCCGGCCTTTCGCTGCGCGCGGTGGCGCGCGAGCTCGGCATGGTGTCCTCCGCGGTGTACCGCTATTTCCCGAGCCGGGAGGAGTTGCTGACCGCGCTTATCGTCGACGCCTACACCGCGATCGGCGAGCAGGCGGCTGCGTCCGAGGCCGCGGTCCGGCGCTCGGATCTGGCGGGCCGCTGGCTGGCCACCTGCCGAGCCGCCCGCGGCTGGGCGGTCGAGCATCCGCACGAGTATGCGCTGATCTTCGGCAGCCCGGTACCCGGCTACCAGGCGCCGGTCAACACCATCGACCCGGCGGCCCGCATCCCACTGCTGCTACTTGCCATCCTGACCGACGCCGCAACGGCCGGACGTGGGCCGAGTGGGCCGCACGAACCCATTCCGCGCGCGGTGCACCCGGACCTGAAGCGGTTGCGCGAGCAGGTGGCACCCGGCCTGACCGACCGGTACCTGGCGCGTGCCCTGCTCGCCTGGAGCCAGTTGATCGGCCTGATCAGCTTCGAGCTGTTCGGCCACCTGCACAACGTGATCACCGACTATGCCGCGCATTTCGACTACCAGATGCGGGCGGTCGGACAGGAGTTGGGCCTGGCCTGAGCCCACCGTCGGCGTCACTCGACTCTGCCGGTGATCGGCGGAATTCGACTAACCTGGACAAGTGGTCAAACCGACAGCGCAGGCAACCCAGCGTGCCGCCGGCCGTACCCGGGTCACCCGGCAATCGGCCGCCATCGAGGACGCACTGCGGGAGGCGGACGGCTTTCGGACGGTGCAGGAGCTGTTCGACGAGGTACGCGGCAACGGTCAGAAGGTCGGCCTGACCACGGTGTACCGGCACCTGAACCTGCTCGCCGAGCTGGGCCGGGCCGACGTGGTGCACCGCGCCGACGGCGAGGCCCAGTTCCGGCTCTGTGGCGTGCACGCCGAGCCGGCCGAGGAACATCACCACCACGTGGTCTGCCGGGTCTGCGGACGCAGCGAGCAGGTGTCAGCCCCGGAGGTGGAATCGTGGGCCGAACGGGTGGCCCGGGCGGCCGGTTACACCGAGATCAGCCACACGGTCGAGGTGTTCGGGCTCTGCCCGGAACACACCGCCGGCTAGCCTGCGACACTGCGCCGGCTAGCCTGCGACACACCGCCGGCTAGCGTGCGACGCTGTGCTGGCTGGTGCGGGCCGGCCAGCCGGCACGGGCGGTCCAGGACCAGCCGGCCGCCAGCAGGTACTCGGCCGTCGAGCAGGCCATGATGGTGAAGCTGGGCGGCAGCACCGGCCAGGCGTAGCTGAGCACGACCCCGAGCCAGACCGCGGCCACCGCGAGACCGCCGGATAGGGCCAGCGCTCGCCAAGGCCGGCTGGTCAGCCGCAGCGCGGCCGCCGGCGGGGCGGCCAGCAACCCGAACAGCAGCAGCGCGCCGACGGCCTGGCTGGCCTCGGCCGCGGTGGCTCCGACGAGCGCCAGGAAGCCGGCGCCGAGCACGCGCACTGGCACACCACGGGCAGCGGCCACCTGCGGATCCAGGCTGGCGAACAGCAGCGGCCGGGCGATCACCGCGAGCAGCACCAGCAGCCCGGCCGCGATGCCGACGGCGGTGATCGCCGCCGATCGGCTGATGCCGAGGATGGAGCCGAACAGCACGCGTGCGCTGGCGGCGCCGTTGCCCGTGCTGGCATGCGCGGTGTAGTAGGCGAGGAAGAACACTCCCAGGCCGAGCACCCAGGCGAACACCACGCCGATCACCGCGTCGTCGGCCCCCGCCCGGCCGCCGAGCACGCCGAGCAGCAGCCCGACCAGCACGGTGCCGGCGAACAGGCCGAACCGCAGGTCGACACCGGCGGCCAGCGCCGCGATCGCACCGGTGTAGGCGACGTGCGACAGCGCGTCGCCGGCGAACACCTGCCCGCGCAACACCACGAAGTACCCGACCAGGCCGGACAGCAGCGCGATCGCGGTGCCGGCCGCCAGCGCGTGTTGGAGAAACGGCTGGCCGAGCAGGTGGCCGAGCCCGGTCACCGGATCCGCCGCCAGCAGCTGGCGGCCACCGCTCACCACCCCGGCCGGGTTCACCGGACCGGCACCGCTGGTAGCGGGGTACCCGGAGCGCGAACCAGCCGACGATCGGCCAGCCAGCGGCCGGCGACTGCGAGCAGGTACCCGACGAACGCGAGCGTGGTCACCCAGAAGCCGATCTGATACGGCGAGAAGAACGCGATGCCCTCGCCAAGCCAGGTCACCAGCACCGCGACCGTCACCGAGATCGCCAGCCCGAGCCCCGGCCGCGCGGTCAGCCGCATCGCGGTCGCGGCCGGTGCGACCAGCAGTGCGAACACCAGCAGGCTGCCGGTCACCTGACTGGTGCCGGCGACCGTGAGCGCGAGCAGCAGCAGGAAGCCGGCCGACAGCAGGCGTACTCGCACGCCGCGGGCCCGAGCCACCTCGGCATCGACGGTGGCGAACAGCAGCGGCCGGCCGATCACCGCCAGCACCGCCAGGCAGAACACCCCGGCGACCAGCAGCACCAGCACCTGAGCGTCGGTGATCCCGGTGATGCTGCCGAAGAGCAGCGCGGTCAGTCCGGAGAGGTAGCCTTGGTACAGGCTCACGAAGAGGAATCCGCAGGCCAGCGCGAAGCCCTGCAGGGTGCCGATCACCGCCGATTCCTCGCTGTTGGCGCCGGTGCTGCCGGCTGCCCGGCCACCGCCGGGCAGCGCGGCGATGACCAGCGCGGCGAGCACGCAGCAGCCGAAGTAACCGATACCCGCGTTGACGCCGAGCCAGGTGGCTCCGGCGGCTCCGGGAAAGCCGATCACCGCCATGGTGTGGCCGGCGAAGGACTGCCGGCGGAGCACCATGAAGTAGCCGACCACGCCACACACGACGGCCACGATGGTGCCGGCCCGCATCGCGTTCAGCATGAAGTGAAAGCTCAGGATCTCCCGGACGTCGGAGACCAGGTTCCAGTCGAAGCCGACGGTCACGGCTGGTGTCCGTGCCCGGCGTGCGAGTCCGGTTGGCCGACCACCACCAGCCGGCCGGTGCGGTCACGCAGCACGTCGATCGGCGTGTCGTAGAGCATGCTCAGCGTCTCCGCGGTGATCACCTGCTCCGGTGAGCCGATCACCGCGCCGCCGTGCGCCAGGTACAGCACCCGGTCCAGATAGGGCAGGATCGGGTTCACGTCGTGGGCCACCAGCAGCACCGCCACGTTCTCGGCCCGGCACACCTGCTGGATCAGGGCACTGACCGAGGACTGGTTGGTAACGTCGAGGCTGTCCAGCGGTTCGTCCAGCACCAGTAGCGACGGCCGCCGGACGAGGGCCTGGGCGATCAGCAGCCGCTGCTGCTCGCCGCCGGAGCACTGCCCGATCGGCCGGTGCGCGTACCCCTCGGCACCGACCAGCGAGATCACCTGCGCGACCCGCTCGGCGGCCTCCCGGTCCCTGCTGCCCTGCAGGAAGGCCGGCCGCGGCAGCCCCCAGCGGTCGCCGTCCCAACCGAGCCGGACCACGTCGATGCCTCGGATTCGCGTGCTGGCGTCGAACGCCCGCCGCTGTGGCAGGTAGCCGATCTGGGCGTTGTGCCGCCCGGCTGGCCGGCCGAGCACCTCCACCGCGCCGTGCGCGGTCGGCTGGAGGCCCAGGATCGTCTTGAGCAGGGTCGACTTGCCGGCCCCGTTCGGGCCCAGCACCGCAACGAACTCCGCTGGCCGGACGGTGAAACTGACCTGCGACCAGATGAGCCGGCCGGCGATGCGGGCCGCGGTGTCCCGCAGTTGCACCACCGGGGCCACGCCGGCGTGCCGATCGGGGGTGGCGACCGGTTGCCGGTTCGCGCCGGTCATCGGACGGCCTTGGCCAGCGCCGCCCGCAGGTTCTGCAGTTGGCGCACCTGCCAATCCTGGAAGCTCGCCGTCGCCGGCTCAGGGGTTTCGCTGACGTCGACCACCGGGATGCCCGCCTGCCGCGCGGCAGCGACCTGCTCGGCAACGTCCGGAGTGGAGTTCTGGCTGTTCAGCACGTACACGTCGAGGCTGCGGCTGGCCAATTGCGCATCGATCCTCGCCTTATCGGCCGCGGACGGATCGGCGCCTTCGCTGATCGCCTTCAGGAAGCTCGCCGGAGTGACCAGGTCCAGGCCGAGGGCGGCCGCGAGCGGGCTGAACACGCTCTCACTCGCACCTACCGGCGTCCCGGCATATCGAGCCCGGATCTCGGTGATCAGCCGGTGGTAGTCGGCCAGGCCGGGGCCGAGGAACTGCCGGTGCTGCTGGTCGAAGTAGCCGGCATCGGCCGGATCGGCCCGTTTGAACGCCGCGGTGATCGCGTCGGCCACCTTGGCCACGTCCGTCGGCGAGTACCACCGGTGCGGATTGCCGCCGTCCGGCGTGCCCGTCAGCTGCGCCACGTCGACCACCTGCCGCCCCGGCTCCGGATCCGCCTTCACCGCCTTGGCGGCCCAGCTGTCGTAACCGGCACCGTTCTCGACGAAGACCGCCGACATGGCGATGCGCCTGGCATCGGCCGGGGTCGGTTCGTAGTCATGTGGATCGGTCGCCGGGCTATGCACGAGCGAGGTGGTAGTGACCCGGGAGCCGCCGAGCTGGGCCAGGATGCTGCCCCAGGAGTTGATGCTGGCGCAGGCGATCAGCGTGCGGCCGCTCGACCGGCGCGGTGCGGACGTCGCGCAGCCGGCCAGCAGCACGAGTAGTGCCAGCCCGGCCCCGGCGAGCGGTCGGCGTGGCATGGCGGGTACCCCCGTATCGGTAACAGGTACCCACGAGCTAACCCTTATTGAAAGTCGTTGTCAACTTCGATAACGACTTTGCAGACACCTAACGGGGCGGAACACCATCAAACCGGTGTGAGACGGACGGGGGCGCAGCTTGCCCGGATGAGGGTGTCGACCGGCTCTCGGCATCGAGGCTGCGGGGGAGAATGTCCCGGTTTAACCTAGTAGTTACGGTCGGGACGGGCCGTGCTGGCCCAGAAAAGTTGACGCGGCGCTGCTGGAGTTGACCTGCCTCCGCGCGCCGCTGAACAAAGCCTAGCGCGTTCAGGCCGAGAAGTAAACCGACCAGCCGGTCTTTTTTTGAGGCTTGCGCAAACCAGGGCAATTTCGGCTAGCAGGCCACCCGGTACCATGCCGATAGACTTTGCCCGAGTCGACGGTCATCCGGGGAGGCCAGGCCTGTGGCGATTCAGCAACGCGCGGTGCTGACGCGCGCTCGCGTGCTCACCGCCGCGGCGGAGGTCTTCGCGCGGACCGGCTTCCTGGCCGCCAGCATGAACGACATCGTGGACGAGGCGGGGGTCACCAAAGGTGCCGTCTACTTCCACTTTCCGAGCAAGGAAGCGCTTGCGGTCGCCATCGTCGAGGAACAGTTCCACCAGTGGCCCTCGATGGTGGACGCCCTGATCAGGCACTCGCCGAACGCAATGGTCAGCATCGTGGCGCTGACCTATGAGGTGGGCAGCCGATTCCGCGACGACGTCCTGATCACCGCTGGGGTGCGGCTGTCGTTCGAGCGCGGTCTGGTGAACGCCGACATGCCGACGCCGTTCGTCGGCTGGAGCTCCCAGCTGCAGGCGATGTTCGCCCGTGCCCGGCGCGAGGGACTGCTCCGCCCAGGAGTGATGCCGGCACCCGCGGCGCGGGCGCTGGTCGGCGCGTTCTTCGGCCTCCAGCATGTTTCGGAGATGCTGACCAGCCGCACCGATCTGGAAACCCGCCTTGACGAATTCTGGCGTCTCTTCCTTGCCGGAGTCGCAATCGACACCGACTGGCCGGCGATGCAGCGCGCGGTCCGCAAGGTCCGCGCGACAATGCGCCGAGAAAGCGTTCTCGCCGAATTGAATGGCGTAGTCAGTTAGCTGCCGCGGCTGCCGCTACGGAGGCGAAGCGTAGTTCACCCTGCGCAGTCGTCCGACCACCCTGTTCGATCCGGAAACCAATCTGACCGGTGGTTGCAGGTTCCAGGAATACCCACGCGTCATCAAAGAGTTCGGTGAATGCGGGGCACTTCATGGAACATTCAACCAATCGCAAAGGAGCTGTCGGATGCCACGCGGTGGCCGCCTGCCAGGCAGCGTCGACCAGCAGCATTCCGGGCACATGGTCGAGCGGATGATCGAAGTAGACGGGATGGTCCAGCGGCACCAGCACCCGGCGGCGGTTCGGCAACGGGTCCTCGGCGATGATCAGCGCGTCGGTGATCGTGCGATGCCTGGACGGCGCCGGGGTGCCAACCGACCGGATCGCTCCGTTGCTCGACAGCCCGCCTCCGTTGCGTGCCCGTAGCGCCTGGAAGGTGCGCTCCGGCAACCAGCTCAGGGTGCCGGAGCCAGTCGCGAAGTGCACGCCGTCGGCGGACATCGCCAGCACCACTGTCATGCTGCGTAGCTGATCCCCGCGCAGTACGACGTTCTCGCACTCGACCCGGACGGTGACGTTGGTGGCTGACCGGACGGCTCGCGGTTCGGCCTCCGGCCAGATCTGGAAGCCCACGTCATGCATCACCGACTTGTACTCGCGCGGGACGTCGAAGCCCTGGTGGGACAGCGCCAGGCCGGTCTGCCGGACCGTCTCCAACAGCAGCATGGGATCGTGCCGGCCGTCCTGATCTGGACGGTAGACCCGATGGGAGCGTGGCCACTGCGCGGCCACTTCGAAACTCGTCTCATCGAGCTGGACGATGTCGGTGAGCAGCACCTCGGCGATCGCGTCGCGATGCACCAGCGCCCGATCTATGGTGCGCTCCCAACTCAGCTCCGTTTTCCCCCGTTTCCGCATGCCTTGGATAAGCAAGTAACCTCCTGCGCTGCCGAAACTAAACGCTCGCACGTTATCGGTTTGCAGACATTCAGGAAAGGAATGACCGCTTGAAATATTCAAGCCGTGATGCGCAGCCCCTCCGTATCGGATAAATTGTCACGCTTCACGCAACTTCCTGTGCCGCGATATTACGCTCCGTCGACACATGCTGTCACGAAGTGACAACGACACAATTGCAGGAGAGTTACCACCTTTATCACGCATTATCGCCGAGCGGTTACGACGGTGCTTCGAACGGTCACGCACAGCGACTTAGGCGGGCCCAACTCCGGTCAACATAACAACCGGCTCACCGGCCTCGTCGCTAGCCGCCAGGTCGATCTCGGCGGTGATCGCCCAATCCCGGTCACCGGCCGGATCGTCGAGGATCTGGCGCACCCACCAGCGCTCCGGCTCGGTCCGCAGGACGAACAGTTCCTTGCCGCGGGCGGACTGCGAGATGCCGATGGCCTCGTACTCGGCGAAGTAACCGGCCAGCGCCTGCTGCCAGGCGTCGGCATCCCAGCCGGCCGCGGCATCCAACTTGCCCAACTCGGTGTAGGCGTGCCGGGCGGCAAGCTCCACCCGGCGGAACATGGCATTGCGCACCAGGACCGTGAAGGCCCGGGTGTTGGCGGTCAACCGCCGGCTCGGCGGGTCGAGCGCCGACTGCGTGCTCGAGACGCCGGCCGGGTCGCCGAGCCGCTCCCACTCGTCCAGCAGGCTGGAGTCGACCTGCCGCACCAACTCGCCGAGCCAGCTGGTCAGATCCTCCACCGCCTCGGTACGCGCGGCCGGCGGGACGCTGGACCGCAGCGTCCGGTAGGCGTCGCTGAGGTAGCGCAGCACCAGGCCCTCGGAGCGGTTCAGGCCGTAGTAGGCGACGTATTCGTTGAAGGACATGGCGCGGGAGTACATGTCGCGCACCACCGACTTGGGTGACAGCTGCTGCCCGATCAGCCACGGGTGTCCGGCGCAGTAGGTGGTGAACGCCGCGTCCAGCAACTCGGCGAGCGGTTGCGGATAGCTGACCTGCTCGATCAGCCGGACCCGGTCGGCGTACTCCACCCCCTCGGCCTTGAGCTCGGCGATCGCCTCGGTCCGTGCCTTGCTCTGCTGGGCATATAGCACCTGGCGCGGATCCTCCAGGGTCGCCTCGATCACCGACAGCACGTCCAACGCGAAGGACTCACCGGCCGGATCGAGCAGTTCGATGGCAGCCAGCGCGAAGGTGGACAGCGGTTGGTTGAGCGCGAAGTCGGCGGGCAGGTCGACGGTGAGTCGGATCGTCCGGCCGTGCTCGTCCGGCTCGGCCAGCCGCTCCACCACACCGGCTGCCAGCAGCGACCGGTACACCCCGATCGCACTGCGCACGTGCTTGCGCCGGGCCAGCGGCTCGTGGTTGTCGGTCAGCAGCTTGCGCAGCGCGGCCACCGGATCCCCGTCCCGGGCCAGCACGTTGAGCACCATGGCCGGGCTGACCGCGAACTGCGAGCTGAGCGGTTCGGGCTGGGCGGCCAGCAGCCGATTGTGGGTCGCCGCCGACCAGGAGACGAATCCGTCCGGCGGCTTCTTGCGGACGACCTTGCGGCGCTTGCGCTCGTCGTCGCCCGCCTTGGCCAGCAGCCTGGCGTTCTCCACGTCGTGCTCCGGTGCCTGCACCACCACGGTGCCGGCGGTGTCGAAGCCGGCCCGGCCGGCCCGGCCGGCGATCTGGTGGAACTCCCGGGCCTGCAACTGCCGGCTGCGCTGGCCGTCGTACTTGCTCAGCGAGGTCAGCAACACGGTGCGGATCGGTACGTTGATGCCGACCCCGAGCGTGTCGGTGCCGCAGATGACCTTGAGCAGACCGGCCTGGGCCAGTTGCTCGACCAGCCGCCGGTACTTGGGCAGCATGCCCGCGTGGTGCACCCCGATGCCGTGCCGCAGCAGCCGGGACAGCGTCTTGCCGAACCCGGATCGGAAACCGAATCCGGCGATCGCCTCGGCGAGCTGGTCGCGTTCGGCCCGGCTGGCAACGGCCACGCTGGTCAGCGCCTGCGCCTGCTCGACGGCAGCGGCCTGGGTGAAGTGCACGATGTAGATCGGTGCCTGGCCGGTCTGCAGCAGCTCACCGATCGTCTCGTGCAGTGCGGTGGCGGCGTAGTAGTGGTGCAGTGGCACCGGCCGTTCCGCGCCGCTCACCACGGCGGTGTCCCGGCCGGTCCGCCGGCGCAGATCCTCGACGAAGAAGGTCACATCGCCGAGCGTGGCCGACATCAGCAGGAACTGCGCAGCCGGCAGCTCCAGCAGCGGCACCTGCCAGGCCCAGCCGCGGTCCGGGTCGCCGTAGTAGTGGAACTCGTCCATCACCACCAGCCCGACCTGCGCCGCGGCACCCTGGCGCAGCGCCAGGTTGGCGAGCACCTCGGCGGTGCAGCAGATGATCGGCGCGTCCGGATTGACGCTGGCGTCGCCGGTGAGCATGCCGACCCGGGCGGAGCCGAAGATTTCACACAGCGCGAAGAACTTCTCGCTGACCAGGGCCTTGATCGGTGCGGTGTAGAAGCTCCGCCGGCCGGCGACCAGCGCGGCCAGGTGCGCTCCGGTGGCGACCAGTGACTTGCCCGAGCCGGTCGGCGTGGCCAGGATGACGTTGCCGCCGGAGACGATCTCGATCAGCGCCTCGACCTGGTGCGGATACAGCTGCAGCCCGCGTTCGCCGGCCCAGTCGGCGAACGCCTCGAACAGCACGTCCGGGTCGTCGTCCAGCGTGCCGGCCAGTTCGCCCAGATTCGCTGGCTGCGCGGAAGGCTCCAGGTGCTGCCCGGGCTGCTCGGTCACAGCAACCGGGTCGGCAGCCGCTCCTCGGTCACCGTGCCGTCGGCGTTGCGGCTGACCCGGTAGCAGGCCCGGTCCGGGATCTCGGTCACCGCCTCGACGAACTCGGTACCCCGGTAGAGCACTCCGGTGCCGTCCTCGGTGGCGAAGCCGGCCGGCAGGGTGCCGTCGCCGATCAGCGACTGGAAGATCGGCCGGCGCTGCTCCTCGGAGTCGTAATGCACGCCGTTGGCGTACGGAATCATGCCGAGCCCGTTCGTGATCGGCCGCAACTCGGTGCCGAAGGAGTCCGTGGGGCCACCGACATGCCAGCAGATGGAGCCGGCCGAGACGCCGGTCAGCACCACGCCGGCCTGCCAGGCCTCGTGCATCGCCTTGTCCACCTCGTGCAGCCGCCACATCGCGAGCAGCCCGGCCACACTGCCGCCCCAGACCCAGATCACGTCCTGGTGCAGCAGGTGCTCGGTGATATCGGTGAGATTGGGCATCGGGAACAGGGACAGATGGCTCGGGGCCAGGCCGCGCAGCTGTGCGGCGTCGTAGAAGGCCCGGATCGGCTCGGGGCTATCCCCGCAGGCCGTGGCCAGGAAGCAGACCCGAGGCGCCCGGCCGGTCACCCCCGCCAACTCGATGGCGTAGTCGGTCAACGCCCCCACCTCCCAGCGCACCCGGCGGCTGGGCACCGCACCGCCCGAGGTGGCCAGGATGGTCGGCCGATCTGCTGTCACCGCTGTTCCCGAATCAATAGGTCCGACATGATCCTGGCGGCGAGCAGGGTGGGAATAGCGTCCCAGCGTGCCGACCACCTTCCGAACATCACGCTGGTTGGCGCTGACCGCACTGCGGCATCGCGGAGCCCAGTCGGCCGTTCTGCTGCTGTTGTCGGTGATCGCCATCGCAGCCTGCGCCGCCGGGCCAATGTATCAGCGGGCCGTCGAACAGGCGGCGATACGGTCCCAACTCGGCCAGGTGAGTGCCGCCGACCGGGGCGTGACGATCCATGCGAGCTCGGCGGCGGAGGCGGCCGGCTATCTGCCGGACGGTGCCGAACGGTCGCTGTTCGGCACGCCGGTAGCCGGCCTGGAGGCCACCGTCGCGGCAGCCGACCTGGAGACCACCGTCGCGGCAGCCGGCCAGCACTCGGAGTTCGACGCCGTGGTGGCTGGCCGGGATAACGTCTGCACGCATTTGGTGCTGACCGCCGGCCGCTGCCCGGCCGGCGGTCAGCAGGTGCTGGCCAGCACGTCGAGCGCCGCCGTGCTGGCCGACGAACCGACCAGTGAGCTGGACGCGGCGAACCGGGCGCGGGTGATGGCGTTGCTGCGGGCCGAGGCGGTTCGCGGAGCCGGCGTGCTGGTGGCCACCCACGACCCGGAGGCGGCCGCCGGGTGTGATGCCGAATTACATTTGTCCGACGGGGTATTGACCGTCCTGCGAGATGATCGCTCGAGTTGACGACCGGCTTCGGCGCCGGACCGAGGTGCGATGCGGGTGGATTCGCCGGAACTGGCGGCTCGGCTAGATTGGAGGGCGATGACATCCCCTGCCGAACAGACCGAATCCTCCTTCGCCGAGCTGGACATAGCCCAGCCGATCCTGGCCGTGCTGGCCGAACTGGGTTACGAGCAACCGACGCCGATCCAGGCGGCGACCATTCCGGCACTGCTGTCCGGACGGGACCTGGTCGGCCTGGCCCAGACCGGCACCGGTAAGACCGCGGCGTTCGCGCTGCCCATCCTGTCCCGGTTGACGGTGACCGACCGGAGCACCCAGGCACTCATCCTCACCCCGACTCGGGAACTGGCGCTGCAGGTGTCCGAGGCCATCGGACGCTACGGCCATCACCTGGCCGGGTTGCAGGTGCTGCCGGTCTACGGCGGCCAGGCCTATCCGGTGCAACTGGCCGGCCTGCGCCGTGGCGCCCAGGTGGTGGTGGGCACGCCGGGCCGGGTCATCGACCATCTGCAGAAGCGCACGCTGGATCTGTCCCAGCTGCGGTTCCTGGTGCTCGACGAGGCCGACGAGATGCTGCAGATGGGCTTCCAGGCCGATGTCGAGACGATCCTGGCCGAGACCCCGCAGACCAAGCAGGTGGCGCTGTTCTCGGCCACCATGCCCGCCGCGATAAGGCGAATCTCGAAGCGTTACCTCGCCGATCCGGCCGAGATCGCGGTCGCCGCCCGGACGGTGACGGCGGCCAATACCCGTCAGCGCTACCTGCTGATCAGTGGTGGCCAGAAGCTGGACGCCCTCACCCGAATTCTCGAGGTCGAGAGTTTCGAGGCGATGATCGTGTTCGTCCGGACCAAGCAGGCGACCGAGGAGCTGGCCGAACGGCTGCGGGCGCGCGGGTTCGCCGCGGCCGCGATCAACGGGGATCTGGTGCAGGCGCAGCGCGAACGCATCATCGGCCAGCTACGCGGCGGCGACCTGGATCTGCTGGTGGCCACCGACGTCGCGGCGCGCGGGCTGGACGTCGAGCGGATCAGCCACGTGGTGAACTACGACATCCCGACCGACCCGGAGTCCTACGTGCACCGGATCGGCCGGACCGGCCGGGCCGGACGTTCGGGCGAGGCGCTGCTGTTCGTAACGCCGCGCGAACGGCATCTGCTCGCCGCCATCGAGCGGGCCACCCGGCAGCCACTGACCGAGATGGCCATGCCCAGCGCGGCGGATGTCAACGCCACCCGCAAGGCCCGGTTCGCCGAGTCCATCACCACCCAGTTGGCCGCTGCCGAACTGCCGCTGTTCCGCGACCTGATCACCGCCTACGCCGCCGAGCACGGCGTGCCGCTGGCCGACATCGCCGCGGCCTTGGCGGTACGGGCGCAGGACGACTCGACGGCGTTCCTGCTCGAGCCGGACCCACCGAAACGGCCACGCGATGATCGTCCCCGCGCGCACGACCGGCATGGCGAGCACGATCGGCACCGCGAACGGCCCTCGACCAGCCGGGTGGCCGGCCATCGCAAGAGCCGCTCGGACGCGCCGATGGCCACCTACCGGATCGGGGTCGGCAAACGGCACAAGGTGAAACCGAATGCCATCGTCGGCGCCATCGCCAACGAGGGCGGCCTGAGCCGGCAGGACTTCGGGCACATCGACATCCGGGTCGACCACTCGCTGGTGGAACTGCCCGCCGAACTGTCCAACGCCACCCTGGCGGCGTTGCGCGACACCCGGATCTCCGGCCGCCGGATCGACCTGACCCGGCAACCGGGCAGCCGGCCGGCTCCTCCCAAGCGCCCGTCCTGAGCCGCTCTCGCTACCGGAACGACCTCGCTACCGGAACGACTTAGTCAGCCGAGCGCGTCGAGTTCCAGGCGAACGGGGAATGGGTCGTTGGCGTCGAACACGCCGGTGAGTTCGCCGGAGTCCTGATAGCCGAACTCGCCGGCCAGGTGCGCGGCGACGAGGGAGGTCGGCCGTTCGAGATCGATGATCCAGTAGTGGGCGATCCCGGCATCTGCGTACTCGCCTCGCTTGATCACGGTGTCGGTACGCTTCGAGCCGGGTGAGATGATCTCCACGACGAGCACGGCGGTGGCCGCCCGGAGCAGGCCACCTTCGTTCTCCACCCGCTGCAGCTCTGCTTCGCTGACGACGACCAGATCGGGACGGCGAGAGGTCCCCGGCTGGTCGGCCGGTGCGAGTTGGAGGTCGAGGTCGACGTCCGGCACTGCCCGCAGACCGGTCGGCAGTTGGCTTTCGACCATGCCGTGTAGCCGGGCTACCGCGATCATGCGGCGAGGCGTGGGGCTCGGCGACATGAGCAGGTTGCCCTCCAGGAGCTCCCAACGGCGCTGATCATCTTCGGGCAAGGCCGCGTAGTCGGCGATAGTAAGAAGCTTTCCTGGCTGCGGCAGAGCGGTCATAGCTGCGTCCTCATGGTGAGCCAAGTTTCCCACGACGAGCGGAAACTATGCTCCGGCGACACCACCCGTTCGGGAACCGCTAACTTCTCCAAGCCGGTGTGGCCGGTCAGCAACGAGGCCCCAGCGATTGCGATACCGCCGGTGCCCGACCGGAACCTGCGGAGGATAGGGGATTCGAACCCCTGAGGGCTTGCACCCAACACGCTTTCCAAGCGTGCGCACTAGGCCACTATGCGAATCCTCCGTCGAAGAGGATACGGGTGGTCGAACGGCGCGCGTCAGGGGGCACCAGGTTCGGGCCAGGAGCACCAGGTTCGCGTCAGGGAGCCCAGGGTTCGGGTCAGGTAGCGCCAGGCTTGCGGGGACGGCCGCCGGACAGGCCGCTGCGGCGGGTCAGCAGCAGCATCCGCCGCTCGGCCATCTCCTGACTGTGCCAGGCCAGCCAGAAGCAGGTGAATGCCAGCGGCAGCTCGGCCAGCAGCGACATCGCGATCGCCTCGGCCTCGCTCCAGCCCGGCGGACTGGTCAGCACGTCGAACCAGGCGTCGGCGAGCAGCAGCGCACCGGTGGCGGCCGCGGCGATCGGTAACCCGCGGGATCGGCGCAGCGCGGCGACCGCGGTGCTCACCAGCCCGAGCAACAGCAGCACGTCGTAGCCGGCCCAGGCCACGTCGTAGTTACGCGACAGCGATCGGGACGGCAGCGTGATGCCGGCGATGACGATCCAGGGCAGCAGGACGAGCGCACAGCACAGGAACAGCGGTGCGGCCCAGCGGACCAGCCGTGCGTTGTCCGGCAGCACCCGGTTGCCCACGTCGTCGCTGACCGGGACCAGCCGGTCGAGTTCGTCGGCGGCCCGCTCGGCAGCCTGCACCAGCGCCGGTGCGGCGTCCGCGCCGGCGGGTCGATCATCTGCCGGATTGCTGTCGAGTGTGGTCATCGTCCCTTTTGGAGAGCTCGGCTGGCGTACAAGATAGCGAAAACCCAACGCCGACGTAGCGAAAACCCAACGCGATCCGGCTCGCGCTGGCATTATTGGCCGGCATTCGTGCCCAACCGGAGAGAAGGGGCTGGCGACGACATGACCGGCAACGAGGCGGCGCTACCGTCCGGCCAGTTGCCGGTGACCAGCTGGCGACCGGAGCGCACGACAGTCGCGGTGACCGTCCGGCTGCTCGGCGCGGCACTGGTGATCCTGCTGGTAATGGTGGGCATCGGCCAGTTGCTGACCCACGCCTGGCAGCACAGTGGCCTGGTCGATTGGGACGACTCGGTGGAGCGCTGGTTCGTCCGCCATCGCACGGCCGGCTGGAATTCGACCACCAAGGTGGTCACCTTCGGCGCCGAGACGGAGACGGTGATCGCGATCGGGCTGATCTTCTTCATCGCCCTGCGAATGCGACTCGGGCGCTGGCTGGAGTCGATGTTCCTGGCGGTCAGCCTGATCGGTGAGGTCAGCATCTTCGTCAGTACCACGCTGCTGGTCGAACGGCATCGACCCGCGGTGCCCCGGCTGGATGGGGCGCCACCGACCTCCAGCTTCCCGTCCGGGCACACCGCGGCCTCGGTCGCGCTCTACGGCGGGTTGGCGCTGATCGCCTGGCACGCGGCACGGTCGGCGTGGCTGCGGCTCGCGGCCACCGCGCTCGCGGTGGGTATGCCGATCGGGGTGGCGCTGGCCCGGCTGTACCGAGGCATGCACAACCCGACGGACGTGCTGGCCGGAGCCCTGCTGGCCTGCTGCTGGCTGGCGGTGGCCAGCACGCTGGTGCTCCGGGCCGATCGGCGGGCGGCTCGGTGAACCTGGTCGCCGCGGTGGTCAATCCGGTGAAGATCGCCGACCTGGACGCCTTGAAGCGGGCCATCAGCGACCGGGCCGGCGGCGAGATCGGCTGGTGGTTGACCACCGAGGAGGACCCGGGTGGCGGCCAGGCCGAGCAGGCGGTGGCCGACGGTGCCAAGCTGGTGCTGGTCTGCGGTGGCGACGGCACGGTTGCGGCCTGCGCCGCGGTGCTGGCCGGTACCGGAGTCGCGATGGCGGTGATTCCGGACGGCACCGGCAACCTGCTGGCCCGCAACCTCGACATCCCACTGGAGCTGCCGGAGGCCCTGGCCGTCGCCTTCGAGGGCGCCGATCGCCAGTTGGACGTACTCGACGCCGGCGACCAGCGGTTCCTGGTGATGGCCGGCCTCGGCTTCGACGCGGCGCTGATCCGCGACACCGACGAGCGGCTCAAGGCCAGGATAGGCTGGCTGGCCTACCTGGCCGGCTTCGTGCGGGCGGTTCGGCGGCACCGGCGGAGGCGCTATGAGATCACGGTGGATGATCGGCCACCCGTACGCCGGCGGGCGATCGGCGTGCTGGTCGGCAACGTCGGGCAGCTGGAGGCCGGCATTACGCTGCTGCCCGACGCCACGCCGGACGACGGGATGCTGGACGTGATCGTGTTGGCGCCGCGCACCGCGGCGGACTGGCCGGTGCTGGCCGGACGGATCCTGGGCAAACGCTCGGCGAGCGGGCGGCAGGCCGACATCCTGCGTGGACGACGGGTGCGGATCGTCGCCGAGCGTCCGGTGCCGTTCGAGTTCGACGGGGACTTCGTCGGCGAGCGTTCCGAGTTGGACGTCAAGGTGCTGCCCGGCGCGCTGCTGCTGCGGTGTCCGCAACGGTGAGGAAGGTCGAGGCGCGGCGTCGATTCGGCGTCCGTGCCGTGGTCGCGTTCGGCTGCGCGCTGGTGTTCGCCGTACTGGCGGCCCTGGTCCGGTCAGCTGCCGGGCCGGTGCTCCGGGTGGATCGGAACGTCGACGCGGAGCTGCATGGCTTCGCGTTGCGCCACTCCGGATTCACCTCGCTGATGCGGCTGGTGTCCGACATCGGCAGCACGCTGGCCTGGCTGGTCGTCCTGACCCCGGTGGCGCTCTGGCTGCTCTATCGCCGGCTGCCGAAGCTGGCGGCGTTCGTGGCGGTCACGGCGGTGGGCAGTTCGCTGCTGAACAACTCGATCAAGCTGCTGGTCGGCCGTGCCCGACCGCACCTGACCGATCCGGTGGCGGTGGCGGCCGGCAAGTCCTTCCCGAGCGGCCACAGCCAGGCCGCGATCGTCGGCTACGCCATCCTGGTGGCGGTGTTCCTGCCCGCGGTGCCACGTGCTCGCCGGGCGTGGCTGGTGGTGCCGGCGGTCGTGCTGGTGCTGCTCATCGGGTTCTCCCGCATCGCGCTGGGGGTGCACTTCCTGTCCGATGTGATCGGGGCGTACCTGATCGGCACGGTCTGGTTCCTCGGCATGGCCAGCGCGTTCGGCGCCTGGCGCCGGGCGGAGGGCAAACCGGCGCCCCGGGTGGACGCGGGCCTGGAACCCGAGCAGGGCGACCGGCTGGCGCCATGACGGCGGCGTCCCGGCTAGACTGGCCGCAGACCCCTCGCGTGGCGCTTCTCCTGCGAACCTCCCCAGGGCCGGAAGGCAGCAAGGATAAGCAGGCTCTGGCGGGTACGCGGGGGGTCCTTCGCTGCCTCGGCAGCTGCGCCGAAGCTCTTCCTGGCGGCCGTCCGGCCTGTCGGCCGCGCGGGCTATGGTGTTCGGCGTGGCATTGGCGCTCTATCGCAAGTACCGGTCGGCGACCTTCGCCGAGGTGATCGGCCAGGAGCACGTGACCGCTCCGCTGATCCAGGCGCTGTCCGCCGGACGGATCAACCACGCCTACCTGTTCTCCGGCCCGCGTGGCTGCGGCAAGACCTCCAGCGCTCGCATCCTGGCTCGGTCGCTGAACTGCGAGCAGGGCCCGACGCCCACCCCGTGCGGCGTCTGCGGCTCGTGCCTGGATCTCGCCCCGAACGGCCCCGGCTCCATCGATGTGATCGAGATCGACGCGGCCAGCCACGGCGGGGTGGACGACGCCCGGGATCTGCGAGAGCGGGCCTACTATGCCCCGGTGCGTGACCGGTACAAGGTCTACATCATCGACGAGGCGCACATGGTCACCACGCAGGGCTTCAACGCCCTGCTCAAGCTGGTCGAGGAACCGCCCGAGTTCCTGATCTTCATCTTCGCCACCACCGAGCCGGACAAGGTGCTGCAGACCATCCGCTCGCGTACCCACCACTACCCGTTCCGGCTGATCCCGCCGTCCGCGCTGCGCGCCCATCTGGAACGGATCTGCGCGGCCGAGCAGGCTGCCGTGGAGCCGGCGGTGTTCCCGCTGGTGGTCCGGGCCGGCGCCGGCTCGGCCCGGGACTCGCTGTCGGTGCTCGACCAACTGCTCGCCGGTGCCGGGCCGGACGGGGTCAGCTACGCCAGCGCGGTCGGACTGCTCGGGGTCACCGACGCGACGCTGCTCGACGACATCACCGACTCGCTGGCGGTCGGCGATGCGGCGGCGGTCTATTCGACGATCGATCGGGTGGTGGAGGCCGGCCACGACCCGCGCCGGTTCGCGGCCGACCTGCTCGAGCGGTTCCGCGACCTGATGGTGCTGGACGCGGTGCCGGACGCGGTCGAGCGGGGCATGATCGATTATCCCGGCGACCAGGCCGAGCGGATGGCCGATCAGGCTCGCCGGATCGGATTGGCCACCCTGGTCCGCTACGCCGACATCACCCACACCACGCTGACCGACATGCGCGGCACCACCTCGCCCCGGCTGATGCTGGAACTGCTGTCCGCACGGATGCTGCTGCCGGACGCGGCCAGCGATTCGGCCGCCCTGCTGCAACGGATCGAGCGGCTGGAACGCCGCCAGGGCATGGTGGCGCCAGCCCAGCCGGCGGCTGCCGGTTCCGGGCGGGCCTCGCAGCCCGCACCGCCACGGACGGTCGCTTCGGCCGAGACGCCGGCTGAGCGCACCGCGCCGGCTGAGCCCACTGCGCCGGTTGCGTCCACTGCGCCGGTTGCGCCCGCGACCAGAACGGCTCGGGCCGGCAAGTCGTCCGCGACCACGGCCGCCGAAACTGCTGCCGGAACGGCTGATGCCGGCACGACAACCGCCGAAACTGCTGCTGGTACGACTGCTGCCGGTACGGCTGCTGCCGGCACGGCCGGAGCCGAGCCGGTGGAGACCGCGCCGGCTGACGCCGCTCCCGGCACGAGGGATCCCGGAACGAGCGATCCCGGCCCGAGCGATCCCGAACCCGCTGCCGCCGGAGCCGCCGCGGCCGGCGCCGACTCCGCCGGCCTGCGCCGGCTGTGGCCCGAGGTACTGGACCAGGTGCGTGCTCGCAGCCGGCGCACCCGGGCGCTGCTCGACAACGCTTCGGTCGCCTCGGTCGAAGGAAACGTGATCAGGCTGGCCGCCACCTCCGCGCCGATCGCCAAGATGATCGGTGACGACAGCAATCTGTCGGTACTGCGGGAGTCGCTGGTCGCGGTGGTGGGAGGGGGCTGGACGGTCGAGGTCAGCGCCGAAGCCGGCCCACCGGTAGCCGCCAGCCCGGCGGCCGTCCCGGCCGGCCCCTCGGCGGTTCCACCAGGCGCAGTTCCATCAAGCGCGCCGGCACCCGTCGACGAGGCCGACGAGGTGGACGAGGAGACCGACGCGGTGAGCGACACCGGTACGGCCCGGGTTGATGCCGAAGCAGCCGCCGGCGCGCTGCTGCAGAGCAGCCTGGGTGCCCGTCCGGTCGAGCGGCCATGACCTTCCGGGTCTGCTTCGTCTGCACCGGCAACATCTGTCGCTCGCCCACCGCCGAGGTGGTGTTCCGGCAACTGCTCTCCGATGCCGGGTTGGCCGAGCAGGTGGAGGTCGACAGCGCCGGCACCGGGCCCTGGCACGCCGGTCATGACATGGATCCTCGCGCCCGATATGCCTTGCTGGCCCGGGGCTACCGACCGGACCAGCATGTGGCGAAGCAGTTCCTGGCCGCGGATTTCGACCGGCGCGACGCGGTGCTCGCGATCGACGCCGGCCATCTGGCACGGCTGTCCCGGCTTGCGCTGCTCGCCGAGCAGCCCGAGGACGCGGTCGCTTCGCTGAGCCTGCTGCGCGGCTACGACCCCACCGCGGTGCTGGCGGGCGAGACGGATATCCCGGATCCGTATTACGACGATGCGCGTGGCTTCGACATCGTGCTCGATCAGATCGAGCGGGCCTGTGCCGGCCTGCTGCGCGCGCTGCGGCCACGGTTGACGGCCGATCGCGCCAGCTAGCTATGCCCGACATTCCATGCTCTGCTGCACGGCGTCTGCTGCTCGGCTCCGCTCCCTGGAGCGCTTCATGCCTGCGGTGCTCACTCGCTGTTGCCTTCGGTCCTGGCCTGGCCGAAACTGACGGTGGGTGCGGTTAGGCTGGCCAATGCTCGCATCCGATGCGGGCGTGACCAGTTCCCAGACGTCAAGGAGCTCCAGGTGCGACCAGGCGGCCAGCCGAACATGCAGCAGCTGATGAAGCAGGCGCAGAAGATGCAGCAACAACTGCAGGCCGCGCAGGCCGAACTGGCCGAGGCGCAGATCGAAGGTTCGGCCGGTGGCGGCCTGGTGAAGGCCACGGTCACCGGCAACGGCGAGCTGATCTCGCTGACGATCGATCCCGAGGCGGTGGATCCCGCGGACGTGGAAACCCTGCAGGACCTGGTGGTGGCAGCGGTGCGCGACGCCACCCGCCGGGCTGGCGAGCTGGCCTCGGACAAGATGGGCCCGCTCACCGGTGGCCTGTCAGGTATGGGGATTCCTGGCCTGTGATGCTCCCATGATCTATGAGGGCGCGGTACAGGACCTGATCGATGAATTGGGTCGACTGCCTGGTATCGGGCCGAAGAGCGCTCAGCGGATCGCCTTCCACCTGCTCGCCACCGACAGCGTCGACGTGGAACGGCTCGCCGCCACCCTGCGGCGGGTCAAGGCGGAGGTGAAGTTCTGCCGGATCTGCGGCAACGTGGCCGAGTCCGAGGAGTGCCGGATCTGCCGGGACCCACGCCGGGACGCCACCGTGATCTGCGTGGTCGAGGAACCCAAGGACGTGGTGGCGGTCGAACGGACGCGGGAGTTTCGCGGCCGCTACCACGTGCTGGGCGGCGCGATCAGCCCGATCGACGGCATCGGCCCGGACGACCTGCGGGTGCGCGAACTGCTGCACCGGCTCTCCGACGGGACGGTCACCGAGCTGATCCTGGCCACCGACCCCAACCTGGAGGGTGAGGCCACCGCGACCTACCTCGCCCGGTTGATCAAGCCGATGGGCGTGACCATCAGCCGGCTGGCCAGCGGATTACCGGTCGGCGGTGACCTCGAATATGCCGACGAGGTCACCCTCGGCCGCGCCTTCTCCGGCCGCCGGTCGGTCGATTAATCCCTGATCCGCTATCGGTCGTAAGAGAAGTTGTCCACCATGAGCCACCCGCCGGAGGTCGCCGCGCCGGCCTGGCTGCCGCCCAGGGTCGGACGGCTGCCGGCGTCCTCGGCCTACCTGCCGCTGCCGGCGGCCGCACCGGTGCCGCCCGCCCCGCCTCGCCGGCCGAAAGCACCCCGAGGCATTCTGCTGGCCGGCGTCGGCTGCCTGCTGGTGGCGCTGGCACTCGGCATGCTGACGGTGATCCAGTACCGCGACAGTCATTCGGCGCAGGCGGCGGTACGTCGCTACTTCACCGCGCTGGCTGCCGGCAACGCCGCCGCCGCGCTCGGCGCGGCGGCCCAACCACCGCACGGGGCGTACCTCACCGACTCGGTGCTGCGGCAGCAACTGCGGATCGCCAAGCTGACCGATCTCACGGTGCAGGAAAGTTCCCTGGACGGCGGTTCCGGCACGGTATTAGTCCGTTATCGGCTGCGGTTCGCCACCGGCACCGAACAGGTGACCGACTCGGTGCCGGTACTCCGGCGTGGCTCGTCCTGGCGGTTGCGCACGGTCGCGGTGGCTACCGACGTGGCGATCACCAGCTCAGGTACCGACCGGCTGACCCTGGCCGGCGGCAAGCTGCCCAGCCAACCGGTGCTGCTGTTCCCGGGTGCGCTGCCGCTGGCCACCGACAATCCCGCCGTGCAGGTCGACGGCCGTCCGATGCTGCGGCTCAGCGACGACCCGCACTCCGCCGCGGTCACCGTGTCGCTGACCGCTGCGGCCCAGGCTCGGCTGCGCCGCAGTGTGGACCAGGCGCTGGCGCGCTGCCTGGCGGTGGCCACGGCCCGGCCGAACTGCCCGCCGGCCGGCGATAACCGATCGGTGCCGGGCAGCCTGCACGGCACCGCGCTGCCATTGAGCCAGCCGCTGGTGGTCAGCCTGAGCACCGGCGGCGAGGTCGACGCCGTGGGCGCCGTCACCGTGCGCGGCAGCTGGCTGGACTGGGACTTCAACAACCAGCCGGTGCGACACACCGGAGACACCCAACTGGCGCTGTCGGCCCGGGCCTCCGTCGCCGACCTCGACACCATCTACTGGAGCGGGCAGTGAGACGGCTGCTGGCGGCGCTGACCGTCGCCGTGTCGGTGCTCGGGCTGCCGGCGGCGGCGAGCGCGGCGCCCGGCCCCGCGGATGCACCGGAGTGGTGGTTCGACAGCTGGCGGGTGCCTGCCCTGTGGTCGGCCGGCGCGGACGGGCACGGCATCACCATCGCTGAGATCGACAGCGGCGTACAGGCCGATCTGCCGGAGTTGCGGGGCAAGGTGCTGGCCGGCACCGACTACACCGGCAACGACTCGGACGGCCGTACCGACTACGACGAGAACGACTTCTCGCACGGCACCGCGATGGGCTCGATCATGGTGGCCCGCAAAGGCTTCGCCGGTGTGGAGGGGTTGGCCCCGGAGGCACGGATCCTGCCGATCGCGATACCGCTGGAAGATGTGAAGACCCGCGGCAAGCCGTCGCCCGGCGCCGCGGCTGAGGCGATCGACTATGCGGTCGACCACGGCGCGAAGATCATCAGCATGAGCGTGGGCGGAATCCGGAACGAGCACGCCGACGGCCCGGACCCCTGTTCGGCCGATGTCCAGCAGGCGGTGCTGCGCGCCGTGCGGCGCGGCGTGCTGGTGGTCGCCGCGTCCGGCAACTCCGGCGATGAGGATTCGCCGGTGGAGGAGCCCGGCGTCTGCCTGGGCGTGGTCTCGGTCGGCGCGGTGGATCGCGCCCTGAACGTCACCTCGTTCTCGTCCCGGCATCCGTATCTCACGGTCTCCGCGCCGGGGGACAACATCCCCAGCCTCAGCCGGGACGCCCTCTACGTCGCCGGTGGCACGTCGCAGGCCACCGCGCTGACCTCGGCCGCGCTGGCACTGGTCTGGTCGAGGTATCCGGCGGAATCGGACCGGCAGATCCTCACCCGGCTGCTCGAGACGGCCACCGACCGTGGGCCACCTGGTCGCGATTCGGCTTACGGATACGGGGTGATCGATCCAGCCGCCGCGATAGCGGCGCCGGTGCCGGTCCGTACCGCGGCGAACTCGGTGTTGGACGGGGTGCAGCCGCTGCTGTCGGCCGACGCGGGCCATCCGAAGGCGCTGCCGGCCGCCGGTGCGGCAAGCCCGTCCCTGGGTACGGTCCGGGTGAGCGAGGCGGCCGGGGCCTCGAACCTGCTCAGCTACCTGCTCGGCGGCCTCGCAGTGCTGTTCCTGATACTGGCGGTGCTGCTGCTCGGCAGCTACCGACGGAGGCGACGGTCACCGGGGTCGTCGCCCGCGCCGTTGCCGGCTGCGACTCGGCCTGCCGCGCCGTGGCCGGCGCACGGAAGTTAGCCGTTCGACTCATGACTCGCTATGTGATCGTCGGCGGCGGCATCGTCGGCCTGGCCACCGCCCGGGCCATCCAGCGCGCCGAGCCGGCGGCGGCGATCACCGTGCTGGAGAAGGAAACGGCGTTGGCTCGCCATCAGAGCGGGCGGAACTCCGGCGTGGTGCACTCCGGCATCTACTACCAGCCCGGTTCGGCCAAGGCCGTGCTGTGTAAGGCGGGCGCCGCCGCCATCACCCGGTACGCGATCGAGCACGGCATCGCGGTGCGGACCACCGGCAAGCTGATCGTCGCCACCGAGCCCGCCGAACTGCCCGCGCTGGAGCGGCTCTACCAGCGCGGCCTGGCCAACGGCATCCGGGTCAGCAGGCTGGGGCCGGACGAGGCCCGCGAACACGAACCGTTCGTGGCCGCGGTTGCCGCACTGTGGGTGCCCGCGACCGGGATCATCGACTATGCCGCGGTGTGCCGGTCGCTGGCCGATGAACTCGAGGTCGCCGGGGCCGATCTGCGGCTCGGCACCGCGGTGGCCGGGCTCGCCGCCAGCGGCTCGACCACGATCATCGAAACCTCGGCCGGACCGTTGACCGCCGACGTGCTGGTCAACTGCGCCGGACTGTACGCGGACCGGTTGGCGCTGGCCGACGGCGTTGCCGAGCTCGAGGCACGCATCGTGCCCTTCCGCGGCGAGTACTTCGAACTGCGGCCGGCGGCCCGGCATCTGGTGAAGGGCCTGATCTACCCGGTGCCGGATCCGCGGTTTCCGTTCCTCGGCGTGCACCTGACCCGAACCGTGCACGGCGGCGTGCACGCCGGCCCGAACGCGGTGCTGGCGCTCGCCCGCGAGGGCTACACCTGGTCGGCGATCCGGCCGGCGGAGCTGCTGGACGTGCTGCGGTTCACCGGCTTCTGGCGGTTGGCCGGCCGCAACCTGCGATCCGGGGCGGCCGAGGTGATCCGGTCGCTGTCGGTCGGCCGGTTCGCAGCCAGCCTGGCCCGGTTGGTGCCCGAGCTCACCGAGGCCGACCTGGTGCCGGGCGTGGCCGGCGTCCGGGCGCAGGCACTACGCCCGGACGGCAGCCTGGTCGAGGACTTCCTCATCCACCGCCATCGCCGCAACGTGCATGTGCTGAACGCGCCATCGCCGGCGGCCACCAGCGCGCTGGAGATCGGACGGCACATCGCCGGCATCGCGGTCGAGCAGCGCTAAATCGCCGACCCGCATGCGCCATGCCGGTCATAGCCGGCAAGCGGCATGCAGGTTCGAACCGCAGCCGGCGCTAGCCCGCCAGCCGAGTCGATCCGCAGCCGGCACGAAGCCGATGACACGAAGCCGCGTCAGCCGATCGGCACGCTTGTCGTGGTGGGCCGCAGGTTCCGGGCGATCCGGTTCACCGCGCTCATCACCGCATGCAGCGACGCTCCGACGATGGATTCCGAGATGCCGACCCCCCACAGCACCTGCTCGCCCACCTCGATCTCCAGGTAGGCAGCCGCCTCGGCGTCGCCGCCGGTGCTGAGCGCGTGCTCGGAGTAGTCCAGCACCCGCAACCCGATGCCGCCCAGGCCCATGTCCGGCTCGGAGATCGCCGCGCAGAACGCCGCGATCGGCCCGTTGCCCACCCCGGTCACGTCCCAGTCCTTGCCGAAGGCGGTGACCTTGGCGACCACCCGGGTCAGCCCGTCGTCGTCGGAGGAGGAGCTGAAGGACTTCAGCGAGAACGCGTCCTCCGGTGCGGAGAACAGGTACTCCTCGGAGAAGATGGACCACATCTGCGCGGCGTCCACCTCGCCGCCGGTGTCGTCGGTGTGCCGTTGGATGACCTGGCTGAAGTCGATCTGCAGCCGTCGCGGCAGGTCGAGGGAGTGCTCGGTCTTCATGATGTAGGCGACGCCGCCCTTGCCGGACTGGGAGTTGACCCGGATCACGGCCTCGTAGGAGCGTCCGACGTCCTTCGGGTCGATCGGCAGGTACGGGATCTGCCAGGGCAGCTCGGACGCCGGCCGGCCGGACGAGGCGGCGGCGGCCGCCAGCGCGTCGAAGCCCTTCTTGATCGCATCCTGGTGCGAGCCGGAGAACGAGGTGTAGACCAGGTCGCCGGCGTACGGGTGCCGCTCGTGTACCGAGATCCGGTTGCAGTACTCCACCGTCCGCCGGATCTCGTCGATGTCGGAGAAGTCGATCTCCGGATCGATGCCCTGGCTGTACAGGTTCAGGCCGAGCGTGACCAGGTCGACGTTGCCGGAGCGCTCGCCGTTGCCGAACAGGCAGCCCTCCACCCGGTCGGCACCGGCCAGCACCGCCAGTTCGGCGTCGGCCACCGCGGTGCCGCGGTCGTTGTGGGTGTGCACCGAGAGCGCGACGTGCTCCCGGTCGGGCAGCTGTCGGCTCATCCATTCGATCTGGTCGGCGTAGACGTTCGGGGTGGATCGTTCCACCGTGCACGGCAGGTTCAGCACAATCTCCCGGTCCGCGCTCGGCTGCCAGACGTCCATCACCGCGCTGCAGATGTCCAGGGAGAACTCCAGTTCGGTGTCCATGAAGATCTCGGGGGAGTACTCATAGCCGAACCGGGTGCCGTTCAGATACTGCTCGGCATACTTCATAACCGCCTGGGTGCCCTGGGTGGCGATGGTTCGGCACTCGGCCCGGCCGTCGCCCGGAAAGCCGAAGACCACCTTGCGGAACACCGGCGCGGCCGCGTTGTACATGTGCACGGTGGCCCGATGCGCGCCGATCAGCGACTGCACGGTGCGTTCGATCAGCTCCTCGCGCGCCTGGGTGAGTACCGAGATGGTGACGTCCTCCGGCACCCGGTTGGAGGTGATGAGCTCTCGCACGAAGTCGAAGTCGGTCTGGCTGGCGGCCGGGAAACCGACCTCGATCTCCTTGTAGCCCATCCGCACCACCAGGTCGAACATGGCGCGCTTGCGAGCGGCGTTCATCGGATCGATCAGGGCCTGGTTGCCGTCCCGCAGGTCGGTGGACAGCCAGCGCGGGGCCTGGTCGATGGTGGCCGACGGCCAGCGCCGGTCGGGCAGGTCCACCGGCCGGAACGAGCCGTAGCGGTGGATCGGCATGCCGGACGGCCGCTGCGCGGTGCGACGAGCGCCTGAGGCGGTGCGGCGGGCGAAGCCTGAATTGGGGACGGACGGAACGGACGCGGGCTTGGTCATGGAACGGCTCCTCAGCCAGGGACGTGCCGGGTGCGGACGAGGCAGCGGCGATTCGGACGAACACCGATGTTCGAGGAAGTGATCAAGAACAAAGGGCTGTCGGCGCAACGCTGCGTCCCGCGACGAGGGGGCCGACTGGATCGTCCGCTAGGAGCGACGTCCCGAAGCCTCGTCACGGCCACCAAGAAGGAGCAGCACGCGCATGATGGCTAGACACTACCGCGCGAGGCGGACGATCCGAAACGCTCGGTTTCCGGGCGACCCCTCGGCACCGGTAGTCTTGGCGCCCGTGGAACTGGAATCGGACAGTCTCAGGACCCTCTACGGCAACCGTTTCAACGCCGAGACCGAGCAGCGGCAGGACATCTGGCAGGTGCTGTGCTCGGACTTCTTCCAGCGCTGGGTGCCCCGCGATGCGACGGTGCTGGATCTCGCCGCCGGGCATTGCGAGTTCATCAACAACATCAGCGCGGCCCGGCGGATCGCGGTCGACCTCAACCCGGACGTCAAGATCCGGGCCGGCGAGGGCGTGGAGGCGCACGTGCTGCGCTCGGACAGCCTGACCGGCATCGATTCCGACTCGATCGACCGGGTGTTCATCTCCAACTTCTTCGAGCACATCACCCACGAGACGATCCTGGCCACCCTGGTCGAGGTGCGCCGGGTGCTCAAGCCGTCCGGCCAGTTGCTGCTGCTGCAGCCGAACGTGCGCTACTGCGCCAAGGACTACTGGCAGTTCTTCGACCACATCACCCCGGTGGACGACCGGGCCATGGTGGAGGCGTTCGCCCAGACCGGCTACCGGGTGGTGAAGAACATTCCGCGCTTCCTGCCCTACACCACCAAGAGCCGGCTGCCGTCCGGCCCGGCGCTGGTGCGGCTCTACCTGAAGGTGCCGCTGGCCTGGCGGGTGCTCGGTGCGCAGGCGTTCATGGTGGCCACCCCGGCCGACTGACCCTCCGCACCGCATATCCGAATTGCCTCGTTTGGCGAATTGCCTCGTCGATCGCACATCGACAACGGAAGCGATGGAATCAGCCCACGCGGGTCTGACGGTGTGCGACCATCGTCGCGCTTCCACCGGAACTCTCGAGCGCCGTGGAACAGCACGACACGGGGGGGGGTCACGTGCACGGGATCGATATCGAACTGCCGCCCGATCCTGCCCCGGGCACGGCGGCAGGCTGGCGACCGTCACGCGGCAATCCCAACGAGGAGGTCTACTGGGACGGCACGGGCTGGACGGCGCGACGGCGCTGGACCGCCGCCGGATATCTCGACCTTCCCGTTGGTTCGTCGCGCCCGACGGCGGTGCCGACGGCAGTAACTGACCCGAGCTCTCGCCGTCAGCGGGGTCGGCCTCGGACTTCCGTCGTCGTCGCAGCCATCGCCGCGGTCGCGGTGGTCATAGCGGTGGTTCTGGTGGCCGTGAACCACTCCTCGCACAAGGGCACGGGAGTGGGCTCTGGAACGCTGCGGGGTCGGAAGGGACCGTTCGCAGCCACCCGCCTGCGTTGGTCGGCACCCGTGGTGAACGATCCCAAGGCTGCGCACACGGTCTCCGGCCAGCTGAACTACCTTTCCTGCCCCGCCGTGACGTTCTGCATGTCGGCCAACGGTGACGGCTATGCGACCGCATTCGATGGACATTCGTGGTCGAGGCCGGTGCGCATCTCGCCCTTCCCGAACGTCCTCGGAGTGTCCTGCGCCTCGCCGGCGTTCTGCGTGGCCGTGGGTGGCAGCGGCTACACCCGTAGAGCCACCTACTGGCAGTACCAGAACGGCCGGTGGGGAGCGCCGATCTATTACCCCTATCAACCCGGATACAACTCGGCTGCCTACTCGGTGTCGTGTCCGTCGAGCCACTTCTGCATGGCGCTGCTGTCCGGTTACTCGGCCGGCGACAAGATCAGCATCTACCACGGGCGAACCTGGAGCCAGCCAAGCCTGCTGCCCAGGGTGGGGCATGCGAGAACCGTCGACTGCACGTCAGCCACGTTCTGCGTCGCCGTCGGCAGTACCGAGGCGTACTTCTTCGACGGATCGAGTTGGCGGTCGACCCCCTTGGCGGTAGATCATTCCGATGACGCATTCGTTTCGATCTCCTGCCCGTCAGAGAACTTCTGCGTCACGTCGGACGCATTCGGCGAGGTCGCTACCTTCGATGGCCGGTCATGGTCACGACGTCAGGTCGATCCGGCGATGGCGACCAAGCAGAGCCAGCAGTTCCTCAGCTTGGCGCTGCAGACCCAGCCGTCATCGGTATCGTGCACCAGCAAGAGCTTCTGTGTGCTGGTCGATGCCATCGGCAACGCCTTCGAGTTTGACGGTGCGCACTGGAGTCGCCCCGGGGATATCGACCCGAAGCTCGACATGCTGCGCGGGGTGACCATGGCGTCGGTGTCCTGCGCGACGACGACCTTCTGCATCGCGATCGATTCCAACGCCAACGTCATGACAACGAACTAGGCATAGGCTTGATGCAGTCCGCAGCGTCGAGTTGCGGTGCCTTAGGAGCAGGTGTTTTCGGTGTCGGCCACGGACGCTCCGCCGGAGATCGTTACTCGGGCGACGGTCGCGGCTGACCGCGCCGGGCCGGAGATCACCCGCCGCGGCCGGCTGGTCGGGCTGGACGGCATCCGCGGGCTCGCGGCGCTGTACGTGGTGGTCAACCACATCTTCCTGCGCGCGTTTCCCGGCTACCCGGCCGACATCGCCCCGTTCTGGGCTTCCGGATTCCGCTACGGGCGGTTCGCCGTCGTGGTCTTCATCGTGCTCTCCGGATTCTCCCTGTCGGTCGGGCCGGCCCGCGCTGGTTGGCACCTCGGCGGCATAAGGAAGTTCGCGCACCGCCGAGCGTGGCGGATCCTCCCGCCGTACTGGGCAGCGCTCGGGTTCAGCCTGTTGATGACCTGGTTCGTGTTGGCCCAGCCGGGCTGGCCGGTGCCGACCGCGAAGTCCGTTGCGGTCAACGGCCTGCTGGTACAGGACGTCCTCGCCGCACCGAGCCCCAACCGCGCCTTCTGGTCGATCGCCATCGAGGCCCAGCTCTACCTGATCTTCCCGCTGCTGATCCTCGCGGTGCGTCGGTTCGGCGTTTGCGCGATGGTTGCGCTGGTTGCGGCGCCGGTGCTCGCACTCGGTATCCGCGGCGCGACCGGAGACCGAGCCGCAACCCAGCTGCTGACGCAGTACACGCCGGATCTGGCCGTGCTGTTCGCGATCGGGGTGGCCGCCGCCGGCATCCTCACCACCACCGAGCGCCGCCGTGCCCGGCCGTGGCACTGGTACGGCCTCGCCCTTGCCGTCCCCGCTCTAGCCCTGATCGCCTGGCGGGGTCCGGTCTGGTCGATCGACAACCTCTTCTGGCTCGACCTGGCGTTCGGCCCGGCGATCGGCTGCCTGCTCGCCGCGGTTGCCACCGGCCGGCCGAGGCCGCTGGTGGGCCTGCTCGGTAGTCGCCCGCTGCGCCGCCTCGGCTCGTTCTCCTACAGCCTCTACCTGACCCATGCACCGATCGTCATCGCCGTCTACTACGGCCTGATGGTCGGACGGGTACCGCAGGGCGTGCCGATGTTCCTCGTGCTGTGCGCGGTCGTGCTGCCGCTGACCGTGCTGTTCGCCAGGCTCTTCGCCGAGCTGTTCGAACTGCCCTTCCAGCGTCGTCGCGGCTGGGGCGCCATCCGCGACGCGCTGCACCTGCCGGTCCACCCGCAGAACCTCGGTCGCAGCGCGTGTACGGCTCGCTAGCAGGTATCCTTACTAATATTGTCAAGTAAGGAGAGTCGAGTGGACGCGATGGCGACGGTGACGTCGAAGGGCCAGGTGACGGTGCCCAAGGCGGTGCGGGAGGCGCTCGGCGTGACAGAGGGCGACCAAATCGTGTTCCGGGTGGAAGGCAACCGAGCCATCCTGGCCCGATCTGCGAACTTCCTCGACCTGGCCGGCTCGGTGCCGGTGCCGGCGGCGAAGCAGAACGCGACTTGGGACGACATAGTGGGGCGCACCCGGGAATCTCGAGCCGCTCGGGCCCACCGGCCGCGGTGAGTGCATTCCTCGACACGAATGTTCTGATTCGGCATCTGACCGGTGACCCGGCGGCTATGGCGGCTCGGGCGACCGCGTTCCTCCGAGACCAATCGGTGTTGTTTCTGACGGACCTGGTGGTGGCCGAGACGATTTACGTTCTGGAATCGTTCTATGAGGTACCGCGGAAGCAAACCGCCGAGATCATGCGGTCGCTGCTGGCGTTGGCTTCGATCGTGGTAGCGGATCGAGACGTCCTGTTGCGCGCCGTGGAAGTCTATGAGGTCGATCGGCTCGATTTCGCCGAGGCCTACCTCGTGGCTTGCGCCGAGAGCACCGGCGTCAGGCAGATAGCCTCGTTCGACCGCACCATCGATCGGGTACCGACTGTCGAACGAATCGAGCCCTAGCGGCTAGCTGCTCGAAGTCGACCACACGCGTAGCGGCACGTGCTGCGCGGCGTGCCGGAAGTCCGCGTCGGCGGTGAGCAGGACGAGGTCGTGCGCGATGGACAGCTGCGCAATAAGGGCGTCAACCGGCTTGAGTTGCACACCTTGACGGCGGCAGGTGTTGCTCAGCTCTGCTGTGGCAATGTGATCTGCAGTCGTCGGCACGAGCATCGTTACGGAGTTGAATCGGTCTACGATGGCAGCCCGTGTCGTCGTCGCAACTGCGCCTTGAAGTAACTCCTGCAGGATCAGACCGGTGGTTGCGATCGGTTGGCCAGTGCGAATTGTGCGTGCGAGATGCTCGACCTCGGCTGTCTCGGGTGGCCGGTCACGGCTGATCGCGAGCGACCACACGCTCGTGTCGACGAGCAGACTCATCAGTCAGCGGAAGGAGGTCTGTGATCCCGCGACCTCTCCGCCTTGTAATCGTAGGTTTCGTCCCACTCGACCGTTCCGAACAGGTCGAGTAGGCGTTGCTGCTCTCGGCGAGCTATGAACTCCTCAAGTGCTTTGGTGACGGCGGCCTTCTTCGTCCGCTCGCCGCTGACTGCTAGAGCGCGTTCGAGTAGATCGGGATCGATCGCAAGGTTAGTGGCCACCGGCAGTGCTCCTCACACATCAAGGTACACATCTAATTGTGTACGACCGGTGGACCTTCAGGCAGGCATTTACTACGCATGAGCGGGGCCGGACATCGTGACGATGGATAACAGCGACCAACCAGCTACAGCCGGCCGTCCTTGACCGCCTCGGTCACCCACGGGATGACCTCGTCCAGCATGACGTCCAGCGTCGTGGTGCACTCGAAGCCGAGCACCTCTTTGGCCTTGGCGACGTCCGGCACCCGCTTCTGCACGTCGTACTCGAACGCCTCGTCGCTGACCAGGGTGAGCGGTGCGTCGCCCTTGATCTTGCGCCAGATCACCTCGGCGAGTTCTCGGACGCTGGTGCTCTCCGGCGTGGAGATGTTGAAGTCGTTGTTGTACGCCGCGTCCTGCGCCATGCACTCTACGATGCCCTTGGCGAGGTCACCGCCGTAGGTGTAGTGCCGGATCTGGTTTCCCTCGCCGAGGATGTGCAGCGGGTCCTGACCCTTGACGATCTTCTGCACGATGTCCGGCACCACGTGGCTCATCGCCAGCTTGACGTTGCCGGAGGCGATCTCCACGTCCCCCAGCGCCCGGCCCTCGCCGATGCCGACGCAGTTGAACGGCCGGACGATGGTGTACGGCAGCTTGTATTGGTCCCAGGCGGCCTTGGCGAAGTACTCCACGGCGAGCTTCTGGAAGCCGTAGGAGGACAGCGGCGGTGGAATCTTGCGCTCGTCACCCTCCTTGGACGGCCAGTGCTCGGTCGACTCGAAGACCATCGAGGACGACAGGTAGGTGACCTTCTTCAGCTTGCCGTGGTTGTGCGCCTCGATCGCCGCGTCGCACTGGGCCGCCATGATCCGCTCGTTGGTGGCGAGCAGGTCGTAGGCGTAGGTGTGGAAGTAGGAGATGCCGCCGATCAGCGCGGCCCCGGCGATGAAGTGGTCGCAGTCGGACAGCAGCTTGGTCATCAACTCCACGTCGCGAGCATCACCCTCGACGAAGTCGTAGTCCGGGTGGTTGTCATAGGACTTCTTCACCGGGCCGTACTTGGAGTAGTTGTCGATGCCGACGACAGAATAGCCGCGGCGCAGCAACTCCTCGACCACGTAGCCGCCGATGAATCCGGCGGAGCCGGAAACCAGTACCTTCTCGTTACTCACTCAGAGGTTCGCTTTCTGGTCGGTTTGTTGTTCTGCTGGGCTATCTGGGCCGCGGCCTGGTGCACCTGCTGGGGCGTCAGTGACTTGCCGAAGGCGAACCGGTACCAGCGCAGGTAGCGCGGGATCCAGGCGGTCAGCTTGAAGTTGGATTCGCCGATCGTCCGGTCCAGCCAGATGGTCGGCACCTCGGCGACCGGGCGGCGTAGCCGGCGCGCCTTGGCGGTGAGTTCCAGGCCGATCTCGAAACCGCTGCGGCTGTCGATGCCGACCTCGCGGATGAACTCGGTGGAGTAGGCCTTGAACGAGTTGGTGGCATCCCGGGTGCCGACCCGGCCGAACAGGCCGAGCGAGCGGCCGGCGGCCTTGGACAGCAGTGATTTCAGCATCGGGCCGCCGACCTGCTGGCCACCGGCGGAATACCGGCTGGCGGCGGCCACCACCACCCCACGGTCGACCAGTCGGGCCAGTGCGTCGATCTGGCGTGGATCGTCGCTGCCGTCGGCCATGGTCACCACCACCACCGGGTTCTTGACCTGGTCGATGCCGTACCGGATCGCGTTGGCCGGCCCCGGTCCGTACGTGCTGACCAGCGTGTGCAGCCGTGGCTCCCGCTCGCCGTAGTCACGCAACACGGGGACGGTGGTGTCCTCCGCGAAGTCGACCACCACCAGGATCTCGCACTCGGACTCCACCGCGTCGAAGATCCGGTCCAGCACCGGGATGATGCCCGTGCCCTCGTTGTAGGCCGGTATGACGACCGAGATGGCCAGCGACATCGTCAGCTCTCCCGGCCCTGCGCGCGAGCGCCCATCAGACCGTGGTCCCGTTGCCGAGCAGGTTCCACACGTCGGCCACCGGCACGGTCGGCTGCAGCGAGCGGTACTGCTTGTGCGGCGCGCCGATGATCAGCAGGTCCGAGTTGGCCAGCACCGATTCCAGCGGCTGCAGGTTCGCATCGACCGTGACGTACGGGTCGGTGCAGTAGACCTCCTTGGCGCGGAACTCGAGAATCCGCTTGAGTTTGTAGGACAAACTCGACCGGATGTCATCGCTCTCACCCTTGAACGCCATGCCCAGGATGCCGACCCGGGCGTTTGCCAGGTCGTACTTGGCCTCCAACTTGGAGACCAGGTAAAGCGGCAGCCCCTCGTTCACCAGCATCGCCGAGTGGCCCAGTACGAAGGAGTTGTCGGTGAACGCGGCCAGCTGCATGGTGTCCTTGAACAGGCACGGCCCGGCGGCGAACCCGGCGCCCGGCATGTCGGCCGCGCGCGGATAATCATGGGCCAGTGCGTTGCGGATCCGGTCGAAATCCAGGCCCTGCTCGTTGGCCATCACGTAGAACTGGTTCGCCGCGGCGAACTTGATGTAGCGCCAGGTGTTGGTGAACAGCTTGGCCAGCTCGGCCTCTTCCGGCACCAGCTCGACGATGCTGTCGGTCAGGTTGCCGAACAGCGCGCCGGCCCGCTTGCACACCTCCGGCGTGCGGGCCGAGACGATCTGCGGCAGCGAGAACAGCTCCTCCATCGCCTTGCCCTCGGCGATCCGCTCCGGGCAGAAGGCCACGTCGACCGCCAGGCCCTGTTCCGCCAGCATCCGCTCGACCCGCCGGGTGACGCCCGGGTACACCGTCGAGCGCAGCACCAGCAGCTGGCCGGCCCGGAAGTGCCGCATGCACTCGTCGAGCGCTCGTGGCACCGCATGCGGGTCCGGGTTGAGGTGCTCATCGACCGGGGTGCCGATCACCACCACGATGTGTTCGCCGCGGCTCACCACGCTCGGATCAGTGGTGGCATCCAGCCGGCCTGCGGCCAGCACCCGGTGCAGCACCTCGGCCGCGCCGTCCTCCCGGAACGGCAGCTCACCGGCCAGGACGGTCTTGACCGCCACGTCGTTGACGTCGTAGATGCCCACCTTGAGGCCGCGATCGGCGAAGGCGATGGCTAGCGGCAGGCCGACGTGACCGCCGCCCCCGACCACCACCACGTCGAGATCGAAGGCTGGTGTGGAGATGACCATCTAGGAGATGCTCGCTTTCATCGTGCTTTCGGCTGCGGCCCGGCCCACTCCGCCCGCCGACCGGAGCGAGTAGCTGACCGGTTGTCGGGGCGAGTTTAGCGCTGCCGGTTGGCTCCTCCCAAAACGGCAAGCCTGGTTTCACAGGCGGTGCACGGCCACTATCGGGCGATCAGGCCGGGCTCACTTGCCGGTCGGCATCGCGTCGCTCACCTCGATGGAGCTGATGCAGATCGGCACGTTCGCGGTGAGGCGTGAAATCTGCAGGCCGACGATCGAGGTCGCGGCCACCGTGTCGAGCAGGGCGGTCTGACCCGGCTGCCAGAGCCGGGGATCGCCGTTGGCGGCCGTCCACGCAGTGGCGTTCGGCGCCAGCACGTAGACCCGTTCGGCGGTGGCGGCGCCGACGGTGAAGTTGGTGCGTACCACCAGATGTTCGCCACTCAGCGGAGCCGGCAGGTTCACCATGACGCGAGCTGCGATCTTGGTGCGAAAGCACATGCCCTCCTGTGGATCGGTATGCAGGTCGGTGACGTTGTGCGGCGTCATGGTGGCCGCGGTGCCGCTGGGCTCGACTCGCAGCAGGTTGTGCAGGCTGACCGGGTAGAGGTGTCCGACCTCGTCGATGGCGAACAGCCGGGCCGCCGGCACGTCGAACGGCAGGTTCGGGTGGTACAGGCCGACCACCCGGGTGCTGGTGTTGTACGGCACGAAGGAATGCGACACCAAGCCACGCGGCGCGGTCGAACTGAGGATGCCGTACGGGCCGCCCTTGGCCGCCGCGGCGGCGCCATGCTCGATGTTGCTGGCATAGTTCCGGTAAGGATTGGCGACGTATTGCACGCGCAGCGTGGGGTTGAGCGAATGCACCCAACCGATGCCGGCCAGCACACACAGCACCGTGATACCGGCCAGCCCGACCCGGGCCGTCCGTACCGGAGGTCGGCGCACCGCCGAGAACCGGGTCAGCAGGCCGGCTTGGAGCACTGCTTCCAGCACACCCACCAGGAACATCGCGGTTGCCAGGTAGTCATAGACGAGACCGGTCGCCAACCCGGTGTTGTGCGTGTAGCCGAGCCGGTTCACCAGCAGCGCCAGCGCCGGCACCAGCCAGCCGGCGAAGGCGAAGGCCCAGCCCCGCCAGGCACCCAGGCTGCGGGTCATCGTCCAGCCGAACAGGCCGACCAGCAGGACGGCGCCGACCACCACCGCGAACCGATCCCAACCCGGGGCGTACTGGTCGCCGTGCAGGCCCACCAGGCTGGGCAGCAGGGCATGGAAGAGCGAGACGAACAGCCCGTCCACGATCAGGTGCAAGCTCGCCTTGGGGGCCGGTTTGTAGTAGTAGATCCGGTAGTTGCAGATGCTCAACAGCAGCATGATGGCCATCAGCGACCAGGCCCACCAGCTCCGCCGCAGTACCGCTGCCAGCGGCCGTCCCAGGGCGCGCCTGCCGAACAGCAGCAGCCACAGGCCCAGGTAGAGCGGCATCAGCATGCCCAGTTCGTAATCGGTGATCGCCAGCAGGTACCCCAGCAGGGCCAATCCCGCCCACCACGCCGAGCGGCCGCGCAGGAACAGCACCATCGAACCGAAGCCGACCGTCACGCCGGCCATCGCGGGCAGGATGTTCAGGCCCGCGGTCCACCAGTGCATGGCCGGCACCAGGCTCAGCGAGCAGCCCAGCAGCAGGGTGCCGATCCAGGCGAGCCAGGTCCTGCCGAAGAGCGCGATCATCAGCAGCACCGCACCGGCCACTACCAATAGATCCATGACGATCAGCCCGGCGAACGGCGCCGCGCGCCAGTGCGGCAACACCTGCACCAGCAGCTTGTTGACCACCCGGGTCACCGGCGAGAAGTGCTGGAACAGGCCCAACCTCAGGTAGTGCAGGTTGTACGGCTGTTCGCGCGCCTGGCTCAGGAAGAGGAAGTCGTCGGCGAACAGGAACATCGCGTGCGCGGCCCAGCTGACCGCGGCGACGCAGAAGGCGTACAGGCCAATCCACAGCGGCAGCGACGGGCGGCCGAGCGCCCAGCTCGGCTCCCGTTCTCGATCTGGCGTTGGGGATTCCCCTGGCACCAGCAGGTCAGCCTCGGCCGGCACCGACCCTGCCATAGGTCACGCTGCGCGGCTTGGGCTTGGGCGTCAGGGACAGGATGAACTGGTAGCCGAACAGGGTCGGCCGCAGCCGCACCAGCAGCGAATCCACGGCCACCACGACCCGCTTGAGCAGGCTGGACTCGGCGTGCAGCACGTCGATCGGCAGGCCGCTGTACCGGATTTCGTTGACCTGGTAACCGGTCTTGCGAACCTGCTTGAGCAGGCTGCGCCGGGTGTAGAAGCGGAGGTGGGTCTTGTCCAGGATGCCGCGCTGGTCGTAATCGAAGATGCCCAGCATGGTGCGCAGCCGCGGGTACCAGTGCCCGAAGTTCGGCACCGACAGCAGCAGTCGGCCGTCCGGTTCCAGCCGATCCGCGATCTGGCGCAGCAGCTGGTCGGAGTTGCGTAGGTGCTCGATCACATCGGCGGCGATCACCACGTCGAAGCCGCGGCCCACCTCGTCCGGGATGCCTTGATCGAGGTCGGCCCGGTAGAAGGCGTCCAACCGCTTGCTGGTCTCCGGCGTCTCGTAGACGTCGATGCCGGTGACGTGATGACCCCGCTCGCGCAGTTGCTCGGCCAACCGGCCGCCGGAGCAGCCGACGTCCAGAACCTTCAACGGCGCCGAGCCCGCCAGCAGTGCGAGGATCTCGGTGTGGGAGGAGCCTTCGGACTACTTCAGCGCATACTCCTCGGACATCCGGCGGGCCTCCCCGGTGGTGAAGCCCATACCGGCCAGCCGGTAGGCGGCGACGTCGGCCAGGATGTCGGCGGCGTAGCGCATGCCGTTGACGTAGCAGATCTCGTCGCCGTAATAGGTGGGGATCGGGATCTCCACGATCCGCTTTCCCTTGTCGATCAACTGGATGATGATCTGGGTGTCGAAGTTGAACCCGTCCGAGCTCTCGGCCAGGTCGAGGTCGGCCAGCGCGCTGACCCGGTAGGCGCGGTAACCGGAGTGAAACTCGGACAGGTCGGAACCGAGTGTCCGGTTCTCCAGAGCGGTCAGGACCCGGTTGCCGACGTACTTGTACAGCGGCATGCCGCCCTTGCGCGCATCGCCCTTGTTCATCATCCGGGAGCCGAAGACCGCATCCGCCTCGCCGCGTTCCAGCGGGGCGACGATCTCGGGCAGCAGCTCCGGCGCGTACTGGCCGTCACCGTGCAGCAGCACGATGATGTCCAGGTCATGCTCGGCGGCCAGTTGGTAGCCCGCCTTCTGGTTGCCGCCATAGCCCAGGTTGACCTGGTGGCGCACCACGGTGATCGGCAGGTCCTTGGTCACCTGCTGATAGCCGAGCCCGACCAGGTAGGTGTCGTCCTGACTCGCGTCGTCGCAGATGAAGATCTCCTGGATCTTGGCGCGAAAGTCAGGCGGAATTCGATCAAGGGTCTTGGCGAGGGTCGACGAGGCGTTGTATGCGACGACCAGGATTCCGATCCGTGGTTCGCGGCCAAGCGTGGCGGTGTGCTGGTGCTGCGCGGTCATCATCTCTCCCTCCGCCCCGGTGTGGGCGGGATCCGATATCGACGCGTGAGCCGAACGTCGTAAGTGTTACAGGCTCGGTTCTGGTTTCGTCGGCAGGTACGTCGCTACGGTGTCAGATGTGCGGGTGGTCCGCGACCACCGGGCACCGGAGAGCGCTGTGCACCGGACGCCAGAGCTTGTGGTTTCCGTCGCCTGAACGGTAGAACAGGTACTGAAATCGTTGCCGCTCAGCGCTAAGAGGTACGTGATGGCCAGCTCTGTGTCCAATTTCATCAACGGTGAGTCGGTTCCGGCGGCCGACGGCCGCACGCTGGACGTTATCAACCCGGCCACCGGCGAGGTCTACCTGACCTCGCCGCTGTCGGGCCAGCAGGATGTCGATCAGGCCTACGCGGCCGCCGCCAAGGCCTTCGAGAGCTGGCGGGATTCCACGCCGAGCGACCGGTCCCGGGCGCTGTATCGGTTCGCCGACGCGCTCGACGCGCGGGCCGAGGAGCTGATCGCGGTGGAGAGCGAGAACACCGGCAAGCCGATCGCGCTCACCCGCACCGAGGAGATCCCGCCGATGGTGGATCAGATCCGGTTCTTCGCCGGTGCCGCGCGGGTGCTGGAAGGCCGGTCGGCGGGGGAGTACATGCCCGGCCACACCTCCTACATCCGGCGCGAGCCGATCGGGGTGTGCGGCCAGGTGGCGCCGTGGAACTACCCGATGATGATGGCCGTCTGGAAGTTCGCCCCGGCCCTGGCCGCCGGCAACACCGTGGTGCTCAAACCGTCGGAGACCACTCCCGCCTCCGCGCTGCTGCTGGCCGAGATCGCCGCGGAGTTCTTTCCGCCGGGGGTGTTCAACGTGATCTGCGGTGACCGCGACACCGGCCGGGCCATGATGGCGCACCCGACCCCGGCCATGGTCTCGATCACCGGCTCGATCCGGGCCGGCATGCAGGTCGCCGAGGCGGCGGCCCGGGACCTGAAGAAGGTGCACCTGGAACTCGGTGGCAAGGCGCCGGTGGTGGTCTTCGACGACGTGGACGTCGCCGCCGCGGCCGAGGCGATCGCGGTGGCCGGCTACTTCAACGCCGGTCAGGACTGCACGGCGGCCACCCGGGTACTCGCCCCGGCCGGCTTCGCCGAGGAGTTCGCCGCCGCGTTGGCCGAGCAGGCCGCGGGCACCAAGACCGGGCCGGCCGACGATGCCGACGTGCTGTACGGGCCGCTGAACAACGCCGCCCAGCTCGGCCACGTGTCCGGCCTGGTGAACCGGCTGCCGGACCATGCCAAGCTGCTGACGGGCGGCCAGCAGCAGGGCCAGGCCGGCTACTTCTACTCCCCGACCGTGGTCTCCGGGCTGCGGCAGGAGGACGAGCAGAGCCAGACCGAGATCTTCGGCCCGGTCATCACCGTGCAGGCCTTCTCCGACGAGGACGAGGCGGTGCGCTGGGCCAATGGCGTCCAGTACGGCCTGGCCTCCTCGGTGTGGACCCGTGATCACGGCCGGGCGATGCGGGTGTCCAAGCGGCTGGACTTCGGCTGCGTCTGGGTGAACACCCACATTCCGCTGGTCGCCGAGATGCCGCACGGCGGTTTCAAGCACTCCGGGTACGGCAAGGACTTGTCGATGTACGGCTTGGAGGACTACACCCGAATCAAGCACGTCATGCACAACATCGACTTCTGATCCTCACCGAACCTCGAAGGTGGCCCGAGATGACCGACTCAGCCATACCGCAGAAGCGGGTCCTGCACACCGCGATCCCCGGCCCGCGCTCCGCGGAGTTGCACAAGCGCAAGCTGGCCGCGGTCTCGGCCGGTCTCAGCACCAGCCTGCCGGTCTACGTGGACCGTGCCGGCGGCGGCATCCTGGTCGATGTCGACGGCAACCAACTGATCGACTTCGGCTCCGGCATCGCGGTGACCACGGTTGGTAACGCCGCGCCGCGGGTGGTCGCCCGGGTACAGCAGCAGGTCGCCGACTTCACCCACACCTGCTTCATGATCACTCCGTACGCCGGTTACCTGGAGGTCTGCGAGGCGCTGAACGAGCTGACCCCCGGCGACCACGAGAAGCGCTCGGCGCTGTTCAACTCCGGCGCCGAGGCGATCGAGAACGCGGTCAAGATCGCTCGCCACCACACCGGCCGGCCGGCGGTGGTGGCCTTCGATCACGCCTACCACGGCCGGACCAACCTGACCATGGCGTTGACAGCGAAGAACATGCCGTACAAGCATCGGTTCGGTCCGTTCGCCAACGAGATCTACCGGGCGCCGATGGCCTATCCGTTCCGCTGGCCGACCGGCCCGGAGAACTGCGCGTCGGAGTGTTTCGAGGCCTTCGTCGAGTTGGTGCACACCCAGGTCGGGGAGGACAACACCGCCGCGGTGCTGCTGGAACCGATCCAGGGCGAGGGGGGCTTCATCGTGCCGGCGCCCGGCTTCGTCAAGCGGGTGGCCGACTGGTGTGCCGAGCAGGGCATCCTGTTCATCGCCGACGAGATCCAGAGCGGCTTCTGCCGTACCGGGGATTGGTTCGCAAGCGAGTTCGAGAACGTGGTGCCGGGCCTGGTCGCCACCGCCAAGGGGATCGCCGGCGGCCTGCCGCTGGCCGGCGTGACCGGCCGGGCCGACGTGATGGACTCCGTTCATGCCGGTGGCCTGGGCGGCACCTACGGTGGCAACCCGGTCGTCTGCGCCGCCGCGCTCGGCGCCATCGAGACGATGCGGGAGGAGAACCTGCCCGCCCGCGCCAAGCAGCTCGAGCAGTTGTTCCTGCCTCGGCTGCGGCGGCTGGCCGAGCAGTACCCGCAGATCGGTGACATCCGCGGTCGCGGCGCCATGCTGGCCATCGAGCTGGTCAACGGACCTGACGACAAGACGCCGAACGCCGCACTGGCCGGCCGGGTGAACGCGGCCTGCCACGCCCAGGGCCTGGTCACGCTGACCGCCGGCACCTTCGGCAACGTGTTCCGGTTCCTGCCGCCGCTGTCCATCGGCGACGAGTTGGTGGCCGAGGGGTTGGACATCCTGGACCAGGCGTTCGCCGGCGCCGCCTGATCGTCACCCGATCATGACGGCACCGTCGCGTCCGGACGGGCGGCACCGCTGTCGGCTCGGGCCAGGCCTCACCGGGAGTTAGACTGGGCCAGGCAGCGGCGCGACGTCGCTGCCGTCTCGTTGTAGTGCCCGATGCCCGGGCGGCGGCGTGCAACCGGAGGATGGACCGTGGCTCTCGTCGTGCAGAAATACGGCGGTTCGTCCGTGGCCGACGCCGAACGGATCAAGCGGGTGGCCGAGCGTATCGTGGCCACCCGGCGGGCCGGCAACGATGTGGTCGTCGTGGTCTCGGCGATGGGCGACACCACCGACGAGTTGATCGACCTGGCCAAGCAGATCGTGCCGGTGCCGGCCGGTCGCGAGTTCGACATGCTGCTCACCGCCGGCGAGCGGATCTCCATGGCGCTGCTGGCGATGGCCATCCACTCCCTGGGTTACCCGGCCGAGTCCTTCACCGGTTCGCAGGCCGGCGTGCTGACCACCTCGGTGCACGGTAAGGCCCGCATCGTCAACATCACGCCGGGCCGGGTGGAGAACTCCGTCGCCGAGGGCAACGTGGCGATCGTGGCCGGCTTCCAGGGCGTCTCGCCGGACACCAAGGACATCACCACGCTGGGCCGGGGTGGCTCGGACACCACCGCGGTGGCGCTGGCGGCCGCGTTGGGCGCCGCGGTTTGTGAGATCTATACCGACGTGGACGGAGTGTTCAGCGCCGATCCGCGAATCGTGCCCAATGCCCGCAAGCTGGACTCCATCAGCTACGAGGAGATGCTGGAGATGGCGGCCTGCGGGGCCAAGGTGCTCATGCTGCGGTGCGTGGAGTACGGCAGGCGCTACGGCGTCCCGATCCACGTCCGCTCGTCATTTTCGAACCTGACCGGTACGACCGTGGCCGGGAAGATGGAGGACCTCACCGTGGAACAGGCGATCATCTCGGGCGTGGCTCACGACCGCAGCGAGGCCAAGGTCACCGTGGTCGGTGTGCCGGATCGGCCCGGCCAGGCGGCCGCGCTGTTCCGGGTGCTGGCCGAGGCTGAGCTGAACCTCGACATGATCGTGCAGAACATCTCGACCCGGGGCACCGGGCGGACCGACGTGTCGTTCACCCTGCCGAAGACCGACGGCCCGGTTGCGGTGCAGGCGCTGACCAAGGTGCGCGAGCAGGTGGGCTTCGAGGAGCTGCTGTTCGACGACCACATCGGCAAGCTGTCGCTGATCGGGGCCGGCATGCGCTCCCACCCCGGGGTGTCGGCCTCGTTCTTCGCGGCGCTGGCCGAGGCCGGCGTGAACGTGGAGATGATCTCCACCTCCGAGATCCGGATCTCGGTGGTCACCCGGGACACCGATCTGGACGCCGCGGTTCGAGCGGTGCACGATGCCTTCGAACTGGGCAGCGAGGACGAGCAGGCAGTCGTGTACGGCGGAACCGGCCGGTGATGAGCATTGGAGACGTGACACGATGACCAGAGTGGGCGTGGTCGGCGCGACCGGGCAGGTCGGCGCCAAGGTGCGCAGCATCCTGCTGGAACGAAACTTTCCACTCTCCGACATCCGGTTCTTCGCCTCGGCGCGGTCGGCCGGCACCACCCTGCCGTTCGGTGACCGGGAGATCCTGGTCGAGGACGCGACGACCGCCGACCCGTCCGGGCTCGATATCGCGATCTTCTCCGCCGGTGCCGGTACCTCCCGCGCGCTGGCGCCGAAGTTCGCCGCCGCGGGCGTCACGGTGATCGACAACTCCTCGGCCTGGCGGATGGATCCGGACGTGCCGCTGGTGGTGAGCGAGGTCAATCCGGATGCGCTTGCCCGGCGTCCGAAGGGGATCATCGCCAATCCGAACTGCACCACCATGGCGGCGATGCCGGTGTTGCGGCCGTTGCATGCCGAGGCGGGCCTGATCCGACTGGTCGCCGCCACCTACCAGGCGGTCTCCGGCAGCGGCCTGGCCGGCGTGGAGGAGTTGGAGGGCCAGCTCGCCAAGGCCGGCGGCAACGCCGCCGAACTCACCCATGACGGGACGTCGGTGGATCTCGGTGCGCCGGCGAAGTACGCGCGGCCGATCGCGTTCAACGTGCTGCCGCTGGCCGGATCGATCGTCGAGGACGGCTCGTTCGAGACAGACGAGGAACAGAAGCTGCGTAACGAGAGCCGCAAGATCCTCGACATTGCAGACCTGCAGGTCTCCGGCACCTGCGTGCGGGTACCGGTGTTCACCGGTCACTCGCTGTCCATCAACGCCGAGTTCGCCCGGCCGCTGTCGGTCGCTCGGGCGGTGGAGTTGCTGGCCGAGGCGCCCGGGGTGCAACTCAGCGACATCCCGACGCCGCTGCAGGCCGCGGGCCGCGATCCCAGCTACGTCGGCCGGATCCGACAGGACGGCGAGCACCGGTTGGCGTTGTTCGTCTCGAACGACAACCTGCGCAAGGGCGCCGCGCTGAACACCGTGCAGATCGCCGAGTTGCTCGTCGCCGGCCGCTGACCTGATCCGGCAGCGGATCGAGACAGGCGGCCACGTCGTGGTCTATCCGGTCAACGAGGCGTTTCGCCGGGAAGTGCGCGACCGGGCGCTGCAGGTCGCCCGCCGGCTGACCGTCGAACGTGGCTGGCAGCAGGTGCGCTTCGTCGAGGTGGCCGACGCGGTCGGCGTGTCCCGGCCCACGATGTATTCGGAGTTCGGCAACAAGGCCGGCCTCGGCGAGGCGCTGGTGCTGGCCGAGACCGAGGAGTTCCTGTCCGGGCTCATCGCGGCGCTGGCCGATCACCGGACCGACCTGGCCGAGGCCGCCAAGGCGGCACTGCGCTACACCATGCTGGCCGCCTCTCAGAACCCGCTGCTGCACGGCGTGCTGACCAATGCCGGCGACCGGGATCTGCTGCGGTTGCTCACCTCGAAGTCGGGGCCGGTGTTGCCGATCGCGGTCGCGGTGCTCACCGGGTGGTTCGGTGAGCACTTCCCCGACATGCCGGAGCCGCTGTTCGGCGAGCTGATCGAGGCGCTGGTCCGGCTGACCCTGTCCCACCTGATCCAGCCGACCCACGACCTGCCCGAGACGCTGGCCTCGCTGGAACGGATCACCGACCTGGCGCTGCGCTCGGTGCCGGCCCGGGACTGACGAGCGGTCCCGGCCCGGGATTGACGAGCGGTCCCGGCCCGGGACTGACGAACGGCCGGCCGCTCAGCCCGTCACCGGGTCGGCCGCGAGCTGGGAACCGCGGTCGGCTTGCCGGTCGGGTGGCTCGGCGAGGGAACGGTGGTCGGCTTGCCGGTCGGGTGGCTCGGCGACGGTACGGTGCTGGGCTTCCCGCCGGTGTGGTCGGTACCGGGCGCCGACGGGGTGGCAGAGGGCACCGGGTGGCTGGAGGCGAGCAGGGTGGTGCAGTAGCCAGCCACCGAATCCGTGCCGCCGGCGGCGGTGACCAGCACGGTGAAGGCAGGGTTGGTGTCGGCCTTGCCGTGCTCGTGCGGCCGGGCCAGCCAGGACTGGCACAGGCCACGTAACGACGGCGACGGGGTGGCCGCCGGATGCGAGCTGGTCGGCTCGGAGCTTTCCGAATCCGACTCGGTCGCTGACGCCGATTCGGTTGCCGAGGCCGAGCTGGTCGGCGTGGCGGAAGGCTTGCCGTGGCTGCTGGACACCGCGGCGATCGCGATCTCGGAGGCGTGGCTGGAATGCGGCAGCGGGCTGGGCAGGTGCCCGGTGGACGCTGCGGCGGCTATGCCGCCAGTGGCGGCCAGAGCCAGGCCGCTGACGGTGAGGAGCTTGGCGGCCACGAGCTTGGCGGCCACATTCTTGATCATGGATGGTCTCCGGGACGGGTTGGCCGGGTGGGGGTAAGAAGCGCTCCGGAACGCGGCCAGTGCCGCTGGCAGGCCGGTGGTGTCCGCCCGCAGGCCGGACGTCCGTGCCGCGCCGAGCAGATCCGCGAGGGCATCGCGACGGACCGGCTGACCATCGAGCAGTCGCTCGAGGTCCGCGCGGGACTGGCGTTGGGTATGGAATCGCATCTCATCCTCTTCAGCGCTGGGCCGGCGTGAGACGTTACTCGGTGGGCTCGGGCGGCTCGGGCGGTTCTGCCTTCGCGGGTGGATCAGCCGCCGCCTCGGGCGGTTCTGCTGCCGCGGGTGGATCAGCAGTCGCCGCAGGCGGCTCTGCCGCCTCCGCGAGCAATCCGGCCAGCGTCTTCAGACCCCGGTGTGCCGCGACCCGTACGGCACCCGCCCGCTTGCCGAGCACCTTGCCGGCCGCGCCCGCATCCAGCCCCACGACCGCTCGCAGCAGCACGGCTTCGGCTTGATCGGGCGGCAACCGCGTGATCAGCGCGATCGCCGAGGCGGTACCCAGATTCTCGATGGCCAGCTCGGCACTGTCCTGCTCGGCCGGACGGTCCAGCACCGCGGCCAGATCGACGGCCTGCACGGGCCGCCGATCCTTGGCCCGGGCCGCGTCGATCGCGCGATTGCGGACGATGCGTGATGCCCAGCCCCGGAAGGCGTCCAGGTCGCCGGTGAAGCGCGGCAGATCCCGAGCGATCTGCAACCATGCCTCCGCGGTGATCTCCTCGGCGTCCCGACCGGCCAACCCGGCCGCGTAGCGGAGCAGCCGCGGCTGGGTGTCCAGATACAGCCTGGTGAAGGCAGCTTCGTCGCCGGCGCGGGCTGCGGTGATCCACTCAGCCGCATCGGTAGCACCAGCGGTACGTGGCGCGGCGCCGGTCCGGGCCGGACGGGTCGATCGGGACGTTGCGAAGCCGCCTCGGCCGCCTGAGTTCGGCACGGCCAGGGGTCCGCTGTCAGCCACTGCGTCGCTCAATTCCCTCCCGCGCTCGGCATCACTATCGGCCCTAATGCTTCAGCGTTGAGCTGCCGGCAATCGTTACCCACCGACGGGTCCGCGGTGGCGCTCGTCGACGGTGTCCGCGCTCAGGTGGCGGCGACCGTGGGCAGCGGCCCGTTCCACGGGAACGGTGCGATTTCGGCGAGTATCCGGCTGCGCTTGCGCCGGTTCAGATGGTCGATGTACAGGGTGCCCTGCAGGTGCTCGGTCTCGTGCACAAGACAGCGCGCCAGGAAACCTGTGCCGGTCACCTCGATCGGCTGGCCGTACCGGTCCTGCCCGGCGATGGTGACCTGATATGGCCGGCCCAGCGTGGCGTACGGCCCGGGCACCGACAGGCAACCCTCCTCGAGCTTCTGTTCGGGCCCGGCGGTGGCGATGATTCGCGGGTTGACGACATGGCCCTTGTGCTGCACGTCATCGGCGTCGTGGCAGTCGTAGACGAATACCGAGCGGGAAACGCCGATCTGGGTGGCGGCCAGGCCGACCCCCTCGGCGACGTACATGGTCGCGAACATGTCCTCGATCAGCCGGGCCAACTCCTCGTCGAAGTCGACCACCGGCTCGGTCGGGTTGTGTAAGACCGGGTCGCCGACGATGACGACCGGACGAGCCCTTCCTGACATAGAAGCAGAACCTGCCATAGCCGCAGAGTCTAAAACGCGTGCCGTGGTCAGCCAGCCACCCGGCGCCCTGAGACTGGCTGCGCGGCTGGCTGTTCGGCTGGTTCGGCGGTCTGCCGGATGCCGTCGAGCACTAGGCACAGCAGGCGCTCGTTCTGCGGCAGGGAGGCGTTGCTGGCCATGCACATGCCGCCGACCAGCTGCATCAGGTCGGACTGGTCGATGTCGGTGCGGGCCGCTCCGGCCTGCTGGGCGCGGTGCAGCACGGTGGCTGCCGCGGTGGCGATCTTCTCCCGCGAGTTCAGCTTGAAGTCCGGGTTCTTCTCGAACGCCTCGTGCAGTTCGGTGAGGAAGACCCGTTTGGACTGGGCGTACTTCACGAATGCCTGCAGCCACTGCGCCAACCCGTCCCAGGGGTCGGTGGTCTCGGCCAGTTCGGCCGCGAGCGTGACCAGCCCGTCGATGTCTTCGCGATAGACCGCCTCGACCAGGTCGATCCGCCGTGGGAAGTGCCGGTACAGGGTGCCGACCCCGACATCGGCGGCCTTGGCGATCTCCTCCATCGACGCCGCGCTGCCGCGAGCGGCCAACACCGAGCGGCCGGCTGCGACCAGCCGCTCGTAGTTGCGGCGGGCATCGGCGCGGATCGGCTTGGCCGGACGCTGCTCGGCGGCCGGCCGCGTCGTCGTCGGCGCGGGCTTGATGCTCATCTCTCGATTATTCCTCGTGGCCTGGCCGTGTGACTGATCAGCAACTCAGTTGCGAAACGGAAGAGGCCTCCGTATTGTTACCGGAGGAAGCTTCCGCTTATCAGAATACCCGTTCCGTAGCTCGAGGGGCCGAAACCAAGAATGTCCTCCAACACAGTCCTCGACCGTGCCCCAGCCGGTCCAGCCAGCGGTTTGCGCGGCCTCGCGCACCCTGGCTCAGGCCGCCGGCGGCTCAACCCAGCTTCACTCGTGCTGGCGGTGATCCTGTCCAGCCAGCTGATGGTCGTTCTCGACGCCACCATCGTCAACGTCGCGCTGCCCGACATGAAGGCAGCCCTGCACTTCTCTGACGCCCAGCTGTCCTGGGTGCTCAACGCCTACACCCTGACCTTCGGCGGCCTGCTGCTGCTCGGTGCCCGAGCCGGTGACCTGCTCGGCAGGCGGCGCACCTTCCAGTCCGGTATCGCGATATTCACCCTGGCCTCGCTGGCCGGCGGCTTCGCCACCACCGGTTGGCTGTTGCTGGCCGCCCGCGCGCTGCAGGGCGTCGGCGGTGCGCTTGCCGCGCCCTCGTCGCTGGCGCTGTTGACCACCATGTTCCCGGAGGGTCGGGAGCGGGTGCGGGCGATCGGCCTGTACACCGTCGTCTCGATCGGTGGCGGTGCGATCGGCCTGATCACCGGCGGCATGCTCACCCAGTGGGCGTCCTGGCGCTGGGTGTTGTTCGTCAACGTCCCGATCGGGGTCGCGGTCTACCTGGTCGGCCGGCTGGTGCTGCCGGAGACCGCGCGGCGTACCGGCGCCTTCGACCTGGCCGGCGCCGTCACCTCCACCCTCGGCATGGGCTCACTGGTCTACGGCCTGGTGCGGGCGGCCAGCAACGGCTGGTCGGATCCGCTGAGCGTTGGCCCGATGATCGCCGGACTGCTGCTGCTGGCGGCGTTCGTACTGGTCGAGATGCATGCCGTCGAGCCGATCACGCCGCTGCGGCTGTTCGGCAACATCAGCCGCAACGGCGCCAACGCCGCCCGGATGCTGGTCTTCGCCGGCATGTTCGGCATGTTCTTCTTCCTCACCCAGTACACCCAGAACGTGCTCGGCTACTCGCCGCTGCGCGCCGGCTTCGCGTTCCTGCCGATCCCGCTGACGGTCTTCCTGTCCTCACAGCTGGCCAGTCGGGTGCTGGTGAACCGGTTCAACCAGAAGGCGCTGATGCTCCTCGGGGTGGGCCTGTCCATGCTGGGCCTGGCGCTGGCCAGCCAGCTGACCGTGCACTCCTCCTACCTGACGATCCTGGCCAGCCTGCTGCTCTTCGGTGCCGGCAACGGCCTGTCCTTCGTGACCCTCACCTCGGCCTCGCTGGCCGGCGTGGCTGGCCCCGATGCCGGGGCTGCCTCCGGCCTGGTGAACGTCACCCAGCAACTAGGCGGCACGGTCGGGGTGGCGGTGCTGGTCACCGTGTTCGGTTCGGCGGCCAAGCATGCCGCCGCTCACCCGGCGGCCGGTGCCAGCCCGCTCGCCCAGGCGAACCAGGCGTTCGTCTACGCCGCCGACCGGGCGTTCGTGGCCGGCACGCTGTTCCTGCTGGCCGCCATGGTGCTGGTCGCGGTGGCCATCCGGACGCCCCGACCGCTGGTGATCGCCGAACCGGAGCCGGCACTGGACGAGCTGGAGCCGGCCCTCGCCGACTGAACGAGTTCGCCGCCTGATCGGCATTCGTCGATCGATCGGCCTCTGAACCACCCTGGATCGAGCCGGCTGGGGCTACCTGGATTGCCTCAGCCGGCTCAACCAACTTCTCGGCCGGACGTGCCAACTTCTCGAGCGGGCTCGTCGGCCGACGATTCGCGGCGCGTGAGATCCTGCTAGCTGTGCAGGTGATCACCAGCGCCGCGAATCCGGTCGTCAAGCGGGTCCGGCAGCTTGCCGACCGTAAACACCGGCGGCGGCAGAACGCCTTCGTGGTCGAGGGCCTGCAGCCGGTCTGGCGAGCGGTCAGCGCCGGCTGGCAGCTGGAGATGCTGATCGTCGCGCCGGATCTGCTGACCAGCCGTCCGGCGATAGATATGGTCGCCGACCTGGAACGGGACGAGGTTCCGGTCACCCGGGTCAGCGCCGACATCTTTCACCGACTATCCGACCGGGACGGCCCGGCGGGGCTCGCCGCGATCGTCCACGGCGGCCTCGGCGGCCTGAATGAGCTGGCAGTGACGGCCGATTCAGTCTTCGTGGTACTGCACGAACTGCAGAACCCCGGCAACATCGGCACCATCATTCGTACCGCGGACGCGGCCGGAATGGCCGGGGTGATCCTGCTCGGCAACACCGCCGATCCGCTGTCCGGGCCGGCGATCAAGGCCAGCATGGGTTCGCTGTTCGCGCTGCCGGTGGTCGCGGTGGCCGAACCCGCGGAACTGCTCTCCTGGGCGTCCGGGAACGGCCTGCGGTTGGTTGCGCTGACCGGCGGCGGAAGCGCCGAGCTGTGGGCCGCCGAGCTTGACCGCCCGATGCTGGTCCTATTTGGCAACGAGGGCGCCGGGTTGCCCGAGCCGCTGCTGGCGGCCGCGGAGCTTTCCGTCCGGATTCCGATGACCGGCACGGCCGAATCGTTGAACGTGGCCGCGGCAGCGGCGGTCGTGCTGTACGAGCTCAGGCGGCGTGAGTCGGCAGCCGGGCGTGTCAAACCGTCCTGACCGTAAGGGCATTCTCGCGGTCAGCACATCTTGACCGTCAGGACGCCGCGATCCTCAGGACGCCGTGATCCTCAGGACGCTTGATCGTGCTGTTCGCCGGGGCGGCCGGAATCCAGCGTCGGATGCACCTCGGCCTGTTGCAGCACGCCGGATCGCTGGGCTCGGGAGTTGCCGAGGAAGCTCACCGTCCAGTGGAAGACGGTGGAGATCCGGTTCTTGAAGCCGACCAGGTAGACGATGTGCACGCCCAACCAGATCAGCCAGGCGATGAAGCCGAAGAACCGGAACCGGCCGATGCTGGCCACCGCCCGGAACCGGCTGATGGTGGCCATGCTGCCCTTGTCGAAGTAGCGGAAGTCGCCCTTCAGCTCACGGCCGGTGACCCGGCGCTGAATCTGCTCGGCGGCGTACTTGCCGCCCTGGATGGCAACCTGAGCCACGCCGGGGTAGTGCTTGAGCGCGGCCATGTCGCCGACCACGTACACCTCGGGATGACCGGGCAGCGTCAGATCGGGATTCACCGCGATCCGGCCGGCCTTGTCGACCGCCGCGCCGGTCTGCTCGCCGAGCTGACGGCCGAGCGGCGAGGCCTGCACCCCGGCCGCCCAGACCACGCACCGGCTGGCGATCCGGGAGATGCCGCCGTGCGCGTCCCGGACCTCGATGCCGGTGGCGTCCACCTGGGTGACCGTCGAGTTCAGCCAGACCTCGACGCCGAGATGCTGCAACTGCACGACCGTCCGGGCCGAGAGCCGATGCCCGAACGTGCCGAGTACCGAATCGGTGGCGTCGACCAGCAGCACCTCGGCGTCGGCGGGGTTGATCGAGCGGAAGTTGTCGCGCAGCGTGCGCCGGGCCACCTCGGTGAGCTGGCCGGCCATCTCCACGCCGGTCGGTCCGGCGCCGACCACCACGAACCGCATCCACTCGGCCCGCTTGGCCGGATCGGTCTCCAGTTCGGCCGCCTCGAAGGCACCGAAGATCCGCGCCCGCAGGGTCATCGCGTCGTCGATGCTCTTGAGCCCCGGCGCGTTCTCGGCGAACTCCGGATGGCCGAAGTAGGAGGTGTCCGCGCCGGCCGCCACGATCAGGCTGTCGTATTCGGTGACCGTCTCGATGCCGGCCGCAGCCGAATGCACCGTGTGGGAGTCCAGTTCGATGGCGGTCACGTCGCCGAGCAGCACCCGCACGTTGCGCTGGCGGCGCAGCACGTCCCGGGTGGGTGGCGCGATCTCTCCCTCGCTCAGGATGCCGGTGGCCACCTGGTACAGCAGCGGCTGGAACAGGTGGTGGTTGATCCGGCTGATCAGGGTGGTGTCGACGTCGGCGTGGCTCAATTCCTTCGCCGCGAACAGGCCGCCGAAACCGGAACCGATGATGACCACGCGATGTCGGCGTCCAAGATGCGGCTGGCTCATACCTCCACTGTAGTGAGCCGCCAGCCGGTGTCAGTCGGCCTCGGGACCGGGCGTCAGCACCGTGCGGACCGCTCGGCCCTGCTCGAGGTCGGTGAAGCAGCGCTCGACATCGGCGATCCCGGCGGTTCCGGTGGCAAGCAGCGACAAATCGAGATCACCGTTACGAACCCAGTCGAAATACTGCGGCAGGTCCCGTCGGGCGTCGAGCGAACCGGCTACGCAACCGACCAGGGTACGGGCGAAATGGAACAGTTCCAGCGCGTTGAACTGCACCACCTCGTCCTTGCCGCCGATGCCGACGACGCAGACCGTGCCACCACGGCGGGCCAGGCTCCAGGCGGTCCGGATGGTGGCTGCCGACCCCACGCAGTCGAAGGTGTAGTCGGCGCCGTGGCCGGTCAGCGAACGGACCGCGTGCTTCAGGCCGTCGTCGGCGAGCAGGAACTCCCCGGCACCCAGCTGGGCCGCCAGCGCCGCCCGGTCAGGATTACGGTCGACCGCGATGATCTGCCGGGCACCGGCCAGTCGGGCACCCAGCACGGCGGAGAGCCCGACCCCACCCAGGCCGAGCACCAGCACCGTCGAGCCGGCGGCGACCTTGGCCACCTTGGTCACCGCGCCGACTCCGGTGGTGACCGCGCAGCCGAGCAGTGCTGCGTCGGTGACCGGAATGTCGGGCGGCACCGGTACCACCGCGTTGGCCCGGACCACGGTCTGCTCGGCGAACGAGCCGACCCCGAGGCCGGGATAGATCGGCCGGTTCTCCTGGTCGACGGCGTACGGCTCACCGCTACGGTCGGCGCCGTGCACGCACAGGTGTGGCTCACCTCGCTGGCAGAAGGAACAGTTCCCGCACGGGCTGATCCACAGCAGCAGCACCCGGTCACCGACGGCCACCGTGTCGACCTCGGCGCCGATCTCCAGCACCGTGCCGCAGGCCTCGTGACCCAGCACGCTAGGCAGCGGCTGAGCCAGCTTGCCGCGGGCCAGCGACAGGTCGCTGTGGCACACGCCGGTGGCCTCGATCCGAACCCGCACCTCGTCCGGTCCGACGTTGCGTAGCCGAATGGCCTCGACCACCAGCGGCGTCGTCGTGCTGCGGAGTACCGCCGCTCGTACCTCGGTGCGGTAGGCGTTCGTCATCGGCTCAACCACCTTCGCGGTGCGGATCACTGACCGCACCGAAGTTACCGAGTCCGGCCCGGCCGGATGAGCCCGCGGGTCGGTAGACGGTTCGTACTGAAAGGGCAGCGGCCGTGGCTGATTGTCACAAATGCCGCTCCGAACCCGTCCATTGATAGCGGGGTGATCTTGCTCAGTCGGCGACAAACCGACTGGCGCGCAGGGAAGAGGACTGTCGAACGTGAACGGGAGTCTAGGAATGCCGGACGCCGACCCGGCCCAGCAGCAGGCCGGCGCCGGCAGGGAACCGGCCGTGGAGTCGAGCGACGACTGGGCGGCGCTCGACCGGCTGATCAGCTGGGCCATCGCACAGGGTGACGCGGCGGTCGATGAGATCTGCCGCTACTTCACGCAGCGGCTGAACGCGCGTCGGGCGCAGGCGATTCATGAGCTGCTGCCGGATTGGGCACGTACCTACAGCCGAAGGTCGTTGCCCTACCGTGGCCGCGGTCGGGACCAGGCCTGCTTGCAACTGCGTCGCCGACTGCGCGCGCACCACGGTGACGCGCCGCGGCCGATCGGCGCGGAACGGCCGCCTCGGCTTCGCCGGATGCCGGGCTGATCCGGTCGGACTGATCCGGTCGGGCTGATCCGGTCGGACCGACCCGGGTGCCTCGCCCTCGCTCAGCTGACGGGTGGATTCGGGCCGGCGTGGTCGGCCAGCACCTGCCGGACCTGGAATTCCGAGATCGCCGCCAGTTGCGGATTGGTGTGCTGGTAATAGGGCAGCGCCACCAGTCCGATGGACAGCGCCCAGCCGCGGCCGCGAGCCCAGCTGTTCTCGTCGGCTCCGACGGCCGACCGGAATGCCTGCCGCGCCGCGCCGGTGAGGAAGTTCCAGGCGATGATCTGATCGACGGCCGGGTCGCCGATCGACAGGACACCCCAATCGAGGATCGCGCGGAGTCTGCCCTGCCGTACCAGCAGGTTGTCGGGCTTGAGATCGCCGTGCAACCAACGCGGCGGCCCGTCATAGGGCGGTGTCTGCAGCGCCGCCTGCCAGGCACTGAGGGCCAGTTCGGTGTCGATCAGCCCGCGGCATTCGGCGATGGCGGCGCGGGTGTCGTCGTCCCGGTCGGCCAGCGGGCCACCCCGGTAGCTTCGCGGTGCGACCCGGTCCGCTGGCACCGGTATCGCCCTGAGTTCCCGGACGAAAACCCCGAGGTCGGTGGCGAACCGGCTCAGGTCACCGACGGTCTGCCCGTGGGCCACCTCGCCGTCCAGCCACCGGCAGACCGACCAGGGCAGCGGGTAACCGTCCGTCGGCTCGCCGCTGCCGACCGGCTCGGGAATCGCCAGCGGCAGCAGCGGCGCGAGCCGGGGTAGCCACTCGAGTTCCTTCTCGAGGCTGCCCGCGGCGGCCGGGATTCGAGGCAGCCGGACGGCCAGTTCCGTCCCCAGTCGGAACAGCGCATTGTCGGTGCCGGCCGAGGGAACTCGTTCGATCGGCAGCTTTCCCCAGTGCGGGAACTGGCTCCGAATCAGATTGGCGACCAGGTCTTCGTCGATGTCGATCTCGTCGGCGTGCATCCGGCCGGGGGAACGACGCATCGGCTTGGCGCTCCTGACTCGGTCGATGAGGGCCGGCGGTTCGATCTCGATGGGCAGCCGAGGTTAGCACCGTGCGGTGGCGAGTTGAGCGGCATTATTCGCGGTCAGGACATGGGCGGACGCGGCGCCAGGGCGGCGCCGCGTCCGCATTCACTGTGGCTGATGCCTCGCTACGGAACTGGTATCGCGTTACGGAGCTGGGCGGGTTACGGAGCTGGGCGGGTTACGGAGCGGGGCAGGGGTTCGGTATGAACTTCTGGAAATCGTTGAACAGGCGTTCGGTGCCGCCGCCCTTGGTCGGATAGGTGACCTTCAGCAGGCTGCCGTACTGGCGCAGCTTGCCGTAGTCGTTGGTGCTGAAGCCCGGGAAGTCCTGTCCGACCGTCCAGGCGCAGCCGCCCAGGGCGTGCCCACTGGAGTAGTACGGGTAGAAGTTGGCGGGCGCCCCGTTGTCGTCAGTCGGCGGCACGATCGTGCAGTGCGCACCGGTGTCTCCGTTGCAGGCCGGGCTCAATGATTGCTCGATCGCCGGCAGGTCGGTGTTGAACCCGAGCGTGGGGTACTGGATGTTGTAGTTCGGACCGGTCTTGGCGCTGGTGAAGATGGTCGGCGTGGGCCGGTTCGAGCTGCCGTTCGGCCAGTCACGCTGGTAGGACGTGCCGTCGTAGCCGAAGTTGGTGCCCAGGCAGCCGCTGATCTTGATCAGGGTCGAGGCAGTGCCCGGGAAGCAACCCTGGTCGTCCGCGTCGGCCTTCTCCTGATGCCCCGGGCCGCCTTCGGACCCGGTGCAGGTGGCGGTCGCCGGATCGACCTTGGAGCAGTAGTCGAAGTGGCCGATCTCGGTGTCGATCGCGACGTTGTAGGTCGCGGCCGCCCACGGCACCGTGGTCCGCGGCGTCGAGGTGGAGTACTCCGGGTGGAAGTCGTACGGGATGTTGGTGCAACTGGTGCCGGTCGGCGCGAACTTGACCTGGCCGAAGCCGTTGGCAGCACTTGCGGTCATCTTGCCGGTGGCACCGGTGGTGGTGTCATGCACGACGGTCTGCAGCCCGTGCGCGGTGTCGTGCATGGTGACGGTGAAGCGGTCACCCTGGTTGAGGAACAAGACCTTGTTCGGATCCGGCTTGCCTGACGCGATCGGGTCGAAGTTGACCGGGTTCGGTGGACCCTGCGGAACGCCGCTCTTGGTCAGGTAGGCGAAGTTCACGTACTCCAGCCCGACCTTGCGCTGGCAGCTGAGGTTGAGATCCTGCCCGGTGAGCGGGTTCTCCGAGAGCGAGTCGATGGTCAGCGCGACGCACCACTGGGTGCCGGAGCAGGAGAAACCGTCGAACTGCTGGACGTAGCCAGGCGGGTAGAACTGCAGCTCCATGAACGCGGTGCCGGGGTGGAACGGGCTGCCTGCTCGGGCGATGTTGGTGTCGCTGTCCGGGATACAACTCTTGACGGTGTTGGGGTAGGACTGGGTGTCGCACATCGCCATGCCGAACCAGAAGGTGGCGTACAGCTGGAAGTCGTAGCTCTTCTGGCCGGGCACGTTGCTCGGTGCCGGTTCCTTCGGCAGGATGCCGGAGTAGCGCATCTGGTTGCCGGAGCCGGGCCGGGTCGAGTCGAACAGCAGGGACGGTTCGTCATGGCCGACGTAATGACCGAACACCTCGTCGGAATTGGCTACTTCTACGCACAGCGACTTCTGGCTGCTGCAGTCGACGCCGCGGACGCCGGAACTGCTTGTCGAGCCGCTGGATACCCTGCTGGCGGTCGTCGCTCCGGAGGCCAGACTGACCTGACTGCCGACGACGAGTGCGCCGGCCGCCAGCACGGCCACTAGCAGGATCCGTTGATTCCTCATTCGCTGCACCGCCTTGGCTGAAAAGCTGCGGAGCTGCCCGAGCCCATGATCGAGCAGCCGGACGGCGCGAACCTAGGTCGCGGTGCGGATCAATGTCCAGCATGCGTAGGCAAAAGTAACTCGATGGATACCCTGCCGTGAAAGTACCGATGTTTGTATATGGAATTCGTCTGACCGGCGTCTGCGGCAAGGCCGGCAAACCGCTTTCCTCGCTGCGAAGTCGGCGCGAACGATGCTCAGAACTGTTTCAGAGAAAGGGCTACCCGGGTCGGGGAGTTCCCGGCCCGGGTAGCTCGGTTCAGCGGTTGTCAGTTGGTGCTCTATCCGAGGCGGATCGCGGACCTGGCTGAGGCGTGGTCCGATGCCGCTGCCGGTACGGCCTTGTCGCCGGCGGAGGTGTTGACGAAACCACTGGCCGCCGCGCTCAGCCCACCGGTTGGCACGAAGACCGACTGGTCGAAGGCCGAGCCGCTCGGAGTCTTGGCGACCGCGAACGCGCCGTAGGCCTTGCCATTGAGCCACGAGGTGGAGATGTAGTCGCCGACCATCCGGCCCTGAGTGGTGTTCGGGCAGAGCGTCACCGCGAACGGACCCGCCACGTCGGTGTGGGTGTTCCAGGTGGAACCGCCGTTGTTGGACTGGATGTAGCCAACCTCGAGCTGGCACGAGGTACGGCACGCAGCCGTGCGGTAGAAGTAGTACGTCAGGCCCAACTGCGCGGTGGATCCCGAGGTCGTCGGGTTCACGCCCAGGCCGGGAATGAAGTGGTCGACGCCGCTGGTGGTCGAGTCGATCGGCACCCGGCTGACCGCCGTCCAGGTCACCCCGTCGGTCGAGGTAGACAGAACGATGTCGTTGGACTTGCACCCGCTACGGAATCGGCAGTCCTGCCAGGCGACGTAGACCTTGCCCGCCGCGTCGATCTCGGCCGTAGGCAACGGGCCGGTACGCAAGCTGCCGGCGACCGTGTGGTCGACGACCGTGGCTATCGTCACCGTCGAACTCCAGGACGCGCCGCCATTGGTGGAGCGGAACGCGATGATCCCCGACTCGCTGGCGTTCGCCGCGGGCACGATCACGGTGCCGTTCGGCTGCACGAGCGGTTGGCCACCGAGCCCGGTTGCGCTGTTACCCGTGTTGAGCGCCAGGCCCCAGGTCAGGCCGCCGTCGGTCGAGGTGGACATCTTCAGCCGGTCGCCTGCGGCATTGTCGTCGAACTCGGTGTAGCAGTGACCGTAGAACGGGCTGGTAGTGGTGTTGTCGCAGACCGTCCAGTTCTTGTCGAAGCTGGTGCTGCCGGAGGCCACCGTGACCGGGTTGCCGAAGGTGAGTCCGCCGTCGGTCGAGCGGCTGACGAATACGTTCGGCACCGTCACCGAGGAGGTGATCGGGACCGAGGAGATCAGCCAGACGTTGTGCATGGCGTCGTAGGCCACGCTGGCGTCACTCACCCGCTGGAAACTGCCGGTGCCGCCGTTGTTGTTGGTGATGCCGGGCAGCGAGCCCTGGGTCCAGGTGGCGCCGCCGTCGGTGCTGGTTGAGTAACCGATGTCCGAGCCGCCACCGTCGTTGAACCGGCCGACCTGGGCGGCGGCGACGATGGTGTTTCCGTAGGCGAACGTATCTGGCTCCACCACCGTCTTGTGCTGGCTGGTGGTGTTGGTGAACGAGTCGGTGATGATCTGGGTCTGGGCGATTGCCGCGTGCGCAGCCGGCATGTTCAGCGCAAGCAGCGCGCCTGCCGCGGTAGCTATCCCTAATCCACGTCGCATGGTTCTGATCGGCCGCATGGGGCCTCCCCGAGGAGATGGTGTGACGGACGCCACGCAATCTAACCGCCGGAGGGACGGATGCCTATGGACGTTAGGCCCATCCTTTGGCGTTCCGAATGTGCTTTAATCTGGACGCAGCGGGTTGCGGCTTTGGGATATTTCGCCTTGATTCTTAGGGGTGTGTGGCCTTTGCGGCGCGAGCCCTACGGCAGCTGCGGCGGTCGGCGCCTAGGGTCTCCGCTGCATCGTTCGACGCCTTAGCTATGCCGTGCAAGCGATCGGCAGCCTAGACCTGGTTGAAGCGGTATTTGGCGCAGGCGCGCCACCGGACTCGCTATCCCCATTCCCAGCCTCGCATGCCCGTCACCTCCTCTGGCTGGCTTACGGCCATTCGAAATGTCGCATGCCATCACCTCCCCGGGAGGACTTGCAGCCATTCATAGCCTCGCATGCCGTAACCTCTTTCCTCAGCGTTTCCGGCGCTCCGACGGCGCATTGATGCGCATGTGCTCGCTGGGCCAGAACGTGTTGAGGTTTACCCCCATTCGTAGCTCTGCATGCCGTCCCTCCTGTGGCTGCTTATAGCCATTCGTAGTTCCGCATACCGCCACCTCCACTTGGCATGCAATGCCTCAGTGCTTGACGGGTGGGGTTACGGCCATTCGTAACCTCGCATGCCGTCACCCTCTCTCTTGCGTCGCTGGCAATGATCATACGAATAACCTCGGGTAGGCCCATCAAACGATGCAGGTAATTTAGGCGAGTCAGTGCTTGGCGTGAATAGACGCGTGTGGGGGTTCACGCCCATTCGTAGCTGCGCATGGCTGTCACCCCCTTGGCTGGCTCATAGCCATTCGTAGCTTCGCATGCCGCCCTCCTTTTGGGGCTTACGGCCATTCGTAGTGCCGCATTCCGTCACCTCCACTTGGCATGCGATTCTCAGTGCTTGACGGGTGGGGTTACGGCCACTCGGCGTTCTGCATGCCGTCACCTTCTCCCCTCGCCTGGAGCAGGGCTTCCCTCGATGCAATCGACCTTGTGCGGCTTGAGAAGGAGTAGTGCGGCCGGCAGTATCCCGCCGTGCCTCGCGCATGAGCGGGCTGGGCGAGCAGGGGTCGAGGTTTACGGCCATTCGTAGCTTCGCGCGGCCGCCTCCTCCTCTGTCCGGCTTAGGGCCACTCGAAGTTCCGCATACCCGTCACCTCCGCTTGGCATGCGATTCCTGGCGCTGCGGGCATGGGGTTACGGCCACTCAGTGTGTCGCATGCCTCGCCCCCTTTCGCGCCATATGGCAATCTACAATCATCATACGAATGACGTAGTTGAACCGGAGCAAAACGATACAGGTAGGTTTGGGAGCCGGTGCTTTGGCGTGCGGCGGCGCTGCGCCGCCGCACGCCAAGCACGTTCGAATCAAGTGACATAATGCGTCCGATTACGCACAGTCTGTGATAGGGTGCGAGCCGGGGTTTAGCCCCATTCGTAGTTGCGCTTGCGCATGCCGTCGCCTCCTTTCCCTGTGCCACCGGTATTCCGCAGAAGGGCTCCAGTCCGTGATCCGTATCGTGACAGGGTGGCCAGTCTGGCGAGAACCGCGGGGCGCGATCGGACTCATTCTTGCAGTGGAATTGGCTGCGCTGATAATTCCGGCCATTTTTTGGAGCCCCATAACGCGCTCCGATATCGAGGTGTCTACCGCGCTGGTCTCGCTGAGTATTGCCTATTCAGGCTTCACCTGCAGTGCGGAGCGGGTGCGTCGGACGCTGCATCAAGGCGCCGAGACTGTCAAATATCAGAACCTGATGGCCGTCTGGGGGTTTGCCGCCGCGGTACTGCTCCCGTTGCAGATCGCCTGGCTCGTCGTGGTGTTCGGTGCTATCGCCGAGTGGCCAGCACGCAACGTGGCCACCACTCGAGGACGGTTATACCGTCATGCGTACAGCACCGCTGGCGCGGTGCTCGTCGTCGCCGCCACTCGCGCAGTCAGCGACTGTCCTCTGCCGCTAGGGTTCAGACTTGCCCTTGCGGTGCCGGTCTACATGGGCGTAGGCGTTATGACGGTCGCTGCAGTAATGATGGCTGCTAGCGAGCGATCCCGAGTCCGCTGCTTGCTGCAGCCAAGTGCACATCGGGTCGAGATCTGCTCCATCGTAATTTCACTGGCGATCGTGCTGCTGGTTTACAGCCACCTCGGGATGCTGATTTGGCTTTCGCTGCCAGCCGCGATCGGTCTGCAACGCATCACCACTCGGAGCCGGCTGCATCAGGTGGCTGACGAGGCGCAGATCAAGCCAATGACTGAGGAGGCTTGGCTGATCGCGGCACACGAGGTCATCGCAGCGTTGCCGGTGGCGGCGATCATGCGGATCGAAACCAAGGAGCCGGCAGCGGTGAGTGCCGTCGCTCAGATCCAGGCGGGCTGTGATGCGATCGGGTTCCTGGGCGAGGACGGCCTCGGCATTCTGCTTCTCGACTGTCCGGCACTGAGCGCGGACGCCCTCGCGAATCGGATCCGAATGGCGCTGCGACACCACGATCTCGAGGCGAGCGTTGCGGCGGCGGCGAAGCCGCGAGACGGCTACGGCTTGGACGACCTCTTAGCCGTGTGCGAGGCCGAACTCATTGCCAGGGATGCTGCCAATCGATCGGCCAAGCCGTCCTTTCCGGAGGCATAGAGCCGCTCGACGTATTGCTTCAACCCGGCCCGAGTTTCCGTCCCTAGCTCCTGGCTGTGCTGCTGGCGCTCGGCCAGCAGAACCTCGATGACATCGACCGTACCGGTGTCGTCCTCGGCGTTGACCGTGGCGCGGATGAAGGCGTCCAAGGCCATTCGCTGGGCGTGGTTGAGCCGGTTGGCTTCCTTGGTCGGGATCCAGGGCGTCTCTTCGCCGATCGGCGTACCGACGATCCTCCGGAGCTCGGTCAGCGATACGCCAGGCAGGCTGGTGGCAAAGGCTTCGAGGATGGTTTCGGCCGGCCGCTGCGGGTGTTGCCCGGCCAGGTAACGGTAGACCGTCGCACGATCGATCTTGCCCTCGAGTGCCTCGACGACCTGCGCCTTGGACCACCCGGCCGGAATGTGTGCAGTGAGGTAGTCCGACAGCTTGGACACGGCGTCATGACTCCTTCTGATCCAGCGACGGACGGGAACACCAGATCCTTCGGGCGCCCGATTACAACGGAACATCCCCACGTAGCAGCCTATCGCAGATCTCTGCGACATGCGATAGGGTCTTGATACAGCACCGCCGAGGGCTGGCACCCTCGGCGGACCGTTGCCACCCCCACACTCCCGGTCAAGGAGAACATCGAGTGACAGCACCCATTCTTGCATGCGCGCACGCCCGCGCACTGGGCCGGCCAACGGCATTTCCAGGGAATTCCGCCCAGCGGCTGGAGGCAGCGCATGCGACTGCGTAGCCGCCTCATCTTCATCGCCCTCATCGACGACCTGGGCATCTCCGAGCGCGAACTCGCCCGTCGCGCCGGCCTGAGTCACTCGACCGTCAATCACTTGATCAGCAGCCGGCGCCTCAGTTGCGCACCGCCCACCGCGATAGCGATCACCCGGGCTCTGGGCTGTCCGATCGGCACTCTCTTCGTGGCCGAGAGCGCGAGCGAGCAGGAGACGATCAGCCAACTCGAAGCCGGCGAGGGCACGGTCAAGGATCCGCCCACCGATGTGTGAGGGAGGTGGCTGCCGGTGCGTCATGCCTGCCCGTCGCTGCGGCGACGTCTCGGCATGACGTACGGCGGACGCCATTCAGTCAGCTCACGGCGGTGACCGGACCCAACGTCGATAGCTCCGGCTGGGCCGAGGAGATACCCCAGTCGGTTATCCGTCCGGTCGCCGTGCTGACGACCATCGTGAGGATGTTGCCGGTCGGATAAGCGGCGCCGGGAGGCACCTTGGCCGACCGGCCCACGAAGTTCCCGGTAGCCGTCAGCACGATGACGCCCGCAGCGGCCTGATTCGGATCGGCGGCCGAGCCGAACGCGACCTTCATCGCGTGGCCCTCGTCCGTTTCGACGACCTGGATATGCTTCGGCGCCGGCTCGTTGTTCGCGGCGGCCAGCGATTTCAAACGCGCGACCGCGGCGGATTCGGTTGCGCTGAGGGCCGTTGCGGATCCTCCTCCGGACGAGGATGCCGCCGCACAGCCGGCTAGCTGTAACAATCAGCGTCGTTGTGGACATGTAAGGGGCGTGAGGGCAACGGACGCACCGGCCAAGTCTGGTGACGCGGCATGGTTCGAGGCCGTTTACCATGCGCACGCGCCGGATCTTCGCCGTTTCGTGGCTCGTCGGGTCACCGCCGACGCGGTCGACGACGCGTTGTCCGAGATCTTCCTGATCGCGTGGCGGCGGCGGCAGGACTACCGCCCTGAGGAAGCCCGGCTGTGGCTGTTCGCCGTTGCGCGTGGCGTCATCGCCAATCTGCTGCGCGCTGATCGACGTCGCGCGCTCCTGCAGGACCGAGCCGAATCAGAGGCGGTCGCACAGTCGGTGGTCCACCCGGCGGAGCCGTGGCAGGTTTCCCAGGTCCGGCAAGCGCTGAGTGCGCTGTCCGACCTGGAGCAGGAAGTGCTACGGCTGGTGGCTTGGGATTGCCTGACGACAACCGAGGCGGCCGCGGTGAGCGGTTGCTCCCAGGCAGCCTTTCGAGTCCGGTTGTTTCGTGCCCGCCGTCATTTGGCCGCGCGTCTTGCATCTTCGGATGCCGCTGACCGGTCCTCATCCCTCGACCGAGAGGGGCTTCGGTGATGCGAAGCATCGAACAGGCAATGGAGCTTCTTCGTCAGGCCGATCCCCTGCCGACACCACCGGATTCGGCACAAATGACGGCTGATTACGAAAGGTTCGAGGCTCTGCTTGCCCGCGAGCCGCAGAACCTGTCAACACCGGACCGCTCGCCGGCCCAGCAGCCGGCTCAGCATCGTCGGCCGGTCGTGGCCGTGCTTGCCATCGCCTGCTGTGCTCTGGTCATCGCGGCGGTCGTAGTCGGTTTCGTTGCATGGCCCAAGCACCACGACGAGGCGCAACCTGCTCCGGAAGCGCCGCGGGTGAACATCAGCCTGAACGTGGACGGTAAGCCCGCCGGGCCCAGCCTGGTGATGGCGGCCGGCCGGAGGTACACCATCGTGGTACAGGTCGCTATCGCGCCCGGCGCGCACTTCACCAGCTTCCAGTTGGTCGCCGCCGGTCCCGGTTTCGGCATCGAGGCCGGCCGGCCAACTCGCAACTACCAGTCCGTCCTGACCGTGCAGCGCCCGCAGGACCACTTCACCGCCACGGGCAGCTGGACCGCCCAACCGGTGGGTTCCAGCCGCGCACCGTGGATCGAAGCGGTGTATTCCACGACCGATGCGAACGGCACTATGGCTATCGGACGGACAGTGGTGAACCTTCAGGTCCGGTGAGCAGTGGGGTTCTCAACCGACCGGCTGAGGTATCTCATCTGTCGAGCTTGTGGGACGGTATTCCAAATACGCTGAACAGATCAAACGGATAAAGCGCCTGGTCATGCTGGCCGGAAGAACCTTTCCTGCTCGACCAGAAACGATGCCGGCGCCAGTTCGGCGGGTGAACTTCCGGCTAAATGAGCAGCGGGTACAGCAGCTACTGGCGGACTACCAAGCGGGTTGCACCGGTCGAGAACTCGCCGAGCATTACGGCTTAGCTCGAAGCACAGTCATCAGGCTCCTACGCCAGCATGGTGTGGCGGTGCGTCACCCGAGGGTGACACCGGACGAGGCTGCGGAAATGGTCCGGCTCTACCGGAGCGGCGTGCGGCAGGTGGACATCGGCGCTCGATTCGGCCGCGATCCCGGCAACATCTGGCACCTGCTCAAGCGAGCTGGTGCCTTCGACGCTTCTGATTAAGCTTGCTGGCTGCTGCCTGCCATTTCAGCGATTGCGGTTCCGAGCGTTTTCGCACGATGCAAGCCGGAGCCGGCTGGGCCGATTCGCCCCCGTTAGCACGTACTGCTTCCACACCACGGATAGACAGTGGCATATGCCCAGATGTCCCTCGTCTGCCCGGACTGGGTCAACTGCAGATCAGCCGAGATCGTCTTCGACTGGAGCGCATTCGATTTCAGCGAAACAGTGCAGATGGTCGAGGTTGACGTGCAGCTGGTAGGAGTGATCACGACGCCAGGAGGAGGCTGCGACATGCCAGCCTGATATTGATAGACGGTCCAGTGCCTGGTGTAGGTGCCGGAGAGGTTCTGTGCTGAGAAGTGAATCTGGTACACGACACCTTGTTCCCCTCCTCCGGAGCAGGAGTTGGCGGTCCAGGGATCACTGTCGAATGCGCAACCGAGAACCTCACTGCCAAAGGCGTTGGCGGCAGGGCTTCCGACTACCAGCAGAGCCATAGCTAGTACGCAGCTGAACGCTAGTCCCAACAACTTTCGCATTTCTGCCCCCTGCGCCCCAGGTGTAACGATGTCCGATGTATCGGACTCGGATGGAACTGCCCGGCTACCATAAGCTAACAGCGCTCGATTGGCAATATCTGCTGGGGTTTCGACCTTCTTCGCAGCCGTAGCCGGCCGAAGGCGTGAGCAAATTGACTCAAGGTCCGGAGGTGAGGTGGCGGGCTGATCCGTGTTGTGGTTGTAGCCGAAGAGCTGGGCGGCGGTTCTCGACCAGCGGCACCGAAGTGACCGGCTGGCCGCGGGTGCCTTAGACGGAGTTTTGGAGTAGCCACCTGGAAGCCATCTATCTGTCGGGGTGACAGGATTTGAACCTGCGACCTCTTCGTCCCGAACGAAGCACGCTACCAAACTGCGCCACACCCCGATGCCGGGCGAGCCGGCAACCGCACCAGCATAACCGACGGCCGCGACCGGATTGACCGCAGCCCGGCGGGCCAATCGCGGCCCGGGCCGCGCGACTAGGAACTCGGCTACGAACGCGCCAAGGGACTCAGCGCGTCCCGTGGCAGCAGGGTCAGCAGCACCGCCTCCGGCCGGCAGCCGATCCGGATCGGCATGAACGGATTGGTGCCGAGCCCGGCGCAGACGTTGAACCACATCCGCTCGTCCCATCGGTGCAACCAGCGGGCGCGGTGCACGTCGATGCCGCAGTTGGTGACGATGGCCGGCCCGAACGGCACCCGCACCTGGCCACCGTGGGTGTGCCCGGCCAGCACCAGGTCGTAGCCGTCGGCGGCGAAGCAGGACAGCAGCGCCGGCTCGGGGGAGTGCACCACGCCGATCCGCACCGTGGCATCGGTCTCGGCCGGTCCGGCGATCTTGGCATAGCGAGCACGGCGCAGATGCGGATCGTCCGTGCCGGCCAGTGCGACCGGCGAGCCGTTCAGCCGGACCGAGGTTCGCACGTGCGTCAGGTCCAGCCAGCCCCGGCCGGCCATCGCCGCTGCCAGCTCCGTCCAGGGCATCCGCCGCCGTCCGGACAGGTCGTTGACCCGATGCGGCATGAAGTAGCGGGCCGGGTTCTTCGGCTTGGGCACGTAGTAGTCGTTGTTCCCCGGCACGAACGCTCCCGGGAAGTCGAACAGCGGTCCGAGCGCACGCAGAATGGCCGGGATGCCGTCCGGGTCCGAACTGGTGTCGCCGGTGTTGATCACGAAGTCCGGCTGCAGCCGCGCCAGCTCCGACACCCAGGCCTGCTTGCGCCGCTGCGCGCTGGTCAGGTGCAGATCCGAGATGTGCAGCAACCGCAAGGCCGGCGTGCCGGGTTCGAGCACCGGAACCGCGAACCGGCGCAGCGTGAACAGGTTCCGCTCGATCAACCCGCCGTAACCCAGCGTGGCCGCCCCGACCAGCCCGACGGCGGCGGCGGAACGAACGAGGCGACCCATATTCCCTACCCTACGGCCACTAACCTGGAGCAATGGCCACCCTCAAGGAGCAGCTGCACGCCGACCTGACCACCGCCATGAAGGCCCGGGACGAGCTGACCACCGCCACCTTGCGGATGCTGCTGACCGCGGTCACCACCGAGGAGGTCTCTGGTTCCGCCGCCCGCGAGCTGACCGACGACGAGGTGCTGCGGGTGGTCAACCGCGAGGCCAAGAAGCGTCGAGAGGCGGCCGAGGCCTTCAGCTCCGCCGGACGCACCGAGCAGGCACAGCGCGAGCGGGACGAGGAGACGGTGCTGACCCGCTACCTGCCCAGCCAGCTGGACGACGCCGCGTTGGCCGCGCTGGTCGCCGACGTCATCGCCGAGACCGGTGCCAGCGAGCCGAAACAGCTCGGCCTGGTGATGAAGACGGTCGCCCCGAAGATCGCCGGACGGGCCGACGGCAAGCGGGTGTCCGAGGAGGTACGCCGCCAGCTGACCGGCTGAAATCCGGGATGTCTGCGAGCGTCGTCCACAGCCCGACGGCATCGTCCACAGCCGCCGTTCGATCCGCCGCTGACCACATATCGCTCGGGTACGGTGGCCAGGTGCTTCGTCGGATCGTCCTCTTTGCCGTCCCGCTCCTGCTACTGCTGAGTGCTTGCACCCAAGCCCCGCAAGCCGGTCCAACCGGTTCCTCGGCCGGCTCCACGGTGACCGGTTCCGCCTCGCCATCGTCGACCGATTCCGCCAGCGGCACGTCGAGCAGTTCGGCGCCAGCGAGCAGTGCCAGCTCCTCGGCGGCCACCCGGCCGGTGCACGTCTCGGTGCTGGAGAGCGACGGCGGCGAGTACGGCGTCGGCATGCCGATCATCGCCTGGTTCAACGTCGCACCCACCAGCGGCGCCGCGTTCGCCAAGGCCACCACGGTCACGGTCAACGACAAGAAGGTTGCCGGCGCCTGGTACTTCGAGCAGACCTCGCACGCGGGTGCGGCTCTGGAGGCGCACTACCGTCCGCAGTCGTACTGGCCCGGCCACGCCAGGATTCACCTCGACCTGCCGGTGCAGGGGTTGTCCGCCGGTCCAGGCCTTTCCTTCGACGACAGCCTGACCCTGGACATCACTACCGGTCGGGCCACCTTCGCCACGGTGAACGCGGCGAACCTGCGGATGACGGTGAAGTCCGACGGCAATCTGGTCGGTGTCTACCCGGTGTCGCTCGGGGCTCCAGATACCCGAACCATGCGTGGCATCAAGGTGATCATGGAGAAGGGCCTCGATATTCCGATGCGCGGCCCGGGATATTACGACCCGCACGTGCAGTGGACCCAACGGCTGACCTACGGCGGGGAGTACCTGCACTCCGCACCATGGAACATCGCCAACCTCGGCAAGCGCAGCACCTCCAACGGGTGCACGAACCTGAGCCCGACGGTCGCCAAGCAGCTGTACGGGCTGATGCGGATCGGCGACGTGGTGTCCTACCCGAACGCGAACGGGCCGCGGATGCAACTGGGTAGCGGGTACGGCGACTGGAACGTGTCCTGGGACGAGTGGCAGACCGGAGGCGCAATCAAGACGGCCTAGGACAACGCCACCGAGCGTCGCGGAGCATCGGCACGACCCGAGCCGTTGCATAGGCCTTCGCCGAAACGGCATAGGCATCCGCTAGGTGGCGGCTCCGGCACCCGGTTAGTTGCGAGTTCGAAGCAGCTCAGCCCGATAACCAAGCCTGCGCGGCGTGGGGGCGGCCTTGGTGATGCCGGCTGCCTTAGTGATGCTTAGGAGTTGGGCTCGGCTTGGGCTTGGTTGGCTTCGGGCTGGGTTTGGTGGGCGTCGCGCTCGGTGTCGCGCTCGGTGTTGGGCCACCCCCGCCATGGCCGCCGCCACCGTTGCCACCACCGCCGAAGCCGCCGCCGCCCTGCGTGAAGCCGCCGGAACCGACCGGTGCTGTCCCGGTGGACAGGCACAGCGTGATGGTGGCTCCCTGCTCGGCGACGTGCGGACCGTAGAACGCGACGTTGCCCTCCTGCACCGAACTGCCACACGGTGTGGTCAGCAGCTTGACCTTGTAGCCAGCCTCGGTGAGCTGGGTGGTCGCCTCGTTCGGGTCCTTGTTGTCGACCTTCGGCACCTGCTCGCCCGGCGCCGAGTCCGCCGTCGGCCAGGTCCACTGCTGGCTCTGCAACGTCTGCTGGTAGGCCATCAGCCAGAACCGCGCAGCGGAGGCTCCGAAGGTGTCGGTGCCGTCGTTGTTGGCGGTGATGCCGGGGACGTTCGAGATCCGCTGGTTCGGATGCAGCGGATTGACCAGCGCGGCCGCCGACACCAGGTTCGGCGTGATGCCGACGAACCACAGCGCCGAGTTGCCCTCGTCATCGACGTTCTGCTTGGTCACCGGGTCGAACTTGGTGCTGTTGTTGGTGCCGGTCTTGGCGGCGATCGGGCTGCCGCCGTTGGCGTACCAGTCGCCGAAGTAGCGGCGCGCGGTGCCGTAGCCGCTGTGCGTGTCGTTGGTCATGATGTTGACCAGCGTGCGCGCGGTGTAGGGGTCGAACTGCCGGCTGCAACCCGGCCGCTTGAACGGCACCGGCTTGCCGTTGACGTCGGTGACCGACTTGATCGGGGTGGGTGGGCAGAACACGCCGTCGTTGGCGAGCGCGGAGAACGCCCCGGTCAGCTCCAGCACCGAGGTGGGGTCCTGGCCCAGCGTGAAGGTCGCCTGCCGGCCGTCCACGACGTTCTGCGCGATCGTCCGGCCCGTGTCGTTGCCCTGGCTGTCATAGATGTGGTTCTTCAGCTGGTTCATGCCCAGCCCGAGCGCGGTGTTCACGATCGGCCCCAGCTCGCAGTTGAAGGTCTGGTCCTCCATCGCCACGAAGTAGGTGTTGGACGAGGCCGGCAGCGCGTGGTCCAGCGGCATGGTCGAGCTGTAGTTGCCGGCGTTGTGCACGGTGTACGGCTGGCCGGTCTGGGTGTCCACCGGGCAGTTCTTGGTGGTCCACTCGTTGTTGTCGGTGGTCAGCGTGTAGTTCGTCGGCACGCCCAGCTTGAGCGCGGTCAGCGCGGTGAAGTACTTGTACGTCGAGCCGGAACCGGCATAGCCCTTGCTGAACAGGTGATCCACCGAGTAGCCGGGGTCGCCCTTCTTCACCCCGTACTTGACGTCGGTGATCATCGTGGTCACCGCGCCGGTGCTCGGCGTCACCGATGGCATGGCCAGGATGTAGCCGCCGCTGTGCGATGCGTCCAGACCACTCTGCGTCAGGATGTTGTTCTGCCCGTAGTTCTGCAGGTTGGCGTCCAGGGTGGTGATGATCTTGTAGCCGGCGGTGTTGATCCGCTGGCTGTTCAGGCCGCCGGTGTTCTCCAGCCAGTCCAGGGCGTAGTCGCAGAAGAAGCCGACGTTCTTGACCTTCGGGTTGGCGTAGGCGCAGCCGCGGGCCGGCGTGCTGTGCGGAGCCAGCTTGATCGGCTGGGCCTTGTAGGCCGCGTTCTGCGCCGCGGTGATGTAGTTCTGATCGGCCATGTTGTCCAGCACCAGATCCCGGCGGTCGCGGGCGGCCTGCGGGTGCTCGAACGGGTCGTAGTCCGACGGCGCCTTGACCAGGCCGACCAGCATGGCGGCCTCCGGAATGGTCAACTTGTTCGCGTTGACTCCGAAGTAGGTCTGCGCCGCGGTCTGGATGCCATAGGCATTCTCACCGAAAAAGGCGATATTCAAGTATTTCTGCAAGATGTCGGGCTTGGAATTCTGGGTCTCGATCTTCAGCGCGCAGCGGGCGTCCAGGATCTTGCGGTCGATGTTCTGGTCGATCGCGGCGGCCCGCTCGGCGTCGGTGGAGGCCTCGTAGTAGCGCACCTGCTTGACGTACTGCTCGGTCAGCGTGGACGCGCCCTGGGTGTCGCCGTTGGAGGTCTTGAGCGCCCCGCGCAGCAACCCGCGCACGTCCACCCCGTGGTGGGAGTAGAAGCGCCGGTCCTCGGTCGCGATCAACGCGTTGACCACCGACTTCGGCACCTGGGACAGCGGGATGACCTGCCGGTTCTGGTCGAACAGGGTGGCGATCACCGTCTTGCCGTCGTTGGCGTACATGGTGGTCTTCTGCTGGACCGGCTCCTCGGTGAGGTTGCAGGTCGTGTTCAAAAATTTGTCGGCCCCGGCCTTAGCTACCAAGCCCGCCCCGCCGATATAGGGCAGCAGAAAGCCGGCGGCCAGGACGCCGGCGATCACCAGCAGTCCGACGAGCTGGCTCAGCTTCGACAGGATGGTCCAACCGGATGCACGCGCCACAGGGCTACAGAGTACGCGAGGACGAGCAGCCGGCCCGCCTCACCGAGGGTGTTCGGCCGTATCCGGAGTGCTCTGGCGGTGTATGGGACCGGACGACACCGAAGACGTCAATTTCATATCGGACTATTGCGGGTCGTGGAACTCTCACCTACCGTCCGTTTCTACAACCCACATCATGTTCGTGTGAGTTTTCCGCAGTTGAACACGCGACCAGGTCCTTCGGGACCGAGCGCCGACCCACGGGGGGCCAGCAATGAGCGCACCGAGATTGCCCGAACGGGTGAGAGCTACCGGTGACCCAGAATGGGCATCGCGCGGTGCCTGCCGGAATGTCGATCCGGAGACGCTGTTCGTGGTGGGAGCCGCGCAGCACAAGGCCAAGGCCATCTGCATGGGCTGCCCGGTGCGGTTCGACTGCCTGGCCGACGCGCTGGACAGCCGGACCGAGTTCGGCGTCTGGGGCGGCATGACCGAGCGCGAGCGCCGCACGCTGCTGCGCCGGCGGCCGGACATCAAGTCCTGTCGCGCCTTCTTCTCCACCGCCCAGCGGGCCGAGCAGCTGGCCAGCCTGCCGCAGCCGATGCAGGTCGTCCGCTAGCTCCGGTCCCGCCCTGGCAGCTTGGCTCGTCCGGTCACGCCGGGGTCACGACTCCACCCCGGCTAACGCCGCCCCGATCAGCCGCAGGCCGGTCAGATCGTGCACATCGGTCGGTAACGCCGGCACCTGCAGTTCCGGAACGTCGGGATGCGCGGCGGCGAACCTGGCCACCATCAACCGGTCGTGCCGGGCCGCCTCGGCCGTCTCGGCGTGCACCTGCAGCGCGGCCTGGGCCAGCGCGGTACCCGCGGTCGCCGGTTGCAGCGCGGCCAGCCGCTCGGCCGCGTCCAGCGCCCGCTCGGCGGTCAGCTCGACAGCCACCCGGCGGACCCGGTTGAGCACCACCCCGGCCAGCGGCATCCGGTCGGACTGCAGCCGCTCCACGAAGAAGGACGCCTCACGCAGCGCGTCCGGCTCCGGCGAGGCGACCACCACGAACGCGGTGCCCGGCGCCTGCAGCAGCCGGTAGGTCTGCTCGGCCCGTTCCCGGAAGCCGCCGAACATGGTCTCCAGCGATGCGATGAAGGCCGAGACGTTGCCCAGCAGCTCGTTGCCGACGATCCGGTACAGCACACGGCTGAACAGCGAGAACGACGCGCCGACCACCTTCAGGTAGGCCTTGCCGCCGGCTCGGGCCGGTGCGCTCAGCAGCCGGATCATCCGGCCGTCCAGGAACCTGCCCAGTCGCTGCGGCGCGTCCAGGAAGTCCAACGCCGACCGGGACGGCGGGGTGTCCACCACGATCAGGTCCCACTCGCCGCGCTCGACCAACTGGTCGCGCAGCTGGGACAGCTTCTCCATCGCCATGTACTCCTGGGTGCCGGCGAACGAGGCGGACAGCGATTGGTAGAACGGGTTGGCGAAGATCTGCTCGGCCTTCTCCGGGGTGGTGTTGGCCAGCACGACCTCGTCGAAGGTCCGCTTCATGTCCAGCATCATCGCCAGCAGCGCACCGTTGCCGACGCCGGCCACCGGGCGGGGGGTGTTGTCCAGTTCGACCAGGCCGAGCGACTGGGCCAGCCGGCGCGCCGGGTCGATGGTCAGCACCACCACCCGCCGGCCCTGCTCGGCGGCCCGCAGCGCCAGCGCCGCCGCGGTGGTGGTCTTGCCCACCCCGCCGCTGCCGCAGGTGACGATCACCTTGATATCGGGATCCTTGAGCAGCCCGTCCACCTCGAACATCGGCGGACGCTGCCGGCCGCGGGGCGGCGTTTCGCGGGTCGTCGTCATGCCGGCCGTCCCAGCCAGTCATCGATCTCCAGCGCGTCGCCGAGCTCGAACAGGCTGCCCAGATCCACCGGCGGGGCCAGTTCGGGCAGCCGGCGCACCGGCGCCCCGACGGTGGCCAGCTCGGCCGCGGCGCTGGCCTGCACCTGCTGCCGGGCGCCGTAGTCGGCCATCTCGGCGGCCAGGCCGGCTGCCAGCTCCACGCCGAGCCCGACCGCGGCCAGCCCCTCGGCCAGCACACCGGCATCCGGCACCGCCGCACCGACCAGCTCCGGACGGGCTCGGTTCACGATCACCTGACCGATCCGGTAGCCCGCTGTGCGCAGCTCCGCGGCGGCGTCCAGGGTTTCCTGCACCGGCATCTCCTCCAGCAGGGTGACGATGTGCACCGCGGTGCGCTCGGACCGCAGCAGGTCCATCACCCCGATGCTCTGCCGGTGGATCGGGCCCATCTTGGTCAGCCCAGCCACCTCCTGGGTGGCCTGCAGGAACTGGGCGATCCGTCCGGTCGGTGGCGCGTCCAGCACCACGGCGTCGAAGGCCGGCCGGCCGTTCGAGCCGGTACGGGTGACCGCCTCCTTCACCTTGCCGGTCAGCAGCACGTCGCGCAGACCCGGTGCGATGGTGGTGGCGAAGTCGATCGCGCCCATCTTGCGCAGCATCGAGCCCGCCCGCTTGATGCTGTAGAAGAGCTCCAGGTAGTCCAGCATCGCCGCCTCGGCGTCCACCGCGAGGCCGACCACCTCACCGCCCCGGGTCGTGGTGAGCCTGGTCTCGGCGTACGGCAGCGGCGGGGTGTCGAACAGCTGGGCCAGCCCCTGCCGGCCCTCCACCTCCACCAGCAGCACCCGCTGCCGGCGGCCGGCCAGCGCCACCGCGAGCGCACCGGCGACCGTGGTCTTGCCGGTGCCGCCCTTGCCGGTCACCACATGCAGGCGCGGATCGAGCGGTGATGCGGGCACTTGCCCAGCCTACAAACCCGGCGCGGTAGGTTGCCGTCACGTCCTGATCGATCCACCTACGTGAGGTATGCCATGCCTACTGCATCCGCCCGACTGGCCGAACTTGGCATCGAACTGCCGCCGGTCGAGCCTCCGGTCGCCGCCTACCTGCCGGCGGTGCGCACTGGCTCGCTGGTCTACACGTCGGGACAGCTGCCGACGGTGAACCGTGAGCTGCCCGTCGCCGGCAAGGTCGGCGATCAGGTCAGCGCGCAGGACGCCGCCCGCTACGCCCGGACCTGCGCGCTGAACGCGCTGGCCGCGATCGACGCGCTGGTCGGCATCGACTCGGTGGTCCGGGTGGTCAAGGTGCTCGGCTTCGTCGCCTCGGCACCGGGTTTCACCGACCAGCCCAGCGTGATCAACGGCGCCTCGGAGCTGCTCGTCGAGGTGTTCGGCGAGGCCGGCCAGCACGCCCGGTCCGCCGTCGGGGTGGCCGAGCTGCCGATCAACGCCCCGGTCGAGGTCGAGCTGATCGTCGAAGTGGCCTGAGCCATGCCTGAGGTGCCGGTCCGCGAGGCGGCCACCGTGATCCTGCTGCGCGACGGGGCGGCGGGCATGGAGACCTGGCTGATGCGGCGGGTGCCGAAGATGGCGTTCGCGCCGGGCATGTCGGTGTTCCCCGGCGGCGGGGTGGATCCGGTGGACGCAACCGGCCAGCGCTCGGCAGCCGAGGCGGCGGTGGCCGCGCAGCTGGGGGTCACCGCAGAGCACGCCGGCATCCTGCTGCGCACCGCGGCCCGCGAGATCGCCGAGGAGACCGACGTCCGGGTGCCGCTGGAGGCGTTGCGGCCGTGGGCGCGCTGGATCACCCCGCCGGCCGAGTCGCGGCGCTACGACACCTACTTCTTCCTCGCCGCGCTGCCGTCCGACGCGCTGGCCAGCGCCATCTCGGCCGAGGCCTCGGCCGCCGACTGGTTGCCGGTGACGCAGGCGCTGGCGGAGTACCGGCGCGGTGAGCGACCGATGCTGCCGCCGACCGTGCGAACCCTGATGGAGCTGTCGGAATACCAGCGGGCGGCCGACGCGCTGGCGGCCGCCGAACACCGGATCATCCGGCCGATCACGCCGGTACTGCGACAGCAGCCGGACGGTGGCTGGGTGGCCGACCTCGGCGACGGCACCGAGCTGCCGCTGCCGGCCGAGTTCATCACCGCCACCGGACGGCGACTGCGGTGAACTCGGACGAGGACTCGGCTCGGGAGGGCTTGGCCGGGGAGGGTTTGGCTGGCGAGGGTTTGGCATATGAGCGGCTGCGTCAGGTCAGCGAGCTGGCCGGCGTGGTGCTGGCCGACAATCCGTCCCCGATGACCCTGGACGGCACCAACACCTGGCTGTTGCGCGACGATCCGGCCCGCCGCTCCGCGGTGGTCGTCGACCCGGGGCCGCTGGACGACGTGCACCTGCGGGCGGTGCTGGCCGCCGCCGGCTCGGTGCCGCTGATCCTGCTCACGCACGGCCACCCGGATCACTCCGAGGGGGCCCGGCGGCTCGCCGAGTTGACCGGTGCGCCGGTGTACGCGCTGGACCCGGCCCATCGGTACGGGAGCGAGGGGTTGGCCGAGGGCGACGTGCTGGGTGGCGCCGGCGTCCGGATCGAGGTGTGGCGAACCCCTGGCCATACCGCTGATTCGTTGAGCTTTTTGCTGCCGCCCAGCGACCAGGCCCGAGCGGTGCTCACCGGCGACACCATCCTCGGCCGTGGCACCACCGTGGTCGCCCACCCGGACGGTGTGTTGGCCGACTACCTGGCCTCGTTGCGCCGGCTGGCCAGCCTGTCCGGAGTCGCCGTACTGCCCGGGCACGGGCCGGAACTGGCGGACGCCGGAGCCGCCGCGAACCACTACCTGGCACACCGCGAGCAGCGACTTGATCAGGTACGCGCGGTGCTCGCCGACTCGCCGGACGCCGCACCGATGCAGGTGGTGGAGCGGGTCTACGCCGAGGTGGACCGGGCGCTGTGGCCGGCGGCCGAGCTGTCGGTACGCGCTCAGCTGGCGTACCTGCGGCAGACCTGACCGGTGAGCAGACCGGTGACCGGACCGGAGCGGCCGGACCGGCTGGATCGGCGGCTGGGCACCGCCGACGCGGTGGTGATCGGACTCGGTTCGATGATCGGCGCCGGGGTGTTCGCGGCGTTCGGGCCGGCGGCCCGGGCTGCCGGGTCCGGCGTGCTGGCCGCATTGCTGCTGGCGGCGGTGGTGGCGTACTGCAACGCTGTCGCCTCGGCGCAGCTGGCCGCCAGCTACCCCGAGTCCGGTGGCAGCTATGTCTACGGCCGGCGCCGGCTCGGGACGTGGTGGGGCTTCGTGGCCGGTTGGGGCTTCGTGGTCGGCAAGACCGCCTCCTGCGCGGCGATGGCGCTCACCTTCGCCGCCTACGCGGTGCCCGGCCATCCGCTGGGCCAGCGGCTGGCCGGGGTGGCCGCGGTGCTGGTGCTGGCCGGGCTGAACTACCGCGGGGTCAGCAAGACCGCCGCGCTCAGCCGGGTACTGGTCAGCCTGAGCCTGCTGACGCTGGCGGTCCTGGTCGGCGCGATCTGGAGCGGCCGGCATTCGGCCGGGCAGGTGTCGTTGCCGGGGTCCGGTGGCGTACCCGGACTGCTGCAGGCGGCCGGCCTGCTGTTCTTCGCCTTCGCCGGCTACGCCCGGATCGCTACCATGGGCGAGGAGGTACGGGATCCGGGCCGCACCATTCCGCGTGCCATTCCGCTGGCGCTGGGCATCGCGGTGGTGGTGTACGCGGTGGTCGGGGTATCCGCGCTGGCCGCCGCCGGGCCCGCCGGCCTGGCCGCCGCGCACGCGCCGCTGGCCGCTGCGGTGCATGCCGCCGGGGTCGGATCGGTGGCCCCGGTCGTCCGGATAGGTGGCGCGGTGGCCAGCTTGGGTGCGCTGCTGGCCCTGATCGCCGGCATCGGCCGAACCAGCCTGGCCATGGCGCGCAATCGGGATCTGCCGGGCTGGCTGGCCGCGGTGCATCCACGCTTCCGGGTGCCGCACCGAGCGGAGCTGGCGCTGGCCGGCGTGGTGAGCGTGCTGGTGCTGAGCACGGACCTACGTCCGGTGATCGGCTTCTCATCCTTCGGCGTGCTGGTGTACTACGCGATCGCCAACGCCGCCGCGTTCAGCCAGCCAGCCGATGCACGGCGCTGGCCCCGCGCGCTGAACGTGCTGGGCCTGCTGGGCTGCCTGGTGCTGGTGGTCAGCCTGCCGGTAGCCAGCGTGCTCGCGGGGCTGGCCATGTTCGCCGTCGGGCTCGCCGGCCGGGCCCTGGTGCTGTGGCGCCGAGCTGGCTGACCGGACCGCCGTCAGCGGCGGGGCCTGTTAGCGGATCGTCCAGCGGGCCTAGCTGTTAGCGGGCCAGGCTGTTGGGGGCCGAGCTGTTAGCGGGCCCGGCGGGCCAGCCGTTCCCGATCCAGGATGACCACGCTCTTGCCCTCCAACCGCAGCCAGCCCCGCTGGGCGAAATCGGCAAGCGCCTTGTTCACCGTCTCGCGGGATGCGCCGACCAGCTGAGCGAGCTCCTCCTGGGTCAGGTCGTGGGTGACCCGTAGCTGGCCACCGTCCACCGAGCCGAACCGCTGGGCCAGCTGCAGCAACTGCTTGGCGACGCGGCCTGGCACGTCGACGAAGATCAGGTCAGCCAGCATGGTGTTGGTCCTGCGCAGCCGGCGGGCGACCACCCGCAGCAGCTGCAGCGCGATCTGCGGACGCTCGGTGACCCAGTTGGTCAGCGCGGTCTTGGGCAGCCGGGCAACCCGGGCGTCGGTCACCACCACCGCAGTGGCGGTACGCGGGCCGGGGTCGAACAGCGACAGCTCGCCGAACTGGTCGGCCGGGCCCATCACCGCGACCAGGTTCTCCCGGCCGTCGGAGGACTTGCGGCCGAGCTTCACCTTGCCGGACAACACGATGTAGAGGCTGTCACCCGGCTCGCCCTCGTTGAACAGCGTGGTGCCGCGTGGTGCTTCGAAGATCTCGAACTGGCTGCCCAGCGCCTCCACGTCAGCAGGGTCGACACCCTGGAACAGTCCGGCCCTGCGGAGCACCTCGTCCACGCCAGTTCCCTCCCTGTATGCCGTGCGTCACTGCGCGGCAGGCTATTGCGGGATTCTAGGGGTAGCCGTAACGCGGTATCCGGCGACCCGCACACCAGCGCTCGGGTCCGGCCGGCCAACCGGGTGAGATCGGGGTATACCGCTCGAGCAATCGGCTCCGGCGGCGGTGCGGCGGTTCCGGCAGCGGTCGGGCAGTTCAGCGGTGGTGTCAGTTCCGGCGCCGCGGCCGGATGCGCAACCTGGACCGGAATCGCCGCAACGCCGAGTCGGTCCCCTCGCGTACCAGCGTGTTGATCTCCTCGGAGTTGGCCTGGTCGAGGAAGTCCTCCACGTCCCGCTCGTTGGCAACGCGGGTCAGCGGTACCTCGATGCGTTCCATGATGAGCATGAACGCCAACAGCAGTACCGGGAAGAGCAGCACCAGAAATCCGATCATGGTGTTGCCATTGTGCCTCAGTCGGCTCGTCGGGGTGGCGAGGACGGTTGCCGGGCGGTTTGGGGCTGGGTCGGCGTCGGGCAGTTACGTCCTGTGTTCAGTTGCGCTCACGAGTGGTCGGTTGCGCGCGGTTAGAACAGGCTGGCGCGGAGGGCGGTGATGCGGTTGACGGCGGTGTTGAAGGCGGTTTGGTCGAGCTGGCCGTTGGTGTAGGCGGTTGCTAGGGCGGTGGTTGCCGCCTCGCCCTGAGTGGTGTCGCGGGCGGAGCAGAGGATGAGGTCCATGCCGGCCGCGGCGGCGGAGACGGCGCGTTGGCCGGTGGTGCCGAAGGCGCTGAGGGCTCCGGCTTCGAGAGCGTCGGTGATGGTGACGCCGGTGAAGGCGTTACGGCCGCGGAGTTCGTTGTTGACGATGGTCGCCGAGAGCCCGGCGGGGTGGCTGGAGTCCAGGGCTGGGTAGGTGGCCCAGGACACCATCACCAGTTTTACGCCGGCGGACACGGCGGAGGGGTAGGGGACTTCGTCGACGCTGCGGAGCTTGGACAGGGTCACGGTCAACGTGACCGGGCCGGTGTCGGTGTTCTGGTTCTTGGTGGCCGAGCCCAGGCCGGGGAAGTGCTTGGCGGTGGCGGCGACTCCGGTGGCCTGCTGGGCGGTGATGAAGGCCTGGCCGCAGGAGGCGCAGGTGGCGGCGTTGTTGCTGTAGGAGCGCTGGTACTGGTCGATGAAGTTCCCGCTCTTGTAGTAGACGTCCAGGACCGGGGCGAGATTGACGTTCATCCCCACCGACGCGAGGTTCTGGCCGGCCCCGGTGCCGGCGTTGGTGGCTGCGGCGACCGGGTCGGCCGAGGAGCCGACCTGCTTCTCCGACAGGGTCGGGGCGCCGGGCAGCCGTCGGACCAGGCCGCCCTCCTGGTCGGTCATCAACAGCAGCGGCTGCGGGATCGGGGACTGGGCCTGGGCCTGGCGGAGTTGGCTGACCACGCCGGCGATCTGGCTGGTGCTGGAGATGTTCTCGCCGAAGAAGATGACCCCGGCGGCCTGGCCGGCCTGGATGTCGTTGAACAGGGATTGGGGTGGCGTGAGGCCGGGGTAGGAGTAGATGACCCGCTGGCCGGCAAGTTGCTGGGGCGTCAGAGTCGTTGCTGTTGCCGCCCCGGGCCGGCGGCTGGCGGCCAGCGCAGTGCCGCCGGTGACGGGTAGGACGGTGGCGGCGAGGACGCCGGTGAGGGCGGCCTTGTGGAATTGCCGGCGGGTCAAACCGTCGGCCGGAAGATTCAAACCCTCGGCCGGAAGTTCGGGGGTGGGGTGCATCGAGGGTCCCCTCACACCGTAAATGGACGGGTCGCAAGCGCCTCGACTCTCACACACGTTGAGACCTGGCCATAGGGCCGAAGGCCCTCGGCATCGGCCGGTCGCGGCCGTGGTGGGCAAGGGGAGCAGCGGCCGACCATCGTAAGGATCCCTGTCCGGGCCGGACGGAACGGAACAGGGTTCGCTGGGCCCTAATAAGCTTGCCGACGTGGCGAAGACAGTGATCGACCCAGCCGGCCAAGCAGCCCAGCCCGCCGGCAAGCAACGACCGGCCAAGCAAGCGGCCGTGAAGCAGGCGGCCGTGAAGCAGGCGGCCAAGCAGGCAGGGGTCAAGCAGGCGGCGGTCAAGCAGACGGCCGTGAAGGCAGCGGCCAAGCAGGCAGGGGTCAAGCAGGCACCGGTCAAGGCGCCGGCCAACGCGGTCGAGTGGCAGGAGACGCCGCTCGCGCTGACCCGGCGGGCCCGGCGGATCAACAAGGAACTGGCCGCGCTCTATCCGCATGCGCACTGCGAGCTGGACTTCCGCAACCCGCTCGAACTCTCGGTGGCGACCATCCTGTCCGCGCAGTGCACGGACAAGAAGGTGAACGAGGTGACCCCGGCGCTGTTCGCCAAGTACCCGGACGCGGCGGCCTACGCCGCGGCCGACCGGGCCGAGCTGGAGGACATGATCCATGCCACCGGCTTCTTCCGGGCCAAGTCGAACACCCTGATCAAGCTCGGCCAGCAACTTATCGAGCGTTACGACGGCGAGGTGCCGAACAGCCTCGCCGAGTTGGTCACGCTGCCCGGCTTCGGGCGCAAGACGGCCAACGTGGTGCTCGGCAATGCCTTCGACATTCCCGGCCTGACCATCGACACGCACTTCCTGCGGCTGGCCCAGCGTTGGCGGTGGACGACCAACGACGATCCGGTGAAGATCGAGCTGGAGGTCGCACCGCTGATCCCGCGCAAGGAGTGGACGATCCTGTCGCATCGGGTGATCTGGCATGGCCGCCGGATGTGTCATGCTCGCCGGCCGGCCTGCGCGGTGTGCCCGCTGGCCAAGCTGTGTCCGTCCTACGGGATCGGGGAGCTGAACCCGGTGGCGGCCGCCAAGCTGGTCAAGAGCCCCTCACAGACCGATCCGGATCTGACCGGGTGACCGAACTCGCCCCGCCGTGGCTGCGGCCGCTGGTCGAGGCGGTGCGGACGGTACGCGCCGAACAGCTGTCCCGGTTCATGCCGCCGGAGGACGGCAGCGGCCGGCATTCGGCGGTGCTGATGCTCTTCGCCTCGCCGGACGGCGTCGCCCAGGCCGACGTGCTGCTGTTGCAGCGCGCGGCCACCCTGCGCAGCCACGCCGGTCAGGTGGCCTTTCCGGGCGGGGCGACCGATCCGACCGACGCGTCGCCGGCCGCCACGGCGCTGCGCGAGGCCGGTGAGGAGGTCGGGCTGCGGGCCGGCACGGTGGACGTACTGGCCGAGCTGCCGGCGCTGTTCCTGCCACCGTCCGGCTTCGTAGTGACCCCGGTGCTGGCGCACTGGCGGGAGCCGCATCCGGTGGGCGTGGTGGACACCGCCGAGGTGGCCCGGGTGCGCCGGCTGCCGATCGCCGAGCTGACCGATCCGGCCAACCGATTCACCGTGCAGCACTCCTCGGGATTTCGCGGGCCGGGCTTCGAGGTGGCCGGGTTGTTCGTCTGGGGCTTCACCGCCGGCCTGCTGGATCGGTTGTTGCGGCTGGCCGGCTGGGAACGGCCTTGGGATCGCGGAGTGATCCGGCCGGTGGAGTAGCGACGGGCTGGTGTCCGTTCCCCCTGGTCGCTGCTCGGCGCGTGCCGCTCAGCCGGGCCGGGTACGGTCGCGGAGTGGTCTCGCTGTTCCGTGCACCGACCGTCCCGCTGCTGGTCGCCGGGCTGGTTGCTGGGCTGCTCGCCGGTTGCCAGAGTCAGTCGGCGATCAATCGCGAGCCGCACGCCGGCAGCAGCACCGCCGCCGCGGTCGACGGGGCGCAGCAGGTGACCATCACCACCGACCAGAGCTACCGGTTCGATCCGTCCACCATCACCGTTCATCCGGGCAAGGTGCGGATCGTGCTGCGGCATACCGGCACCGGTGCCCCGCACAACTGGTCACTGCTCGGCTTCCCGGACGCCTTTGTGCCGCTGGTCAGCCCCGGCGAGCAGAAGTCGATCGAGTTCACCGCGCCCGCGCCGGGCAAATACACCTTCGTCTGCACGATCCACGTTGCCCAGGGTCAGACCGGCACGTTGATCGTGCTGCCCAGCTAGCTGGCGACGTGCACCAGTTCGACGTCCTCGACCTGATCCTGATCGTGGCCGCGATCGGGTACGCCATCGGCGGTTTTCGCAACGGAGCGCTGGTCGGCGCGCTGTCGCTGGCCGGTTTCTTCGGCGGCGCGGCGGTCGGTGCCCAGCTGGCCCGGCCGCTGGGTCGGGTGCTGGCCAACGGCGCGGCGCAGGTGCCGGTGGCGATCGTCTGCGTGCTGTTCTTCGCACTGCTCGGCCAACTGGTCGCGGTGTGGATAGCCGGTCGGCTGCGGTCCCGGCTGACCTGGCATCCGGCCCGGCAACTGGATCATGCGGTCGGCGCGGTGTTCTCGGCAGCGGCCGTACTGCTGGTGGCCTGGATGGTGGCGGTGCCGCTGGCGGTGGCGCCGTATCCGACGATCGCCGGCGAGGTGCGCCGGTCGATGCTGATCCGGGCGGTGGACGACGTGCTGCCGGACCAGGTGCGCAACCTGTACAGCTCGCTGCGGCTGTTCGTCGACCGCAGCGGCTTTCCGCAGGTGTTCGGCGCGCTGCAGCCGACCCGGATCGTGGACGTCCCGCCGGCCGACCCGGCGCTGCTGCACTCGCCGGCGGTGGCGGCCAGCCGTGGCTCGGTGCTCAAGGTCCGGTCGGTGGCCCGGTCCTGCGACCGTGGCATCGAAGGCACCGCGTTCGTCTACGCCAGGCAGCGGATGCTCACCAACGCGCACGTGGTGGCCGGCGCCAACGAGGTGCAGGTGCAGACGCCGAGCGGGCCGCTGACTGCGCACGTGGTGCTGTTCGACCCCGGCCGCGACATCGCGGTGCTGTGGGTGCCCGGGCTGACCGCGCGGCCGCTGCCGATGGCCAGCGCGGTGGGTTCCTCCGGCCAGGACGCCATCGTGCTCGGCTACCCGCAGGACGGCCCGTTCGACGTCCGGCCGGCCCGGATCCGGGATCGGGAACGGATCAGCGGGCACGACATCTACGGTCAGCTCTCGGTGGATCGCGACATCTACACCATCCGGTCGGTGGTGCGGGCGGGCAACTCCGGTGGGCCGCTGATCGACACGCACGGCGCGGTGCTCGGCATCGTCTTCGCTTCGGCCCTGGACTCGGCCGACACCGGCTTCGTGCTCACCGCCCAGGAGGCAGCCACCGACGCCAGCGCCGGCCGCACCGCCAGCCGGGACGTCAGTACCGGCGACTGCGACTGAGCTCTTGCTCGGCAGCGATCAGTCCTTGCCGGCCCAGCGGATCAGCTCCTCCGACACCCGCTCGGGCACCTCCTGCTGCGGGAAGTGACCCACCCCGGTGAGCAACTGCCAGCGGTACTCGGCCCGCACCTGGCGACCGGAACCCTGCGCGGTGGCCGGTAGCACGCAGGTGTCGAAATCGCCGTGCAACTGCAGCACCGGCCGGTCGATCGACTTGCGCATCGACTCGGCGTAGGTTCGCCCGTCCGGCCTGGGCAGTGAGCGCACCGCCCAGCGGAAGAACTCCAGCGAGCAGTGCGCCACCGGATGGATCCGGACCGCCTCGGCGTAACGGGTCACCGCCGCGACGAAATCCGGAGTGCCACGCCAGCGCGGGCCGGACCAGTGATCGAACAGCTGCCGCAGGTAACGCTCGTCCCGGGTCAGCAGCCGCTCACCGTAGCGAGGCAGTTGGAAGGCGGTCAGCGCGTAGGAGGATGCGCGGCGCTGTCCCCGGTCGGTCAGCACGGCCTGCCGCAGCCGCAGTGGGTGGGCGGCGCCGAGCACCGCGATCCGGCGCACCACCTGCGGCTGGTGGGTGGCCACCGTCCAGGCCAGCAGGCCGCCGAGGTCGGTGCCGACCAGCACCGCCGTGCTCTCGCCGAGTGCCGTCACCAGGCTGGCGATATCGGCCGCCAGGGTGGTCGCGTCGTAGCCGCGGGGTGGCTTGTCCGAGGCGCCATAGCCGCGCAGATCCACCGCAACCGCGCGGTAACCGGCCGCGGCCAGGTCGGTGAGCTGGTGCTGCCAGGTCCACCAGAAGGTGGGGAAGCCGTGCAGTAGCAGCACCAGGGGCCCGGTGCCGGCTTCCACCACGTGCAGCGCGATGCCATTGGCCCGGATGGTCCGGTGGCTCCATGGGCCGTCGATGAGCACCACGGAATCGTCGGGCACTGCGCTCCTCGGGTGGGTGGTGCGGTGTCAGGCGGCTTAGGCGGTCTTGGGCGGTCTTAGGCGCGGTGGCTGGGCTGGTGCGAGGTGGCCCGGCGCAACGCGGTGACGGTGTCCTTGGTGGAGTCGATGGTCTGCTGTGGGGGACGTACTCGCTTGACCTTGCGCACCCCGACGTACACCAATACCAGCGCCAGCAGCAGGAGGAAGCCGAAGACGATCAGGTAGGCCGCCCACCGCCAGATGTGCAGCGCCACCAGCCCTTCGGCCAGCGCGATCAGGCCGAAGGTGAGGGAGAACGCCAGGATGACGCCGGCTGCGGCGAACATCACCGCACCGGTACCGGCGTTGCGTACGGAGGATTTGACCTCCAGCTTGGCCAGTTCGATCTCGCCGTGCAGCAGGGTGGAGAAGCTCGCGGTCGCATCGGCGACCAGGGTTCCGATCGAGGGCTGCTCGCCAGTGCCTGCCACGTATTGGTTCGCCGTCACCGGGGTTGGTCCTTCCTGCTCGGATGGCCGCTGTTGGACCGGACGCTGAGGAGAACCTTACGCGGTCGGCACATCGGCAGGCACTCGTGCGGGCGGTGGCCTGGACGTCCGAGCCGGTCGCGGCGGTGTTCTGGCCGGTCGTGGTGGTGCTCGGGCCGGCCGTGGTGGTGTTCGGGCCGGTCGGACGTCGACGCAGGCTAAGGTCTCCCGGCGTGGCGAGCTATCTGATCACCGGCGTCTCCCGAGGCATCGGACGCACGGTCGCCGAGCGACTGCTGGCCGAGGGCCACGAGGTGTACGGCATATCGCGGGCTCCGTTGTCGGAGCCGGCGCTCACCGGGCAGGCCGTGCTGGATCTGGCGAACCTGGCCGACTTCGCAGGCGCGCTCGGACCGTTGCTCAAGTCGGTGACCGAACTGTCCGGCCTGGTGCACTGCGCCGGTGTGGTGCGACCAGGCCGGCTTGCCGACGCCGATCCTGCTGCGGTCACCGAGCAGTTCATGATCAACGTGGTCGCGGTCGCGGAGCTGACCCGGTTGTGGCTGCCGGCGTTGCGGGCCGGCGCCGGGACCGTCCTGCTGGTCAACTCCGGTTCCGGCCTGAACGCCCGGCCACCGCTGTCGGCGTACGGAATGTCGAAGTTCGCGCTGCGCGGCTACGCCGAGGCGCTGCGCCAGGAGGAACCGGGCATCCGGGTGAGCACCGTCTACCCGGGCCGCACCGACACCGACATGCAAAGGGTGGTGCGGGCGGCCGAGTCCGGCAGCTACCAGCCGGCCGACTACCTGCGGCCGGACACAGTGGCCGAGGTGATCTTGTCGGTGCTGCGGCTGCCGGCCGACGGCACGATCACCGACGTGATGCTGCGGCCGACCGGCCAGCCCAAGCCGGCCGCACCGGACGCGCACCACTGATTCGTGCCCGGCTCGGCGCAGGCGCCTTGGCACGTTCGGCAGTGCCGCTAGCTCGGTACGTTCGGCAGCGCCGCCGGCTCGGGCAGCGCCACCGCCTCGGGCAGCGCTGCGGGCTCAGTCCTCGGCCGCCTTGCCGGCCTTCAGTCCCTCGCTGATCAGATCCATCACGGTGGTGTCGGCCAGCGTGGTGACGTCCCCGATGGACCGGTGCTCGGCCACGTCCCGCAGCAGTCGCCGCATGATCTTGCCGGAGCGGGTCTTGGGCAGCTCGGCCACGATCATGATCTGCCGAGGCTTGGCGATCGCGCCGATCTCCTTGGCGACGTGGTTGCGCAGTTCCTTCACCATCGCTTCGCCCTCGTCGGCCTTGCCGCCACGCAGGATCACGAACGCCACGATGCCCTGGCCGGTGGTCGGATCAGTGGCACCGACCACGGCCGCCTCAGCGACCGAGGGGTGCGAGACCAGCGCGGACTCCACCTCGGTGGTCGAGATCCGGTGCCCGGACACGTTCATCACGTCGTCCACCCGGCCGAGCAGCCACAGGTCACCGTCGGAGTCCTTCTTCGCCCCGTCGCCGGCGAAGTAGTAGCCCTGGTCGGCGAATCGGGCCCAGTAGGTCTCCTTGAACCGCTCCTCATCACCCCAGATGCCGCGCGTCATGCCCGGCCACGGCTCGGTGATCACGATGAAGCCACCGCCGCCGTTCGGCACCGACTTTCCCTGGTCGTCGACCACGTCGACGCTGATGCCGGGAAGCGCGCGCATCGCCGAGCCAGGCTTGGACTCGGTGACCCCTGGAAGCGGGCTGACCATGATCCCGCCCGTCTCGGTCTGCCACCAGGTGTCCACCACCGGCGTGCGGTCGCCGCCGATGTTCTTGCGGTACCAGATCCACGCTTCCGGGTTGATCGGCTCACCGACGGAACCGAGCAACCGCAGCGAGGACAGATCGTGCGCCTTCGGGATGTCCTCGCCCCACTTCATGAACGTCCGGATAGTGGTCGGCGCGGTGTACAGGATCGAGATCTTGTACTTCTCGATCATGCTCCACCAACGGTGCTCGTCCGGACTGTTCGGGACGCCCTCGTACATGAACGACGTCGACCGGTTCGCCAGCGGCCCGTAGACGATGTAGGAGTGGCCGGTCACCCAGCCGATGTCCGCGCCGCACCAGTACAGGTCCTCGTCGGGCTTGATGTCGAACACCGCCCAGTGCGTGTATGCGCACTGGACGAGGTAGCCGCCGGAGGTGTGCAGCTGACCCTTCGGCTTGCCGGTCGTGCCGGAGGTGTACATGACGTAGAGCGGATGCTCGGCATCGAACGGCTCGGGCGTGTGGTCGGTCGACTGCTTGTCGACGATCTCGTGCCACCACACGTCCCGGCCGTCGGTCCAGTCGATGTCCTGCCTGGTCCGCCGCACCACGAGCACGCTGCGGACGTCCGGGCATTTCTGCATCGCCTCGTCCACCGCCGGCTTGAGCGCGGACGGCGCACCACGCCGGTACCCACCGTCGGCGGTGATCACGAGCCGCGCGTCGCAGTCGATCACGCGGTCGGAGAGCGCACTTGAGGAAAACCCGCCGAACACCACGGTGTGGGGCGCGCCGATCCGCGCGCACGCCAGCATCGCGATCACCGTCTCCGGGATCATCGGCATGTAGATCGCCACTCGGTCACCGGTCTTGACGCCGAGCTCGAGCAGCGCGTTCGCCGCCTTGCAGACCTCGTCCTTGAGCTCGGCGTAGGTGATCGAGCGGGTGTCACCCGGCTCGCCCTCCCAGTGGTAAGCGACCTGGTCGCCGTGACCGTCCTCGACATGTCGGTCGACGCAGTTGTAGGCGACGTTCAGCTTCCCCCCGATGAACCACTTGGCGAAGGGCGCGCCGGACCAGTCGAGGACCTCGGTCCATTTCTCTGCCCAGCTCAACCGCTCGGCCTGCTTCGCCCAGAACGCGAGGCGGTCCGAATCCGCCTCGTCGTAGGCATCGGCCTTGACGTTGGCAGCGCCGGCGAACTCCTCCGACGGCGGGAAGCGGCGTTCCTCGTGCAGCAGGTTCGACAGGCCTTCGCTCTCGGTCATCTAGCGCTCCTCCGCTGATCAGGTGTACTTCGACGCTAGCGCGCATAACGGCTGCCGGGAAGGAGAGCGTCGACGCTGTGGATGAACGGGGCCGGCTGTGGACAACCGGCGATGTGTCACCTGACAAACCCAAGGGGCCGGGGTGACGGATCGTCGGCAGTGGTTGCGGAGCGGCGTCCCCTGTCGAGGGACCACTTGTCCCCTGTCAGGTGACAGACTGGGTGCGTGATTCTGCGGAATCCTGCGGAATCCCGCGTGATACGCACCGGAGGGAGGCTGAGCATGGCTGGTGAGCGCAAGCCTGCCGACGCCGAGCCGGACGAGGCGGATTTTAAGGCCGCTGACGAGCCCGGCGAGGACGCGCCTCTAGGTCGTGACGAGCGGGTGTCGCTGTGGCCGGCAAGCTTCGAGGAGGTGGTTCGGGCGCTGCACCGTACGCCACGCACCCGGAACGATGAGGAGTCCGGGGAAGAGGGCTGACCTACCCCACACTCACTCGCCCCGGTCGCGCCGGTCGGGCGGGAGCGCGGCGGCGATATCGCCAGCCTCATACGCGGCTTGGATGACGCGGAGGCTCTCTCGTAGGGGTGCCAGGCCACCACGCAGGCCCGCGTTATACCTGACGTCGATGCTGGCCTGGTGCAGCCGCTCATAATCCTTGACCAATGGCTTGTACAAGAGCGAAACCAGCTCGTTGACGCCCCACTCCCGGCCGTTCATCGTCTTCTTGCGCCCGTTATGACGAGAGGTGTTGCGGTCCTCGGGCGCTAGTTCAGGTCGGACCCGGGACAACATGGTGGGGTCATCGAAGACCGGGTCATTGATGAGCGAAGCCCGGATGAGGTGGTAGGCCGCGTAGAAGTAGCACACGGCCGCCCACCCTTCCTCGCCAGCTTCGGCAAGGTTGTCACCCGCTCGCAGGTGGTACGCGGAACGCTCCCGGTGCGCCTCGATGGAGAGTGGACCGGGCGGCTTCATCAGGCCGCGTAGACGACTTCGGCTCGGGCGGGGGTGGTATCACTCGCCTGCCAGTCCTCAGCGCGGATGAACTCATAGCTGAGCGCCACGTCATCGATGAACATCTGCCGGATTTCGACCATGTGGTCGATAGCCCGCGCCTGCTCCTCCCACGTGTCCTTACAGAGCACGATCTCCACGTGGCACGACTCGCTGACCGAATCCCCCGTGACGCGCAGCGCCTGCAGCTCTACATCGCGCTGGATGTAGTCCTTGCAGTGCTCCAAAATCGACTCCATGAGGGCTCGGAAAGGGTTCATCGGCTCATCCGTTCCTCTACTCATCATCTTCGATGCTACCGCTGAGACTTATCGGCAGCTCGCCAGAGGCCAAGAGTGGCAGGTTCACGAACGTAGTACAAGTGGCATATGGGACGCACTTGACCGCTGCCCTCCCCCCGGCTAGGCGCTGATACGGCGTAGCCTGCCATGTTCGCGCCTCGCTGTCGTGTCAGTAAATAGGGCAGCGTGCCTCTTCCTAGATTCGTTACGGAGCTAGCTCACATGGTGCACACGTGACCGCCACATGCGCCGCTGCGCCGCGCTGACCAAAATTGTCAGTGGTCCCCTTTACGGTCACGGCCGAGCTAGATGAGGGAGGAGGACGCAACCACCGGGCCACGAAGTGCCCATCAACTTAGGCGGCCCCGGCCGGTGCTACTAACACCGAGCCAGGGCCTTGATCGCACTACCTACCGTGATAGGAGTACGACCCAATGTCCAACGATATCGGCTGTAATGGCTCGGGACCGTCCGCGCTGTGCGACACACTGACCAACTGGCGACCGTCCGTCGAACGGCCCTGGCGACCTGTCGGGGCAGACAGCGTGCTGTATGTCTATGACACCGGGCAGGCGTGGTGCTGTGAGCGGTACTACCACCCGCAGCACCAGCACGACGGCTACCCGAGTTCGGAGCACCACCCCACCGAATGCAGGAGCTACGGCGGCTGGTGGGAAGGCTGGTATGAGGACGCCCGAGCGGGACTGAACGGCCCGCGTGGCTACCTCAGCGCCTACCTCGCAAAGCCGTTCCAGTTCGGCCGTCCCCGCTTCGCAGTGGCCGAACTGGGCGACCGGCTGGCGCTGGAATTCATGCCGCAGGTGCCCGGCCACGCCGAACCGTTCCGCTGTTCCATCCCGGCCGAGTCGATCCGCAACCTCGCCGCGCACCTCAGCCAGACCGCTGACGTGTGGGACGGCTGGCGACCGCCGCGCCCCGAGCGGCAATCGCTGACCGACGGACGGGAGGCGTAGCCGATGCCCCGTCAACACGCGCCGTTCTGCGACCTCAACCCCGACCGCCACGGGCACGGCCTCTACTGCGTGTCCCGGCCCATCGCCCGGCAAGCCGTCGCCAGCAGCGAGCAAGGCAAGCCCGTGGACATCACCGTGGACCTAGCCGTGCCGTGGTCCAACCTCGCCGCCCCGCGACTCGTCCGGGTTATCAGCGAACCGCCGAACATCGACGGCCGGTTCGTCGCCATCATGGCGTCCGGCGCCGCGCGGCAGCTCGCCGCCGCGCTGATAGTCGCCGCCAGTCAGGCTGAGGAGCTAGAACGGGACGTCACCCGGCCACGTTAGGGACGGTGGTCCGCGCCAGAGCGGCGGGTGAGGCGTGCGCCTTGCCCGCCGCTAATTACCGCCAAACAGGCTGGCCTGCATCAGTCCTGTTGCGATGACGTAACGAAGCTGGCACTTTTGCCCCTTGCCGCGTCAGCCTCTGCCTCTCTATGGTGCGGACCAAGCTGGCTGCTGGCGTTTCAGCTGCCTAGTCCCTATCGGTGTGCAATCATCAGCCGAATGGGGTACTGGCGGAAGCATCAGCGCAAAGATGTGGAGGCGGTACTGGCGATCTTCGCGGCGCAGGACTGGTCAATAGACGACACAAAGCAATATTATGGACTCAAATGTCCGTGTGGTGCGCACCTCAGGACGGTGCATGCCACGCCCAGTGACCCGAACTACGCTAAGAACCTAGCGGCGTGGCTCAAGCGTCAGAGCTGTTACCGTCGCGATTGAGAGGAGGGGGCTATGGTCGGTATCTTTGTACACGCCGAATACATACTGTCTGGTTGCCAGCACGCCGAATGCCTCCATAAGCATGTCGAGCGCGTCGCCGAAGAGATGCTCAAACTCGAAGACGACACGATCGCCGATTCGACCTTCTCGGCAGACGCCTCGACTTGGACTGTCGAGGTGGAACTGACCGCCCGGGGGAACGACTACGAAGAGGCCGAGAATCGCGCTCGCGCCGCTATCCGAACTGCGGTGCATGCGGCTGGCGGCATGACGCCGGAATGGAGTCAGCAGCGCGCAGAGTCCAAGGTGCTACAGCCGACGTAATCGTTCATTCGCAGAAGCCGCCCCGCGTTTGGCCCTCTGGCTAGAGCGGGGCGGCTTCGTCGTTAGCGGGTAACGAGTGGCCGGTACGTCAGTCGCCGCCCGCTGATGTTGCCCAGCAGCAGCCGTAACCGCTGCGAATCGGTGGCCTTGCAGTGCGTGTAGAGCCAATCGAACTGGTGCAAGTAGCGCTGTAGGTGCTCAACGCTGACGTGGTGGTGGGTGCCGTCCAGAGACCGTTTTAACTGCGAGAAATAGCCCTCATTCAGGTTGGTCGAGACGTTGCCGCGCACGTACTCGCCTACCGAGTGATTGACGTACTCATGTGCGGCGAAATCCGGTGCCATCTGCCGGTAGGCCATCGCTGAGTCGGTGTGCAGGTGGGTGCGCTTCGGGTCCATCACTTCAAGGATGACAGGCAGCAGGTTCTTAGTGGTCACGTCGCGCACCACGCGGGAATGCACCGAGCGGGTCTCGTAGTGCACCAGGGCCACGATCGGCTGCTTGTCGGTGGTGCCGTAGGCGCGAGCCCGGTCGCGCGGGTCGTTGGCGTGCCGGTTCTTCGGCTCACCACCGATCCATGTTTCATCGACCTGGACCGCGCCGCCGAGCAACCCGGAGAGCGGGCCGGACCTCATGGCCTCCCGGATGCGCTGCAACATGAACCAAGCCGTCTTCGGCGTGAGGCTGTACTTGCGCTCAATCTCCCGCGCCGAAACGCCATTCTTGCTTGAGGCCATCTCGAACAGCACCAGCAGCCACGTACGCAGCGGAACCTTCGAGCCGTGGAAGATCGAACCGGTCAACACCGAGAACTGCTTACGGCAGGTGCCGCACTTCCACACCCGCCGCTGCGACACAGCCCCGGTGCGGGTCTTCCGGCCTTCGCTGCCGTCCTTGGGTGCGAGGTAGTAGAACTTACCGACCACCCCGCAGTGCGGGCACGCTTCCGGCTGAGCGCCCGGCCAGACAAGCTCCTCCATCAGCTTGTAAGCATCCGCCTCAGTCGGGATGCGCAGGGCCAGCGACGGCATCGAGAACTCTTGCTTCATGCCTCAAATTGTCCCGCCACCCTCTGACAGTTTTGGGTTTGTCAGGTGACACATCGCCGGACAACCGGCCGGGCCGACCGTATGGAGCGATAGCGTGCAGGCGTGCTTGCCGATCCGCTGTTCCCCCTGCTCGAACTGCCCGGCGTGGCCGAGGCGGTGGCGACCAGCCGGCAGGCGGTGGACGGCCTGTTAGGTCACCGCGTGCTGCGCCGGCGCTCCACCGATGTCTCGGCCGAGTCCCTGCTGCGCGGCGCCTGGGCCTCCGCCACCCTGGCGGGCTCGGCGGCGACCCTGGCCGAGGTGCGGGCAGGCAGCGTCGACGACCCCGTGCTGCAGGGCGCGCTGCGGGTTTCGGCCGCGTTGGCCGGCCTGGCCGGCACCTGGCCGAACGCGCATCGCCAGGCATTGGCCAGGCTGCATGCGTTGGCCGCGCGGGGGTTGGTGGCGGAGTCGGAGTTGGGTCGGCCGCGACCGGGCCGGGAGGTGGCGCACCGACTGGACATGCTCGCCGAGGTGCTCGATCGCACCTCGGCCCCGGCGGTGGTGATCGCGGCGCTCGTGCAGGCCGAACTGCTCAGCCTGGATGCCTTTCCGCCATCGTCCGGGGTGGTGGCGCGGGCCGCCGGTCGACTCGTGCTGATCGACCGGGGACTGGATCCGAAATCGCTGGTGGTGCCCGAGATCGGCCTGTTGGAACTGCGCGAGGATCTCGGGCCGGCGCTGGCTGACTATGCCGGCGGCGCGCCGGAGGCGGTGGTGAACTGGATCCGGATCTCTGCCCAGGCGGTGGTCCTGGGCGCGCGTGAGTCGCTGGCCATCTGCGAGGCCTTGCAGCGGGGGTAGCAAGGCGCGGCGCCGTGCCCGCCCTTGCCGTACTGCCTGAGACGGTGCGGCGCCGTGCCGGCCTCGCCGTACTGGTGGAGACGCGTACTGCTGGAGACTCGTACGCCTGGAGACGGTGAGGGCGCCGTGCTGAGCACGGCGCCCTCTGCGGCCGGACGGGTTACCAAGCGTGCACCTTGACGTAGTCAGGCGCGGGCCGGTGACGGTCCGCGTCGACGACCTTCAGCGAGGCGTAGTCGCCGCGTGGGTGCCCGTGTGCCACTGGCGGACTCCTCGGCTGGTGGGGGCGGACCGCCAAAGCCACCCGAGGTCTCCGTGCGTCTATTCGTACGCCTGAAGGCCTTTCAGGGCAAGTCCAAGCGACGGTGCATAGCGTTTGCTGGGCAACTCTTGCCAAAGGCTCGACATGGCTCTTGCCAGGACCGGCGCGCGCACAGCGGAACGGCTGAACCTGGAACCGGCGCGCACAGCGGAATGGCTGCACCGGGAATCGGCGCGCACACCGGAACGGCGTGAATCGGGAACGCAGCGCACCGGAATCGGCTCGCCCCGCAAGGGTCAGGCCGTGCGGCTCCAGCGCCGCAGGGGGATGGCACGCACCGCCTGTCTGGCACCGCGCTCGGCCATCGCGATCCGCCACCGCACCGATCCCCGGCCGCGCTGGTCGACCGCCCGGTGCTGCGCGGCCCGACGCAGCCGGGCGTACCAGGCCAGCAGGGTCAGCCCGGCGATGGCGCCGGCAACCACCGCGCTGGTCACCGGTGGCGGCGCGCGAAGGCCGGACAATCGCTCCCGCAGCGGAACCGCGTTGGTGAAGGTGAGCACCGACCAACCTCGCTCGGCGGCGATCCGACGCAGCGCCCGGTCCGGATTGACCGCGAACGGGTGCCCGACCGCCTCCAACATCGGCACGTCGGTGATCGAGTCGGAGTAGGCGTAGCAGTCGGCCAGGTCGTAGCCGCGTTCGGCGGCCAGTTCCCGAAGCCCGGCTGCCTTGTTGGGGCCGTAGGCGTAGAACTCGATCTCGCCGGTGTAGCGGCCGTCGGCCACCACCATTCGGGTGGCGATCACGTCGTCGGCTCCGACCATCTCGCCGATCGGCCGGACCACCTCGTCGCCGGACGAGGAGATGATGATGACGTCGCGACCGAGTTCCTTGTGCCGGGCGATCAACTCCACCGCCTCGTCGTAGACCAGCGGGTCGATGATCTCGTGCAGGGTCTCGGTGACGATGTCACGGATCTGTTGGACGTCCCATCCGGTGCACATGGCGGTGAGGTAGTCCCGCATCCGGTCCATCTGGTCCTCGTCGGCTCCCGACAAGGCGAAGACGAACTGTGCGTAGGCGCTGCGCAGCACGGTCCGGCGATTGATCAGGCCGCCTTGGTAGAACGGGCGGCCGAACGCCAGCGTGGAGGACTTGGCGATGATCGTCTTGTCCAGGTCGAAGAACGCCGCTGTCCTAGCCACGCTCGCGAGGATAGCCAGCGCCGCTGACAATCGCTTGTTCGTCGGCTTGGTTGAATCGTTCGCCTGGCGCTGTCCACACCCCGACGGCATCGTCCACAGATTGGCCGCCGGACGCAATCTCGCCGCTGCGATCCGGTGAAGTGGTGCCATGGGTGCTGAACCGGTGATCGGTGTGTTGTCAGGATGCGGCGGGGCGGGCGCCTCCACCTTCGCGGCAGTGTTGGCCGGATCGGCCGGACGACCGGCCTTCCTGTTGGACTGCGACCCGCTTGGCGGCGGCATCGACGTGCTGCTCGGCTGCGAGCGGGAAGCCGGGCCCCGCTGGGCGCAGGTACGGGTACGTGGCGGCCCGCTCGACCCCCAACTGCTGCTGACCGGGCTGCCACGCTGGCACGAGGTGCGCTTCCTGGCAGCTGACAGCCACCAGTCCCTGACCGAGGCCGCGGTGATCGCGGTGGTGGATGCCGCCGCGTCGGTGGCGCCGACCGTGCTGGACCTGCCGCGGGCCGGATCGGCGGCACGGGCGGCGGCGCTGCGACGCTGCGACCTGGTGGTGCTGGTCACCCCGGCCGAGGTACGCGGGTTGACCGCTGCCGCGATGATCGCACCCGCGCTGGACGAGCGACGGACCGTGTTGGTGGTGCGCGGTTCCTCGCGTGCGCTGCCGGCGAGGCAGCTCGCCGATCTGCTCGGCCTGCCGGTGCTGGCCGAACTGCCGTACGACCCGGCCGGCAGTCATCCCGACGGTTTGCAGATGAATCGCATCCGACGAGGCACCCGGGTCGCGGCCGCCACGGTGCACGCGGCCTGTGCCGATCGGCGGTCGTTCGGCGGAGTTGACGCCGCGTGAACCACTCACCCGGGCGGCCGTACCCGTCGACGGACCTTGGCGCTGAGCGGCGATGACGGCACCACCGCAATCCCTGCTGGAGCGGCTGCGGTTGCGGCTCGCCGCCGAGGACGGACTCGCCGAGGTGACCGGGGCCGAGCCGGAACTGCTGCTCGATGAGGCGGCGCTGGATGAGCTGTCAGGTCAGTTGCGCGCGGAGTTGCTCGGTGCCGGACCGTTGGAGTCGGTGCTGGCCGAACCGGATGTCACCGATGTGCTGGTCAACGCCGCCGACGAGGTCTATCTCGACCGTGGGGACGGTCTGCGGCGGGCGCCGATCCGCTTCGAGTCCGATGCCGCGGTACGCCGGCTGGCCACCAGGCTCGCGGGTCAGGCCGGCCGCCGCCTGGACGACGCGATGCCGTACGTGGACGCGGTGTTGCCGGACGGCACCCGGCTGCATGCCATCCTGCCGCCGCTGGCCAGCCATCCGACCATCTCGCTCCGGGTGCTCGGCCGGCGGCGGCTCGACCTGGCGCAACTCGTGCGCCTGGGCGCGATGGCTGAGTCGGTGGCGGAGCTGCTGACCGCGCTGGTCCGGGCACGGTTCAGCCTGCTGATCAGCGGTGGCACCGGCACCGGCAAGACCTCGCTGTTGGCCGCGCTGCTCGGTCAGGCGGATCCGGTCGATCGGATAATCACCATCGAGGACGCGGCCGAGTTGGCGGTCAACCATCCGCATGTGGTGTCACTGGTGGCCCGCGGTGCCAATGCCGAACAGGCCGGGGCGGTCGGACTGGCCGAGCTGGTACGGCAGGCGTTGCGGATGCGGGCCGATCGGTTGGTGATCGGCGAGTTCCGCGGACCGGAGATCGTTGAGCTGCTCGCGGCCTTGAACACCGGGCACTCCGGTGGCGCGGCGACGGTACACGCCAACTCGGTGCGAGACGTGCCCGCCAGGTTGATCGCGCTGGCCGCACTTGCGAGCATGCCAGCTGAAACGCTACTGGCGCAGGCAGCCAGCGGACTCGACGTGTTGGTGCATGTCGGCCGCGATCCGGCCGGCCGGCGGCAGGTGCAGCAGGTGGCGCTGTGGCAGCGCCAGGCCGGGCTGCCGCCCGGCCTGGCCTGGTCCGTCAACGCAGGTGTCGGGCCGACGGCCGAGGAGCTACGGCTGCGTTTGGCCGAAGCCGGGCTCGCAATACCGTGGCTGCTGCGATGAGTACGCCGAGCGCGGTCGGAGCCGGCCGCCGGGTCGGTCGGAGACCGGCGCGATGACCGTCAGCCTGCTGCTGGCTAGCGCCGGCCTGGCGCTGCTGCCGGCGAGATCGGTTGCCGGCCACCGGCTGGCCTGGCTGGCTGCTCGCCGCTGGCCACGGACGGCGCCGACGGCGGCTCCGGTCACGGCGACCCGGCACCTTCGCCGGCTCGGCTCGTTGCTGGGCCGGCCGGTGCTCGCGGCGCCGGTTGTCGGGGGGCTCCTCGGCTGGCTGGCCGGTCCGGTACCAGGCCTGTTGGCCGGTGCTTCCACGGTCGTCCTCGGGCACTGCTGGCGTCGGGTGCGGGCTGAGCGCGCCCTGTCCAGCGAGACGGCGGCGCTGTCAGAGGCCGTTGCCGCAATGGTGGCCGAGCATGCCGCGGGCGCCACGCTGGGCTCGGCGCTGCTGGAGGCAGCGCCGATCGCCGGCCGGTTCCAGCACGCACTGCGGCAAGCCGGCCAGCTGGCTTCGCTGGGGCGACAGCCGGCCGTTGCGCTGGCCGGCGAACCGGCACTGGCCCGGATCGCGGTCGCTGCGGCACTGGTCAGCCGGTCCGGCGCGGCCGCTGAGGAGATCCTGGTTCGGGTGCGTGGCGACCTGCGATCCGAACAGCGGACCCGCGCCGCCATTGCCGAATCAGTGGCCGGCCCGCGGTCCTCGGCCGTGCTGCTGGGTGGCTTGCCGCTCGCCGGACTTGCGATGGGAACCGCACTCGGGGCCAGCCCGCAGCGGATGTTGCTGCATACGACCGTCGGCTTGGTCGCGCTGAGCGTGGGTGTCCTGCTCAACCTGGCGGGGCTGTGGTGGACGCTATGGCTGACCACGCTCAAGCCGTCGAGAGCCGGAGCTCGGGCATCGCCAGCCGGTAAGCGATGAGCTGGCTACTGCTGGCAGCGCTCTTGCTGCTGCTACCGAGCCGGCCGCGGGCAGCTGGCCGGCATCGCGGAGAGATGGAAGTCCCACGGCCTGCACGGCGTCCCGGTCTGCCGACCGTTGCGAGCCTGCTGACGGCGCTGGCGCTTCCGCTTGTCATCGGCCGGCTCGGGCTGGTGCTCGCGGTACCGGTCGGGTTGGCGGTGCTGATCGGTGCTCGCCGGCTGGCGATTCGGGTGGCGGTCGAACCGGTGGATCGGCAGGCAGTGGCCTTTCTGCTCGACCTGCTGGCCGCGGTGCTGCGGTCGGGGGCGCCGACCGGTCAGGCGATCGAGACGGTGGCCGCCGCGGTCCGGGAGCACGGTGGCGATCAGCTGCGGACGGCAGTCGAGCCGCTCAGCGTGGTGGGTCGCCTGTTGCGGCTCGGTACCGACCCGCAACAGGCATGGACGGTGCTCGAACGGTTGCCGGAACTGGCGGTGGTGGCGGCTGCGGGCCGTCGGTGCGCCAACAGTGGTGCCCGGTTGGCTGGAGCGCTGGTCGACACCGGCGAGCAACTGCGAGCGCAGCATGTGCAGGTGGCGCTGGCCAAAGCCCAGCGAGCCGGCGTTTGGGCGCTGCTGCCGCTGGGCCTGTGCTTCTTGCCGGCGTTCATCTGCCTCGGCGTCGTGCCGGTGGTGCTAGGGGTGGCCGGCCAGGCACTGCAACGGTGACCGGCACTTCCTCCGACAAGGCGCTGTACGGCTGGCTGATCCGGGCGCCCGGATCAGCCAGCCGGCACGCTTCGCCGCGGCGCCGGGCTACCGGTTGCCGGTCCTGCCAAGGGGTTCAAGTGCCGGTTCTACGCGGCGAACGGTAGGGCCGGCCGCCTGGCGAAACGGCCTTTCGCACCCAGGGACGGCCGATCAGCCGCGCAGCGACGGCAGGTTGATCACGATCGCCTCCTGGGTGCTGCGCGCGATCACCACCACCGCCTCGACGTCGGGATGGTTGTTCTCCTCCCGATGTGGCAGGTACGGCGGGATGAAGAGGTAATCACCAGGCTGAGCGATCACCCGATCTTCGGCACCGGTGGCCGGGTCGAGAAAGACGAACTCCGGCGTGCCGGATACCACGTAGATCGCCGTCTCCGCCTCGCCATGGTGATGGTCACCGGACTGCATGCCCGGCTTGACATGGGTCTGGCCCATCCAGAGCTTCTGCGAGCCGGTCATGGCGTTGCTGATCGCGGCGAAGCGTTGCATGCCGGAAGTCTGTGCCGTCTCGGCATCGACCTCGGCAGCCGGCACGTGGCGCAGCATGGGGTGGAATCCCTCGGAGTTCTCGGCGGATCCGGCCATCACACCATGCTAGCCGGCGCTGACGAGGCTTCTCGGTCTCCGGCAGTTTCCCGTGTTGTCCCCAGCCTGCGGCGTCGTCCACATTCGCTGTGTAGCCCGGTCGGGATGGGGTCAGCGCTGCCACAGTCGATGCATCAGCACAACGGAAGGGATCGCAGAATGCGTCGGATTTGCAAGCAGATTCGTCACCGTCTCAGTGGCGATGCAGGGATGAGCACCGCGGAGTACGCGGTTGGAACTGTGGCCTCGGTGGCCTTCGCGGCGGTGCTGTTCAAGGTGGTGCATAGCGCGGCGGTGCAGACGGCACTGTCCCACATCATCACCTCGGCGCTGAACGTGTCGCTGTGAGGCTGATCGCCCGACTGCGACGCAGCGATCGCGGCATGGTTACGGCCGAGACGGCCGTCATGCTGCCGGTGCTGGTGTTGCTCGCACTTGTCGGAGTGGCGGCGGTGGGTGTTGCCCAAGCGAGAGTGCGGTGTGCCGACGCGGCGTTGGTGGCCGCTCGAGCCGTGGCTCGAGGGGATCGGGCGGCGGCTGATTCGCTGGCACGCCGGGCCGCCGGTGATGCGGTACGGATCTCGACCTCGGCGACCGGTGAGGACACCGTGGTGACGGCGCGGCTACCACTGCGGCCGGTCGGCTGGCTCGGGTCGATAACCGTAGTCGAGAGCGCCACCGTGGCAACCGAACCGTCGACCGGCTCATGACATCGAGGAGCCGGCCGCCGGTGGCGGACGACCGGGGCTCGGCGACGATCTGGCTGCTCGGTCTTCTTGCGCTGGTGCTCTCGATCAGCGGGCTGGCCGTGGTGGAGACCCTTGCAGTGCTGGCCCGGCATCGAGCGGACGGTTCGGCTGATCTGGCAGCACTCGCCGCAGCCCAGGGGATCGGGCTGGATGCCGACCCGTGCGCAGCCGCCCGACGGGTGGCTCGAGAGAACTCCGCGACCCTGACGGCCTGCTCGCTACAGCTTGATCCGGCCGGACGTAGTGGCACGGTTGCCATCCAGCTGCGCCGCGAGGTGCGGCTGCCGTTGGTCGGTCACCGGTCCGTATCGGCCAGGTCACGCGCGGGCCGGTTGCCGCTTCCAGCTAGCCGATCCGGCCGGTTGCCGCCCGACACCAGTTCACCCACCCGGCGGCCTGGCACCGGCCCATCAGGCCGATCGCCTGGCACCGGCCCACCAGGCCGATCGCCTAACACTGGCCCACCAAGCCGATCGTCCACCGAAGCCGACTCAGCCGGCGCCGAGGGCATCCAGCACGACCTGCAGTACGAGCCGGGCGCCGTCCTTGTCGAGCGGGTTGTTCCCGTTGCCGCACTTCGGCGACTGCACGCACGACGGGCAGCCGCCGCGGCATTCGCAGGCCTCGATGGTGGCCAGCGTGGCCGACAACCAGTCGGCCAGCACCGCATGACCACGGGCGGCGAAGCCGGCTCCACCCGGATGGCCGTCGTAGACGAAGACGGTCGGCCGGCCGGTGTCGGCATGCAGCGCGGTGGAGACCCCGCCGATATCCCAACGATCACAGGAGGCGAACAGCGGCAGCAGCCCGATCGCGGCGTGCTCGGCGGCGTGCAGTGCGCCGGGCAGGTCCGCTCCGACCAAGCCTGCCTCGTCACAGCGGATTTCCTCGACGGTGTACCAGACCGCCTTGGTGGTCAGCCGCTGTACCGGCATGTCCAGCGGCGTCTCGTCGATCACCTCGCCACTGAGCCGCCGCCGCTGGTAGCTGACCACCTGGTGCGACACCTCCACGGTGCCGAGATAGACGTCGACTCCGGCCATCGACGCCGATCGGTCGGTGCCCACGACGGTGATGTCGGTGATCTCACGTGCGGTGGTCGTCCACTCCGGATCCTCCGCGTGCACCAGTGCGGTGCCGTGCTCCAGGTCCAGCTCGTCGATCACGAACGATCGGCCACGATGCAGATAGACAGCCTGCGGATGCACGGTCGCTGGCGCGGTGGCGGCATCGACCGTGCCGAGCAATGTGCCGGAGGAGCCTTCCACCAGCGCTACCGGTGGTCCGCCGCTGGACCGGATGTCGGTCGAGGGGGCCTGTCGATCGGTCCAGTACCAGCCGGTCGGTCGCCGCCGCAGCAGGCCACGGCCGGACAGGTCGTCGGCGATCTCGCGTGCCGGCGGCCCCCCGAACAGGGCCAGATCTGCCTCGGTAAGGGGAATTTCGTAGGCGGCGCAGCACAGTTGTGGTGCCAGCAGGTACGGATTCGTCGGATCGGTGATGGTCGCTTCGACCGGGCGTCCGAAGATCGCGGTCGGGTGGTGCACCAGGTAGGTGTCCAGCGGATCGTCGCGGGCGACGAAGATCACCAGGGCGTCCTGACCACGCCGGCCGGCCCGGCCGGCCTGTTGCCACAGCGAGGCAAGCGTGCCCGGAAAGCCGGCCAGCACCACCGCATCCAGGCCGCTGATATCGATGCCGAGCTCGAGCGCGTTGGTCGTCGCCACCGAGAGCAGCTCACCGGAGGCAAGGGCACGTTCGATCTCCCGCCGCTCCTCGGCCAGGTAACCACCGCGGTAGGCGGCGACCCGGTCAGCGAGTTCACCCGCCTCGGCCTCGATCAGCAACCGGCGTACGGACAGCGCGGTCAGCTCGGCACCGCGTCGGGAGCGGACGAAGGCCAGGGTGCGTGCTCCGGCGACGGTCAGATCGGCCACCAGCCGGGCGGCCTCGGCTCCGGCCGCCCGTCGCAGCGGTGCGGAGTTCTCCCCGCGCAGTGCGGTCAGCGGCGGCTCCCAGAGTGCGAAGGTGCGGCTACCGCGCGGACTGAGGTCCTCGGACACCACGTCGCAGGTAAGGCCGGTCAATCGGCCGGCGGCCGCTCCCGGGTCGGCGGAGGTGGCCGAAGCCAGCAGGAACACCGGCGAGGCGCCGTACCGGGCACAGATCCGACGCAACCGGCGCAGCACCAGCGCGACGTGAGAACCGAATACGCCGCGGTAGTGGTGACATTCGTCGAGCACCACGAACCGGAGCCGACGCAGCAGGGTTGCCCACTGCGCATGCCGAGGCAGCACGGTCCGGTGCAGCAGGTCGGGGTTGGACAGCACCACGTTGGCGTGCTGGCGGATCCAGTCCCGCTCCGCCATCGGCGTGTCCCCGTCCAGCGTCGCGGCGCGCACGCCCGGCAGGTTGAGCCGCTCGATCGCCCGGAGTTGATCGGCGGCGAGTGCCTTGGTCGGAGCCAGGTACAGGGCCTTGGCTCGCGGGTCGGCCAACACCGCCGACAATATCGGTAGCTGATATGCCAGCGACTTGCCCGACGCCGTGCCCGTCGCGATCACCGTCGACCGGCCACGCCATGCCGCATCGGCGGCGGCAACCTGGTGCGGCCACGGCCGCTCGATCCCGGTTGCGTCCAGCGCAGCCAGCAGCCGGTCGTCGGCCCACTCGGGCCAGTTGTCAAGCAGGGCCGGGCGGGCCGGCAACCGCTCGACGTGGATCAGCGAGGCATCGCCGGGCGCTCGGTTGCCGAGTAGCTGGTGCAACAGGGGATGCTCGGTAATCGCGATCGCACATCTTTCTTTCCCGGCGGAGCGATCCTCTCCCCGCGGCTATGGCACGATGATGCCCGTTAGTCGGTGGCCAGATCCACTCGCACTAGGCACCACCTAGGCACCACGTAGCCGGATACATGCCAGAAGCGGGGATGAGAGGGGCCGATATGGACCTGATCTTGAACGAGCGCGGACTGGACTCGCACGAGGTCGTCGAGGTGCGTGGCGAGGTCGATGTGCACTCCGCTCCGCAACTGCGGGACCGCCTGATCGAGGTTATCGACACCGGCAAGCCGTCCGTGGTGGTGGACCTCAGCTCGCTGCAGTTCATCGATTCCACCGGCCTGGGTGCGCTGGTCGCCGCGCTGAACCATGCCAACGCGGCCGGCGCCAGGTTCCAACTGGTCTGCCAAGCCGATCGGCTGCTGAAGGTCTTCCGGATCACCGGCCTGCACGAGGTGTTCGAGATCCATCCGACCATCGAGCAGGCCATCGAAGCCGCCTGAACTCCCCGCCGGGCGAGCCCAGCCGGTTAGTGATTCAGCCAACATCTTGCGCGGTTTGGACGGTTTTTTCTGGCGTCGGGGCGCCCGCTTCGAGCAACTGTCCGGTGCGTCCCATAGACTGCGCCGCAGCCGCTACGACGGCCTACGCTGCGCCTGCCCACTCGCCCGTTCGCGGGTGATCTGCCGCGGCGGACCCGTCGGGCGATCCGGGCACCACCATCTCGATGGCTGAAGGAGTTCTGCGTTATGGCTTTGTCCCATCCGGCGCTTACCACCCCTGTCGGGGAGGTAACGGCCGCTGCCTTCTCCGGCGGTGACCGGGGGCTGGTCACCGCGATCGGGGTAGTAGCCCTGATCGCGCTGGTCTTCTCGTTCGTCCTGTTCCGAGAGGTGCTCGCGGCCGACCAGGGCACGCCGAACATGATTCGGATCGCCGAGGCGGTACAAGAAGGCGCCCAGGCCTACCTCAAGCGCCAGTTCCGCACGCTCAGCGTCGTGGTCGTGGTGGTCTTCCTGGTGCTGTTCGCACTGCCGGCCGACGACGCCGGTGAACGGATCGGACGCTCCATCTTCTTCCTGGTCGGCGCGGCCTTCTCCGGAACCATCGGCTACTTCGGCATGTGGCTGGCCACCCGGGCCAACCTGCGGGTGGCCGCCGCCGCGAACAGCACGGGCCGCGAGCGGGCCACCCGGATCGCCTTCCGCACCGGCGGCGCGGTCGGCATGGCCACCGTCGGCCTCGGCCTGCTCGGTGCCTCCATCGTGGTACTGGTCTTCACCGACCACGCTCCGAAGGTGCTGGAGGGCTTCGGTTTCGGCGCGGCCACGCTGGCGATGTTCATGCGTGTCGGCGGCGGCATCTTCACCAAGGCCGCCGACGTCGGCGCGGACCTGGTCGGCAAGGTCGAAGCCGGCATCCCCGAGGACGACCCGCGCAACGCCGCTACCATCGCCGACAACGTCGGTGACAACGTCGGCGACTGCGCCGGCATGGCCGCCGACCTGTTCGAGTCCTACGCGGTGACCCTGGTCGCCTCGCTGATCCTGGGCTCGGTCGCCTACGGCACCAAGGGTCTGCTGTTCCCGCTGATCGTGCCGGCCATCGGCGTGATCACGGCCATCATCGGCGTGTTCATCACCCGCTCCCGGCCGAACGAGGGTGGCCTGAAGACCATCAACCGGAGCTTCTACATCTCAGCGGCCATCTCGGCGGTGCTCTGCGCGATCGCCGCGTTCACCTACCTGCCGAGCCACTTCGACAAGCTCAAGAACATCGGGGTGGACGTCAACGGCGCCTCGCTCGCCGACCACAAGGGCAATCCGGCGCTGATCGCGATCATCGCGGTGCTGATCGGCATCGTGCTCGCCTCGGTCATCCTCTGGCTGACCGGCGTCTACACCGGCACCGAGCACAAGCCGGTGCAGGACGTCGGCAAGAGCTCGCTGACCGGTGCGGCGACAGTGATCCTCTCCGGCATCTCGGTCGGTTTCGAGTCCGCCGTCTACACCGCGCTCGTCATCGCGGCGGCCGTGTTCGGTGCCTTCCTGCTCGGCGGCGCGTCGGTCTCGGTGGCCCTGTTCGCGGTGGCGCTGGCCGGCTGCGGCCTGCTCACCACGGTCGGCGTGATCGTCGCGATGGACACCTTCGGTCCCGTCTCGGACAACGCCCAGGGCATCGCCGAGATGTCCGGGGACGTCAGCGGCGAGGGCGCGCAGATCCTGACCGAGCTGGACGCGGTCGGAAACACCACCAAGGCCATCACCAAGGGCATCGCGATCGCCACCGCGGTGCTCGCGGCGACCGCGCTGTTCGGCTCCTACCAGGACGCCATCCGGCAGGGTGTCGAATCGGCCGGCGCCAAGGCCTCCGACGTCGCGAACAACACCAACTTCCTGAACACCATCGTCAGCCCGAACACCCTGGTCGGCGTGATCATCGGGGCGGCCGTGGTGTTCATGTTCTCCGGTCTGGCCATCAACGCCGTGTCCCGCGCGGCCGGCGCGGTGGTGTTCGAGGTGCGCAACCAGTTCCGTACGCACCCCGGAATCATGGATGGCACCGAGCGGCCCGAGTACGGCCGAGTGGTCGACATCTGCACCCGGGATTCGCTGCGCGAGCTGATCACGCCTGGCCTGCTCGCCGTGATGGCGCCGATCGCGGTCGGCTTCGGCCTGGGCCTCGGCCCGCTGGCCGGCTACCTCGGTGGCGCGATCGCGACGGGCACCCTGATGGCCGTGTTCCTGGCCAACTCCGGTGGCGCCTGGGACAACGCCAAGAAGCTGGTCGAGGACGGCATCCACGGCGGCAAGGGCTCGGACGCGCACGCGGCCACCGTCATCGGTGACACCGTGGGCGACCCGTTCAAGGACACCGCCGGCCCGGCGATCAACCCGCTGATCAAGGTGATGAACCTGGTCTCGGTGCTGATCGCGCCCGCGGTGGTGCAGTTGTCGATCGGCAAGGACGCCAATGCCGGCGTGCGCATCCTGCTGGCGCTGGTCGCCGTCGCGATCATCATCGCGGCCATCGTGGTCGCGAAGCGGCGGGCCTCCTCGCTCAACGACGATCCGGCCGCGACCGCGGAGCAGACCGAGGTGCAGCGGGTGGCCTGAGTCCATCCGGACCGTTCCGGTGTCCCCGAGTGCCTGGCACTCGGGGACACCGGCGTTTTTGGGAGATCCCACGGATCATCTGCGGATCCCCGGGCGGATCGTCGAGCCTGCCGATCACCCCGCGGATCACCCCCGGATCACCGCCGGACAGCAGCGAATGCCGGTTCTCACCCCAACCTGGCCGACGATCGGACCGAAGTAGGCGACAATTCCGGGCGTGCAGTTCTCCCTGTTCGGTGCCGAGGCCGAGGACCCGGCGCTGCCGGATCTCGACGGCCTGGTGCTGGCCGGCGGTGACTGGGTACGCACCGAGCGGAACACCGCGGCTCGGCTCTCGGTGCTGGTCACCGAATCCTGGCGGGCGGACGCATTGCGTGCCGAACTGTTCGATCGCGGCCTGGATTCGGATACGGCCGAGGCGCCCGGCGGCCTGATCGCCGTGCGTTCGGAGTTCACCGGGCTGCTGGTCGAGCCCGCGGCACGCTGGATCCGCGGCGCCAATCATCGGGTACCGCCGGACCTGTTGCTGACCGCGTCCGGGTTACGGCTGTGGGCGATCGCGGCCGGCCAGCTGACCGAATCCGGCTACCTGCTCGGTATGTCCGATCCGGACGGCCCGCTGCATAGGGCCGCGGGTGGCCAGCTCGCCCGGCTCGGGGTCGCCGCCGTCGACGTCGGGATGCGCGCCGGACCGGGCTGGCGGGTCACCTCGGCCCGTCGATTGCGCAGGCTGGCCGAGCTGATCGGCCGGCGGCCCGACGGCGCCGAGAACAACTGGCCGTCCGGCTGAGGCGACGAGGTCGCCGCCAGGTTGAGGCGACTAGGTCGCCGCCAGGCTGAGGCGACGAGGTCGCCGCCAGGCTGAGGTGACAAGGTCGCCGCCCGGGCAAGGCAACGAAAAGTCGCTGACCCGGCGAAGTAGCGAGACCCGCCGTCCCACTGTGACAGCGGGGTCCCGAAGGGCCTGGCCGCCCGGACCGCCAGGTGGCCCATCGGATGATCCGCCGATTCCGGGCTAGATTCGGACGTGATGGACGTCGAGATCCACCCCACGGTGGTTGTGATGGGTGTGACCGGCAGCGGCAAGACCACGGTCGGCCTGCTGTTGGCGCACCAACTCGGCGTGCCGTTCGCCGATGCCGATGACTTCCACACGCCCGAGCTCAAGGCCAAGATGGCGGCCGGGCACCCGCTGGACGACACCGACCGGGCACCGTGGCTGCGCCGCCTGGCCGCGTGGCTGGCCAGCGAGCCGGATGGCTGTGTGCTGGCCTGTTCGGCCCTCAAGCGGCGGTACCGGGACGTGCTGCGCACCGGATCGTCCCGGCTGTGCTTCCTGCACCTGGCCGGCGCCCCGGGAGTGGCCAGCGAGCGGGTGGCGCACCGGCGCAGCCACTACATGCCGGCCTCCCTGGTCGGCTCGCAGTACGCCGACCTGGAGCCACTGCAGCCTGACGAGTTCGGCGTGGAGATCGACTTCACCCTAGGTCCGGAGCAGATCGTCGAGCAGTTCCTGAAGGAGGTTTGACATGCATGCAGTGCTACTGGCCGCCGGCGGGTCCGGCTCGCACGACACACGGCTGATCGTCGCCGCGCTGGTCGGCATCGCGGTGATCATCGCGTTGATCACCTTCGCCAAGCTGAACCCCTTCCTCAGCCTCACGGTCGGCTCGGTGTTGGTCGGCGGCCTGGCGGGGCTAGGCCTGGACAGCACGGTCAGCAGCTTCGGCACCGGCGTCGGAGCCACGGTGGCCAGCGTCGGCACGCTAATCGCCCTCGGCGCCATCTTCGGCAAGCTGCTGGCCGACTCCGGCGGCGCCGACCAACTGGTGGACACCATCGTGGGCAGGTCGAGCACTCGCTCGCTGCCCTGGGCGATGGCACTGGTCGGCATGATCATCGGGCTGCCGATGTTCTTCGAGATCGGCCTGGTGCTGTTGATGCCGGTCATCCTGCTGGTCGCCCGGCGCTCCGGGCTGCCGCTGATGCGGGTGGCCATTCCGGCGCTGGCCGGGCTGTCGGCGATGCACGGCTTCGTGCCACCGCACCCCGGCCCACTGGCGGCGGTCGGCGCACTGCACGCCGACCTGGGACTGACCCTGGCGCTCGGCGTCCTGGTCGGACTGCCCTGCGTGATCATCGGCGGTCCACTGTTCTCCCGGCTGGCCGCCCGCTGGGTGGACGTCCCGGTGCCCGAGCTGTTCCTCGGCGCGGCCGAGCCCGGTACCGGCCGGACCGCAGCCGAGCCAGCACAAGCCCGGACCGCGACCGCGTCCAGCCGGTCCGAACGAACGGCGACAGCCGGTTCCGGCGGCCCGGCAGGCGCCACGGAGGTACGCCCCGGCGGCCCGGCAGGCGCCACGGAGGTACGTTCCGGCGGCTCGGCGGCGGGCGCGTTGGATCTCCAACCTGATCAGGCCGGCCCGGTCGCCCCGATTCGCCGGCCGAGCTTCGCGGTGACGTTGGCCACCGTGCTGCTGCCGGTCGTCCTGATGTTGGCCAAGGCGGTCGTGGACGTGGTGGACGACAACGGCAACGGGGCGGGCAAGCGGGTGCTGGACTTCCTCGGCACGCCGTTGATCGCGCTACTGCTGGCGGTCCTGCTGGCCATGTACACGCTCGGCGTGGCCGCCGGTCTGGGCCGGCCGCAACTGTCGTCCACGGTGGACACCGCATTGCCGCCGATCGCCGGCATCCTGCTCATCGTGGCGGCTGGTGGCGGCTTCAAGCAGGTGCTGGTGGACAGCGGCATCTCGAAGGTGATCGCCTCCTGGGTCAGCGGCTCGACCGTCTCGCCGCTGCTGCTCGCCTGGTTCGTCGCGGTGCTCATCCGGCTGGCCACCGGCTCGGCGACGGTGGCAACGGTCACCACCGCCGGTATCCTGCAACCGGTGGCTCACACCCTGAGCACCACGCACACCTCGTTGCTGGTGTTGGCGATCGGCGCCGGCTCGCTGTTCTTCTCACACGTCAACGATGCCGGCTTCTGGCTCACCAAGCAGTACTTCGGGCTGTCGGTGCGGGAGAACATCGCCAGTTGGTCGCTGATGGAGACGGTACTGTCAGTGACCGGCATCGCCGCCGTACTCGCACTGAGCGTGGTGCTGTAAGGCCTCGGTTGAGTGTTCCGTGACCCGGATGGGGTACCGTCCGGCTCGGCTGAGGCATGATCAGCACCCGGACAGTCGAAGAACCTGAAACATCCGAGACAGATATTTCCCCCACGACAGATGCACGACAGACGATGGACAGGAGCGGTGGTGGCGCAGGGACGCGGGGCCAGGACGAGCACCGGCAACAAGCTGGTGATCGTGGAGTCCCCTGCCAAGGCCAAGACGATCGGCGGTTACCTGGGTTCCGGGTACATCGTCGAGGCGTCCATCGGCCATATCCGCGACCTGCCACGCAACGCCGCCGACGTGCCGGCGGCCTACAAGAGCGAGCCGTGGGCCCGGCTGGGGGTGAACACCGAGGCGGACTTCGAGCCGCTGTACGTGATCAGCCCGGACCGCAGGCAGCAGGTCAGCAAGCTGAAGGCGCTGGTCAAGAACGCCGACGAGGTCTTCCTCGCCACTGATGAGGACCGGGAGGGCGAGGCGATCGCCTGGCACCTGGCCCAGACGCTCAAGCCCACCGTGCCGGTCCGCCGGATGGTCTTCCACGAGATCACGCCGGCGGCGATCGCCCGGGCGGTGGCCGAGCCGCGCGACATCGACTCCGGGCTGGTCGACGCCCAGGAGACCCGCCGGATCCTGGACCGGCTGTACGGCTACGAGGTCTCGCCGGTGCTCTGGAAGAAGGTGCTGCCGAAGCTGTCCGCCGGCCGGGTGCAGTCGGTGGCGACCCGGATCGTGGTGGAGCGGGAACGGCAACGGATGGCCTTCCACGTCGCCGAATACTGGGACATCGAGGGCACCTTCAGCACCCAGCAGCAGGACAGCGCGGGCAACCCGTCGAGCTTCACCGCCACCCTGGTGGGCCTGGACGACGAGCGGATCGCCACCGGCCGTGATTTCGACCCCGCCACCGGCCGCGCCTCCAGCGAGGTCCTGCATCTGGACGAGGCCGGCGCTCGCGGCCTGGCCGCCCGCCTGGAGAACGCCGACTTCGCGGTCACCCGGGTCGAGGAGAAGCCGTACCGGCGCCGTCCGTACCCGCCGTTCATGACCTCGACGCTGCAGCAGGAGGCCAGTCGCAAGCTGCGCTGGTCGTCCTCGGTCACCATGCGGGTGGCTCAGCGGCTGTACGAGAACGGCTATATCACCTATATGCGGACCGACTCCACGAACCTCTCGGAGACCGCGCTGGCCGCCGCTCGGGACCAGGCCCGGGAGCTGTACGGCCCCGCCTACGTGCCGGCCGAGGCGCGCCGGTACAGCCGCAAGGTGAAGAACGCCCAGGAGGCGCACGAGGCCATCCGGCCGGCCGGCGACACGTTCCGCACGCCGGGCCAGCTGGCGGCCGCGCTGTCCTCGGACGAGTTCCGGCTCTACGAGCTGATCTGGCAGCGCACCCTGGCCTCGCAGATGGCCGACGCGGTGGGCACCACGGTCTCGGTCCGGCTGGCCGGTCAATCGTTGACCGGTGAGCGGGCCGAGTTCGCCACCTCGGGCCGGACGATCACCTTCCCCGGATTCCTGCGCGCCTACGTCGAGGACACCGACGAATCGGCCGAGAAGGACGACGCGGAGAAGCGACTGCCGCAACTGGCCCGCGGTGACCGGCTGGACGTGCGGGAACTTGAGCCGTCCGGCCACAGCACCAACCCACCGGCCCGCTACACCGAGGCGTCCTTGGTGAAGGCGCTGGAGGAGCTCGGCATCGGCCGGCCGTCGACCTACGCCTCGATCATGCAGACCATCCAGGACCGAGGCTACGTCTGGAAGAAGGGCTCGGCGCTGGTGCCGTCCTGGGTGGCCTTCGCGGTGGTCGGCTTGCTGGAGGGGTACTTCGGCCGGCTGGTCGATTACGGCTTCACCGCCTCGGTGGAGAACGACCTGGACTCGATCGCCGACGGCAACACCTCGCGGGTGGATTGGCTGCGACGGTTCTACTTCGGCTCCTCCGAGGCCGAACGGGCCCAACGGGCCGACGGGGGTGGCACCCGGATCTCGGCGCAGGGTGGGTTGAAGAAGCTGATCGCCGAGCGGCTGGAGGACATCGACGCTCGTGGCGTCAACTCGATCCAGCTGTTCGGTCCGGACAGCGACATCGTGGTCCGGGTCGGCCGGTACGGTCCGTACGTCCAGCAGGGTGGCTCGGACTCCGATCGGCGCGCGTCGCTGCCGGAGGACCTGGCGCCGGACGAGCTGACCCGGGAGAAGGTCGAGGAGCTGCTGTCGGCGCCGTCCGGCGATGTCGAACTCGGCGCCGATCCGGACACCGGCCGCGAGATCACCGCCCGCAACGGCCGGTACGGCCCGTATGTGACCGACGGCGAGCGGACCGCCTCGCTGTTCAAGACGATGTCGCTGGAGACGCTGACCCTGGACCAGGCCCGGCGGTTGCTGACCCTGCCACGGGTGGTCGGCATCGATCCGGCCGCCGGCGAGGGCAGCGGCCCTGGCGGCGGAGTCGAGATCACCGCGCAGAACGGCCGGTACGGGCCGTACATCAAGCGTGGCAACGACTCGCGGTCGCTGGAGTCGGAGGAGCAGCTGTTCACCGTCACGCTGGACGAGGCGCTGGCCATCTTCGCCCAGCCCAAGCAGCGTGGCCGGCGGGCGGCCGCCGCGCCGCCGCTGAGGGAGCTGGGTGTCGATCCGGTCTCCGGCCGGCCGATGGTGGTCAAGGACGGCCGGTTCGGCCCGTACGTGACCGATGGCGAGACGAACGCCTCGCTGCGCCGGGACGACTCGGTGGACACGCTCACCGACGAGCGCGCCTCCGAGCTGCTGGCCGACCGGCGAGCGCGCGGCCCGGCGAAGAAGACGACCCGGAAGGCGGCGGCGAAGAAGGCACCGGCCAAGAAGGCGGCCGCCAAGAAGACCGTCGCGAAGAAGGCGCCGGCCAAGAAGGCCGCCGCGAAGAAGGCGCCAGCGAAGTAGGCGCCGGCGAAGTAGGCGCCGGCGAAGTAGGCCTGACCACCGGGCGACGTCCGGCCGAGGATGCCACGCAGGCACGACGCCGGTCATAACCGGCACTCCGCATGCAGAATCGCGGACACCTCGATCACCGGCGGCGTTCCGAGATCGGGGCAAGTGCACGCCGTAGCTGGGCCAGCACCATTGCTTGGTCATGCCGCACCACGGCCGAGGGAAAGCGCAGCACCAGCGCGCCGGATAAGGCGATCTCGTTCTGGCGAAGCTGATCTGCCCACCATTTCGGTTGTGCCAGATGCAATGCGCCGTCGATCTCGACGACCAGGTTGCCGCCTCCGGGCAGGTCCCAGACCGCGTCGAGATAACGGCGTCGACCGGTGCCGTCCCGGCGGATCTGCTGCAGCCGAGGAGGTGGCAGACCATGCCTGCGGCACAGCCGGACGAAATCGATCTCGCTCAGTGCCTGGGCACCTTGCTCGATGTCCTCCAGCGCACGGAGCATCGCCGCGCGATGGCGAGCGTGAGTTCGCTGTGTCAACGCTGCCCGTAGTTCGGCCGGCGAAGCTCGGGACTGTTGGACGAGAGCCGCTAACAGGCCACAGGCATGGCGTGCGGAGTCCAACGAGACCGCCGCTCGTACCGCTGCGACCGTACACACCTCAGCTCGATAACTGGAGCTTTCTGCGATCTGTGTCGATTCGTGAACCACGACGCGAGTCAGCATCGGGTGGCGATAGCGGCGGACACCGCGCGGTCCGACCAAGTGGATCTCCGGTCGGTCCCAACCGAGCAAGCCGTATCCGGTCAGGGCGGTGAACGAGGTCAGGACGGCACCCGGTCCATGGCAGAGCAGGGCGATGGCCAGCAATTGGTTCCGGGTGGGCGTGCCGTTATGCAACACAACGGCACGGCCGATGCGTTGCCAGCGGCCGGCGTCGAGCTGCGCAGCCACCGCGTGCCGAGTGAAGCCCATGCGGTGGAGCTGCTCGTTCGACGCGACTCCTCGAAAGCGGCTGAGTCGTGGGTCGGCAGCGCGCAGAGCAGCAGTGGTGGCCATGCATCGACCTTGACGGCAGTCCACGGTCATCCGATCGCGTCGGCCCGATCTGTGGACGGCGGCGGCAGGATGTGGACGACGGCGTTCAGGCCGCCGCGCACACCTGCCAAGCCCGCTTTGCGCATGCGCTGCGCGGCCGGGAACCGGCCGTATGCATGCACCTTCGCTAAGCCCGACCGGCCCAAAACGGGACGTTGACCGCGCTCAGCGGCCGGTTCGCCGGTCCATCCGGGCGAACATCTTCTGTCGACGCCTGGCCACCGCCTCCGACCGGACATGGGTCTGCCGCTGCTCGCGCACCCGCTCGCCGGTGCCGACCGGGTAGCCGGCCTTGACCAGTCGGTGCTCGGTGGTCTCGATCAGGTAGCCGAGCGAGTAGATCAGGCCCATGATGATGCCGCCGAGCGCGCTGATGCCGCGGATCCAGAACGGGCCTGGGACGAAGATCAGCACGGCCACCACCAGCGGCGCCACCACCAGCAGCGAACGCAGCGCCTGGCGCAGGGACCAGGTCCGGCAGGTCACATCGTGCAGCACCCATTCCCGGTACTCCGGGGGCAGGCCACCGCCGAGGGAGTACCACAGCCAGCGCAGTGGATCCGGTCGGTGCACGCCTTCCAGTATGCGCCGGGCCGGTTCTCGGCCGAGCCGCTCAGGCTTGCGGCAGCTGATGACCTCCGGACGGCGGGTCGCGTCGCGGCGGCAGGCCCATTCTCAACCAGTCCGCTCTACCGAAGCGCATCGTCGCCGAGCTCCGGAGGAGTCAACTTGGCCGGCCAGATAGCCTCCGGCTTCTGGGTCCGACGGTCTTAGGCACTTATAGATCACACGAGCTGGCTGTAGGATGCGCGACGCGAGACCGCTGCAGCGAGCGTTGTGTTGCTCTGCACCGCGGAAGGTCGAGCTGGCATGAGATGAGTCCTTCGGGAGGGGCCCACTACCCCATGAGTCCGCCTGCTGCACCTCGCACACATCAGGTACCGAACGGGGGAAGCCATGGGTGGCTTGGAGATCTTCCTTGGCAGTTCTCGCGAGTCACTGGGGGATTTGCGGCGAGTGGCTAGTTGGATCGAAGAGGTGGGTCATACACCTGTCTCCTGGGATGATCCGGAGCTCTTTCTCCCCGGCCAGAGCACGTTTCTTACCTTGTTGGAACTCGCCGCTCGCGTCGACGCTGCGGTCTTCATCTTCGGCGAGGACGACGAGGTTTGGTACAGACAGGATGCGATGCGTCAACCGCGGGACAACGTTCTTCTGGAGTATGGACTCTTCAGCGGTGCGCTAGCCCGCCAATCGAATGTCATCGTATGTAAACGCGGGACGTCAAAGATTCCGACGGATCTGGCTGGAATAACCTATCTGAACCTCGAGCTTCTTGAACGATCCCGGATAGGGATGCTCGCCTGGCTGCAACGCCTGAGTTCGTCGGCAAGTAGCGGCGTCCCAGAATCGATCATACTTGAGCAAGCGATGTTGAGAAAGGATCTGAGTGACACAAGGGATCGGCTTATATTCGAGGAGCAAAAGGCGCGCGACCTTCAGCGGCTTGTCACCCAAGCAGGGCTTGTCGACTTCGAAAACTATTCTGGCGCAACGGGCGAATGGAAGTTGCTGTATGACTACGATTACTTCTGGGCACTAACAAGGAGTATGGAGTCTGTCTTTGTGACTCCCAGCGGCCTAAAAGACTATCTGGCAGTTGCTGGGCTTGAAAGCATTCAATCCCAGGTCAGCTGGGATCAAGAAGCAAATCCATTAAGGGTGCGCGTTTACGCGGCCAAGATCCTTCGACTCGTTCGAAGTAGGCCGGAGCACGAAGGCGCCGCCCTATTCAATCAAATGTTCCATGGGCCTGCCACCGATTCCCGAATGAGCGAAGAGGCCTCCGCGGTCGCGCGGGTAGCCCAACCAAGGAACGATGTTGGCAATCGACTCGGCAAGCGTCGATAGTCGGTGTCGCCGCCCACCCTGCTGGAACTCGGTGGCCTGCAAGACCCGCTCAGCCCTGCTGGAACTCGATCCGGTTGCCGAACGGGTCCAGCACGTGGAACCGCCGAATGCCCGGCAGCTCCCCGTCGGCCCGGGTACCCGGATGGCCATGCGCGGCCAGCCGGTCGAACAGCACGTCCAGTTCGGTCACGACGAACGCCGGATGGGCCTTGCCGGCCGGGTGGAACGGCTCCTCGACGCCGAGATGCAAGACAGCGGTGCCCGCGCTGAACCAGCAGCCGCCGCGAGCAGCCAGGGCCGGCGGCTTGGGCACCTCGGTCATGCCGAGCAGGGTGCCGTAGAAGGCACGGGCGACGTTCTCGCCGCCGGCCGGAATCGCCACCTGGACGTGGTCGAGGCCGGTGATCACTTCTGCCCGACCGCGAACGTACGCAGGAACGGGAACACCGTTCCGTACCCGGTGCGTGGGTAGGCGGCGCGCAAGCGCTCGGCGTAGCTGAGTTCGAAGGCCGCCGAATCGGAGTCCGAGAGGGCGGCCAGTACCGGCCGTAACCCGGTGCCGCGCACCCACTCCAGTACCGGGTCCGCACCCGGCAGCAGGTGCAGGTAGCTGGTCTGCCAGGCGGTGGCCCGTAAGCCTGCGGCGCAGAGCAGCAGCAGGTATTCCTGGACGGGGTGGACCGCGTCGGCATGGCGGAGCACGCCGGACAGCTTGGCCGACCACTCGGGCGACTCGGCCAGCTCCCGCATCAGCGCGTGCGACGGGGCGGTGAAGTTGTCCGGCACCTGAAACGCCAGCCAGCCACCCGGATTCAGCTCACCGGCCCACCGCCGCAGCAGCTCGGCGTGGCCGGGCACCCACTGCAGCAGGGCGTTGCTGATCAATACGTCCACCCCGGCGGCGCTGAAGTCGGCCGCGTCGCCGAGTTCGAAGCTGAGCTGTGACATCGGCTTGGCTCCGCGCGCGCTGCGCTCCTCGTCGCTGACGCTCCTGCGATGCTCACTCGCTGTCGCCAAGCGGCCTTCCAGTAGATCCGCGGCGCGTTCGATCATCTCGGGTGAGGAGTCGATGCCGATCACCCGCGCCGTCGGCCAGCGGGCGGCCAGGGTGGCGGTCAACTCGCCGGAGCCGCAACCGAGGTCGACCACGGTCGCCGGGGCGTCGGCGCTCACCCGTTCCAGCAGATCGAAGAACGGCCGGCTCCGTTCGGAGTCGTAACGGGCATATTGCGTCGGGTCCCAGCGCACTCGTGCTCCAATCTCTCGATGCCAAGAGATCATACCTTGATATCGAGACAATTGTTAGAGTGAGGAGGTGACCGATGAAGTCGACGCCATCGCCGCCGCCTGGCAGGCCGAGCGGCCGGACCTGGACCTGGCTCCGATCCAGGTGCTGAGCCGGGTCAGCCGGATCGCCCAACTGCTCGACGACCGACGCGGCCAGGCCTTCGCCGAGCACGGCCTGGCCGCGCACGAATTCGACGTGTTGGCCGCGCTCCGCCGATCCGGGCCACCGTACGAGCAGACTCCGGGCCAGCTGATCGAGGCCACCCATGTCACGTCCGGCACCATGACCAACCGGCTGGACCGGCTGGCCGGCCGGAATCTGGTCGTGCGCAAGGCGCATCCGGCAGACGGCCGGCAGGTGATCATCCGGCTGACCAGCGCCGGCCGCCGCCGGGTGGACGCGGCGTTCGAGGCACTGCTGGCCTCGGAGGAGGCGCTGCTGGCCGGCCTGTCCGCCAGCCAGCGCAGCGGTCTGGCCGGTGGCCTGCGCCGACTGCTGACCCTCAGCGCCGGTGCGGCCGAGCCAGTCGGCACCGCCGGTTAGGCTTACCGGCATGCCGCCGCTGTTCATCGCGTTCGAGGGCGGCGAGGGTTCGGGTAAATCCACCCAGGTCGAGCGGCTGCAGGCCGCCCTGCAGCGGTTGGGCCAGCCGGTGTTCGCCACCCACGAGCCCGGTGCCACCTCGGTCGGCAAGGCCATCCGGGCCCTGCTGCTGGAGACCGACGAACCGATCACCCCGCGCAGCGAGGCGCTGCTGTTCGCCGCCGACCGGGCGCATCACGTCGAGACCGAGATCCGGCCGCAGTTGGCGGCCGGCCAGCACGTCCTCTGCGACCGGTACGTCGACTCCTCGATCGCCTACCAGGGCGCCGGCCGGGCGCTGTCGGTGGCCGAGGTCGCCCGGCTGTCGCGGTGGGCCACCGAGGGTCTGGTGCCCGATCTCACGGTGCTGCTCGACATTCCGGCCGACCAGGGCCTGGCGCGGGTCGGGAACCGAGCCTGGCAGGTCGGGCCGGACCGGTTGGAGCGAGAGCAACTGACCTTCCACGAGCGGGTACGGGCCGGCTTCCTGGCGCTGGCCGGTCAGCATCCCGAGCGATACCTGATCCTGGACGCCACCCGTCCGGTCGAGGACCTGGCGGCCGAGATCGCCGCGGCGGTACAGGCCCGGCTGGCGGCTCAGCCCGAATCGGAGGGTCGGCCGTGACCGTCTTCGATTCGCTGGTCGGGCAGGACGCAGCGATCGACGAACTCAGCCGGGCGGCCGCAGCGGCCGGCGACCTGATCGCGGGACGGCCCGTCCAGCCGGGTGCGATGACCCACGCCTGGCTGTTCACCGGCCCGGCGGGTTCCGGCCGATCGGTGGCCGCCCGGGCGCTGGCCGCGGCGGTGCAGTGTGACCGCGAACCGGCCGGCTGCGGCAGCTGCGCGGCCTGTCACTCGGTGCTCGCCGGCACCCATCCGGACGTCCGGCAGGTGGTACCCGAGGGCCTTTCGATCGGGGTGAACGAGATGCGGGCGGTGGTCGGACTGGCCGCCCGCCGGCCGTCGCTCGGTCGCTGGCAGGTGGTGGTGATCGAGGACGCCGACCGGCTCACCGAAGGCGCTGCCAACGCGCTGCTCAAGGCCATCGAGGAGCCGCCGGAGCGCACCCTGTTCCTGCTCTGCGCGCCGTCCACCCATCCCGACGACGTGATCGTCACCATCCGCTCCCGGTGCCGGGTGGTCGGCCTGCGGATTCCGCCGGCCGCCGCCATCGCCCGGGTATTGATCGCCGACGGGGTGGACCCGGAGACCGCCGAATGGGCCGCCCAGGCCTCCGGCGGCCACATCGGCCGGGCCAAGCGCCTGGTCCGCGACGCCGACGCCCGGCAGCGGCGGGCCGCGGTGCTGGCCATTCCGGCGCAACTCACCTCGCTGAGCGCCTGCTTCTCCGCCGCCGACCACCTGGTGCAGGCGGCCGAGGCCGAGGCTCGGGCGCTGCACGAGGATCTCGATACCACCGAGAGTGAGGAGCTCAAAGTGGCACTCGGTGCCGGCGGCACCGGCAAGGGTGCGACCACCGCCGCGCGGGGGAGCGCCGGGGTGCTCAAGGAGCTGGAACGCCGGCAGAAATCCCGGGCTACCCGGTTGCAGCGCGACGCGCTGGATCGGGCCCTGGTGGATCTCGCCAGCTTCTACCGTGACGTGCTGTTGGTGCAGGCCGGCGCCGAGGTGCCCGCGTCACACCCGGATTTCGCCGCCGACGTCTCGATGGTGGCTCGCTCGATCGACCAGGCCGGTGCGCTGCGCCGGCTGGACGAGGTGCTGGCCTGTCGCGAGGCGATCGAGCTGAACGTGAAGCCCCGGATCGCGGTGGAGGCGCTGACCGCTGCCTTGCGGCTGCCCTGACCGGTAGCCTCGCTGGTATGGGGTTGATCTGCGCGGTGACGTTCACCGACCGGGGGCGGTTGTATTACGCCGACCCGGGCGCGCTGACCCCGGCGGTCGGCGACCACGTGCTGTATCCGACCGAGGACGGCCCCGAGGTGGCGCAGGTGATGTGGGCGCCGCAGTGGACCTCCGACGACATCGGCGGCCTGCCGATGCTGCTCGGCATGGCCGGCGCGGACGACCTGGCCGCGCTGGCCGCCGCACGCAAGAAGCGAGCCGAGGGACGGGTGGCCGCCCGCAAGCTGATCCGGGAACATCAGTTGCCGATGAAGGTGATCGGCGTCGATCACGTGCTCTCGGCCAATCGGACGGTCATCTACTTCTCCGCCCCGCACCGGGTCGACTTCCGGGCGCTGGTCCGCGACCTCGGCGCCACCTTGAAGGGCCGGGTGGAACTGCGCCAGCTGTCCGCCCGGGACGAGGCCAGGGTGGTCGGCGGGATCGGCTCCTGCGGCCGGGAGCTGTGCTGCGCCACCTTCATGGTGGAGTTCGAGCCGGTCTCGGTCCGGATGGCCAAGGACCAGGATCTGCCGTTGAACCCGCTGCGCATCTCCGGTGCTTGCGGCCGGTTGATGTGCTGCCTGAAGTTCGAGCACCCGCTGTACCAGGACTTCAACGAGAAGGCGCCGCCGGTCGGCTCCTGCGTGTCCACCGCCGATGGCGAGGCAACTGTGATCGGCCATTCGGTGCCGGCGGAATCGCTGGTGCTGCGGATGAACTCCGACGGCCGGCGCACCAGCTGCGCGATGGCCTCGGTGTGCTCCTCGCGTAAGGCGCACGACGAGTTCTACGGCGACGGGACGGTCGGTTCGGCGCAGGCCAGCCCGCACGGCTGCGGCTGAGCACCGGCCGGGGCCACCGAATAGCAGGGCGGCACGACCGGATCCGATGAGGAGTGTTCGAGAGATTTCGTCCGAAAAGCTCTTGTCCTCTATAGGATCGGCCCGAATACGACCCGGTCGCCTGGAGCGCCATGACTGTTACGTTCGAGGCCGACGGCAGCTCGGCAGCTTTGGGCGATCGCCGTCGTCGGCTGCCTAGAACCGCGGCGGCAGTTGCAACCGGGCTGATCCTCGTCGGTGCACTGGCGACCACCCTCACACTGCGGCACTCGGACCGGCAGTACGGGCCCGTCCAAGGCGGCTCGTTCGGTGGAATCTACTCGGCGCGGAATCTGGTTTCTTCGCCGGACAATTGGTCCAGCCGTCTGGCGGGAGGGAGTGACACCACAGCACAGCTCATCGCCTCTCTGCACAATCGCGGGTCACACTCGGTCAAGGTCACCGCGGTCGAGACTGATGACGTGGTGACCGACGTCCGCTGGTCTTCCTACCGAACCGAACCCGGAGGCTATGTCAGCGGAATCGAGACACCGTGGCAAGGCTTTCCGGCAGACATACCTGCCCACGGCACGATCCGACTACTCATCACCGTTCACCGGCCCGCGTACTGCCGGACGGGTTCCGACACGACCGGCAGTACCTACAGCGGATACCACCGGGTGCACTGGAGCTCATTGCTGGGCAGCCACACGACAACGGTCAACGACGGAATCACCAATATCCAGCTCTGCTGATCCGCCTCGCTCCGGCACAGCAGCACCGCCCCGGCACCGCACCGCCGCTGCACCGCATCGCGTCGGACTTCCGGCGGCAAAGATCGAGGTGTTCAGGCGACTCGGCGCCGGAACACCCAGCCGCGCAGCAGTACGAACCGCAGCGCGGTGGCGGCCAGGTTGGCGACGATTAGCACGATCAGTTCGAGCCCGCGATGCGGATCCGGCTCGGCGATGTGCAAGCCCGCCAGCGAGCCGCTGGTGAGTGCCAGGCCGAGGCAGAACACGGCCAGGCCCTGTACCTGATGCCGCCCGGCGTGCTGCCGTCCGACGATGCCGAAGGTGAGCCGCCGGTTGGCGGCGGTGTTGGCCACCGCGGTGACCAGCAGCGCGAACAGGTTGGCGCCCTGCGCACCGAGTGCCGGATGGGCCAGCAGGAACAGCAGCAGGTACGCGGCGGTGCTGAGCAATCCGATCGCGGCGAACCGAACCAGTTGCCGGAACAGTCCCGGCGGCGCCTCCGGGGCGCCAGGGCCGAGTGGATGGCGACCGAGTGGATGGCGGCCGAGCGGGTGACGGCCAAGCTGGGCGCGGATCTCGGCCAGCGGCAGCCGACCGGTGGCCAGCGCGCGACCGACCCGGACGACCCCCTTGAGGTCGGCGATCGCGGTCGAGACGATGTCGACTCGTGAATCCGGGTCGTCCACCCAATCCACCGGCACCTCGTGGATGCGCAGTCCGGTGCGCTCGGCGAGCACCAGTAACTCGGTGTCGAAGAACCAGCCGGTGTCCTCGACCAGCGGCAGCAGCCGGCGGCCGACGTCGGCGCGCATCGCCTTGAAGCCGCACTGCGCGTCGGAGAACCGGGTCAGCAGGGTGCCGCGCAGCAGCAGGTTGTAGCTGCGCGAGATCAATTCCCGTTTTGGTGCCACGCACGACCCGGCTGTGCCGGCACAGCCGGGATCCGATGGCGAGATCGGAGTGGCCGGAGATCAGCGGTGCGACCAGCGGCAGCAAGGCATTGAGGTCGGTGGACATGTCCACGTCGAGGTAGGCCACCACGTCTGCGGACGAGGACTGCCAGACCGTGCTGAGTGCCCGGCCGCGGCCCTTCTGCTCCAGGCGCAGATGGCGGACGTTGGGCAGCTCGGCGGCCAGCCGAGCGGCGATCAGCGGCGTCGAGTCGGTGCTGGCGTTGTCGGCGATGGTGATGGTGTGCTGATACGGGAAGTGCTGAGCCAAGTGCCGGTGCAGCCGGCGGACGCTGGCGGCCAGCTCGCGTTCCTCGTTGAAGACCGGCACGGTCACATCGAGCACCACCTGGCCGCTCGTGACCACGTCCAGTTGGCCGGGATCCTCGTTGCTGTGCAAGGCCGAATCCGTACGCGCTACCGAGGTCATGCTCTTACTGTTGGCGGTCAGCCTTCGGTGGCATTGTGGTGATGCTGTGGGTTGGCTTGACGTCCGGCGCCGGCTTCCACCGCGCGCTTCTCGAACAGACGGCGCGGCCCGAGCCGGCACGGAAGGAGGGTGTCCGTGCCGGCTCGGGCCGATCGGCGAGCCGAAGCCAGGGATCAGCTGGTCGGCTGGGTGAGGTCGTACAGCGTGCTGCCGCCTACGGTGACCGGCTTGAAGTGGCTCTGCACCCAGCTGGCGATCTCGGCGGAGCTGTTGCTGCCACCCTGCTGGTTGCCGAAGCCGCCACCCCCGAAGCCACCGCCGATGAAGTAATGAATCTTGCCCGCCGCCACGTACGCCTCGAACTGCGCAAGGGTGGGGGACGGGTCGCTGCCGTTGAAGCCGCCGATCGGCATCACCGCGAGGTTGGTGGCGAGCTGGTAGCCGGCCGCGGTGTTCGAGCCGACGGCCGCCGCCACCCAGGTGTACTTGCTGGCGTCGGCCTTCAGCGCCGCGACCAGCGCCGAGCTCGGCGTGCTGGCGTTGAGCAGGCCCCCGCCACCGCCGAAGCCACCCGTCCCGGTGGCGCCGGGCGGGCCACCGAACGTACCGCCCTGAGTGCCCGTGCCACCCTGGGTTCCGGTACCCCCGAAGGTGCCGCCGAAGCCGCCGCGAGCCCCCGGCGCGCCCTGGCCACCGGCCCCGCGGCCGGGTCCGAAGCCCCCGGCGCCGGTCGGTCCGGAACTCGGGATGGAGCCGGTGTGCGGCTGTCGAGCGGTAGCCACCGCGTAGGCAGTCGGCCCGGCCAGCCCGACGATCAATGCCACGCTGGCGAGAATGATGCCTACCCGCCGTACCATTCGGGAGACCACCACGAGCAGCAGCGCGGTCGCCACGCCGACGGTCAGGATGGCGTATCGCAACCAGGGCAGCCAGCTGGCGGTTCGGTCCAGCAACACGAACTGCCAGCTGGCCGCGAGCAGCACGCTCATCCCGAGTAACACGGTGGCCGACAATCGGTCTCGCAACCGCCACAGCAGCGTCGCGCCGATCCCGATCAGGCCACCGATCGCCGGTGCCAACGCCACCGTGTAGTAGGGATGAATGATGCCCTTGGCGAAGCTGAAGACCAGCGCGGTGACCAGCAGCCAGCCGCCCCAGATGATGAGCGCCGCCCGGCTGCGGTCGGTGCGGATCGCCTTGCGGGTGAACCACAGGCCGGCCGCCAGCAGCAGCAGCGCGGACGGCAGCAGCCAGGAGATCTCGCCGCCCATGTCGGTGCCGAACAGCCGGCCCCAGCCGGTGCTGCCCCACCTGCCGCCACCACCAGTAGGGCCACCGCCACCCACACTGCCGGTCTCGTTGCCGGTCAACCGGCCGAAGCCGTTGTAGCCGAGGGTCAGCTCCAGGATCGAGTTGTGCTGGGAGCCACCGATGTAGGGACGATCCCGGGCCGGGATCAGCGACACGATGGCGATCCACCAGCCGGCGGCGGCGATCATCGCCGCGCCGGCCACCAGCAACCGCCGGATCCGGCTGGCCAGCGGAACCGGCGCCGCGATCAGGTAGGCCAGCGCGAACGCCGGCACCACCAGCAGCGCCTGCAGCATCTTGGTCAGGAAACCGAAGCCGACCAGTGCACCGGTCAGGGCGAGCCACCGGGTCGATCCGGTTTCGACCGCGCGGATAACGCAATACGCACCGACGATCAGCAGCAGCGCCAGCAACGAGTCAGGATTGTTGAACCGGAACATCAAGGCCGCGACCGGGGTGACGGCCAGCACCGCACCGGCGATCAGGCCGCCCACCGCCCCGGACGTCCGGCGTACCGCGAGGTAGAGCATGGCTACCGAACCGATGCCCTCCAGTGCCTGCGGAACCAGAATGCTCCACGAATGCAAGCCGAAGATGCGTACCGACAGGGCCATGATCCACAGCGCCGCCGGCGGCTTGTCGACGGTGATGGAGTTCGCCGAGTCGGAGGAGCCGAAGAAGAAGGCCTTCCAACTCACCGAGCCGGCCTGCGCGGCTGCCGAGTAGAACGAGTTCGCCCAGCCGGACGCGCCCAGGCCCCATAGGTAGAGCACCGCGGTGGCCAGCAGCAGGCCGAGCAGACCCGGACGGGTCCAGGCCGGGTCCTCGTCGCAGCCACGCAGCACCTCGGCGAGCCGGCTGCGCCGGCGCTGTTCCGCAACCGGCGGCGACCAGGTTTGTCCAGGTAGGAAAAGGGTTTGAGAACTCATGTCAGACAGCGTGGCCGGCCAAGCTTGCCGGGCTCTGTGAGCCGTCTGAACGGATCCCCTGCACCGGCAGCGTGACGGTGAACCGGGTATCGCCCGGTGCGCTGCTCACATCGATCCGGCCGCCGTGTGCGGCCACCACCGCCGCGACGATCGCCAGGCCGAGGCCGGTGCTGCCGGCCTTGCGCGAGCGCGACTGCTCGCCGCGGGAGAACCGTTGGAAGATGTCCGGCATCAGTTCGGCAGGGATACCGGGGCCATTGTCGGAAACCGTCAGCCGGGCGTACTCGTCCCGTCGGCTCAGCGACAGCCGAACCGCAGTGCCGGGCGGGGTGTGCGTCCGGGCGTTGGCCAGCAGGTTGGCCAGCACCTGATGCAGCCGCGCCCCGTCACCCTGCACGATGACCGGCTCGTCCGGCAGGTCCAGGTCCCAGCGATGATCCAGACCCGCCGCGTGCGCGTCGCTGAGCGCATCAACCGCCAGCCGGGACAGGTCGACCTCCTCGCGGTCGAGTGGACGTCCCGCGTCCAGGCGCGCCAACAGCAGCAGATCCTCGACCAGGTTGGTCATCCGGTCGGCCTCGGATTCGACCCGGCTCATCGCGTGCGCGATGTCCGGTGGCGCGGCCTGCCGGCTGCGCCTGGTCAGCTCGGCGTAGCCGCGGATGGCCGCCAACGGTGTGCGCAGCTCGTGACTGGCATCGGCGACGAACTGGCGTACCCGCTGCTCGCTGCGGTGCCGGGCGTTCAGCGCGTCGGTGACGTTGGCCAGCATCCGGTTCAGCGCGACGCCGACCTGGCCGACCTCGGTGCGCGGGTTGGCGTCCGGCACGCGTTCGGCGACCGCGACCTCACCCTGCTCGAGGTTCATCTCGGCCACCCGGGAGGCGGTGGCGGTGATCCTGTGCAGTGGCCGCAGGGCCAGCCGGACGATCACCGCGCCGACCACGGCGGCGATCAGCAGGGCGAGCCCGGTCAGCCCGATGATGGCCAGGGTGACCCGGTTGAGGGTGTCGTGCACGTTCTTCAGCGGGAAGCCGAGCACCCGGCTGCCACCGCCGCCCAGCGTGGTGGCCACCACCCGGTACTGGCCGAGCCCTGGTAGGCCGACGGTGTGCGGCCGGCCGTCGGCGGGCACCGCGGCGAGCACCTGGGCGGCCACGGTGGGCACCGGCAGGTAGCTGTTCGTGGTGGTGTCCTGCAATTGCGAGGTGATCACCGTCCCGTTCAGCACCGACACGCCGGCCGTTCCGATCGGTGAGCCCGGCGGCAGGTAGCCGAAGCCGGTGCCGGCCAGCGGCGGACGGTTGCCGGCGTGGTCGTCGCGATCGTTCGGGTGGTCGAAGTTGACCCCGGCCGCGGTCAGCTGCCGATCCACCGCCGCGGTCAGCGAGGTGCGCACCGCGATGTCGGCGAACACGCCGATGCCGGCACACACCAGCACCAGCAGGCCCAGAATGCTCACGATGAGCTGGTTCCGCAGCGTCCAGTTGCGGGCCGAGTGTCGGTGCAGGAAGGCGCGCACGCTCAGCCCGCGGCGCGCAGTACGTATCCGACGCCGCGCAGGGTGTGGATCATCGGCTCGCGGCCAGCGTCGATCTTCTTGCGCAGGTAGGAGATGTAGATCTCGACGACGTTCTGCTGGCCGCCGAAGTCGTAGTTCCAGACCCGGTCCAGGATCTGTGCCTTGGACAGCACCCGACGGGGGTTGCGCATGAGGTAACGCAACAGTTCGAACTCGGTGGCGGTCAGTGAGATCTCCTGGCCGGCACGGCTGACCTCGTGGCTCTCCTCGTCCAGGGTCAGGTCGCCGACGGTGAGCACCGAGCCGCCGTTGGCGACCGCGATGGTGGTACGGCGCAGCAGGCCGCGTACCCGGGCCACCACCTCCTCCAGGCTGAACGGCTTGGTCACGTAGTCATCGCCACCGGCGGTCAGCCCGGCGATCCGGTCCTCGACCGCGTCCTTGGCAGTCAGGAACAGCACCGGCAGGTGCGGTGCGTCGTCGCGCAGTCGGCGCAGCACCTCCAGCCCGTTCAGGTCGGGCAGCATCACGTCGAGCACCACCGCGTCCGGCCGGAACTCCCGGGCCGCCCGGACGGCGGTCAGGCCGTCGTGCGCGGTGCGGATCTCCCAGCCCTCGTAGCGCAGGGCCATGGTCAGCAGGTCGGCGAGGTTGGGTTCGTCGTCGACGACCAGGACCCGGACCGGTTGGCCGTCCGGACGGACGAGGGAGGGCGAACGAGAGGCGCTGGTTGTGGTCATGCTGTCGATAGTGGGGCAGCCGGCTGATGTGTGCCTGGCAGCTGGCTGTGCGAAACCTGTGCGTCGTCCTCTCTCAGCGGATCGGTGGCGGTGGCACAGCGGGGTGCCAGCTTCGGCTGCGACGGTGACGCCGGTTTGATGCTGATTCGCAAGGAGATTCGAATGACCATGCTGTGGACGCCGCCTACACCGGGTGGCAGCGGTCAGCTCGCTCGCCCGCCGCTGTGGTCGATGGGCCGGACCGCGGTGGCGGTCCTCGCGGCGGTGATCGTCGGAGCGTTCACCGCCGTGGGGGTTTCCTATGCCGACACTGGTTCATCCTCGACGACCGGTCCGCGGGGGTTCGGCGGGGCTGGCGGTGGATTGCCTAACCCCGGCTTCGGAACCGGCGGTTTGCCAGGCGGTGGTCTCGGAGGAGGCTTGCCGGGGCAGCTCGGCGGCGGGGCTGGCCAAGGCGGCGGTCCGGGTCAGTTCAGCGGCGGCGCGAGCCAGGGCGGCGGTGGGGCTCAGGGCAGCCTTCCGCAGCCCGATCCGACCAGCAGCACCTGAGGCTCCCGGCGGTTCGGACAACCGGCGGGGCACCCGATAGACTCTGCCCCGGACACGGTCCGCCGTGCGCCGCCTTAGCTCAGTCGGCAGAGCGTCTCACTCGTAATGAGAAGGTCTAGGGTTCGATTCCCTAAGGCGGCTCCATGAAGCTGTGTTGTCCCGGCTGATCCTTGACACTCCCTCGGCATGAGGGAGCTTTCGGTGGCTGAGCAGCGGTATCAGGCCGTGTTGGCGGTGCTGGCGGACGGCCTGTCGGTGAAGGTGGCGGCGGAGAAGGCCGGGGTGTCGCGGCAGACGCTGCATGCGTGGCTGGCCCGGTATGAGGCTGAGGGCCTGGATGGCCCGCTGGATCGGTCCCGGCGGCCGCGGGGGTGTCCGCATCAGATGAGCGCCGAGGCCGAAGCGCTGGTGCTGGAGTTGCGGCGGGCGCATCGGTATTGGGGGCCGCAGCGGATCCGGCACGAGCTGGCCCGGCGTGCTCTGCTGCCGGGTGTGGGATTGCCGTCGCGGTCAGCGATCTACCGGTGCCTGGTCCTGGCCGGGCTGATCGAGCCGGCGCCGGCGGCGGGCCGAGCGGTTCAACTTCGACGACGCTCGGCAAGACCTCCTCGGACCGCCCCAGGAACTCGAACTCTATGCAGCAGCCGTCTTCCAGTTCGGCGCACTGCGAACCGAGGCATCCCGGCAGAGACGCGCATCGTCCTAGAAACCTACGTCGACCAGCCGGGGGAGGAGCCAACACGCATCAGCCTGCCTTTGGGCGAAGCGCTACGGCTCAGCCGCAGGCTCACCCAACTCATCGATCAAGTGAGCGCCCCATAGCTCGGAGGCCGGCCGCATAGAAACACGGGTCGCGGCAGCCGCCAGCTTGACCAGCGTCGCGCCAGCTCCTCCAACAACCTCAAGTACGCATGCTGCTCGGCATCGACGCCGAGGGTCGGAGCGGCCCATCCGGTAAAGCGATACGGACGCGTAGCACAACCCCTCGCTGACCGGCTGTTGCCTGGTCAGCGGGGGTTGTCCATGGCACCGAGAATCCGATGCACGGTTGAACCGCGACTGACCCTCGGGGGCCTTGGCGCTGCAGACGATCACCGGGCTTCCTTCGACGCTGAGTGAAGCGTTCGATCGGCGAATCCTTCTTTCCGCCAAGCACGAATCACTCATTACCCACCCGACGCACAGATGCCGCCAGCCGTTCAATTTGCTTGACACGTTCAATTGACAGCCCGTAGGTTAAGCGCTGCCAATGCGGCTTTACATCCATTTCACGCACGGTGGTCTTCTTTGTGCTGTTCGGCGGGGGAACTGTTATGTCTGTCCGGCTAGGTGCTTCGGCAATCGTGGGCGCGCTTGCAGCATCCTGTCTGATGGGCCTGGTTGCACCGGCAGTGCGGGCGGATACGTCGTCGCAACCACCGGTGGCGGATGCCGCCTCCGCACCCGACGAGGCGACGGCGAAACAGATCGCGGCAGCCTACGGACACGACGTGGTCGTCTCCTCCGAGGAATCGCCAACCACCGAAATCGTGGCACAGGCCGACGGACTGTTGCGGCTGACGGAGAACACCGAACCAGTTCGGGCGCAGGTGGACGGGCAGTGGGCCGCGGTGGACACCTCGCTCGGCGAAGACGCCGGGATGCTGCGGCCGGCGGTTTCGGCGGTCCCGGTTGCGTTCTCGCCGGGGGGATCGGACGCTCCTCTCGCCGAAATCCAGGCCCCGTCGGGTCAGTGGGTTTCACAGACCTGGAAACTGGGTGCCCTGCCCGCACCGACGGTGGATGGCAACAACGCGACCTACGCCGACGTGCTGCCGGATGTGGACCTGCGGTTGACCGCGACGCCGACCGGCCTGTCCGAGGTGCTGGTGGTGAAGAACGCGGCCGCAGCGGCCAATCCGGACCTGGACGGTTTGACGTTCGGGGTGAATGACGGCGACCTGACGGCAAGCCCGGTGTCCGGCGGAACCACGCTGGCCAAGGATTCCTCGGGAACGACGCAGGTCGCCGCGCCGGCACCGACGTGGTGGGATTCGTCCTCGGCCGGGGCGTCCGCCGCCGGGCCGGGCAGCCTGGGAGTTCCAGCTCCGGTGCCGGCGACGTCGACCGACACGCAGTTCTCCATCGATGCCGGCACGGTGGCGCAGACGCCGGGGGTCACGTACCCGGTCTATGTCGACCCCGACTACAAGACCGGCGGTGTCATCAACTGGGCCTTCATCGACTCGGCCTACCCGAACCAGGCCTACTGGCACGATTCCGGGGCGTCGGACGGTTATCAGCACGTCGGCTACATCGACGGGGGCCACAGCGATGACGGCCGGGACCACACCACCAGCTCCTTCTGGCAGATGGACACGAGCTTCCTCAACGGGCGAGTCATTCAGAATGCGGTGTTCAATACGACCGAGGTGTACTCGTACTCCTGCTCGGCGCGCAGCGTGCAGTTGTGGACGACCAGTCCGGTCTCGCCGTCCTCGACGGCCGCGAATCCCCCGATCCCGTCGAGCCTGGTCGACACCGAGTCGGTGGCCTACGGCTACAACTCGACCTGCCCAGGCCACGTGGTCGGTTTCGCTGCCACCGATGCGGTACAGCGAGCGGCCGACAACTCCTACGACAGCATCAACCTCGGTCTCTACGCGAGCACATCGGACGTCTACGGTTGGAAGAAGTTCGCCAGCAGCGCCAGCCTGGTGGTCTGGTTCGACACCAAGCCGACCCAGCCGTCCTACCGGTGGGTCTTCGGTTGCGCCTTCGTCTGCGGCTCAGGGGCCTACACCAAGGACGACCTCCCGATCCTGACCGGGGCGTCCCAGGATGCCGACGGTGACGCACTGAGCTACAACTTCGAGGTGTACTCCGGTCACTCGGCCGCTCCCACGAACCCCGTGGCCTACGGCGCCACGGCCTACCTGGCGCAAGGTCTGCCAAGTACTCCGGACGGCGCCCGAGGAAGGTGGGCACCCAAATCCGCGCTGCCGGACGGCGACTACGAATACCGCGTCCGCGCCTACGACGGCGTCGCCTACAGCGACTGGTCCGGCTATCTTCCGTTCACGGTGGTGCATACCAGGCGGCCGAGCCTGCCGACGATCAGTGTCCCGGCTGACGGCCCCGTGTCCACCGTCCCTGACAGCTACAACGGCGCTGTGGGTAGTGCGATGGAAACGGTGACCGTCGTTCCGGCTGCATCATCGGATGACCCGGTTTACGCCTACTCCTACGGGATGTTCCCGGGTAAAGGAGTGAGCTTCGGATCCTATGGCGACTGCAGCAAGCCCAACGTGGGCGCCTATTCCTTCAAATGCGGCGGGTTGGGCAGCGGAGTTCCGATCACCGTTACGCCGATCGACGACGTGTCCACCCTGGGCGTCGCGGTATGGGACGCGGCCGGGAATGAGGCTACGGTCACCGACGCAAATGGAAATCCGGTTGCCGGATATGCATCCCAAACGTTCTGGGCGAGCAGCGACAGATGGAACACGCAGATCGGCCATCAGTGGCTGACAAGCAGCTACACCGGCAACATGGCTTGTACGGTGGCATCGACGCTCGCTGATCAACCTGCGCCTCGTACGACTGCGAGCAATATGACAGTCGCTACCGGGCAGCCTTGCTGGAAGACATCCACGGTGCAGTCGGGGAATGCTGCGGTACCCGTTCTGGGCTTCGACGGCAGTACGGCGTCGGTCTCGACCGGGGCCGCCCCGACGCTCATCGACACCAGCGGGAGTTTCACCGCTGGGGCCTGGGTCAACATCTCTTCCGGTGCGCCGAGCGCTGAGACCTTCCTCGACCAGGAGGGCACGAATGAAAGCGTGTTCTTCCTGCAGTTCGTCAAGGACGCCCAAGGATTAGGACACTTCTCCTTCTGCATGTCGAACTCCGATGCGACATCGTTCGCGGGTGACTGTGTCACCAGATCGGAGACGCCGTTGGCGAACACCTGGTATTTCGTCGCCGGGGAGTGGGATGCGACGAACCATGAGATGCGGCTGTACGTCAGCGACACCACTGGTACTACCAACACACCGGTCGCCGGATACCACTCGTCGTCGTGGAACGCGAGCGTCAAGGCCCGGGTCGGTGCCGACCGGATCGGCTCGGCCCAGCGCTACTTCAAGGGCATGGTGTGCGATCCGTTCATCGACAGCGGCATTCTCGATGGCAATCAGCTCAGCCTCGCCGCGAGTTTCGGCCTTCAGGCTGCAGTCTCATAGCATTCCTTCTTGATCTGGAGCACCGTCATGCCTGCCCGTTCGCCGAAGTCGACATCGCGCGTCCTTGTCCCCGCTACCGCACTCGCGCTGGTGTGCGCCGGGTGGCAGCCGATCGGGCTCGCTTCCGCGGCCGCATCGAAGTCGCCCTTCCACCCGGCGATACCGAAGCTCGGTCACCCCACCCCGGGGACAGATCAGGCCCCGATCAGCGCGACAGCGGTGGATCGGTCATCGCAGGCGGTGCCCGCAAGGAACTTGCCCGCGCCCGGTCACTACTCGCTGTCGAAGCTGGACACGCAGCAGTGGCAGTCGATTGCCGGTGGCCAGGTGGCGGTACGGACAGCCGAACCGGCACATTCGGCGAGCGTAGCCAGTCAGGTCAGCGCGGCCTCCGTCTCCGTTCTCAGCCCGGCAGAGGCTGCGAGCGCGCACGCCGCCGGCATCGCGTTCGCGCTGACCCGCGCCGACCACGTCCCGGGATCGGCATCCATCCAGATCAAGGTCGCCGACGGTGCATTGGCCGGACTCTACGGAGCCGACTTCGCCAGCCGCCTCCATTGGGTGGAACGACCGGTCTCAGGTGGTGAGTCCGTTCCGCTGGCCACCCGGCGCAGCGGTTCGTCGCAGATCATGACAGCGACGACCTCGGCGACGCCCATGCTCGTCATGGCCACCTCCGGACCGACGGCCAGCAATGGAACCGGCAACTTCGCCGCCACCTCGCTCAAGCCGGCCTCGACCTGGGATGTCTCGGCCCAGACCGGCACCTTCAGCTGGTCCTACCCAATGGACGGCGTACCAGCCGCGGCCGGGCCGCAGCCGGCCCTGGCGCTGTCCTACAGCTCGCAGTCGGTCGACGGTGAAACGGGCTCGACGAACAACCAGCCCTCGGCCATCGGCGACGGCTGGGACCTGGCCGGGGCCGGGTTCATCGAACGCTCCTACGCATCGTGCAGCGACGACGGCCAATCCGGTTCCGGCGACCTGTGCTGGCAGAACCAGAACGCCACCCTGTCCATGGCCGGCCACTCGGGGCGCCTGGTCCAGATCGGCACCAGCAAGATCTGGCGCCTGCAGGATGACGACGGCAGCCGGGTCGAGCAGCTGACCGGTGCGGTGAACGGCCTGCAGGATGGTGAGTACTGGCGCGTCACCACGCCAGACGGCACCGAGTACTACTTCGGTCGCAACGAAATTCCCGGCTGGCAGACCGGCAATCCGGTCACCAACTCGGCCTGGGGGGTTCCGGTCGCCGGCAACAACACCGGGGAGCCGTGCAACAAGACGACCTTCGCCACGTCCTTCTGCGCCGCAGAGGGTTGGCGATGGAACCTGGACTATGTCGTCGATCCCCACGGGAACAGTGAGGTTCTGCGTTATACCGCGGAAACCAACCAGTATCGCGAGAACAACACCACGACCGTCAACTACACCCGAGGTGGCCAGCTGAGCGAGATCGACTACGGCACTCGTGCGGGCTCGGAGTTCAGCGCAACGAGTTCGGTCGCACCCGCGCGCATGCTGCTGGACTACGCCAGCCGCTGCACCGGCACCTGCGGCGCCACCGACACCGCCGCCTGGCCGGACACGCCGCTCGACCAGAAGTGCCCCGGAGCCAGTGGCTGCGCCAGCAACGTCGTCCCGACGTTCTTCACCACCCTGATGCTCAGCAAGGTCCATGCCCAGAGCGCCTCCGGCAGCACCTTCGCCGACGTCGACACCTGGGCGCTCAGTCACTCCTTTCCCGACCCCGGCGACACCAATTCCGCCGCACTCTGGCTCGACAGCGTGCAGCGCACCGCTGCCGGCAGCACCGCGATCACGCTGCCCGCGGTCAAGTTCAGCAAGACTCCGCTGCACAACCGGGTGGACATCAACGATGGGCTCAGCCTGACGGTGAAGTACCGGATCTCGATGATCACCACCGAGACCGGGGCGCTGATCAACGTCGGCTACAGCACGCAGCAGTGCACCAAGACCACTATCGATTCGATCAAGGCCAACCCGGCGGCCAACAGCTACCGATGCTTCCCGCAATGGTGGACACCGCAGACGACACCGCCTACCGACCCGTTCCTGGACTGGTTCCACTCCTACGTCGTCACGTCGGTGAGCAGCGATCCCGCTACCGGGGGACCGAAGGATCAGGTCGACCAGATGTACTACGACTACACCGGCAGCCCGGCCTGGCGGTGGGACGATTCACCGACGACGCCGGACAGCAAACGGACCTGGTCGGTCTATGCCGGCTACGACAAGGTCCGGGTCAGCCACGGTAACCATGACGACCTGGCCTCGCGCACCTCGACGGACTACCTGTTCTTCCAGGGCAAGGACGGTGACCACAACGTCACCGGCCCGGTCTACGTGACGGCCAGCGACGGCAGCCAGGTCCGTGACTCGCTCTGGCTGGCCGGCCGGGTGCGCGAAACGATCCACACCCTCGGCGTCGCCGGTGCCATGATCGACGACAGCTTCAGCACCCCATGGGTTTCCGACCCGACGGCGACGGATGCCCTCTACACCGCCCGTTACGTCCGCGACGGCGACACCCTGACCAACACCGCCCTGTCCGACGGAGGGAACCGCACCACCGAGACGACAATCAGCTACGACACGAGCAGCGGCTTGCCGACCACTGTTGATGACCAGGCCGACATCCATCTCAGCAGTGACGACCGCTGCACCACGACCACCTACGACGGCAACCAGACCGCGTGGCTGCGCGACTATCCCGCCGAGGTCAGCGTCGTGGCCGGCCGATGCAACGCACAGCACACCTACCCTGCCGACGCGATCTCCGATACCCGCTATTCCTACGACAATGCGGCGCTGGGTGTCGCGCCCACCAAGGGCGATGTCACCAAGACCGAGCAGGTTTCTTCCTACGGCGTCGATCAAAGTCCCAACTGGCAGACCCTCAGCACCACGACTTACGATGCCCTCGGCCGGCTCATCTCGACAACCGATCCACGGATCAGCCCGGCCCGCACCACCACGACCACGTACACGCCGAGCGGTGCCGGCCTGGTAACCACCATCAAGGTCACCGACCCGATGAACTTCAGTACCACCGATACCTACGCGGTCGCGCGGCACAGCCTGCTCACCGAAACCACCGCCAACACCGGTGTCACCGAATCGACCTATGACGCCCTCGGCCGCATCACCGCGGTCTGGACGCCGGACCACACCCGCACGGCCAACCCGAGCACAGCGACGGTGGCCTACGGTTACACCATCTCTCAGACCGCGGCCAGCAGCGTCAAGACCACTCGCCTGGTCGCCGGCGGCTCGCTCGTCACCTCTTACACGATGTACGACGGCCTGCTGCGCGCTCGGCAAACACAGACTCCGGCCGAAGGAGGCGGCCGCGACCTGACCGACACCTTCTACGACGCTGCCGGCCGGGTCTATGACACCTACACCGACTGGTACGACACCGCCGTCCCGGCCGGCATGATCTTCAATGCCAACCTGACCGTGCCATCGGAGACGCAGACGACCTACGACGGTGACGGCCGCAAGACGGCTGACATCCTGCTGGGTGACGGACAGCAACTGTGGTACACCAGCTACGCCTACGGCGGCGACCACACCACCGTCACACCGCCGGCCGGTGGCATCGCCACCAGCACCTACACCGACGCCCGTGGTAACACGTCGAAGCTGTTGAGCTTCCACGGCTCAACGCCCACCGGCGCCTCCGACCTGACCAGCTACGCCTACTGGCCGGCCGGTCAGTTGAAGAGCATGACCGACTCCAGTTCCAACCAATGGACCTGGACCTACGACGTTCTCGGCCGGCTGACCGACAGCCATGACCCGGACCAGGGCGACATCCATCACGACTACGACGCTGCCGGACGGCTCACCGACACCAAGGACGCACGCAACATCCAACTCGACTACAGCTACGACGCCATCGACCGCAAGACCGACGAATACCTCGACCCGGCAAGCCCGGCGAACAAGCTCGCCCACTGGGACTACGACACCGCCGCCGTCACCGGATTCAGTGGCGCGACCGCCAAGGGACAGCTCGCCGACTCCATCCGCTACGTCGGCGGGTCCGGGACCGGAGGGAAGGCCTTCACCACCACCGTGACCAGCTATGACCCCGCCGACCGGATCACCGGCACCAAGGTCAGCATCCCAGCCGGTTACGGGGCTCTGTCGGCCGACTACACCGCCAGCATGGCGTGGGCACCGGATGGTCAGCAGACCTCCCAGGGAGAGGTCGTCGGCGGCGGGTTGGGCACCGAAACCCTGACGATCGGTCACGACACACTCGGCCAGCCGGGTGGTTTGAGGTCGAGCCTGGCGCTGTACGTCTCCAGCGTGCAGTACGACCACTACGGCCGCCTCGCGCAGCTGAGCCAGTCGTGGTCTGCCACCTCGACGTATCACACGCCGACCTGGCAGGACGGCTCCGATCGGCTGTTGGAGATGCTGTCCCAGCGGCAGGCTGCCAGCGGTGCTGTCGTGTCCGACCGCAAATACACCTACAACGATGCCGGTGACATCACCGAGATCAATGACCCCACGCCCGCCACCGGTACCGACACCCAGTGCTTCGACTACGACTACGACCGGCAACTGCAGGACGCCTGGACCCCGTCGAGCAACGACTGCGGCACTGCCCGGCAGGACAACGCTCTCGGCGGCCCCGCGCCCTACTGGCAGTCCTACAGCTACGACTCCCTCGGTGACCGCGCGACGGTCACCCGCCACGACACCACCGGCACCGGCACCGACGTCACCGACAGCTACACCTATCCCGCCTCCGGAGCGGATTCGGTGCAGCCACACGCCGTCTCCACGATCACGCACTCCGATGGCAGTGCCGCCTCAACCTACGGCTACGACCAAGTCGGCAACGCCAACGCCCGCCCCGGCCAGACCCTGAACTACGACGCCGAGGGCCACCTGCAGAACATCACCGTCGGGAGCTACTCCGCCAACGACATCTACGATGCCGACGGCAATCTGCTCCTGCAGGCCGACAACGCCGGAACCACTCTCTACCTCGGCGACACCCAACTCCGGCTTGCCACCGGCGCGTCCTCGGCCAGCGCCGTGCGCGACTACACCGCGCCCAACGGCTCCCTGGTCGCCGAACGCACCACCACTGCCGGCGTTACCGGCAGCAAGCTCTATTTCCTGGACACCGACAAGAACGGCACTGTCACCGCCACCATCGACACCTCCACCAACACACCGGTCCGCCGCTACTTCGACCCCTTCGGCTCGAGCCGCGGCAATGCTGCAGCCTGGATCGACCCCAACACCTACCTCAACGAGCCGCTCAACGGCACCACCGGAACCGTCCACGTCGGCGCCCGCGAATACGATCCGACGCTCGGCAGGTTCCTGTCGGTGGATGCGGTCCTCGATACGACGAACCCCTTACAGGACAACGGCTACAGCTACTCGCTGAACAACCCGGTCTCGACCAGCGACCCGACCGGCCTGCACACCGACGGAGCTCAATACGGCGACACCAACCGCAGCGAGTACTACAACCCCGACGTCCCGACGGATATCCCGGATCCCCCCGGCGCGGGAAGCTCGGCCAGCGGCAGCTCGGCCCCGAAGAAGCACCGGTCCTGGATCAAGAACTACCTGGCTGGCGCGGTCGCACCGGCGCAGAGCTACGTCTCCTCCATCTTTCAGATGGGTGCCGGCATGCAGGACGCGCAGAACATCCAGCACGGGGTGCCAACCGATCTCGGCCCAGCGGCTCAGGCCGCGACTGACGACGTGTTCGACTGCACGCAAACCTTCGTCTGCCTTGCCGGAGGTGCATCCGCCGGCCTGCTCGAAGGGGGAGTGGCCAGCGGGCTCGCAGCTGCCGGTCAGCGCGGCAGTCTCCTCGCGGGCAACACCCTTGTCGAAGAAATAACGGGTGTTGCCACAGATACAACAGCACCACGCGTATTGACTACCTCCGAACAGCGTGCCTTGCGCTCACTGCAGAGCCAGGTCGAGGCTCACACCGCAAAGTTGAACGACTACATGGCGAACCCGGATGCGTACGACAATCAGGGCTTACTCGCTCGCGCGCCATCTCCGCAGATTCGGCAGCGGATTATTGACGGCCGCATCAGGCATCTGCAGACGGAGATCAAGACTTTCCAAGACCAGATAACCAAAATCCAAGGAGGCGGATGATGGCTGAGCAGACGGTTGTATCGATCGATCTCCTTCGAGCCTTGTGCGTGAGCTTGTTGGACCACCTTCAAAGCGTTGAAGGATCTGAGGTTCGGCTCGATAAGGACTACTACTGGTCCATACCTGTTGAGCAGCGCTACGACGTCTACAATCCGCCGACCGACCTGACGATTGGTCAGCTCAGTGAGTGCCTAACAAACCTTGAGCAGCTTCGCGATGACCCATCGCAGACCACAAGTTATGCGCTGGTCTGGTTGGCTGACCTGATGAGAGCCGTAGGCGAAGCGGTAGTTCGATGATGTCACGTCGGGAGCGCGTCGCGTTCATGGCAGTTTGTCACCGGAAACTTAGAACCCCAGCTGGTCGGTGAGGTACTGATCCGGCCGCAAGTCAGTGACATACAGGTCTGATGGAGCCGCGGCCCCGTGACCGCGCGGCGGGTCCCGCTGCAGGGTGGGACGATGGCCGCTGGACAGCTCGCCGGCCGGGTTCGGCTACGGTGCTGTCCATGGATCTTGTGCGCCGCATCGACCGCGGCACAGGTGAGTTCCTGCTGTTTTCGCTGACTCCACCGCGCGCGGCCACCGCGCACGAACGCGTGCAACAGATCGCCGAGGCCACCATCGCCCGCTTGCAGCCGCTGGATCTCGACGGCCTGATCCTCTACGACATCGACGACGAGGCCTCGCGGAACCCGGCAAAGCGGCCTTTCCCCTTCTCGCCGACACTCGACCCCGCGGACTATCTCGCGAACCACTTCACGAGCTGGCCGACCCCGGTCATCATTTACCGCGCGGTCGGCAAGTATGCGCCGTCCGACCTGCGGACCTGGTTCGCCGCCCAGGACCCGGCGCGCGTGATGTCGGTTCTCGTCGGAGCTGCATCCAGGAAAGCCCACGGCATGACATCGCTCACGCAAGCCCAAGCGTTGCGGCGTGAAGCGAACCCCGAATTATCGGTCGGCGGCGTTGCGATCCCAGAGCGCCACAGCCGTCGAGATGACGAACACCTGCGATTGCTGGCCAAGCAGGACCAGGGCTGTCGATTCTTCGTGACCCAAGTGGTTTACGACGTCAACGCAGCCAAGAACCTCGTCTCGGACTACCACTACGAGTGCGCCGCTCGCGGACGAACGCCGGCTCCGATCGTGTTCACGTTTTCCGTGTGTGGCTCCATGCGAACGCTCGACTTTCTGCGTTGGCTCGGCGTCGACGTACCGCGCTGGATCGAGAACGACCTCAGGCATGTGGCCGACACGCTCGAAGCGTCGTTTCAGCTGGCCATCACGACGGCAACAGAACTCATGACCTACTGCCGCACGCTCGGCGTTCCGTTCGGCATCAACGTCGAAAGCGTGTCCATCAGGCGGGAGGAGATCGAGGCATCGGTTCGACTCGCACAGCAACTCAAGCCACAGATCAGGCGCTGAGGTCGCGCACGACCAGGCGAGCCCCCGGGGCCTCGCTGGCGGCCGTGCATGCGGCGGTGGTCGGCGTCCTACTCCGTGGGAGAGATTCCTCGCTAGTACGGCCAGATGCCTCCGCTACCAGATCACTCCGTCACGGGTAGGCACTCGGCGAGCAGGTCGAGGACATCGCGCCAGGCTCGCTGTGCGTGCCGTGGGTGGTAGCCGACGCCGGGGACTGTGGGGTGGTCGACTGGTGGGTGGTGGAAGGCGTGCAAGGCGCCGCCGTAGACCGTGAGGCGCCAGTCGACGCTCGCAGCCTGCATCTCAGCGGTGAACGCGTTTCGTTGCGCGGACGACATGATCGGGTCTTCCGACCCGACCCCGGCCCACACCGGGCAGCAAATGCGCGCCGCCTCGCCCGGACGGCCTGTGGTCAGTCCGTTGACTGTCCCGATCGCGCGCAGGCTGACGCCACCACGCCCGAGCTCCAGCCCGATGGCGCCCCCAGTGCCGTAACCGATGGCGGCGATCCGGTCGGGGTCGGTCCGCGGTTCGGCGCGCAACACGTCGAGCGCCGCGTGGCCGATACCTCGCATGCGGTCGGGATCAGCGAGCAGGGGCATGCAACGGGCCAGCATCTCCTCGGGGTCACCCAAATAGCGCCCGCCGTGCAGGTCGAAGGCGAGCGCTACGTATCCCAGCTCGGCGAGAGCATCGGCCCGGCGGCGCTCAATGGCGCTGAGCCCCATGCCCTCTGGCCCAAGCAGCACCGCGGGCCGGCGGTCGGCGCCGGCCGGGAGCGCGAGGTGCCCGACCATCGTCAAACCGTCGGCCGGGTACTCGACCGTACGCGTCGTAATGGTCGTCATGAGACCGAACCCTAATGATCGTCAAGCCCGGTCCGGTCGGTGTTCACCGATGGCAGAACATCGCGGGTGCCCCTCTGAAATGTGGCGGTGGCTCACAAGATCCGTCACAAACCCTGTTCCCACGCAGCACCTGCCCCGGCACCGCGCATGACACAGGTTCCGGAATCAACCCCGAGGGAGATACTGAGCCCGGACCGCGGCGACCTCCGCCAGGAAGTGCTCACGACACCACGGCTGGCTGTCGAAGATGACGGAGGTCTTGACCGCGCAGCGACCGATGGGCATCCAGTGCGGTTCCGGCTGATCTCGGTACTGCTGAGTGAGACCGGGATCTATGGGCTCCCCGGCCCCACCCGCATCAGTGCTCTACCTGCAGGTGCTGCGCGCTGGTCATGGCGTCGTTGTTTCGGATCGGGCCGATAGCGGGACTGGCTGGGGGGCCGGGGCGGACGCTTCGGTGGGACCGGGGCTATGCGGCGCTTGCCTCGCTGGGTTAGGTCCGAATGAGAAGCCGGCTATCGCCCCGAGTACGGCAAACGCGGCCGCGGCGAGCAGGACGTCATTGAGCCCACTGGCGGTGCCGGCGTGGGCGGCGTGGGTGACCGCGGCGCGTATCGGGGGCGGGACAGTGGCGGCTACCCGGGTGCCGCCACCGGAGGCCACTGCGGCGGCCAGTCGGTGGGCGGTGGCCGCCGGAGCGTGCAGGACCGCCAGGTCGTGCAGGGTGGCGGCGCTGACGCGGGAGGCGTAGAGGGCGCCGAACACCGCCACGCCGGCGGCCGTGCCGACCTGGCGCAGTGTGTTCGTCAGGCCGGCGGCCATCCCGGCACGGGCCGGCTCGACCGCCGAGAGCGCTGCCGAGGCCAGGGCGGTGGAGGTGATGCCCAAGCCGATCCCGGCCATGATAAGACCGGGCACCAGCACGAGCCAGGTGGAAGTCGCGCTCAGGTGGGCCATCGAGGCCAGCCCGGCTGCGGCCGCGGCCATGGCCACACCCAACAGCACCCGCATCGGCACCTTGCCGATCAGCCGGCCGGTCAGCAAGGCGATCGAGAAGGAGGCCAGAAACATCGGCAGCAGCCGCAGGCCGCCTTGGACCGGGGAGTAGCCGAGGGTGTTCTGCAGATACAGCGACAGATAGGTGATCGTCCCGATGACCGTCGCCGAGATCGCAAACGCCACGAACCCGGTTGCGGCAAAGCTGCGCCGCCAGAACAGGCGCAGGTCGGCCATGGGCGCGGCCGCGACGTGCAGTTCGTAGAACACGAAGCCGGCAAGGGCCACAACAGCGGTCGCCAACAACGCCAGGATGGTTGGGCTCGCCCAGCCCAGCCCATTGCCGCGGATCAACGCGAACATGAACGCGGTCAGCGACACGATGATCAGAACCGTGCCCACCCAGTCGGACCGGCCCCCGACCGGGTTGCGGGATTCGCGTAGCCGGGCCACCCCGACCGCGAACGCCGCCACACCGATCGGCAGGTTGACGAAGAAGATCGACCGCCAACCCAGCGTGTCGGTCAGGACCCCGCCGACCAGCGGCCCGACGGCGCTCGCGCCGCCCAGCGTTGCCCCGAAGGCTCCCAACGCCCGGGCCAGGGCAGGGCCGGAGAACTCCACGCGCAGCAACGGTGTGGCAGTGGCGAACAGCACCGCGCCGCCAACACCCTGCAGCGCGCGGAACAACTCGAGCTGCACCGCGGTCGCGGCCAGCGCACACGCCAGCGACCCAACGGTGAAGATGACCAGCCCGACAAGGAACAGCCGGCGCCGGCCAACCCGGTCTCCCAGCGTCGCCGCGGGAAGCAGCAGCACGGCCAGCACCAGGGCGTAGGCCGCGCTCACCCACTGCAGGTCCGGCAGGTTCGCGTGCAGATCCCGCTGGATCGATGGCAGTGCGACGCCGACCACCGTGATGTCCAACAGCAGCATGAACGCCGCCGCGCAGACCAGCAGTAAGGTCCAGCGCTGCCGCGCCGAGGTCGCCGAAACGTCCGTCATCTGTCGCACCGCCCGAGCACCGCCGCGGCTTCGAGACCGTGAGATTTCTTCGGCGAGTCGCAACGCCCGGCCTCGACGACATGGCGGGGACGAGGTTGAGGTGTGGTTGTCATGGTCGGATACCTCCGGTGGGAGTGCGAAACGATTTTGCGGGGTGAGCGGCTGTGCTTGCGCCCGTGTGACACACGGGAGTTGTGCGCAACCCCGTGCCAGTCCGATGACGGTTGTCGTGGCGTGCCCAGACCTCCGGTACTGTTCGACTCAGCTCGAACAGTCGGTCCAACGTCGTCGGAACAAAAATACTTCCAAAAGAGTCGAACTATTTATGGCTACCACCGGTGCGCGGCTTCTCCCGCATCCCGACCTCGCCGACGTCGCGCTGCCGGAGGTTCTCTTCGCGCTCAGCGACCCCACCCGACTCGACCTCGTCCGCAAGCTCGCGGCACGCGGCCCCCTCACCGTGACCGAATGTCAAGCCGCGGACCCGACCGTCCCCAAGTCGACCTACTCCCACCACCTCAAGACGCTGCGCGAGGCGGGGCTGGTCAGGAACGAACCGTCCGGACGGCAGCGCACCATCACACTGCGCAGTGACGAGGTCGAGCACCGCTTTCCGGGCCTGCTCGACGCCGTCCTCAACTGAGTCGCCGGAATGCCTTTCGCTCGGTCGGCCGGGTGACGCGGACGCGATCGGCAATCAATTCGGGTGCACCCCACAGCCAATCCGGTCGATAGATCAAAGTCGACGATCGGCAGGTGCGGGTGATGCGACAAGCTGCCCGGCCCCGGGCCGCCATACCGCGTGGTTAACCATAATCGCTTCGCCTTAGCTGCCGGCTGAGACGAACGCCTTGGCGGAGTTCCAGAGCACGCCGCGGTTTACCCGGTCGGGATACCGAGCGACCACGATCGTCAGCAAGGGGTCCACCAGGACGGCGTCGTAGGCACCGGACTCGAGCGTCGACGCGGTCGGCGACCATCCGGCGGCTCTGGCCCGGCGGAAGGTCATCGGACACCGCGTACTTCGAGGGGGCAACGTACACCGAGTAGTTGAGATCGGTCATTTGTCGCCTCCCTCCTTTCGATTGTGAACAGTCGGCGAGCGCTTCGGTCGCGTGGCTGTTCATTGGGGAGGCGCGGGCGCGCTGCGACGAGCGTCGCACCGCTCGTCCGCTTCCGCGCCCGCAGAAGTCCCTGGTTGCTCGGAATGGTGACGCTGGTTCGGCAGGCTAACGAGGACGGGCTGCGCGAGGCGCTGCGGGCGGTGCTAGCCACGCTACGCATGGAGGTTCCGCTCACCGCCGCGAACCGCGACGGCATCTCCACCTAGCCAAGCGGCGGAACCGTCCATCGATCCCGCGGGTGCCGCGGTGCGTGCTGGCCGCGGCGCTAGCGCCGGCTTCCGCGCAATAGGACGATCGATCGGGGACGGACCGTGGTGACGCCGCCGGCGCCGAGTGTCGTGCGCGTGCCGTTGCCGGACGGTTCGTAGCTGTCGATCTCCGGCTGCCAGATCTGATCGGGGCGCGTGTCGGGAACACGAAAATCTAGCGGCTCCCACCACGCATTGATCAACAGCAGGAAGTCGTCGTCGACGAGCGGAGTGCCGTCCGCGGCGAGGTCGGGATCATCGGCGCCGTCGAGGTAGACGGCAATACTGCGCGCACCGGGATCGGCCCAGTCAGACGGCGACATCTCGGTGCCGGCGGGGGTGTACCAGCGCAGTTCGGTGGCTTCGACGCCGGTGAGGAACCGGCGGCGGCGGAACACCGGGTGCGCGCGGCGCAGGGCGACCAGCCGCTTGGTGAAGTCGACCATCGGCTGGTCGGGGGAGGACCAGTCGAGCCAACTGATCGCATTGTCCTGGCAGTAGGCGTTGTTGTTGCCCTGCTGGGTACGGCCGAGCTCGTCGCCGCCTTGCAGCATGGGTATCCCGAAGGACAGCAGCAGTGTAGTGAGCATGGCCCGGCGTTGCCGGCCGCGCAGGTCCAGCACGATGGGATCAGTGGTAGGGCCTTCGGCTCCGCAGTTCCAGGATCGGTTGTCATCGGTGCCGTCGTGGTTGGCTTCGCCGTTGGCCTCGTTGTGCTTGCTGTTGTATGAGACCAGGTCGGCCAGGGTGAACCCGTCGTGGACGGTGATGAAGTTGACTGAGGCGGTGGGGCGTCGCCCGGCCTTGCTGTATAGGTCGGAGGAGCCGCTGAGCCGGGAGGCGAACTGGCCGATCAAGCCCTCGTGGCTGCGCCAGAAGTCCCGCATCACGTCGCGGTACTGGCCGTTCCACTCACTCCACAGCGGCGGGAAGCGGCCGACGTCGTAGCTGTCTGTCCGACCGACGTCCCAGGGCTCGGCAATGAGTTTGGCGCGGGACACGACCGGGTCCTGGGACACGAGGTCGAAGAAGGCGGACAGGGCGTCGAAGTTCCCCTCCTGGCGAGCCAGCGTGGGAGCCAGATCGAAGCGGAACCCGTCGACGCCCATCTCGGTCATCCAGTAACGCAGCGAATCCATGATCAGTTGGAGGCTGACGGGGCTGCCGGCGTTGAGCGTGTTGCCGCAGCCGGTCGTGTCGACGTAGTGGCGCAGATCGGAGGGATCGAGCCAGTAGTAGGCCGGGTTGTGCAGCCCGCGGTGGCACAGGGTCGGGCCGAGGTGGTCGCCTTCGGCGGTGTGGTTGAACACCACGTCGAGGATTACCTCGAGACCGGCCGCGTGCAGGGCATCGACCATCGTCTGGAACTCGGCGACCTGACCCCCGGCCCTTCCGGCGCGCACGGCGGCGGCGTAGGCGGCGTGCGGCGCGAAGTAGCCGATCGTGTTGTAACCCCAGTAGTTGGTCAGGCCGCGGTCGAGCAGGAACTGCTCGGGCACGCTGTGGTGCACCGGTAGCAATTCGACTGCGGTTACTCCGAGATCCACCAGATGCGCGACGGCAGCGTCGTGCGCCAGGCCGGCGTAGGTGCCGCGGATCTCCTCAGGCACCGCGGGATAGGTCGCGGTGAAGCCTTTGACGTGGATCTCGTAGATGATCGTGTCGGCATAGCTGTGTGCGGGGCGGGAGTGGGCGTTCCAGTCGAAGGATGTGTCCACCACGAGGCTGCGCGGGACCTGCTCGGCCGAGTCGAGCGTGCTGGGCAGCTCGGGATCATCGACGGCGTACCCGAGGACTTCCGGCCCGAAGCGCACCTCACCGTCGATTGCCCGCGCGTACGGGTCGAGCAGCAGTTTCGCCGGATTGCAGCGCAGGCCCCGGCGCGGGTCGTACGGGCCGGTGACCCGGTAGCCGTACGGCTGACCGGGCCCGACACCGGGCAGAAAACCGTGCCACACGTCGCCGTCGCGTTCCGGCAGCAAGACCTGGGTCTCGACGCCCGCGCTATTGAACAGGCACAGCAACACGCCGTCACCGGCGCAGGCCACCGCGAAATTCGTGCCGTCGGGACCCGGAGTGGCGCCGAGCGGGAACGCTGTGCCGGGCAGGGCGACCGGGTTCATGGCCTTCGGCCCGGCAGGGTGAGGCTGACATCGTCGATCGACGGCACCGCCCCGTGCCGGCGTCGGATCAGGTCGGCTACCAGCCCGGTCCAACCGGTCTGGTGTGAGGCGCCTAGGCCAGCGGCGTTGTCGCCGTGGAAGTACTCGCAGAACAACAGGTTGTCCTTCCAATTGGGGTCGTGCTGCAGCTTCTCGATCCCACCGAAGCAGGGTCGGCGGCCGTCGGGGCCTGTGAGGAAGATCGATATCAGCCGGGCCCGCAGGTCGTCGGCCACCGCGCCGAGCGTGAGCCTGCGACCGGAGCCGGTGGGGTACTCAACGGTCAGGTCCTCGCTGAAGAAGCGGTGATACCGCTCCAGTGCGCTCGTCGCGAGATAGTTCAGTGGGAACCAGACGGGCCCACGCCAGTTCGAGTTGCCGCCGAACATGTCGGTAGTGGACTCCGCCGGCTCGTAGTCCACGGTGGCGCGCACCCCCTCCACGTCGAGCACGTAGGGATGGTCGCGGTGAAAGGCGGACATAGCGCGCAGCCCGTGGGGGGACAGGAACTCGGCTGGGTCGAGGAGTCTGCTGAGCAGACGCATGACCCGCTCGATGCTCACGCAGCTCACGAGCAGGCGGCGCTGCCCGGGGTCGCCGCGCAGCACACCGGCCTCGATCAGCTTCTCGTGATCGCGCAGGCCCTCGCGGTCGAGGAAGTCGGCGAACTGCTTATCGAAGGTAACGGAGCTGTCCAGCATCTGTTCGTCTATCACCGCGGCGGCCAGCAGCGGGATGATGGCGACCATCGAATGAACCTTGACCGGCACCACGCCACCGTCGGGCATGGTGATGCGGTCATAGAACAGGCCGTCGGCCTCGTCCCACATGCCTTGGCGCTGCATCGCGTCACGAATCCCCGCGAAATGCTCCAGGAACTTGTGAACCAGGTCGAGCGCGGGCCGGCGGCCGGCGCGGTGCAGGATGCCCGCCATTGTCGTCATCGCCAGCGCGTACATGGCCATCCAGCCGGTGGCGTCAGCTTGCTCCAGGACCCCACCCACGGGCAGGTGCGAACGATCGAGCGGGCCGATGTTGTCCAGCCCGAGGAACCCGCCCTCGAACAGGTTCGACCCGTCGGCGTCCTCCCGGTTCACCCACCAGGTGAAGTTGACCAGCAGCTTGTCGAACACCCGGCTGAGGAAGTCCAGATCGCGTCCACCGTCGATCGCGAAGACCTCGAGTGCCGCCCATGCCTGCACCGGCGGGTTCACATCGCCGAAGTCCCACTCGTACGCGGGGAGCGCACCATTCGGATGCTGGAACCACTCGCGGCAGACCAGCAGCAACTGCCGCTTGGCAAACTCCGGGTCGACGTGCGCGAGGACCACAGAGTGGAATGCCAGGTCCCAGGAGGCGAACCACGGGTACTCCCACTTGTCGGGCATCGACATGACGTCGAACGCGTCGAAGCTGCGCCACCTCGAGTTGCGAGCACTGAGCCGTGACGCCGGCGGCACCGGCTGCCCGGGATCGCCGTCGAGCCAGCGGGCGACGTCGAAGTAGTAGAGCTGCTTGCTCCACAACATCCCGGCGAAGGCCTGGCGCATCACCATCGCCTCGTCCGGCGAGGCAGTCACCGGGGTGAGGCCGGCGTAGAACTCGTCAGCCTCCGCGCGCCGGGTCACGACAACCTGCTCGAAGTCGGCTCCGAGCGCGGTCGCGGAATCAGGCTCGCTCCCGACGGGGCGCAATCGCAGCCGCAGCTCCACCGTCGCGCCCGCCGCGACCGGGACGCGGTACCAGGCCGCGCACCGGGTGCCACGCCTAGCCGGGTTGACGGTGCTGGCGTTCGACACGACGTGGTCGTTGATGCCGTCCTTCGGATACGGCGTTGACTGGGCCACGCCGTAGAGGCGTTGATCATTGGTCTCGTTGTCGCAGAACAGCAGGGTGGGGGCCGTGCCGTCAGGGCCTGGGGCAGCCAATAGCTCGAGGTCACCGAGCGATGGATGGTTGATGCCGATCGTTGCCTCGCCGGTCGCGAACAGCTCGGGCCTCGGCGCGCTGTCCCACGACCAGGTATTGCGGAACCACACCGTTGGCAACACGTGCAGCGTCTCTTGCTCAGGTCCGGCGTTGGTGGTCTGCACCGACATCAGCAGGTCGGTCGGGCTCGCCTTCGCGTACCGCACCTCCACGATCCAGTACCGGTCTGCGTCGAATACGCCCGTATCGAGCAGCTCGTACTCGGGATCCTGCTTTCCGCGACGGCCGTTCTCGGATCGCAGATCCTCATACGGGAACGCCGCCTGTGGGTAGTGATATCGCCACCGATTCCAGGCATGGCTAGGTACCGCGTCGAGATACCACCAGTACTCCTTGACGTCCTCGCCATGGTTCGCCTCCGCACCTGTCAGCCCGAACAGGCGCTCCTTAAGAATCGGATCGCGACCATTCCACACCGCCAGGGCCAGGCACAGCCGCTGCTCGACGTCGCTGAACCCGGCCAGCCCGTCCTCACCCCACCGATACGCCCGCGACCGGGCCTTATCGTGCGACAGGTAGCTCCACGCGTCGCCGCCGGCGCTGTAGTCCTCCCGGACCGTGCCCCACTGCCGCTCGCTCAGGTATGGCCCCCACAAACGCCACTCGGCGAACTGCTCGCCGCCCTGGGCAAAACCGTCCACCCGTTCCCGCTCGGCCCCAGAACTCTCCTGCCGCGCAGTCATGGGGCGCTGCTGGTCCACGGTTCAAGCATCGCTCAGAATTGTCCCGAAGTCACCAGCTCGCAAGACGGTCGTCGCGCTCCGTCTCGGGCTGGGTCGGCCTCGGGGGCGGTGAGTGGTCCTGGCTTAATTCCCAGGGATCGGGTGCAGCAGTGCGAAGGCGCTCGTCGCGCCGGAGTCGTACTGCGCTTGCCGGCCGTATCCATCGGTGGCCCGGGCGTACGCGGACAGGTTCGTCGCGAATGCCGCCTGGACACAGTTGCCTACGAGCTGGGCAGCTGTGCGATCCAGGTGTGAGCCGATCGGGGCGCTGGTGGCTCCGCTCGCGGAGGCGACGATGCCGTGCGAACCGCGACTCACCGACAGCGACCAGTCGATGAAGTTCCCGGGCTGGGTCGCCGCATAGGCGATCGACACGGTGTCGGCGGCGCTGGCGTATTGCAGCATCCCGCAGTCGTCGGCGCTGTTCCCGCTCACGTGCACATCGCCGAGCACAGCCGCGCAGGGGCGGTTGTCCACCTGGATCCGGAACACCAGGTTCCCGTTCGCGTCGATGTTGTTCGCCGGCGCATCGGTGTAATCGGCCGCGGTCGCCGTGAGGTCGGGAAGCAGGTAGCTGAACGGGCCGCCGTGACCTGCGTTGCCGGCCGCGACATGCGTTCCGCCGGCGTCGAACATCTCCATCCGCAGCGTGACCATGCCGCTGCGGCCTGGCACACCGGTGGTGCTGTCGAAGTAGGCGAACGGACGGTCGGCCGGGTCGTAGATGTTCACCCACGGCAGGTTCGGATCCGGGATGGCGTAGAGGTTGCTCTGGGAACCGACGAGGTTGGGCCCCAGCGCGACGGAATTGAGGTGGATCGTGATCACGCCGCCACTGATGGACTCCTGCATCCACCGGTGTGTCACCGGTGCGCTGATCTCGGTGAAGTCGGCCTCGCCGTCGAAACGGTATGACCAGCGGTAGTAGACGATGCCGCTGCTCTGCAGGTTCGGGTCGAACTGGGTCTGCAGCGACAGGGTTCCGCCGAAGGGTGTGTCACCCGGAAGCAGGCCGGTGCCCGAGGCGGTCTCCAGGCCGTTGATCTGGCGCAGGTCGGTGTTGCCGATCGCGGTCGGCCACACGTAGAGGTAGCCGGGCCCCGTCTGCGTCGAGTTGCAGGCGACGGCCGCCGGATCCTCGACGGTGATGACCGCGCTCTGCGAGCCGTCGTAGTTCCAGATGGTGGTGCACAGGATGTCGGGATCGGCGACCTCCCGCTGCTGCCCGTCGATGCTCTGCACGACCTCGAAGTAGACGTCGATGGGCGTCTGCCATACGAAGAAGCAATGGGTCAGCGAGAACGAGCCGTCGGACTGGATCGGCGCGTCAGGCAGTTGCTGGTAGGAGATCGCCCATTCCGGGATCAGCTCACACATGAACGGGGCGAGCTCGGCGCGGTGTGCGACGAAATAGGCCCGCAGGGCGTTGCCGGTCAACGGGTAAAGGCCAGCGCTGAGGGCCGAGAGCCGCGTGAAGTCACTCCAATCGAATGAGAGCAGGTCGGCGATCTCGACGCCGAACATGCGAGCCAACACGCTCTGTCGAAGGTCGAGCATCTGGGCGTCGCTGAGGTTGTCGAGACTCGCGGCGAGATCAATGGTGAAGACCTGGACGATGCCTGTGCAGATCGGTGCGTACGCCGGTGGCGTGCCGCCGGGATTGAGGTGCTTACGGACCGTGCCGTGGATCGTCAGGCAGCGGAAGATCCATTGCAAGCGCAGCGATTCCTCTATTCGGATCGCCATCTTGGCGGGTGTCTGACCGGCCGGGACGTCCCGGCTGATCGCACCGGCGGCCGTCAGTCGCGCAGCGGCGTCAGCGGGCACCTCGCCGTCGACGGACAGATCGGGCCCGATCTTCACCTGATACCGACGTGTCGGGTCGACGCGAAACGAGATATCTTTCTCAACCGGCGCGGACTCGAGCACACGTCCCGCGCTGTCGAACAGATACGCGCGCACCGGCGCGTGGGCTTCGGTTGCGGCGAGTAGGACCTCTACTTGCAACGGGACCAGACCGCCATCCTTGTCCTGCTTGGCCATGACTCCCCCAAAGAGTCGAACCGATGTCGAGGGTGAGGAGCCGGGAGCAGGCAAACGTGATACCCAACCCGCGGCCCCTGGCCCGAAGTCATCGACACCAGCCGACTCTTCGACCACGGCACACCCCGGTGCGCCACGTTGGCCTAGAGGGCGCTTTTCAGCTCGCGGCGGTGCTGAATTCCGAGCTTTGAGTAAACATGGCGCAGATGCCATTCGACGGTCCGCGGGCTGAGGAACAGGCGGGCGCCGATCTGGGGATTCGTGAGGCCGTCGCGGGCCAGTTCGGCGATCTGGCGCTCCTGCGCGGTGAGGTCGTCTCTGGTTTCGGTGATGCGCCGGCGGCGCTTCTCACCGGTGGCGACGAGTCCGCTGCTGGCGCGTTGACTGAACGCCTCCATGCCCATCGACAGGAACAGGTCGTGAGCCAGGTTGAGTTCAGCACGCGCGTCGCGCATGCGGCCTGCCCGCCGCAGCCACTCGCCATATAGCAGCTGGGTTCGGGCGAGTTCAGCCCGAACCTGGGTCTGGCGCAGATGGTCGATCGCCGTGCGGAACCAGCCGGCAGCCTCGTCGCCTTCGGCGAGCAGCGCCCTGGTACGCGCCTCGATGCCGAGCGCCCAATCCGTTCGGGTGGCGCCTGCCTTGGTGGCCAGCCGGTTGAGCGCGTCGGTGGCGAGGTCGGTCCTTCCACAGCGCATCGCTGCCTCGGTGAGTTCGCTCAGGCCCCAGTTCTCCGCGACGACTTCCCCATATTCGATGGTGGACGTGGCGGCTGCGAGTGCGTCCTCGTAGCGGGCCAGACCGTTGCAGAGGACCGCCCGTGCGTACGCACAGATGGCTAGTCCGATGCCCTCTCCGCGAGCGGCCGCTTCGCGCTCGGTGGTCTCGATGAGTTCCGCGGTTTCGTCCGGTCGGCCTCGCCATGCTGAGAGGATCAGCGCTCCGTAGGGCGCGGAGTGGATTCCGGTCGCCTGTTCAACGGAGGCCGTCTCAGCCACGACGGCTGCGGCGTCGGCGAGGTCGCCGGAGAACACCAGCATGGGCGCGCGGGCGCTGAGGGCGAGTGCGAGCTCGCTGAGCGTCCCTGCTGTGCGGGCCACCTCGACGCTGGCGCGCGACAGCGAGGATGCGTGTTCGTCGTCCCAGATCTCAAACGCAATTACGCAGCCTTGCCATAGCCAGCGCAGCCGTTCCTTGGCCGAAGCCTCGTCGCCGGAGAGCCGCCGTACCGCCTTTCGGCAGAGTGGGACGGCGCTGGCGTAGTCGTCGGCGAGGGCAACGAGAGCGTCTACCAGCAGCTGCGCGGTCAAGGGCTCGCCGGTGGGTGAACGCGGCGCGGCCCGGGCGGCGTCGGCGACCTCGGGCAGGCCGACGTGGCCGTTCAGCCTGGCGCCGAACAACGCCGCGGAGAACGCGTCGACGTACGTCTCGCGTGCTGCAGCGAGATCCAGCGGTTCAAACCGGCGGGCCGCGGCCAATAGCAGTGGGGTTGCTTCGGTGCCTCGGCTGGAGATGAACGCCAGCTGGGCCCGCAACAGCTCGATCTGTGCGCGTTGCAGCTCATCGAGCGGGCCGGCCTCCGCCGTGGCCAGCAGGCCGCGAGCCGAGCTGAACGCGCCGGCTTGGACGCTGGCGTAAGCGGCCGCAAGCGCACGGGCACCGCGCCGCGCCGGCGCAGGGGTCAGCGCGGCCGCGCGCTGTAAAAAGGCCGCGGTTGCCGCCACGCCGCCACGCGCCTGCGCTCGGCCGGCCGACTCCTCCAGTTCGGCGGCCACTTCCTCGTCGGGGCCGGTGGCCGCCAGAGCGCGGTGCCACGCGCGGCGGTCGGCGTCGGCGCTCACCTCGGCGAGGACTACGTGCACCCGCTGCCGGCTGGCCAGGGGTGCGCCTCGGTAGATCGCAGAACGCACCAGGGGATGGCGGAACTGGACACGCTTTCCGATGTCCAGCAGCTGCGCAGTCTCGGCAGGCCCGAGTGCGCTGGCCTGGATGTCGAGCCGCCGGGCTGCCCGGAGGACCAGCTCCGGATCAGCCAGGGGTTCGGCTGCCGCCACCAGCATCATCTGCTGCGTCGCCTCGGGCAGTTCCCGGATGCGCCGGAGGTAGTGGTCCTCGAGGTGTGTTGAAAGCCCCGCGGCGCCGGGAAGCTGGAAGCCACCGGCCAACTCGGCGGCGGTCATGCGGGCCGGGAGTTCCAACAGGGCGAGGGGATTCCCGCGGGTTTCCGCGACAATTCGGTCAGCGATGCGGCTATCGAGCCGGCCCGGGACGGCGCTTGCCAGCAGGGTGCCGGCATCCTGTTCGGGTAGTCCTTGGATGCGAAGTTCCGGCAGGGCATCGAAGTCGTGCCCGTCAGTCGGCTCGCGCAGCGCAACCAGGATCGCCAGCGACTCGGCGCGCACTCGTCGCGCGACGAGGCCGAGGACCTGGGCCGAGGCGGCATCCAGCCACTGCGCGTCCTCGACCAGACAGAGCATCGGACGGTCCTCCGCGACCGCGGACAACAGGCTGAGCAGCGCCAATCCCACGAGGAACCGCTCCGGTACTTCCCCGGCGGCCAGCCCTAGCGCGATCGTCAGGGCCTCCCGCTGCGGCGCGGGGAGCATGCCGAGTCGGTCGGGTATCGCCGTACACAACTGATGGATCCCGGCGAACGGCAACTCCATCTCCGCCTGCACGCCGGTGAGCTGCGCAACCTGGAAACCGGACGCCTGGCGCGCGGCGTAGCGCAGCAACGCGGTCTTGCCGATGCCCGCTTCGCCGCGCAGCACGAGGGCCTCGCTCTCACCCGCGCGAGCCCTGGCCAGAACTCCGTCAAGCAGTTCACGCTCGACTACTCGGCCCACGAAACCAGGCCCCCGGGTGGCGATCATTCACGACCCCTAACCATCAAGAGCTGCGCGCTGCCGTTCTCCTTGCCACAGCGCGGCATCGAGAGCCTCGCGCGAGTCGATCCCCAACTTCTGGAATACCTTGTTCAGGTGCCACTCAACCGTGCGCGGGCTCAGGAACACCTGGGCGCCGATCTGCACGTTCGTCAGCCCATCGCCGGCTAGCCGCGCGATCTGCTCCTCCTGCGGCGTCAGGTCCCCGCGCGGGCCGGTCGGGCGCGTACGTGGCTTGGCGCCGGTGGCGACCAGCTCAGCCCTAGCTCGCTCGCCGAACGCCTCCATCCCGATCTCGGCGAACATCTCCGTGGCCGCCCGCAGCCGCTCGCGTGCCTCGCGAAGACGGCCCTGGCGGTGCAGCCATTCCCCGAAGACGAGATGTGCACGCGCGAGCTCGGTGCGGTAGTCGCTTCGATCCAGCTGCTTGATCGCCTCGCGGTACAACCCTTCGGCGCCGTCGCCCGCGAGCAGCGCCCGAGACCGAGCCTCGATGCCGAGCGCCAAGCAGCTGCCGGCAGGTTGTGTGGTCGCGGCAAGCCCAGCCAGCGCATCCGCTGCGAGTTGCAGATCCCCGACTCGAACGGCCGCCTCGACCAGCTCACACCGCGCCCACATCGACAGCCAGGGAAGGACACCGTTTCTGACGACCTCCCCGGCCGCCGCCGCTGCCCGCTCGTAGCGACCAAGTCCGTTGTTCAGCACTGCGGCCGCCCAGTAGGCCACCATCACCGCGATGCCCTGCCCTCGGCTGGTGCCCTCCCGGACGACCGCGTCGATCAACGGGCCGGCCTCGGCTTCCCGCCCCCTGAGGGCCAGGATGCGAAGCGCGGCGAACGGTGGGACCTGATTGCCGGTAGCTGTCGAGATGCTCTCGGCCTCGGCCATCAACCCTTGAGCACCCCGCAAGTCGCCCCGCCACGCTCGTTCCAGCGCCAGGGCTTGCAGGTGGATCGGCAACTCGGCGAGTGCGCCCGCATCGCGCACGAGCTGCGCCTGCCGCTCATACACCGCAATCGCTGCGTCGTCCCAGATGGCTGACCTGACCCCGCCGACCTGCCAACCCCACCGCAGGACGTCCTCGACCGGCAGTTGCAGGACTTCCTTCGCCGCTCGTCGAAGGGTTGGCATCGCCGCCGCGTGCCCTTCGGTGGTCAGCAGCGCGAACCCGTCGACCACCAGGTCGAGTGGATGCGGCTCCGGCGGCAGCGCTGGTAGCGCCCTGACGGCGCGGCAGATCTCGGTAAGCACGTCCGCACCGCCGAGATGATGCGCGGTGATGGCGGCATTCCACGCGGTCAGGTAGGCCCTGCGAGCGAGGCTGAGGTCGAATGGCTGGAGCTGTATCGCAGCGTCAAGAAGCAGAGTTGCCGCCTCGTTGCCATAGTGCGACACGACGGCAGCGTGGCCCCGCAGGAGCGCGGCTCGTGCCCGATGGAAACCGTCGAGCGCTCCGCTTTGCGCCATGGCCAGAAGTCGCTGCGTCGCCTCGAACTCTCCGGCCTGGAAATTCGCCTCAGCGGCGGCCAGCGCGCGTGCGGCCTGGCGGGTCGGGTCGGGGGTCAGCGCCGTCGCTCGTTCCAGAAGGGCCGCAGCGGCCGCTGCCCCGCTGCGGGTCTGCGCTCGTTCCGCGCAGCGTTCCAGGTCGGCCGCGACGCTTTCATCCGGTTCGGCAGCCGCGAGTCCGCGGTGCCAGGCGCGGCGGTCGGCGGCGAGGTCGGGATCGCTCGCGTCCGCGAGCGCCGCGTGGGCGCGGTGTCGTTCGGCAGGTGACGCGGCTCGATAGATCGCCGAGCGCACCAGCGGGTGGTGGAAGCGAATGTGGTCGTCGATTTCCAGCAAACCGGCTTCCGTCGCGGGTCTGAGCGCACTTGGCTCGATGGAAAGCCGGTCGGCCGCCCGCCACAGCAGCGCGGCGTCCCCTAGTGGCTCCGCTGCCGCCAGCAGGATCAGTCGCTGAGTCGGTTCGGGCAGTCCGGCCGCCCGCCGCAGGTAACGCTCTTCGACCTCATCGGTAAGCCGACCCGCTGGGAGTGGCCCGAAGCCGCCGGCTCGTTCGGACCGGCTCATTCCCTGTGACAGCTCCAGTAACGCCAGCGGATTTCCGCCGGTCTCGCCGATGATTCGGTCGCGGATGCGGTTGTCCAGCCGGCCGGGCACCGCTCGCGAGAGCAGGGCGCGCGCATCGGGCTCATCGAGGCCTTCGAGCGATAGCCACGGCAGCCCGTCGAGGGCCCGGGTGGTGACCGGCTCGCGTAGTGCGAAGATCATCGCCACGGCGTCCGCCGCCAGGCGCCGCGCGACGAATCCCAGCGCCTCCAGCGACGTGGCGTCCAGCCACTGGGCGTCATCTATCAGGCACAGCAGCGGGCGCCTTACGGCGGCCCCGGTGAGCAGATTGAGAACCCCAACGGCGACGAGGAATCTATTCGGAACAGAGCCGGACGAGATGCCCCATGCGACTTGCAGCGCGTTCTGCTGCGGCTGTGGGAGCTTGTCGAGCGCGTCGAGGAACGGCGCGCACAAGCGCTGAACCCCGGAGAATGGCAGATCCATCTCCGCCTGCACGCCGCCGGCCTCGGCGACACGCAGACCCGAGGCCTGCCGCGCGGCATATCGGAGCAGCGCGGTCTTTCCGATGCCCGGCTCGCCGCAGACCACCAGCACCGCGCTCCGGCCCTCGCGGGCATGGCCGAGCATGTCGTCGAGGCGACGGCATTCGTCTGTTCGGCCGAGGAATCCCAGCCCCCAGGCTGGAGGCATCCTGGGATTTTAGCGCTTACCGGCCAAGACCAGAGATGACATTTCGGCACCGACGTCGAGCTGCGAACCTGGCTGCGCTCAGCCGCCGGCGCGTCAATCAATGGTCTGCTGCGACCACTGGTCGAGGAAAGCCAGCACCGCTTCCGGCGGGACCCGGCCGACCGTGATGCCACGCTCGCGCAACTGCGTCGCGATCCACGGCGGAACCGACTCAGCCAGGCAGGTGCTGACAATGACGCCTCGCTGCCGGACATATTGCGCCGCATGCTGATAGAGAAGATCGGCATTGTCCGTCGTCATATGGATGATGACGTCGACCCCGCCGAACGCCGCGATTGACTCGGTGAACAAACGCTGGACGTCGAGATCGTCCGTGAGGTCGGCCCGCACGGCGACCGTTGCCCCTCCCGCAGCGATGACCTGCGCGACCGTCGCCTCTGCGCCTGATTGATCTTCGAGGTACCCGACGACGACGGGCCACGCCCAGACCGCCAGCCCGCGCGCGACGTCGCGGGCCGGCTGGGAGGAGCCGCCCGTGACGATGGCCGCGGCGACGCCGGGGTTAGAGCTGAGGCTCATGAATTGCCTCTGTTGATCCAGTTCTACTAGAGCTACGCCTGTTTGAGGATCGCAGTTCCAGCGACGATCTGCGCCCGTGGAAACCCTGGCGGAACGCGGGTCAATGAGTGGCTACACCATGTTGCGCAGCGCCGCCCGTCCGCGGTGCTGGCTGTACCCGGACGACCGTTGCGGACCGGAGGGACCATATGGGCGGACTGAGCCGCTAGCGCAGTTCGGTCATGGCAGTGGGTTGCGGAGCCTGTGCAAAGCCGGCGAGGCGAGCAGGATGCCGGCCCCGATCACGGCGCTGAAGATCAACAGGATCACCTTGAGGCTGATGTGTTCGAACAGGATGCCTGCGCCGACGACCGGAAGGGAGATTCCGACGTAGCCGACAACGAAGTACGTAGTAAGTGCGCCCGCTATGTCACCTGCGGCGGCGGTTGAGACGACTACCGCCTGAGTTGCCCGGAATAGCAATCCACCCCCGACACCGACGATGGCAGCGCCAATCAGGAACAGCGTCAGACTGGGCGTCGACAGCCAGGCCGCGGTTACGACGGCTGCCAACCCCACGATGAGCGCGGGCACGCTCTGCTCGATGATGCGTCGAACGGCGCGCTCCGTCATGGCCGACCTTGGGATATCCGGCGGTGCAATGCGGCGAACGCAACCCCGGTACCTGCGCCGTAGACGAGGTGTCCGGAGAGGTCCTTCGCGAGGACGGTAGGGCCGTATTTCCAGATCGGCTGGTACAGGCCCGCGGCGGGCAGTACGGCGTAGCTGGTGAGCCAGACGGCGGTGCCGAACGGCAGGCCGTACCGTGCGCGCGGCGTGCGCAATGACCCGACCAACACTCCGTAGGCGGCGCCGGACAGCCCCCCGTAGGCCCAGTGGGTCACGTTGTTGACCAGCGGCGCCCGGCTGTCCGGGAGCTTGCGCTCGAACAACCCTTCGATGAGGCGGCGGCCGACTTGCGCCGGCGCCGGAGCTTGTTCCCAGGTCGTGATCTGTTCGGAGAACTCCCACGAGGGGAGGCCCTCTTTGCCGCCCTCGCGCCGGTACCGGCCGTAGAGGAACAGGTCCATGGCGAGGGTGCCCGCCGTGCCGGCCAGCAGGCCGCGAGCGACTGCGCCGAGGGGGGTCATGACCGGTCGTCCGTGATCGAGTCGAGCACGGCTGCCGCGTACTCGGCCGGCGCTTCCTCCCAGACGAAGTGTCCGGCGTCGATCACGACCATGCGACTGTTGGGCAGGCGCGCGTGGAGGTACTCCGCGTTCGCCAGTGGCACGACGCGGTCGTGTCGGCCGTTGATGATCGTGACCCGCGTCGTGATCTGCGGTAGGAGTTCGGCGAGCTGGGGCAACTCCTCGGGATACCTGCGGGCGTAGCGCATCGACTCGACGAACCGATCGCCGGCGTAGGAGGACCGGTAGTCATCGAGGATGTCGTCCGGCACGCCGCCGGCGACGGTGCCCGCGGCCGTGTCGACGACGGCCTGTGGGTCGATGCGGCGGTACTTGTCGAGATCAGGGTCGAGCACCCACGACTTCAACGGCTCGCCGAGAACGAGGGGGACCGCGGCAGCGCCGGTGCCGACGATCACGCTTGCGAGGCGCTCCGGATGCAGCGAGGCCGCGAACAGGGCGGCCGACGTGCCGACATCCGGTGCGACGAGGTGCGGTCTGCCGAGACCGGCCTCATCGATGAGCCGGGCGAGGAAGCCGCCCATGGCTCGTGGCGACAGCAGATCCTCGCGACGTTCGGACGCCCCGAACCCCGGCAGGTCTATGGCGACCAGGCGAGCGTGTTCGGCGAGCGTCGACCACATCGGGGTGAACGCGTACAGGCTCTCCGGCCACGGACTCGTTAGCAGCAGGGTCGGCCGCCTCGATTCGTGCTGTTCGCTCTCGGCCACCCGCATCTGTAGACCGTCGATGGTGCGGAACTGCGCCTTGATCGGGGTGACAGGCACGGCGCTCATGGACACTCCTTCAGGTGTTTCAGCTCGTGCCTCGATCCTGCGACGTCCGCGTCGGAGAAGGCACCCGTGCGAACCCCTGGCACGGTCCCGGGTAGCCGGGGGCTCTCCGGCGCGTCGAGCGCCTAGTCGAGCGCCTAAGTCGAGCGCCTAAAGGGCCGACCGTGGAGCCATGGGTGTGGTGACGTGGCGCAGGCGCACACGTGTCTTCCAGAACCGGGGTGATCCCTGGTCCTAAAGGGTTGACACCGGACGAGGATGGTGCGCCATCAGCCGGCCCCGGGGTAGGGCGGCGGACTATGGAGGCGCCACGATGACCACGGTCGCCACTTCACGGTTGCACGGGAGAGAGCACGAGCAACGCCTGCTGGACGATATGGTCCGGATTATCCGGGATGGCCAGAGCCGAACCTTGATCATTCGAGGAGAGGCGGGCGTGGGGAAGTCCGCATTGCTCAACTATGCGGCCGGCCGCGCCGTCCCCGATTGCCGGGTCGCCGAGATCGGTGGGTTCGAATCGGAAACGGAGCTGACCTACGCGGGCCTGCACCAGCTATGCCGGCCGATGTTTGATCATCTCGACAGGCTGCCGGAGCCGCAGCGGTCCGCGCTGAGCGAGGCCTTCGGCCTGGTGAACGGAACCCGTCCTGATCGGTTCGTAGTCGGCCTTGCCACCCTCAGCTTGCTCGCGCACGCGGCCGAGGAGAGACCGCTGGTCTGCTTGATCGACGACGCGCATTGGCTTGACGCTGCGTCGAGACAGGTGCTCGGCTTCGTCGCTCGGCGCCTTTCGGCCGTATCGATCGCCATGATCTTTGCTACCCGCGACGGCGAGGAAGACCTTGCTAACCTTCCGGAGTTGGTGGTCGGCGGCGTTTCCCAGGACGACGCGCGGGCTCTGCTCGCCACGATCGTGCCGGGCCGGCTGGACGAACGGGTCCGCGACCGGATCATCGCGGAAACCGGTGGCAATCCGGCCGCGCTGCTCGAGCTGCCCCGAGCTATGAGCGCCGCCGAGCTGGCAGGCGGATTCGGCTTTCCGGTGCGCGGCGGGATTCCGGCGCCGATCGAGGAGCACTACCTGCGAAGGATTCGCCGGCTTCCCGAGCCGACCCGGCAGCTGCTGCTGGTCGCGGCGGCGGACCCGGTCGCCGATGCCGTCACGATCTGGCGCGCTGCCCACGCCCTAGGCATCGGGTACGAGGCCGCCGCGACGGCGAAGCGCGAACAGGTGCTCGTGATCGGACCGCGGCCGCTGTTTAGCCATCCGTTGGTGCGATCGGCCGTGTATAACTCGGCGTCTGAAGCAGAGCGGCGAACCGTGCACACCGCGTTGGCGCAGGCGACGAATCCCGAGACCGACCCTGAACGGCGCACCTGGCATCGCGCGCAGGCTGCCGCCGAGCCGGACGAGGCAGTGGCCGCCGAACTCGAGCGGTGTGCCGCGAGGTCGCAGGCACGTGGTGGGTTGGCGGCTGCAGCGGCCTTTCTGGAACGGTCGGCCGACCTCACTCCCGAACGGCCGCATCGGGTCGGGCGGCGGCTCGCCGCGACGCAGGCACATCTGCAGGCCGGTGCGTTCGCTGCGGCATCGGGACTGTTGGCGATGGCCGAGTTCGAAGCGATCGAGGAACTCGAGCACGCACAGATCGAGCTGATGCGCGGACTCGTGGCCGCTGCGTCCAGCGTGAGCGGCGAAGCTTCACTACAGCTGCTGAAGGCCGCGAAGCGGCTCGAGCCGTTGGCCATCTCGCTGGCCCGCCAGACATATCTCGACGCGTGGGCAGCGGCGTTGTTCGCGGGCCACCTCGCATGCTACGGCGGCGACCTGGCACACGTGTCCCGCGCGGCGCGGTCCGCCCCCCGACCGGAGCCACCGAGCTGCCCCTTCGATGAACTGCTCGACGGGCTCGCTACCCAGATCACCGAAGGCCGTGCCTCGGCCGCCCCCGTTCTTCGGCGCACGCTCGGCAGCCTGCTCACCGGACGGGTTTCGGCCGAGCACTGGCTTCGCTGGGGAGCCTTGGCGTCGTGTGCAGCTGTGTCGCTGTGGGACTTTTCCACTTGGAGCACGACCAACGGCCGCCAGATAGGGATCGCCCGCGAGTTCGGTGCGCTCGCCACGCTCTCGGTCGCTCTGAACGATCAGGCCATGATCGCCACCTGGAGCGGCGACTTCGAGCAAGCCGCAGCACTGGTCGCCGAGGACGAGGTGATCAAGCAGACCACCGGCGCGCAGATCGCCCCGTACGGCGCGATGCTTCTCACCGCATATCGCGGACAGGTCGCCGAAGCGTCCGCGTTGATCGCGAAGACCATCGCAGACTCGGTAATCCGTGGCGAAGGACTCGGCGTGGACCTCGCGCGATGGACAGCCGCCATCTTGAACAACAGCGTCGGTCGTTACGAAGAGGCGCTGGCGATGGCGTCGCCGGCGAGCACGGAGATCCCGGGCCTCTACATCGCCACCTGGATGCTGCCGGAACGCATCGAGGCCGCTGTCCGGAGCGGTCGGCGGGACCTGGCAACCGCGGCGTTGGCCGAACTCGAGGAAACCGCGAACCCGGGAAACAGCCACTGGGCGCTGGGTGTGCTGGCGCGGTCGCGGGCGTTGCTGAGCGAAGGCGCGGATGCGGAGTGCTTGTATCGCGAGGCGATCAAGCGCTTGGGTGCGACGCCGATTCGTGCCGAGGTGGCCCGCGCCCATCTGGTCTACGGGGAGTGGTTGCGGCGGCAGAACCGACGGGTGGACGCTCGCGAGCAACTGCGACTCGCTCACGAGATGTTCGTCGGTATGTCTGCCGAGGGTTTCGCCGAACGGGCCCGTCGAGAACTTGTCGCGACGGGGGAGCGGGTTCTCAGCCGGAGTTCTGCCGACCTGGAACTGAGCGTGCAGGAGGAGCACATCGCCCAGCTGGCCAGGGGCGGCCGCACCAATGCGGAGATCGCCGCGGAACTCTACCTCAGCGCTCGCACCGTCGAGTGGCATCTGCGGAAGATCTTCGTCAAGCTCGGCATCACCTCACGGCGCGGCCTGAAGGACGCCTTGGCCGATAGAGGGAACAACGACGGCCCAATGCCGAGGGCGGCGACGGCTGCTGCCAGGCAACCAGCCGGCCATCGCTACCTCACGGCGAGGTAAGCAGTCCGCGTTCGGCTTCGGCGGCTGCGCCGACCGGCAGTTGGCGCTGGTGCATGAGCTTGCGCGCGATCGGGAGCAGCAGCAGTGCGACGATGACCGCCGCCCAGGCGAGAAGACGAAGCAGGTTCGCGCCGACGCGGTCCCCATCGAAGTAGAGGATGCTGCGTTCGGCGTTGACCGTCTCCGCGCCGAGCCAGAAGTGGTTCAGGAAGCGCCAGAACGCGGGAAGCAGGTTCGGGGTGTAGGTGGCGCCCAGGCTCGGGATGTTGAGGAACACGAAGATGGCGAGCGACACGAACAGAGCCGGCGGACCGAGCCAAACCTGGAACAGCCGAGTCACCAGGCCGACGACGAACGCGTAGAGGGCGCCCACGCCGAGAAAGGCGAGAATCGTTCCGGCCGAGCCGGTGTAGGTGCCGAACCCGAGGCCGGCGATCAGATACACGATCGTGGGCACCAATACGGCGTTGCCAAGTAGCAACGGGTAACGACGGCTCGGCGGTAGCTCGGGTGTCGCGGTCTGGAGAACGGTGGCGGCGAGGTAGCCCGCGATGGTCAGGATGATCAGGAACAGAAAGACGCCGAGCCCGATCTCGTCACCGGACGGCAGCGGCCGTACGTCCTGCACGACGAGCTGTGTGCCCTGCTTGGCGGCGACGGCGCGGAGGAAGCCCTCGGTTGCGGTGGCGACCAGGCGGCCGCTTGCGGTGGCGACGATGCCGGTCGCGGGCTGTTGCGGATTCGCGCTGGGCACGAATGCCGCGACGAGGACACGTTCGCGGACGTTCCGAGTCGCTTCCGCGACGGTCGCTACTGAGCTGACCTTGAACGCCGAACCGCCTGCCTGCTCGATGCCGGCCCGCAGCGGCTGTGTCTGGAGCTGGGGCCCGACCACGCCGATCGTGATGTTATTCGGATGCGGCTGGTGATACGTGCCGATGATGCAGGTCGCGAACCCGATCGCGAAGAAGAGCGGGACGAGCATGGCGGCCACCGCAAGTCGGGTCTGGCTGCGCTGCCCGTCCGATGCCGGTGGGTCGGCATGCTTGTCGTTCGTCATCGTGCAACCCTCTTCTCGACCCGGACCTGGATGTCATACGCGTGGATCTCATACGCCTGGATCTCATATGCGTAGTCGGACGGTGCCGTCGACCTCCTCCACCTGATAGCGGTGCAGCGGTGAGGTGGCCGGGCCGTGGATCACCGCTCCGGTGCTGAGCTCCCACTCGGAGCCGTGGCATTGGCACATGAGCGTCGTCCCGGTGAGCAGGCCGCCGGACAGGGGGCAGGGCTGCTCGGCGCAGGTGCAGAGGTCGTCGAAGGCGTAGAGGTGGTCATCGACCCGCGCCACCGACACCCGGAGCTTGCGGTCCTCCAGGTAGTACGGAACGACGAAGTCATTGGGTATCGCATCGCCAGGACCGACCGTGCGGAAGGTCTCAGTGCCGAGTTCGGTCATCGTCTTCTCCTGGCGGTCAGTACGGCCGGTCAGTACGGGTAGTCGGGGATGATGTCGGTCTTCTTCGCGTCCAGGCGTAGCTCGCCCGGGGCACCGGCCGGCACGATCGGCCGGCGCGGCAGAACGGGCTCGAGCCGCTGGTAGCCGGAACCGAGCGGCGGCCGGTTATCGGACTCGCCCTTGTTCGGCCACAGCGACATCGCGCGCTCGGCGAGCGCAGTGATGGTGAGCGACGGGTTCACTCCGGGGTTGGTCGGCATCACGCTGCCGTCCATCACGTGCAGCCCGGGTGGGCCGAACATCCGCAGGTACGGGTCGACGGCGCCACTTTCGCTGCTGTCGCCGATCGGGATCCCGCCGACGAAGTGCGCGGAGGCATTGCGGTTGATCACCTCGGTGAGCAACGCCGCCTCGCCGCTGCCCAACTTCTGCGCCACCTTGTCGACGAAGTCCTCGACGACCGGGATGTGCACGTGCGGCGGTGTTCCGGACGGCCGGCTGTGCAGCAGGCCGTCGTGCCAGTACAGCTCGATAGAGGTGTCCGTCGTCTGCATGCACAACGCCACGAAGCTCCGTTCGGACCAATGCCGCGCGTCCGCGTGGCCGAGCACCTCGGTCGGGTGCTCGAACAGCTCCTTGAGCCACGACACGGTCGGATGCCGCTGCTCGCCGTGCTGGTGGTGGGTGCCGAGCAGCGCGAAGAGGTCGCTGCCCACCCCCCAGTACGTCGGCTCGACGCTCGTCACGCCATCCGGCCAGACACCGGAGGTGATCGCCACCGAGCCCGGCGTGAGGTGCACCCGCTCGGGATGCCGCTTCCAGTCCCCGTGGGTTCGCGTGACGTAGAGGAGCTGCTCGGAGTTCGTCCGAGCCCGTTGGCCGAGCTGGCTGGACAGGCCGGTCAACCGGCCCTGATGCTGCATGTGGTGCAGGAGCTTCGCGGAGCCATAGGCATGGGCAGCCACGATCACCTGCTCGGCCGTGTACCTGCGGTGCTGCAGATGCGCCCCGCGTTGGGCCCAGCCGGGGTGCCGGGCGTGTACCTCGAACCCGCCGCCGTCGAGCGGCTCGAGGTCATACACCTCGCTCAGCTCGTGAATCTCGGCGCCGAACTTCTCGGCAAGGAAGAGGTAGTTCGTCGTCAGCTTGTTCTTGGCGTTGTGACCGCAGCCGATGTTGCAGTTTCCGCAGGAGATGCAGCCGGTGCGCCGCGGGCCGACGCCGCCGAAGTACGGGTCCTCGGCCTCGACCCCGGGCCGGCCGAAGTACACGCCGACCGGCGCCTTGTTGAACGACTCGCCCCGGCCCATCTCGATCGCGACCTGCTGCAACGCCCGGTCGGCGTCGGTGGGCAGGTACGGGTAGCGGACGACGCCGAGCATCCGCGTCGCCTGGTCGAGACACGGTGCGAGCTCGTCCGCCCAGTCGGTGATACCTGCCCACTCCGGCGCGTCGAAGAACTGCTTCGGCGGGACGTACAACGTGTTCGCGTAGACGTGCGAGCCACCGCCGACACCGGCGCCGGAGAGCACGAGAACGTCGTCGAGATACTCGATTCGCTGGATCCCGTACAGCTCCGCGGCCGGCAGCCACAGGAAGCGCGGCAGATTCCACTGGGTCTGCGGGATGTCCTCGTCCTTCCAGCGCCGGCCGGCTTCCAGAACACCGACGCGGTAGCCCTTCTCGACCGTGCGCAGCGCGGCGACGCTGCCACCGAAGCCCGAGCCGATGATCAGCACGTCGTAGTCGAAGTTCGGCATCTGGAGAACTCCTCTTCTGGCGTTCGACTTTCTGGCGTTCGACGGAACGCCTCGCCAGTAGCGAGGGTGTCCCGACAGGCCAGTTGAGAGCACCAGGGGATACCCCTGGTCGGCACCCGTGCGGCGCGCGTCGCTCGTCGATCCCGGGCATGAACCAGGGATGCTCCCTGGCGCTCCACCGGGAGCTCGGCGCCGAATCTGGATCGGTAGCGCCCGCACCTACTCCTACCCTGCGAGGGCCAGATGGATACCAAGATCACCGTCATCTACGACAACCCCGTCGACCCGGAGGCGTTCGAGAGCGCATATCCGGACCAGGTGAAGCTGGCCAGGGACATGCCGGGCTTACAGCGCATCGAGACCGCGAAGGTGTGGCCGAAGGAGGACGGCAGCCCGACGCCGGCCTACCGCTTCATCGACATGTACTTCAGCGACTATGCGGCCGCGAGCAAGGCCGTCACCACTGAGCAGGCGAGCCGCTTGTTCGCCTCGGTCACCGAGCTCGCCACCGGCGGCGTCCGGATCACCTTCGCCGAAGTCTGCGAGGACGTGTGACATGACCGGAATCCGTAGTCCGTGGTCGCGTCTCGCTGCGTTGTGCGCGGCGGTTGCGACGGGCATCGCCGGGCTGGCAGTCAGCGCCGGAACCGGGCCTGCCGATGCGGCCCCCCGAACCGGGCAGGTGGTGCACGTCGACGGTGGCGCGCTGCGCGGCGTGAATGCCGGCGTCGTGACCAGTTACCTGGGCATCCCGTACGCCGCTCCACCCACCGGCAACCTGCGTTGGCGGCCGCCGCGGCATGCGCCTGCCTGGCACGGCATCAGGGACGCCTCGCAGTTCGGCCCGAGCTGCCCGCAGTCGCAGGTCTTCAATCCGTTCCTGCCGCCAGGACCGATCAGTGAGGATTGCCTCTACCTGAACGTCTACGCGCCGGCACGAAGCCGGCAGCACGGTGACGGCCAGCCGGTGCTCGTTTGGATCCACGGTGGCGGCCTCGTCCAGGACGGTGCCCGAAACTATGACGGCTCCAAGTTGGCGGCCGACGGCACGGTCGTAGTGACGATCAACTACCGCCTCGGCGCGCTCGGCTTCCTCGCCGACCCGGCGTTTGCCACCCGGCCGGGCGGCTCGACCGGCAACTTCGGGTTGATGGATCAGCAGGCGGCGCTGCGCTGGGTCCAGCGCAACATCGCACGGTTCGGCGGCGACCCGGAGAACGTGACGATCGCCGGCGAGTCGGCCGGTGGGCTGTCGGTGCTCGCGCATCTCGTGTCGCCGGGCTCCCGCGGACTCTTCCAACGGGCGATTGTGCAGAGTGGTGCCTTCGCGTTGCACCAGCGTTCGCTTGCGGAGGCCGAGGCGGCGGGCCAGGACTTCGCCGCTGCCGTCGGTTGCACGCAGAACACCGCCGCATGCCTGCGGCAGGCGCCGGTAGCTGACCTGGTCAACGACTTCGGGGTCGAGATCCCCGGCTACGTCGACGGTGCCGTGCTGACCGAGCCGATCGCGAAGGCGTTGGCGCACGGCCGCTTCGCCCGAGTGCCGATCCTGAACGGCATCACGCACGACGAGGAGCGGCTCTTCGTCGACGCTCTCGGTATCGCGGTGAGCCGAGGCACCGATGTGCCGATACCGGCGCGGCCGGTGAACGATGCGAACTATCAGACCGACATCGCGGCAGTGCTCGGTGTCTCGAACACAGCCGCCGCGGCGATCGCCGCGGAATACCCGATCAGTTCCTACTCCTCGGCGGACGACTCCCCGGCGGACGTTGCGTTCAGCACGTTGGTGTCGGATGCGAACTTCGCCTGCCCAGCCCTGCAAGTGGATAGCTGGACGTCGCGCCGCGTTCCGACGTTCGCGTACCAGTTCAACGACGACAACGCGCCGTTCGTCCCACACTTCCCGGCGGTGGCGACGCACGGCTCCGAACTTCCGTATCTCTTCGACCTGCCCAACCTCCCGTACCCGACGACGCTCGATTCGGCGCAGCAGGCGCTGGCCGCCTCGATGCGCTCGGCTTGGGCTCACTTCGCACGGACGGGTAGGCCGGGGACAGCCGCGCTGCCCTGGCCTTCATACCGGCACGACACCAGCGTGATGTCGCTTGCCACGCCGCAGTCGGTAGTCACCTCGGACTTCGCGTCGGTGCACCACTGTGCCTTCTGGGGCGCCGGCTGACCGTGTCGGGCCAGGCCGCCGGCCAGCCGCAGGACGCGGGTGGCCGGCGACCGCATAGCAACACGAAGGGATCGGTCATGTTCGAGACCTTGAAGGTGGCCAAGGACCAGGCCGTGCTGACCGTGCAGATCGCGGCACCGCCGATGAACCTGCTGGGGCCGGAACTGGTACGCGATCTGGTCACCCTGATCCAGCAGGCCGAAGCCGATGAGTCGACCAAGGTCCTGGTGTTCTCCAGCGCCGACCCCGAGTACTTCATCGCGCACGTCGACGTCAACAAGATCGCCGAGTACCGGGCCGAGGCGGCCCGGCTGACCGGCGAGGCCTCGATCGCGCTCATGTTCCGTCACCTGAGCGCGAGCCGCCTGGTGAGCATCGCGCAGATCGAAGGCAGGGTGCGCGGCGCCGGCAACGAATTCGCGCTGGCGTGCGACATGCGCTTCGCCGCCCGCGAGACCGCCGTCTTCGCCCAGTTCGAGGCCGCGTTCGGTCAGCTCGCCGGTGGCGGCGGTGCCCAGTACCTGACCCGCCTGATCGGTCGCGGCAGAACGCTCGAGGTGATGTTGAGCGCCGATGACTACGACGCGGATCTCGCCGAGCGGTACGGCTGGATCAATCGTGCGCTGCCGGCAAAGCAGCTCGGCGACTTCGTCACGACGCTCGCTCATCGCATCGCCGCCTTTCCCACGGCAGGTCACATCGCGGTCAAGGACCGGGTGAACGCCATCGGCCTGGCGCCGGTCGAGGACTTTCGGCATGACTCGGATGCCTTCGGTGTGAGCGCACGGCTGCCGGCAACCCAACGCCGGCTGCACGCCGCGCTGGAAGCCGGCTTCCAGGATCGGGCCGCGGAGCTGGACTTCGGACGGCTGCTGGGGGAGTTGGCCAGCTCGTAGTTCGCCGAACGGACCGTCGGACCAGGGGCCACACCCGGGTGTCCTACCGGCGCGTCGGACCGCGAGCTGAGCGCAGATTTACCTCTATCAACAAATATCGACTGGAGGATCCAATGACCACCACCGAGGCAAACAGCACCCCGACCGCCGAACAGCCCGTGCCGATGTCCGTCCCGATGCGGTTCGAGGTCACCACGCTGCCGGTCGCCGATGTCGACCGGGCCAAGGCCTTCTACCTGAGCCTAGGCTGGACCCTCGAAGCCGACGTCAATTTCGACGAGCACACCCGGGTCGTGCAGATCACCCCGATCGGCTCGCCGGCGTCCATCCAGTTCGGCACCGGCAGCACGACGATGACGCCGGGCGCCGGCGCGCTGCAGAGCCTGTACCTGATCGTCGACGACATCGTGGCCGCCCGCGAAGACCTCGTCCGGCACGGCGTCCAGGTCAGCGAGATCTGGCACCGCGAGCCGGCCGACCTGCACGCGCCGGGCCGGGATCCGAACGGCACGTCATACAACAGCTTTGCCTCGTTCAGCGATCCGGACGGCAACAGCTGGCTGGTACAGGAGCTCACCGATCGGCTGCCCGGACGGGTACAGCTGCTGGACCCGGCCAGCCTGGCCGAGCGGCTGCTGGAGGCCTCGCTGCAACACGAACGGTTCGACATCGCCGCCCCACCGCACCACTGGTGGGACTGGTACGCCGCCTACATGGACGCCCGCGAGCACGGCGCGACCGAGGGCGCCGAGGCGTCGGCACTGGCCGACAAATACATGGCCGAGGTCAAGGGGGTCGTCATTCCAGCCGAGTGATCCCATCCCTGATACCAACACCAAGGAGCACGAAATGACCACCATTCACATGCGCCAGACCACTACCGCGACGCCGGAGCAGGTGCTCGCAGCCCTGACCGACTTCGGGCCGGGCCGCGAGAAGGTGTTCGGTAACAGTGCCGACGGCTACCTCAAGGTGCACTCGAAGTCGGTCGATCACGCCGACGTCACCGAGGGTTCCGGCGGCGTGTGGGAGCGTCTGGACTACGACTGGTCCGACCCGCATCGCATCGTCATGCGGACGACCGATTCCAACGCATGGGGCGGTGCCTCCGGGCACACCTACACCCTCACCTCGAACCGCGACGGCACCACCGACATCGACGCTGTCGTGATCCGCGACGGCAAGAACTTCAAGGGCCGGTTCTTCGGCTTTGTGTTCCGTACGGTCGGCAAGGGCGTCCTGCCCAAGGCATTCGCAAAGACCGTCAAGGCGATCGAAGCCCGCTCCACCGCGGCCGGCACGGCTACCAAGGAAGGTCAGCCGTGACGACGACGTCGTACCTGGGTAGCGGCGACGCGAGCCGGCACCGCCGGGACTACACGCCTGACTGGTTGGGCAACCTCGCCGACGACGTGACGATGGAAGGGTCGGTGCTGACCGGGGTCCTGGAGGGGCCGGAGGCGGTACGGGCAATCCTCGGCTTTGCCCGGACGCTGTACGACTACCAGGAATTCAACTACGTCGGGCCGTACGGAGACCACGATTTCGTCGAGGACTACACCTCGGTAGTGCGGGGCGAACCGATCGGCGGGGTAGTGGTAATCCGCTTCAACGACGCCGGCCAAGCCGCCCGGATCGTAGTCAACCACCGGCCACTGCAGGCGGTGCTGCTCTGGTCCCAGCTCATGGGCGAGCACTTCGCCGGCACTGCTTACGCGCCCTACTTCCTGAGCCACGACGCGGCCGTGGCGCTGCACGAGACAACGGCAACACGATGAGCACCGGCACCCTGACCCGTCAAGGCGGCTCCTACTCCACTCTGCCGAACCTGCGGGTCAGTGCCGCCAACGGCATCGACTTCGCCTACCGCGACACGAGACCTGGAGACACCGCGGGCGTACCGCTCGTCCTCTTCCAGCGCTTCCGGGGCAACCTCGACAACTGGGATCCGGCGCTCATCGACGCGCTCGCGTCGAACAGGCGCGTCCTCACGTTCGACAACGCCGGGGTTGGCGGCTCGACCGGCTCGACGCCAGACACTGTCGAGCAGATGGCTGCCGACGCGATCGCATTCATCGCCGCGCTCGACCTGTCGCTGGCCGACCTGCTGGGCTTCTCGATCGGCAGCTTCGTGGCCCAGCAGATCGCGCTGACCAGGCCGGCCCTGGTGCGGCGGCTGATCCTCGCGTCCGCGGCGCCGAAGGGCGCGGCCGGCATGCACGGCTGGGCACCGGAGGTCATCGGCGCTGTCGGTAACCCGCAGCCCAAACCCGAGCAGTACCTCGACGTCTTCTTCACCAGGTCGGTAGCGAGCAGGCAGGCCGGCCAGGAGAACCTGAAGCGCATGTCCGCTCGGACGCAGGACAGGGACGCTGTGCCGACCTGGGCGACCAGGCAGGCGCAGTACGACGCGGTCTGCGCCTGGGGGATCCCCGATCACGGGCTGCTGCAGCGGTTGAGCTGCCTGCAGCTGCCGGTGTTCGTGACCAACGGCGACAGCGACCCGATGATCCTGCCGCACTACTCCTACCTGCTGGCAGGCTTGATTCCGCAGGCCCGCGTCAAGATCTATCCCGACTCGGCCCACGGGTTCCTGTTCCAGCACCACGCGGACTTCGCCGCGGATGTCGGCGAGTTCCTGGACGCTTCGGCATAGCCGCGACTCGAGAACGATGACCACCGCGGTGATCGGCGCCACCGGCCGCGTCGGCAGCGAGATCGTCCGTGGCCTGCTCGCGTGCGGCGATCAGGTCACCGCGCTCGTTCGTGACCCGGGCAAGGCCCGCCGCGCCTTCGGCGAACCCGGTGGGCTGCAGATCCGGCCCACCCGATTGGACGACCCATCCGATCTTGCCGAAGCCTTTGCCGGGATTCGGACGGTCTTCATCGCAATGGGATCGATCGGGATCGAGGGCGTCCTGCAGCGGGTTGCGATCAATGCCGCGGCCAGGATTGCCTCGATAGCGCAAGTCACCCGGCTATCGGTGCTCAACACCTCAGCCGACTCCCTGGGGATCAACCAGCGAGCCCATCACAGCATCGACCAATTCGCCTCCTCGACCGCGGTGCCGTACTCCACGATCCGGCCCGCGATCTTCTCGTCGTCGCTACTCGCCGCGGCGCATGAGGTCCACACCTCCCGCAGCTGGACCGGACTGGCCGGTAGCGGCCGGATGGCCTTGATCGATCATCGCGACGCGGCCGAGGTCGGAGTCCGAGTGCTTACCGACCCGGCGTTATGGGGTGCACACCACGACATCACTGGACCGATTCCGCTGTCCTGGCCGGAGGTGCTCGAGCTGCTGTCGACCGAACTCGGCGAGCCCGTCAGCTTCCAGGCAGCGACCGAGCGGCAGTTCCTCGAGCGCCTCACCAGTGGGGTCTCGGCGGGCACGGCTGAGCTGCTCATCACCCGCGAGTGGGCGATCTTGGCCGGCGAGAACGACTACACGACCGGGACCTTCCAGCAGATCATCGGCCGCCCACCCCGCCCGGTCACCGAGTTCCTGCACGACTACCGCGCGGAATTCATCTGACGCCCACGCGTCATCTTCCGCCGCCGGTTACTCGGCGGGACGCTCGAGAGCCGAACTCCGGACGCTGGCGACCGGTGTCGCTCGAACCAGGGTGTCTTACTGGTGCGATGCGACTTCGCCCGGTCGACGATCGAATCGGGAGCGATCCGGCCCTGATAGGAACCGAAAACCGAACGGAGATGAAGTCATGACAACCGAAGTACGAGGGGAAACCCGCCCCGAGGGTGACCTGACGGCCGAGCAGAAGCTCGCGCGGCTGCGTGAGCTGTTCGCCGACGCGCCGGAGGTGGGCAAGAAGGCACTGGAGAACGTTCTGCAGAAGCTGACGTCGCAGGTGTCCCAGGCACTGCCGCCTCCGGTGCAGAGCGCCGGCCGGGTCGGCAGCCGGCTTGGGAAGGTCTCTGAGCTGACGATCATCGTTCCGTTCGCACCCGGCGGAGCCGAGCGGCTGCGCACGTTCCTGCGGCTGTTCGGCGGCAACCTCGCCGGTGCCGACGACGTGGGCAGCGTCCACGACATGCGCTTCGTGTTCCTGGACAACGACACCAGGATGCTCTTCGCCACCGCCTACGACGGCGACTGGGATGCCTACATCGACGACTTCGCGACGAAGATCCCCGACTTCCTCGACATCATCGACTCCGCTTGGGAGGGCTGGCCGGGGATCCGCAGTCCGGAGGCGAAGGACTACCTCGCCAAGTACCAGATCACGGCCGAAGGCTGGTACGTCGCCAACGACCTGACGGTGGCCGAGACCCGACGGCTGAGGCGCATCGGCGAGGCCGTCGACGAGTTCTTAGACAAGGTCGGCGGCTAGTTCGGACGGCGAGCGCCATGACCGTCATCGATCGCGCCGGCGGCAATCTGCCGCTCGGACCCGTCACCGTCGAGCTGGAGGATATCCAGGCCACGGTGCTGCGCTATCGCCCGGAGCCGTACTACGGAACGCATGTCCTGCTGCATGTGGACGATGCGCGGGCCGGGCGAGAGTTCCTGCGCACGGTGACTCCCCATGTCGACTCCGCCGCCGACTGGTGGCAGGCCGACAAACCCTGGATCGCATTGGCGATCAGCTACTCCGGGCTGGCGGCACTCGGCCTTCCGGAGGACTCGCTGCACAGCTTCCCGGAGGCGTTCCGGGTGGGGATGGCCGCGCGCGCCGACCTGCTCCTCGACTACGGCGTCAACGACCCGAAGCACTGGGAACCGGAGTTCGGGAACGGAGTCATCCACATCGCGGTCAGCGTCTTCAGCGACTCGGCAGACACCTGGCGCAGCACGATGGACACCGCGCGGCGGCATTACGAGGGACGCCCCGGCCTGACCGTGGTGGGCACCCAGGACTTCGGCGCCCAGCCCGGCGACCTGAACCCCCTCGGATACCGGGATTCGATCGGTCAGCCCGCCATCGAGGGCAGCGGCGTCGAGCCGCTGCCCGGCCAGGGACCGGCGATCAAAGCCGGCGAGTTCATCCTGGGTTACCCCGGTGAGGTCGGGGTACCGCTGCCGGCTCCGCAACCGGACGTCCTCGGGCGCAACGGCACCTACGTCGGGCTGCGTAAGTACCAGTCCCGGGTCGGCGCGTTCAACCGCTTCCTACAGGCGAACGCTCGAACCGACGACGAGCGGGAACTGCTCGCGGCGAAGCTGGTGGGGCGCTGGCGTAGCGGTGCGCCGTTGACGCTCGCGCCGGATCGGGACGACCCCGCGCTCGGTGCGGACCCGCTACGGAACAACGACTTCAGCTATGCCGCCGATCCGGGTGGCCGGCAGGTGCCGCTCGGCTCGCACATGCGGCGGATGAATCCGCGCGACACCAAGATGGCACTCCTCGTAGACGTGAACATCCACCGCGTCATCCGGCGCAGCACCACCTTCGGCGCACCCTACGACCCGACCGCGCTCACCCAGCAGGACGACGAGACACCCCGCGGCCTGTATTTCATCTTCCTCAGTGCCAAGGCGATGGCCACGCTGGAGTTCCTGCAGCAGGAGTGGATCAACAACGGCAACTTCATGAGCCTGGGTGATGAGCGCGATCCGAACGTCGGCCTGCAGGAGGCCGGGGCGACGTTCACAATCCCGCGGGAGCCGGTCCGGCGCCGCGTCCACGGCATCGAGACGTTCAACGTGCTGCGGGGTGGCGAGTACTTCTTCCTGCCTTCTCTATCCGCCCTGAGCTGGCTCGGAAAGGAGCGCTGAGGCATGTCATCCGACTTCGTGCGTTACTCCCCGGATGTCGAGACCATCGATCCGAACATCGATGAGTACCTGACTCGGATCATCGACTTCTGGGAGAAGACTGTCCGTGAGTCACCCACCCGGGAGGGAACCGGTCACGCCCTGCGCGGGGCCCACGCGAAGACGCTGGGCGTGGCGAAGGCCGAGGTCGAGATCATCGACGACGTGCCTTCCCCCTACGCGCAAGGCATCTACGCCAAGCCCGGCCGGCACGGCGCGCTGATTCGCTTCTCGAGTGCCAACAACCATCTCGGGCCGGACGCGCAGCTCGGGCCGGTGCTGGGCTTCGCGATCAAGATCTTCGATGTCGACGGAAGCAAGCTGGTCGAGGACGAGCCGGACTCGAACACGTTCGACCTGGTGCTGAAGAACAATCCGACCTTCGTCGCCAACACGGCGAGGCACTACGTGGTCCTGCAGGAGGTCGGCAACGATTCCGGCAAGTACCTCGCGCGCGGCAAGGAAGGCTATCGCGAGCTGCTGACCGATCTCCTCACCGGCAAGGGCACGTTCGAGCAGTCGGATTGGGCCTGGGAGGAGATGTTCGCCTTCGTGAAGGCGGCGCAGACACCGATCAGGAACCCGTTGCTGAGCACGTACTGGACGATGGCAGCCGTGCGCCATGGTGACTACGTGGCAAAGGTTCGCGTCGCCCCGGTCCCGGACAGTGCCGCGCAGGCGATCCATCGTGATCTCGACCTCCAGAGCGGGCCGGAGGTGTTCGCTCCGGTGCTGGCCGACGAGCTAGGAGCCCACGACTTCGCCTTCGAGCTTCAGGTGCAGCTCTGCAGGGATCTGGAAACGATGCCGGTCAACGATGCAACCGTGGAGTGGCCCGAGAAGCTGTCTCCCTTCGTCACCGTCGCAAGGGTGCGGCTGCCTCGCCAGGACATCTCCGTGCCTGAGAACATCGAGCGGGCTGATGCGCTCGCCTTCAACCAGTGGCGGGTCACGGCCGAGCATCGGCCGTTGGGCGAGATCATGCAGGTACGACGCATCTACAGTGCGTCAGCCAAGGTCCGCCGGATTCTGAATCACCAGCCGCAGCGCGAGCCCACCAGCGCAGATGAGGTCGTGGCTCTGCCGAGCACCGCTGATCGACCGCGGTCGACCGGCTCGATAGGAGTTCCATCATGAAGTCTTCACCCACAGCTCTCTTCTGGCGCGCTGCGCTGGCCATCGTCGTAGGCGGCATCGCGTTCGCCTGGCCGAGCATCACGATCGGCGCCTTCGTAATCGTGTTCGCGATCTACGCATTCCTTGCTGCTGTCATGGAGTTCGGCCAAGCATTCGCCGCGGGGCGGATCGGGCCGGTCGCCGGCCACCTCGCCCTTGCCGTGCTCGACGTCGGAGCCGGCATCATCGCCCTGGCCTGGCCGGGCATCACGGCGCTGGTACTGGTGACGGTCATCGCCGTGTGGGCATTCCTGATCGGCGTCATGGAGTTCGGAATGGCGTTTCGGTCCGGCGAGACGGCCGGTGAACGCGCACTCCTCGGACTCACCGGGCTGGTTTCGATCGCCCTGGGGGTGGCGTTCGCAACCCGTCCCGACATCGGGGCGATCACCATCGCTCAGCTGTACGGCCTGTTCAGTCTGGTGTCCGGAATCTCGTCCATCGTGGTTGCGACCAACCTCCGCCGGGGCGGCCAGCTAGCTCCGGTCGGGCGGCTAGCAGCCTGAACCCGATGTCATCTTCCAGCGGTTCGGGTCCGAGCGGTTCGGGCCCGAGCGGTTCGGGGCCGAGCGGTTCGGGGCCGAGCGGTTCGGGTCCGCCGATACGTCATCCGGCGGTGCTGGCTGTCGCGCGGCAACGATCAGCCAACCTGGAGCTGCGGGTTGCCGACCGGATCACCGCGTTCGCCGGCTCGATGAGGTTCGTGTACCTCCACGCCATCGGTTTTGTCATTTGGATGCTGGTCGTCGAGGACAGCCCCTGGCCGACGCTGACCCTCATCGTTTCCCTCGAAGCCATCTTCCTTTCCACCTTCGTGATGATCGGGCAGAACCGGCAAGCGGCCTTCCAACAGGCCAAGGATGACCACGACTTCCAGATCAGTGAGCAGGAGTTACATCTCAACACCGAACTCACCAAGCTCATCCACCAGCTCACCAGCGAGATCCACTCGCAGGTGATCACCTCGCCGAAGCCCGCGCGACGGCAACCCGATAGCTAGTAAGCAGCGTGGGAATTCAGCCGTGCCGGTCGCGGCCGGGCAGCTCGGGCAGTTCGGTGCGCAGCAGCCAGCGGTCGAAGAGGCTGGCCAGCGGCTGGTCACTGAACCGGGCGGCATGTTCGATGAACATGTCGGTGGTCACCGTGGAATGCCGGTTGAGTTGGGTCCAGGCCCGCAACATGGTGAAGAAGGCGGCGTCGCCCAGCACCAGGCGTATTGCGTGCAGGGTCAGCGCACCGCGCTTATAGAGCCGGTCGTCGAACATCAGCTCCGGTCCGGGGTCGCCGAGCAGCAGATCCTGCGGCAGCTCGGCGAGCCGCTGTCGGGTGGCTCGTGCGGTCCGGTCAGCCGCCTGCCCGCCGGAGTTCTCGGCCCACAACCACTCCGCGTAGCAAGCAAATCCCTCGTTGAGCCAGATGTGCTGCCAGGCCCGGACGGTGACGCTGTTGCCGAACCACTGGTGGGCCAACTCGTGCGCGATCAGCCTCTCGTAGCCGCGCCGGCCGTCCATGTGATTGGCACCGAACACCGAGATTCCTTGCGATTCCAGGGGAATCTCCAGCTCATCGTCGGTGACGACCACCAGGTACTCCGAATGCGGATATGGCCCGAACAGCCGGACGAAGGTATCCAACATCTGCGGTTGCCGGGACAGGTCGATCCGGCAGGCCGCCCGCAGCCGGCCGGGCACCGCGGCGCGCTGGCGCACCGGGCTTGCCGCAAGTTCGATCATCTCGTACCGGCCGATCTGGATTGTGGCTAGATAGCTGGCCATCGGGTCAGGCTGGTCGAACACCCAGGTGCTCTGGCTGGCGTGGGTGGTGCGAGAGCTGAGTACCCCGCAGGCCACCACGTGATAGGCCGACTCGGTAGTGATCGCCACCCGATAGGTCGACTTCTGGCTGGGGTGGTCATTGCACGGAAACCAGGTGGGGGCGCCGTCCGGCTGGCCGGCTACGAGTACGCCGTCGGTGAGCTCTTCCCAGCCCAGCTCGCCCCAAGGACCTCGCCGCGGCTGCGGGTGACCCTGATATTGGATGTCGACACTGAACTCCGCCCCGGTCGGTATCGGGGTCGCCGGCCGAACGGTCAGCTTGTCGCGGATGGTGTTGAACGACGCCGCGCGAGACCCGTCCACCGACACCTTGGTGACCTTCAACCCGACCAGATCCAGGCTGAAACTCCTTAGCGGCTGGATGGCGCTCGCGGTCAGGGTGGCCCGGCCGGCGAGCCGATTGGTGCTCACCCGGTAGTTCAGCGCGAGGTCATAGTGCCGCACCCGGTAGTCGGGGTTGCCGCTGGCCGGCAGGTAGGAATCACCGATCCCGGTGCTCGGCCTGCTGCTCACGGGTGCTCCCACGACGCGATCGGGTTGCCGATCCACCGACTGTGCGCCGGTACGGTGTCTGCCCGCATGACCAGTGAGGACGGGCCGACCGTTGCGCCGGATCCGATCGAGGCGCCGGGCAGGATCACGCTGTGTGGGCCGAGGGTCGCACCGTCGCCGAGGCGCACTGTGTCCATCTGCAGTATCCGATCATGGAACAGGTGTGTCTGCAGCACGCACCCCCGGTTGACCGACGCGCCGGGGCCGATCTCGATCAGGTCGGCTTCGGGAAGCCAGTAGGTCTCCAGCCAGGCGCCGCGGCCGATTCGGGAACCTAGGCATCGCAGCCATAGGTTGAGCACCGGCGTGCCGGTCGCCGCTCGCGCGAACCACGACGCGGCTACCAGCTCGACGAAGCTGTCCACCACTTCGTTACGCCACACGAACGAGGACCAGAGCGGGTAGCGAACCGCTCTGGTCCGGCCCACCAGCAGCCATTTGGCGGCGCAGCTGAACGTTCCGGCGAGCGCACCTGCCGCCAGCAGCACCAGCCCGCTCAGTGCTGCCGCGGCGCCGAAGCCGAGTTCGTGCGCCAGCGCCTGCAGGCACAGCAGCACGGCGAGGCCGATGGCTGCCGTACAGATCACGGCGGACAGCCGACACAGCTCGATTCCCGCTCGGGCGGCCCGCAATGCCAGTGGCGGGGAGAAGGTCCGGCTCAGGTCGGCCAGGTTGGCCGAACGCCGTAACTGGACCGGTGGGCTACCCAGCCAGGACGATCCCTTCCTGGCCTTGTCCGGGGCAGCCGACAGCACTGCCACCAGCGCGTTCTTGGGCACCGACCGGCCAGGTCCGGCAGTACCGGAGTTGCCGAGAAAGGCGCGTTTGCCGATCTTGGCGCGTTCGATGCGCAGGTAGCCGCCGCCGAGCTCGTAGGAGCCCACCATCGTGTCGTCGGCCAGAAATGCGCCGTCGCCGACGATGGTCATTTTCGGCAGCAGCAGAACGGTGGAGGCCTCCACGCCGCGGCCGATCTCGGCGCCGAGCAGCCGCAGCCAGGCGGGCGTGACCAGGCTCGAATACAGCGGAAACAACAGCGAGCGGGCCGAATCCAGGATTCGTTCGGTAGCCCAGACCTGCCAGCCGAGTCGGCTGCGTACCGGGTGGTGCCCGGCCCGCAGGCCGACTCCGAGCAGCCGGACCACCAGCACGGTCAGCAGCGCATAGCTTGCCAGCCAGGTGATCGCGGCGACCGGCACCGCCGCCAGCAGTCGGCCGGCCGCGGTGTCCAGCTCACCCGCATCGCCGAGGCACCGACGCGCCCACCAGACGGCCGGCAGCGCGGCCACCGCCGGCAGCAACCAGAACACCACCGCGGTGAGACCGTAGCCGGCCAGCCACCATGGCTTGCGGGGTGGCGCCGCCGGCCAGTCGTGCACAGCCCGTCCGGTCCGCACTGCCGGCGACCCGGCCCAGGTCTCACCGTCCGGAACGGGGCCGCTGACCCAGGAACCGGGAGCAACCTCGGCGTTGCGCCCGATCTCAGCACCCGGGCCAAGCGTGCTGCGTGACCGGATGGTGGCACCGGCACCGATGGTGATGCGGCCGAGCCGCAGGACGTCACCGTCGAGCCAGTAGCCGGCCAGGTCCACCTCGGGCTCCACTGAGCTGTCCCTTCCCAGAACCAGCATCCCGGTGACCGGTGGCACCGTGTGGAGCGTGACGCCGGGGCCGACCGTTGCCCCCAATGCCCTTGCGTAGTAGGCGATCCACGGCGCTCCCGCCAGGTTCGCCGGGTCCACGGCATCGGCCAGCCGCTCTGCGCTCCACAGTCGCAAGTGCACGCTGCCGCCACGCGGGTAATCGCCGGGACGCACCCCCAACAGCAGCAGCCGAGCCCCAGCCGCGGCGATACCCATCCGACCCAGCGGGCTGAGGAACAGCAACCAGCCCAGGCCCACCCACCACCACGACACGGTCGGCGCCCAGTCGAACCGGTGCGAGTGCGCCAGCACGTCGTTAGCGGTGGCTAGGACGGTCAACCAGCGCAGTCCGGCGAGGGTGTTCACCACCGCGGTGACCGCGAGCTGCACGGCCTGGGCCACTCGCGGGACCGGCCGTACCGTCCTGGCCACCACTTCGGCGGCGGGCTCGGCGGCGTCCAGCATCCGAGCTAGGTCGGCCAGCCGCGGGTTGGCGTAGACATCGGCGACGGTGATCCAGGGCGAACGCTCGCGGATCGCTGATACCAGCTGGGCGGCGCTGAGGCTGCCGCCGCCGTGGGCGAAGAAGTCATCGTCCGGGCCGCCGACGCTGGCGCCCAGAATTGCCGCCCACTGGTCGGCCAGCCAGGCTTGAGTGCCGGTGAGGCCGTGCGCCGTAGCGTCCACCTGCAGGCCGGGCAGTGGCCAGGGCAGCGCGTCCCGATCTACCTTGCCCGACACCCGGCTGGGCAGGCTGTCCAGAACCGCCAACGTCGGCACCAGCGGGGCGGGCAACTGCCGCCTGAGCTGGGCCAGGGCCGCCGATCGGTCGAACCTGGCGCCCGGCCTCGGGACGAGATAGCCGACCAGGATCTGGTTCCCACTGCCGGTGCGCCGAACGGCGGCCGCGGCGGCGGACACCATCGGCAGCCGTTGCATCGCGGCGTCCACCTCGCCGAGCTCGATGCGGCGGCCACCGAGCTTGACCTGATCGTCGGCCCGGCCCACGAACAGCAGGCCATCGGGCTGGTAGCGAACCAGATCCCCGCTGCGGTAGGCACGATCCCAGCCGAGGCTGGGCATGGCGGCGAACTTCTCGGCGTCGCGCGCCGGGTCGAGATAGCGGGCCAGCCCCACGCCGCCGATGATCAGCTCACCGACCTGGCCGGCTGGCACCGGCCGCTGCTGCTCGTCGACCACAGCCAGATCCCAGCCGTCCAGCGGTAGGCCGATCCGGATCGGGCCGTCCTCGGTGAGCTCGGCGGCGCAGGCCACCACGGTCGCCTCGGTCGGCCCGTAGGTGTTCCACACCTCGCGCTCCGGTCCGACGAGACGCTCGGCCAGCTCGGGCGGGCAGGACTCGCCACCGAAGATCAGCAGCCGCACCCCGTCCAGCGAGTTGATCGGCCAGAGCGCCGCCAGCGTCGGCACTGTCGACACCACGGTGATCCGACGGCTGAGCAGCCAGGCGCCGAGGTCGACCCCGCCGCGGACCAGCGACCGCGGCGCCGGGACCAGGCATGCGCCATGCCGCCAGGCCAGCCAGATCTCCTCACACGATGCATCGAAGGCCACCGAGAGGCCGGCCAGCACCCGGTCACCCGGGCCGATCGGCTGTGATTGCAGGAATATCCGCGCCTCGGCGTCCACGCAGGCTGCTGCGCTGCGGTGGCTGACCGCGACGCCTTTCGGGATCCCGGTCGAACCGGAGGTGAAGATGATCCAGGCGTCGTCGGTGATTCCGGGTGCCGGTGGTGCGCTCGCATCCTGGTGGTGCCAGACGGTCGAGGAGTCGAGTACCCGCGCCACGCCCGCCTCGCCGAAGACCAGCCGCGCACGCTCGTCCGGGTCATCCACATCGACCGGGACGTAGCTGGCGCCGGCGGCCAGGATGGCCAGCAGGCAGACATAGAGCTCGCAACTGCCCGAAGGCATCCGAAGACCGACCCGGTCACCCCGGCGCACGCCAGCCGCGGCCAGCTCGCCGGCCCGGGCTAACGCGGTCCGCAACAGCTGGGCATAGGTCAGCGTGGTGTGGCCGTCGTCGAGCGCGTCGGCGTCCGGATGGGCCAAGGCGGTTGCGGTGATGATATCGATCAAGGTCCGCGGCGGCGGCGCCGAGGCTGAGCGAACCAGCTGCGCAACACCGGCCTTAGCTAGCAAACTCGGTCCCGTTCCTGGCTGGCGCGGCTAGATCGTGTTGTCATCCGTGGCCGGTCGAGCTACGGGTTTCGACGCGGCTCGACACCTTGCCTCGACACCTTGCCTCGACACCTTGCGAGGACGAAGCCGATCATACGACGACGGCCGTCGCTATGGTGTGCCGACAACTCCGGCCGTCAACCGAACGAACTGCGCACCGCTGGCCCTAGGAGTTGTTCACCTTCCTGTTCTAGCCTCATACGCCGTGACCGAATCAACTGGCTGGCGACAGGTTGAGCAGCTCGATGACGCGTTGGCCGCGGCTCGCCGCGAGGAACGAGATGAGTTAGAGCAGGCTAGGCGGCGTGAGCTAGAGCTCGCCGATCGTCTGGCCCAGGCGCTCAGCGGCCAGCGGCCCGGTCGACGCCAGCCCTGACTCCCGCCGGTCGCGCCCGGCTTCGATGGCCAGACTTAAGTGGAGCTTGCCCGAATCTAGGCAATTGCTGACTGTGGGGTGTCAGGCTGATTCGCCCAGCCTCGCCGAGTCAGTCGGCGATCTTCGGCTGATCGTCCTGGGTGGCGCGTTGTTTGGTGATCAGGCGGGCGAGTTCGACACGTGATTGCAGATTGAGCTTTCGGAAGATCTGACGCAGGTGGTAGTCGACGGTGTTCGGCGAGATGAATAGTGCAGCCGCGGTTTCGCGGTTGGTGAGTCCTGCCGCGACGTGTTCGGCGACGCTGCGTTCGGAGGCAGTGAGGCCGAAGGCATAGGCATAGCGGGCCGGAAGTGATTGCCGGCTCGGCGGCGATAGCCAGATAAGCGCTCCGACGAGGGTAGGTCCGTCGTACACCTGCTCGCAGCGGATCGATGTCGCACCGGAGTCGAGGGCGAGGCCCGCTGCCGACACTCGTCCGGTGCCGGCGGCGCGTTGCGCCCATTGCCACAGCAGCTCGCGATCGACCGATGCGACGGCGGTGCCGGCAGCGGTGTTCAGGAACATCGTGGTGGCGTCCACCGCGACGAGTGGGCCTCTGGCGCGGCGTCTGGCGCGTACGAAGGCATCGTGCAGGGCGCTGGAGTGCAGTCCGCGATCGGTGAGGAGTCGTTGCTCGGTCTCATGCACGATGCGCCCGACGAGGGCCGGCATCACCGGGCTGTAGGCCGGATCCGCGGAGGTGATGTTGACGACGCCGGCGAGTTGCCCAGTGGTGGGGTCGATGATCGGTGAACTTGCACAGGACACGTGGGTCAGGGCGTCGGCGTAGTGCTCGAATCCGCGTACCACGGCGGGCACACCGGAGTAGGCGGCAAGGCCGATGGAGTTCGTGCCGATGCGCGCCTCGTCGCAGATGAAGCCGGACGCGGCGCCGACCGCGTCCATCAGCAGGCCGTGATGCGCGGTTCTTGTCCAGCGCTCTATGACGTGGCTGCGCCGGTCCGTGAGCAAAAGCGCGACGGGTAGGTCCGGCAGGTCGGCACTGACCGCGGTGAACACCGGCGCCGCCGCCCACCGCAGCCGGCTGTCGTCGTCGATGTCCGGATCGTAGGGGGCATGTATCTGACTGGGTACCAGGCCCGCCTTGGCGGCACGTTGCCACGAGTCGCGCACCAGGTTGCTGACCGGGGACGTGGCCTCGGCACTGTTGGCAATGCGCGCCAGGACATGTCGGAGCGCGCCCGCGGTATCTGCCGGCTGTCGACCGGTCACCCATGCAGACTACGCGTTTACGTGGGGTGGACAACCGCTGCTGCCCGTTACGGTTCGGGCCGTCTTCACCAGTTCGCTGACTGGAGCGTGTCGTGGACCTTCACCTGACCGGCAAGGTTGCCATCGTCACCGGCGCGAGCAAAGGAATCGGGCTTGCCATCACCCGCTCGTTGGCTGGCGAGGGCGTCCGCGTGGTCGCCGGAGCGCTTCACGGCAGTCCGGAACTCGACGTGCTCGTCGACCAGTACGACGTCGACGCGGTGACCGTCGACCTGGCCAGCCAGGACGGGCCGGCCGAGCTGGTTGCTGCGGCGATGGCACGGCACGACCGACTCGACCTCGTGATCAACAACGTCGGAGCGGTGCGCACTCGGCTGGATGGGTTCCTGGCCCTGACCGATGAGGACTGGGATTGGGCGCTGACGATAAACTTCCTCGCCGCCGTTCGTACCACTCGAGCCGCGCTGCCCCACCTGCTCCAGCAGCAAACTTCGGCCGTCATCACGATCAGCTCGGTCAACGCGTTCCTGCCGGACCCCGGTGTGATCGACTACAGCGCCGCCAAGAGCGCGCTCACCAACTTCTGCAAGTCGCTGTCCAAGGAGTTCGGTGGCCGCGGTGTCCGGGTGAACACGGTCAGCCCTGGACCGGTACAGACCGACCTGTGGCTGGGCCACGACGGTGTCGCCGCGATGGTCGGCCATGCCGCCGGAACCACCCCGGACGACATAGTCCGCAAGCAGCAGGCCGACATCGTCACGGGTCGATTTAGTTATCCGCAGGAGATCGCCGACCTGGTGCTCCTGCTGGCCAGCGACCGGATCACCAACGTCACCGGCAGCGATCTGCTCATCGACGGCGGACTCATCAAGACCCTCTGACCACTCGACGAAAGGCTCGACACAATGACAAAACCAGTCGTTTTCATCCACGGCCTATGGCTGCATGCAACCAGCTGGAACCGCTGGCTCGAACTGTTCGCCCAGCACGGCTACGACCCGGTCGCGCCGGGCTGGCCGAACGAGGCGAGCACCGTCGCAGACGCGCGGGCCAACCCGGACGCGGTCGCCGACCAAGGCATCGACGACGTGACGAACCACTATGCGGCCATCATCGCTGCGCTCGACGGGCCACCGGTCATTATCGGGCACTCCTTCGGCGGCCTGATCACCGAGAAGCTGCTCGGTCAGGGCATCGGAGCAGCCGGGGTTGCCATCGACCCCGCACAGATCAAGGGCGTGCTGCCACTGCCGCTCGCGCAGCTTCGATCCGGCATGCCCGCGCTCGCCAATCCCGCGAACCTGCATCGAGCGGTGTCGCTCACCAGCAAGGAGTTCCGCTTCGGATTCGGCAACGCCGTCAGCCAGGAGGAATCCGACGCGCTCTACGACGCATGGACGATCCCCTCACCTGCCAAGCCCCTCTTCCAAGCGGCCGCCGCGAATTTCGTCTTGCACTCAGAGGCCAAGGTCAACACCAAGAACACAGATCGAGGTCCGCTGCTGCTCATCTCAGGAACCGCGGACCACACCGTCCCGGACGTGGTCACCCGCTCGACCCTCAAGCAGTACCGAGACTCGACTGCCGTCACCGACCTCAAGCAGTTCGAGGGCCGGGGACACTCCCTGGTCATCGACAACGGCTGGCGAGGCGTCGCAACCGCCGTCCTGGCCTGGCTGAAGGAGAACGACCTCTAAGCGCTCAGCGGTACTGGTTCGCTCGCTGAAGCAGCGCCTGGTAGTCGGTGTAGTAGAAATCGCTGACCCTGCCGGCGGTGAACTGCTGCGCATAGCGACGGGCGGCCCGCTGGCGAACGCTTAGATCGCCGCGCAGAATGCCGGCTATCGCTCGGCTCAAAGCGACCGGGTCTTCCGGCGGGACGAGAACCCCACGCTGCTCACCGAGTGTTTCGGCTAATCCGTCGACCTCGGTTCCGATCACCGGCACACCGAGGCCAAGAGCGAGCACCGCGCTTTGCGACCATGCCTCCTCACGCGAGGGGACGATATGCACGCAACTGCCGGCGATGTAGATCCACGGCCGATCGACCCAACCCGGGAAGAACACCTGATCGGCCAGGTGGAGCTTCTCGACCCGAGCAGTCAGCGCGGAGCTAAGCGGGCCGTCGCCGAGCAGGTAACAAGATAGGTCCGCCTTGCCCAGCAGGCCGATCGCTTCGATGAGCAGGTCGGCCCCCTTGTCGTGGGACAGCCGACCGGCGAAGGTCAGCCGCGGCGATCTGAACCGATCGACGGGCCGGGCTCGCAGTCCCTCGACGGGAGAGCGGGCAGGTCTGACTACGGCAGGCGGCACTCCGGCCAGCGCGGCGAAGCGGGCAGCCGCCGGTCCCATGGCGAAGAACCGATCGACTCGGCAGGCGGCCGGGTTCAGCGATCGGATCCGGCGCGCAGACCAATTCACCTGGTTGTGCTCGGTCGCGACCAAGGGCGTGCCTGAGCTGATCGCCTGCGCGGCCGCCCACCAGGCGCCGAGCATGTGGGCATGTACCAGATCGGCTTCCGGCAGTTCCGCAGCAAGCCAGGTTGCGAACTGGTCTGACAGCTGCCATTGCAGATTGCGGTGCGGGTGCACCGTTCGACCGGTCCGAAACGCCGCTGGCCGCACCCCATAGTGTCGCGCCATCCGAATGCCGTCCGCTGTGGCATCGCCGACCCACAGCTCGGGACGGACGCCATACCGCCGCTCAAGGCCTCGCATCAGCCGCAACAACGCTAGTTGTGCACCGCCCGGCTCAAGCTTGCCGAGCACTCGGACCACCCGCATACCCTCGCCCATCCATCCATGCAGACCTGCCAGAAAGCCGGCGCTGTCAGCAGCACAGGTCATCGATCCCGATTGGAGACGGCTCTGACATGAACTTGGGGTGAGCATAGGTTGAACCTCGTCAGGCGGGCACGGGCTTGACTACGTCGGCCGCTGGCGTATGGATGGCCAGGCTTTAGGCATCGACGCGCCTGCCCGGTCAGTTGTAAAATTCAGCGGCCCGACCGGCGTCGGAGGCGGGCAGCACAACGACTTCTCTGGTCTGACCGCACCGGCACCGCCCGGCGGTAGATCTGAAGAGCCAGAACCGACGAGTCGCTCGCCGACCAGGGACTTTCCCTGGTTCAAAGCGGTGCACCGGCCGACGATGCTGGGTTCATCAGCAGCAAGCGGAGGAGTGGCCCATGAAGTCGTTACGCGAGCGATTGATCGGCCTGACAGCCGACCATAACGTCGCACGGTAGGCGCGACGATGGTCGTCACCAGGGGATTCCATGGCCGTCGCCAGGACGCGGCCAGCCAACTGCCGCCAGGGCAGTACCTGACGCACGATTTTCCGGTCCTCTCAGCGGGACCGACGCCGCGGCTCGACCTCGACCGGTGGGCCTTCGTCATTCGCAGCGAGGCCGGAGTCGAACACCGCTGGAACTGGCGGGAGGTCACCGCGCTGCCGAGCGAGACGCCGACCGTCGACCTGCACTGCGTTACTCGGTGGTCGAAGCTGCGCACCACGTGGCGCGGGGTGTCGTTGGACGTCCTGCTCGAGGCGGTTGACACGGCCGCGGACTACGCACTCGTGCGGTCCTACGGCGGATACACGACCAACCTGCCGCTGGAGGATATGCTCGACGGCCAGGCCTGGCTCGTCTACGAGTATGAGGGTGAGCCGCTCGAGCCGGCGCACGGCGGCCCGGCGCGGTTGCTCGTCCCGCACCTGTACCTGTGGAAGTCGGCAAAGTGGGTGCAGGGGATCGATCTGCTGTTCGAGGACGAACCGGGCTTCTGGGAGACGCTCGGCTACCACGAATACGGCGATCCATGGCGCGAGCAGCGCTACCAGGGGGACTAGCCGCATGCGCTGGCGTCCGGCACGGTTGGTGGACCGCTCGGTCGAGACGCCGTCCGCGACCACCCTCGTCCTCGAGGTGCCCGACTGGCCCGGCCACCTGGCCGGGCAGCACATCGATGTACGACTCACCGCCGAGGACGGCTACCGGGCTCAGCGCAGCTATTCGCTGGCCGCGGTCGCCGATCGCGACCGCATCACCATCACCGTGCAGGTCCTTGCCGACGGCGAGGTCTCGCCGTACCTCGCGGGTGACCTGCAGGTGTCCGATGAGCTCGAGGTGCGTGGCCCGCTCGGCGGCTGGTTCGTCTGGCGCGCGGCGCAGGCGGAGCCGATCCTTCTGGTGGCGGGCGGCTCGGGCGTCGTGCCGCTGATGGCGATGGTGCGCGCGCGGGCCGAGGCGAGCAGTCGAGCGCCGTTCCGGTTGCTGTACTCGGTGCGCAGCGAGGCAGAGGTGTATTACCGCGACGAGCTGCGCCGTCGAGCCCGCGAGGACCAAGGACTGGACGTGAGCCTGCTCTACACCCGGACCGCCCCGCCGGAGGCGACGCGGCCGGCCCGGCGAATCGATCTTCACGATGTGGCCGCGCTGGGTTGGCCGGCCGACTTCGATCCCACCTGTTATGTATGCGGCTCGACCCCGTTCGTCGAGGCGGTCGCCGACACGCTGGTGAAGCTAGGCCACGACCCGCGCCGAGTCCGCACCGAACGCTACGGAGGTTGACATGCCCGAGACGTATCAGGACGGCAACGCACTGGCCGGGCCGCTCAGCGACGTGTTCGCCTTCGACATCACCGCCACGGTGGCGATCTGCTCGGCCTGCGGCCGCCGGGATCAGGTGGCGACGCTGCGCGTCTACGGCGGCGAACCAGGGGTTGTCGCGCGATGCCCCGGCTGCGACTCGATCGTCCTGCGCTATGCCCGGACTCCGGCTGGGCATTGGCTCGACCTGCGCGGCGCGGTATCGCTCCACGCGCCGGCAGACCCTACTCCGGAATCCACGCAGGCGCGGAGCTGAAGCCCACGGTGTCAGCGGCAGGCGCCGATGTTGATCAGGATGGAGGACTCGATGAGACGGTGGTTCCGCAGTAGGAAGCTTCGCCAGCAGCCTGCACAGCAGCCCGGCGGCTCGAAGCGCTTCAAACGCCTGCCGGCGCGGGTCGACCCGCGTGATCTGAGGAGCAGCCATCAGGTGAACCCGCCCCGCGATCCCAGAGGTGGCCTCGACACCGACCGCGACTTCATCACCCGCTATGGCGATCCGTTCGATGGCTGATCGCCTCGGCGATTCAGCCAGTTCCGGCCGGCGCTGCCACGTCGTCGTAGACTCGGACCGCTGCCAGCAGTCCGTCCGGGCCGCGTTCGTAGACGCCGAGTCCGGCCTGGGGCGGCAGCTGGTGGCTGCCCCAGCGGAGGCAGTTGTACTCCAGCACGCAGCGCACGCCATCGTCGGTGACCATGCAGTGCTCCAGGCCGATGCCACCGCCCGCGCTGAACCGGCGGGCGAAGAACGAGCGCAGCTGGTCCGTGCCGCGGTGGGTGGAGTGTGGGCCGTAGGGCTCCCGGAAGTAGCCGTCCGGCGCGAAGGTGGCCACGATGGCTTCGACGTTCCCGGCGTCCAACGTCGCCTGGTAGCGGCCGACGACATCGCTTGGGGGAGGGCCGCCCGGCGGCAGGATCGGCGGTCGGAGTTCGTGCCGGCCGGTGAGCGGCCGCTGGCTGCAGTAGGTGCGGAACACAACCGATCGGTCATCGACGGACTCGGCGACAACCGCCACCGGCCACCCCACTACCGGTTCGTCGCCGGCCAGATGGGCCAGCAGCTCGACCACGGCCCGCGGAGCGGCCACGGTGGCGGCCACCGTCTCGACCCGGATGTTGCGTTCGGCCATCCAGGCCTGATTCCGACGGACGAACCGGCGCAACTGCTGGTGGCCGCGAACCTCGCCGGCGCGAGGGTCATGAACAACCACCTCGCCCGGCCAGACACTCTCCAGGTCCCGCGGATCCCCGCTGCTCAGCGCGGCGAGGTACTGCCCCACCGGGTCCACCTCACCCGCTGCCCAGGTCTGCCTGCGTACCAGCTCGGCGGCACCGGCGAAGTCCGGAAACCACGGCATGTTGTTCCACCCTTCACCGGCCCAGCGGGCTCATTCGACTTGGCAACATCCTCATCCCACGCCGCCGCCCAGGAAAGGCCTTCGCAGCTCGGAGAAGGTCCCTCGGTGGCTGGCTCACTGTCCAGACAGAGGCGGTCCTCCCATGCGTTCAGACATCATTCCCGGCGGCGTCTTCCCGGACTACGCGTTGCCCGACCACACCGAGACCGTCCGGACGCTCAGCGAGTTGCAGGGCCGCGATCCGATGATCCTCACGCTGGCGCGCGGCCACTACTGCCCGAAGGAGCACCAGCAGCACCTCGAACTGGCGGCGTTCCAGCCGAAGCTGGCGGTGGCCTACACCCAGATCGTCACGATCTCGACCGACGAGCACCACACGCTGCAGGAGTTCCGGGCCTCGGTCGGCGCCCAGTGGACCTTCCTCTCCGATCCCGGCCGGACGGTCAAGCAGGAACTCGACATCCAGGAATACACCGACCCCGAGCACGACCCGATGATCCCGCACACGCTGGTGCTCAAGCCTGGGCTGGTGATTCATAGCATCTACAACGGCTACTGGTTCTGGGGACGGCCGTCGATCGATGACCTGTGGCACGACCTGCGCGCTGCGACGAGCGAGATCCGCCCGGACTGGGATCTGAGCAAACCCGGGCTGCGGGAGGCATGGGCCGCCGGGGATTACTCACACTTCCACGGATGGGATAGGCGGCCCAGCGATGGCGCTGTCCGACGGTGACGTGGCCGCCTTGGCCCGACAGGTCCTCGATCAACGCGATCCCGACCTGGAGATCGAGATCGCGCCCGCGGATCCGGTCGATCCCTATCGGCTAGGCCTACCTGCCTGGACGATGTCAGCTGGCGGCGCGAGTAGCTACCTGACGGCCGATCTGACCGCCGAGGAAGCGCTGGCCAAGCTCACCGCCGACCTCGGCACCTGATCGCCACGTACTGGGATTCCAAAGTCAATCTCAGCTGCACATCGAGGCTGCGGCGCAGCCGGCACGGTGCGGGCCGCGGAAGTCCGCAGCGGCTCAGGTATCGACGACGTCCCGAGCCGGCAGTCCGTCAGCGAACTCCTGCGCCTCGACAAGTGCGGCCGGCTCGGGTTCCGGCTGGACCGGCGCCGCGGCCCTGAACCGCCGGTTGAGCTGAGCGCTGAGGCGAAGCTGCATCGCCGCCGCTGCCACGCCGACGACCAGGCAGCCGCACCAGAGCGGCGCCGGGCCCCAGGCGTGGATCACCCATCCTCCGATCAGCGGCGCCGCCACCGCCGATCCGGTCCAGGCGAGTTGATAAAGACCCTGGTAGCGGCCGCGAAGGTGCGGCGGGGAGAGGCGAGTCACGAGTGCGAAGCTGGTCGGCGTGTTACCGATCTCGCCCACGGTCCACACCACGATCGACAGCGCGTAGATCCAGGGCGATTGGCCGAACAGCAGAACGGAGTAGCCGATTCCGATCAGCGCCGACGAACCGGCGAGCACACCCGATTCCGCGAAGCGCCCGAAGAGCCGGCTGAGCGGCAGCTGCAAAGCGACGATCACGATCCCGTTGAGCGCGACCAACCGGCCGAACTCGCTCGGCGAGAATCCCGCGCGGCCCATCGCGATCGGCAGGCCGCCCTCGGACTGCGAGAGGATCGTGAGCACTAGGAACTCGGCAGCCACGAACGCTACTAAGGTCCGGTCCCGCAGCACGACGCCGAGCCCTTCCCGGGCGGTGGCCTCGGGCAGCGGGGCCTCGCGCTGTACCGGGACGAGGGCCGCGATCAGCAGGGCGCTGATCGCGGAGGCTGCGCCGTCAAGCCAGAACAGTGCGGTGTAGCCGGTTACCGAGACCAGGCCGACCGAGAACATCGCCATGGAGAACCCGATGTTGATCGCCCAGAAGTTGAGCGAATAGGCCCTCGACTGATCCGCCGGAGGAACGATGTCGCCGATGAGCGCGTTGAACGCCGGCCGGGACGCGTTGAGGGCCACGCCGAGGGCGAAGGCTCCGAGCAGCAGGGCCCACGGTGAGCGGGCATAGGCGAGCACGACCGTGTTCGCCGCGGTGACGAGTTGGCCGCCGACCAGTGTCGGCTTGTGGCCGATCCGGTCGGCCAGGACACCGCCCAACGGCCCCGCCACGAGCGATCCGACGCCGATCGCCGCCACCACGGTGCCGGCGAGTTCCGCGCTGCCGCCCAGTTTGCTGCTGATGTAGAACGCGAGCAGTGGCTTTACGAAGCCGCCCGCCCGGTTGATCAGCTGGCCGGTCCAGAGCCACCAGAAGCCGCTGGGCAGCCCGCCGAAGTTCGCAGCGGCCGACGCCCGTAGCCCGATCAGTGTCCTAACTTGCATGCATGCTCTCGTAACATCCTTGAACGCGGGACCGCAGGAGGCGTTGTCACCATACCGATGCCCGCCGTCGCAGGAAACGTCCTGGAACCGAATTTCGTCGTGGTTGCCCACCCGGGCCTGGTGCCGACCCGAGTCAGCCGAGGACGACTGACGCCACCGAGTCCTGCAGGATGCTGAGTCCCTCGGCCAGTTCCTCGTCCGTGGAGGTCAGCGGCGGCATGAGCTTGGCCACCTCGTCGTAGGAGCCCGACGTCTCCAGCAGCAGCCCTCGGGCGAATGCCGCGTCGGCGACCTGCCTGGCCATGCGCGGCTCCCGGAAGGCCACCCCCCACACCAGGCCACGACCACGGGACGCCGTTATCTGCGCCGCGTGCCGCTCGGCGAGCTCGTCCAGCTCGTGTTCGAACCGGCGGGCCCGTACCTCGGTCTGCTTCTCCAGGGTGCTGTCCGACCAGAACTCCCGCAGGGCAGCGGTTGCCGTCACGAACGCCGGGTTGTTGCCGCGGAACGTGCCGTTGTGCTCGCCCGGTCGCCATACGTCCAACTCGGGACGGAAGAGCGTCAGGGACATCGGCAGGCCGTATCCGCTGATGGACTTGGACAGGCAGACGATGTCCGGGCTGATGCCGGCGACCTCGAAGCTGAAGAACGGCCCGGTGCGACCGCAGCCCATCTGGATGTCGTCGACGATCAAGAGGATGCCGCGGCGCTCGCACAGTTCCGCCAGATCCGCGAGCCAGGTCGGGCTGGCCGGGTTGACCCCGCCTTCACCCTGCACGGTCTCCACCAGCACGGCGGCGGGAAGATCCACGCCGCTGCTGTTGTCGGCGAGCATGATGTCCAGCAGTTTCAGTCCGGATACCTGGTTTCCGGCGAACCCGTCGTAGGGGATGCGCCAGGTGTGGCCGAGCGGAACCCCGGCACCTGCGCGCTTGGCGGCGTTTCCCGTGGCGGCCAGTGAACCGAGCGACATGCCGTGGAAGGCACCGGTGAAGGCGACGATCGTCTGCCGCCCGGTCACCTTGCGGGCCAGTTTGAGCGCGGCCTCCACGCTGTTGGTGCCGGTGGGGCCGGGGAACTGGACTCGGTAGTCCAGTCCGCGGGGGACGAGCACCCGCGCCGCGAACTCGGTGAGGAACTCCTGCTTGGCGGCGGTGAACATGTCCAGGCTGTGGGTGACCCGGTCCTGCTCGAGGTAGGCCAGCAGCGCCTGTTTGAGCACCGGGTGATTGTGACCGTAGTTCAGGACGCTGGCACCGGCGAAGAAGTCCAGGTAGGCGCGACCGTCGCGATCGAACATGCGGCTACCCCGCGCCTGAGTGAACACCACCGGCCAGTTTCTGCAGTAACTGCGGACTTCGGATTCGATTGTGGCGGTCATCAGAACGTCTCCTCGGGGTTGGAGTCAGAGTCGGAGTTGGAGCGGGTGGCTGCCGGCGCCATTACGGAAGGTGCTTTCGGAGGCTCTCGGCGATGATCTTCGCCCGGAGCGACAGCAGGCTGAACGAACCGGCGTCACCGATCCCGTGGCTGGATTCGCACAGTCCGTTGAGGAAGAGTGCCGGCATGTCGGCGTCCAGCGGCTGCACTTCGTAGTCCGGGCCGACGGACAGGTAACCGTGGCTGTCGAAGGCGAAGCAGTCGGCGATGCCGCTCATCAGAGCGGGGACGCGCTCTTGGTGGACGGCCGGGCCCAGATCGCGGAATCCGGTGGCGAGGACGACGAAATCGGATTCGTGCTGCTCGTACTCCCCGGTGTTCAGCTCCTCGACGCCGAGCCGGACGCCGTCCTGGCGGACCTCGACGTCACGCACCTGGCGGCTGCCGCCGACAAACACCTTCTGGTCACCGTCCAGGCGCTGCTCGTAGATGAGTCGGTACAGCTCGCGGAGTACGTCGCCGTCGGCCGATGAGTAGTTCGTCAGGCGCATGTAGGCATCAAGGGCGTTCTTCCGCTCGCGCGGAGCGCGGTAGTAGTAGTCGGTGAAGTCGGGGAAATAACCCTCTTCGCTGAACGGGCTGGTGTCCTTCAGACGGAGCGACAGCGAGCGTGCGAGCGTGGTCACCCGGGCACGCGGATAGCGGTGCGCGAGGTCGAGGGTGAGTTCGACCGCGCTCTGGCTGCCCCCGATGACCGTCACGGCGCGCGGCGACCGGTCGCCTTCGCCGGCCACGCCCAGCTCCTCGAGTTCCCGCAGGGCCGGCAGATAGCGAGTCAGATGGAAGACGCGCGGGGAATTCACCGCATCGAACGGCTCCGGGATGAAGGGCGAGCGTCCGGTACCGATCACGAGTGCGCGCGCCTGGAAGGTTTCTCCGGCGGAGGTGGTGACGGTGTAGAGCGGCCGGCCCTCGGCATCCCGGTCGAGGGTGACGCCGGTGACGTGCACGCCGTAGTCGACCAGCCGGTTGAAGTGGCCGGCGACCCAGGTGACGTACTGCGCGTACTCCTTACGTAGCGGGAACTCCATCGGAAGGTTGAGGTGGGCCAGCAGCCGGCCGTTCTCGAACAGGTAGTTGATGAAGCTGTAGCGACTGCGCGGATTGCGCAGCGAAACGAGGTCGCGGACGGGGTGATTCTGGATGTCCGACCCGGGCAGCATCATCGCGCTCTGCCAGGACGGGCTCGGCCGAGCCTCCAGGAAGTGCGCGTCCAGGTCGTAGCCCTCCTCTTCGAGGGCGATGGCGAGAGCCAGGTTAGCCGGGCCGAAGCCGATACCCAGCACAGCGTATTGGCGGGTCAAAGGAGCCCCCTAGGTCGAGAACGGGCATGAGTAGTGGTGGAATTCGGCCAGCGATCGTCAAGGCGATGTCTGGAAGGCGTCGGCCAGGCAGGCTTCCGCGACGCGGCGGCCGGCCTCCGGCGCCGTCTTCACGCCACCCCCGTTCCAGCCCCGCACACACCACACATGCGGCACACCGGTGCCGCTGAGCAGCCCGGGCGCCGGCCCGTCCGGCGAGACGTATGCGTCCGCGGCGCGGACGGTGCTCAGCTGCACCGCTGTCGTGAGCCACGGGAAGTGAGCGGTCAGCGCGGCGATCGTCGCCTGCGCGTGGGCGGGCTCGGGCGGCGAGTCGACGGGCGAGTCCCACACCAGGTGCGGCATGCCGAGAAGAGTCCGGTCCGAGCCGACGGGCTTGGCGTACAGCCCGGTGCGCAGGTCGACGAAGGTCGCGTGCGGCGGCGCGGGCGGTCGGCGTTCGACGATGCATACCTGCAGCGATCGCGACCGGACCGGCGAAGCCGATCGCAAGCCGGGCACCGGGTCGCTCGCCCAAGGCCCGACCGCCGCGACCACGACCCCGGCACTGACCGTGCCCGCATCCGTGAGCACCGCCGGGCGTCCGCCGCGCGCCTCGACCTGGCGCACCCGAACGCCGCGGCAGACGACGGCGTCGTCGGCGAGTGCCTGTTCCAACCAGTCCGCGGTTACCGCCGCGGGATCCACCCAGCCGGCCTCCGGCTCGACGAGGGCGACGCCGCCGGCGAGCCGGATCCCCGCCACCTCGTCCTGGTCCGCCACCACGTGCGCCGAGGTATTCAGCGCGCCGTTGATCCGGCCGGTGGCCTCCCGCAGCGCGGGTTCCTGAGCCGAGTGGTCCGCGGTCACCGCGCCGACGGCGTGCAGCGGAGCTCGCCCCGACGCCCAGGCTGCGGCATCCCGGTATTCGGCCAGGCTCGGCAGCGCCAGCTCGCCGATCGCCGGGTCGGGGTCATAGGCGCGCACCATGCCGCCGGACCGGCCGGTGGCTCCGGCGGCAAGGTGTTGCGACTGCTCGATCACGACGACGGAAACCCCCCGGCGTGCCAGCTGATGCGCGATGGCGGCGCCGGTGATCCCGGCGCCCACCACCACGACGTCCGCGCTGGCGGGTACCTCGCCGTAGCGCTGTGACTTCGGGCTGCGCTGTGACTTCGCAACGCCGAACCCGCTCACTGCCACCCACCCCCGACGGAGACGGCAGCGGTTGCCGGCTCGGGTGCGGGCGAGGCGTACCGGGTTCCGGACGGCAGGAAGCTCCAGTGCGCCTCGCGCACCGGTTCGTCCGGCAGGCCCAGCCAGTCCCAAACCTGCTGGGACAGCCCGGGGATGACCGGCCAGGCCAGTGCGGCGAACACCTTGGCCGCGAGGTACTCCAGGGCCAGGCTGGTGCGCGCCTCCTCCGCCAGCGTCGGGACGGTGCGCGCCGCCTCCTCCGTCCCCCGGAACTCGGCGCAGCGGGTCACGAAGGACTCCAGCAGTCGGATGTATCCCCGCGCGCTGAACGAGGCCGGGAGCAGCAGGCCGTCGAGTTGCTCGGTGGTCGAGTTGAGGTATCGGTAGAACTCGCGATGCGCATCGGTCCAGGCGCCGGTACCCGGCACCTCGCCGCCGCACTGGTCGGCCAGCGGCGCGAAACCGGCCAACCAGTCATGAGCACTGCGATACAGCGGATCCTCGGTGAGCTGGTCGGCGCGCTCCCGGCTGATCCGGGTGACACGGCCCTCGGGGGCGTCCCGGAGCAGGGCCAGCCGGGTCGCGTCCGGCCCCGCCGCAGCGAGCGCCGGGTCGGCCCAGACCGCGTGGCCGCGGCTGGTGGAGAACTTCTGGTCGTCGAGGTAGAGGAACTGGTTGGTGACGAACTCGCTGGGCAGGTACTCGGTGAGACCGGCCGCGAAGGCTACTGCCGGCAGCAGCACCGCATAGAAGAAACTGTTGTCGTAGCCGAGGAAGAGTGAAATCTTCGCCGGGCCACCCTGCTCGGACTCGGTTCGGGCGGCGTCCAGGAAGGTCAGCGCGAGGTCCGTCCAGGGATCGAGGACCTGGCCGTCGCCCAGGGCGACGCCCCACTCGCTGGATCGACTGAGCCGGTAGCCGGGCAGCCCCTCGGCGAGCAGCCGCTCCACCAGCGCGAGCAGATCGGGGGAGGTGTAGGTGGACCGCAAGTATTCCCGCAGTTGGTCGGCGTAGTAGTCCAGATCCAGCCACAGGCCGTGCTCCGGACGGGTGACAGCCGGTTCGCCGCAGATCCGGCACTGCAGACTGGCCAGTTCTCGCGCCTCGTTGGGTCGACCGCAGGCCTCGCAGATCTCCCCGTCGCTGGATATGCCGCAGCGCACGCAGAATCCGCGTGCGAACGCCTGATACAGCGACAGCTCGCAGTGGGTGCAGTAAGCCGTCTCCCGCTCCTGCTCCGAGACGGCCGGCGACGAGGTCAGCCGCGCTAACAGCTCCCGTACCCGATCGGCGTGCTCCGGGTCGGCGAGGGGACGGGTGAGCCGGTCGCAGCTGACGCCGGCCGCGCGCAGCGTCGCCAGAATGGCGTCACCTTCGGCCGTGGCCAGCTCGGCCGGTTCCGTCCCGCGCAGCCGCGCGGAGACCGCGACATGCGACTGGTTGTCATCGGTGCCGGTGATGTAGCGAGCACCGCGGCCCATGCTGCGCAGCGCGCGCACCAACATGTCGGCCCGGACGTACGGACCCGAGAGGTGGCCGAGGTGCAGGCCGCCGTTGGGCGTGGCCGGCGGGCAGAAGACCAGCGTGCGCTCGGGGAGCCGGTCGCGCGGCGGCCGCTGGGCGAGACCCTCGACCGCGCCGGGGATGTTCTCCCAGTAGATCGAGATGAGGTCGAACGCCTCGTCCGAGGTGTTGCGGATCTCGTGGTAGTCGAAGGGCGACAGGTAGATGACCTCGCCGGGCCCGAGCAGGCGCTCCTCGTCCCCGAGCACGACGGTGGCCTTTCCGGCCAGCACGATGAACATCTCGCCGTCCTGGTGGCTGTGCCGCTTCGAGATGCTGTGTGCGGGGACGCTGCCGAAGACGGAGCCGAACGGCAGCCCCTTGATGTCCGCGGCGGACAGCATGGCTTGCAGGTGCATCTCGTAGGACCAGCTCATCGCCGACCGGTCGAAGGAACGCGTGATCACGGGGAGTCCTTATGGGGTATGGAGTGGATGGGTGGGTCAGCGCAGCTGGGTCGGAGCGCCGTCAGGGGTGAAGGGCCGGCGGAAATTGAACGCGGTGGGAGTGGGACCGTCGTCGTACAGGTGCTCCAGCCGAGAGCACGCATCCGCCCAGGTGGGGATGGTGGTGTCGGAGACCCACCACATCGCGTAGCTGGGCCACTCGGGTTTGAGGAACCACTCGTGCCGCCTGCTCAATATGTTGCGATGAAAGCCGGTGTAGACGAAGGAGAAGACGGAGTTCAGATCGGTCCATAGCGACAGGGTGGAAGCACGGCTGTCGGTTTCGTTCGTCCGGCCGCCGGTGTAGAAGCGCGGAGCGTTGAATTGGCCCCACTCGCCCCAGTGCCGCACGAAGTTGGTGAGATGGCTCTGGCCGGGATCCTCCTTGGCCCGGGCGATGAATCCGGGGCTGTCCTCCGCCTTCTCGAACGCGGCCGGCGTGAGATCGTCGTACTCCTGAACCTCAGGGTTGCCGTACGGCTTCTTCAGGATGGCGAAGGTGGTAAACGCCACGCGTGACATGTGTTGCCCCCTCAGGTGGACCGCGCCGGATTTCGGTCCCGCGGGTCGCTGTTTCTGGTCATGATTGCGGCGGTCTCAGCGGGCACTCCGGGTGAGCATCGCGCGCATCAGGTCTTGGTTGAATTCGTCCGGTGCCAGCAGACGGCCGGTGATGGCCAGGTATTTGCGGCTCAGTTCCGGACTGTCGCTGATGGTCTTGAACATCTTTCGCCGAAACGCCTCCTTCTTGCTGATGACGGCGTCGGCGCAGATGCCTTGGATGTGCGGGCCGATCACCTCGGCGTACCGCTGGCGATAGTCGTCCAGACCGACCTTGAGATCGGCCTTGGCCAGCGATCGGTCGGCGAACGAGCTGGCCAGCAGATCGGCCGAGGACAAGGCGAATCCGCAACCGACGCCGCTCATGGGATCCAGTGACAGGGCGGCATCACCGACGAATGGCACCGAGTTCAGCACCGGCTGACGGACCAGGCTGGGATAGTCGCTGTAGCCCAGCAGCTCCGACAGCGGCTCCGCCTCGGACATCGACGGTGCCTCGGGCAGCTCATCGAAGTAGTTCATGAACTGCCGCAGCCGATCCTCCTGGCCGCGCCAGTCCGCTACCCGCGACTTGTCCGCGAAGAGGACGAGCAGCGTCCTGCCGCCAACGAGCGGATAGACGCAGGCCAGGTCACCCTCGTGCATGATGAAGATCGAGCGGTTCCCCACGGGGGCGGCTACCCCGGAGAAATAGCCGAAGAGGCAGGCCCGCTCGTTCGGATGGGATTCGGTCGGATTACCGAGTTCCTTGGCCAGCGGGGAAACGCGCCCGTCCGCGGCCACCACGAGTTGGGTCTCGAACTGGCGTGGGCCGGTCTCACCATGTGTTTCGAGGGTCCAGCCGGCGTCGCCCTCCTCGATGCCCTCCACGGTGACACCGGTGAAGAACAGGACGCCTTGCTCCCGTGCGGCCGCTCGCATCGCAGGGTCGAGCACCCGTCGTTCCAGGTTGAGGGCGTAGGAGTCCGGCTGCTCGGGGAGGTAGCTGCCGGGCCCCTCGATCAGGCCGCCGGGCGTGACGAAGACAGCCTTGGTGGTCACCGACCAGGCGGGCTCACGGAGGTGGGCCAGGCCGAGCCCGGCCAGCAGCGGCACCCCGTTCGGCTGCATGAAGTGGGTGCACAGCCGCTTGTAGGCCTCCTGGTGCATCGCCTTCTTCTCGAAGACCGCGACCCGATGACCCAGCTGGCTGAAGCGGATCGCGGTGGCAAGGCCGGCGATGCTTCCACCTACTACCGCGACATCCAGCTGCGAGCGGTCAGCGTTCAGAACACTCATGGTCGACTTCCGTTCAGCTCGGGCTATTCGTGGCTCGGACGTCGGTTAACCGGCGCAGCCGCAGCCGGCGTAGTGGACGTGGCGCTGGGCCGACCGTCCTTCGGTGGGATGACCATCCCGCTTCCACCAGTCCAGGCCGCCGATCAGTTCCTTGACCCGGAAACCGGTTGTCGCCAGCTTGATCGCCGTCTTGGTGGAGGCGTTGCAGCCGATGCCGTCGCAGTAGGCGACGTACAGGGACGTCTTGGAGAGACCGGCCAACGAATCCTGGGAGATCGAGCGATGCGGAATGCTGATCGCGCCGGGGATGTGCTCCAAGTCGTAGGCCTCACTGCTGCGACCGTCCACGACCACCACGTCCTGACCCTCGTCCAGGGCCGCCTGAAGGTCCGCGGAGTCGATCTCATAGGCCAGCTTCTCCTGGTAGAAGTCCAGCTGGCTGCGCTGCGCTTGAGTCATTTCGCCTTCCTCCACAGTAGTTTCCTCGCTTGCCATGAAGCGGCCGGCGATATCGAACAGATCGCCCAGCGTGCTCGGGGTGACCAGTGAGTCCGCATGCTCGCCCAGGTCGACGCCGCAATCCTCCAGGAGCGAGACCAGCACGCTGATGGTCAGGAGGGAGTCCAGGCCGAGGGTGTTGAGCGTCGTGTCGTCGGGCAGCTGAACGACGTCCACCGGCTCGCCCAGCGCCTCCTCCAGGTATTCGGCGACCTTGTCCTTCACGGCTGCTGACATAGCTCCACCTCATCAATAGGCTCGATGGCACCATCGCCCGACAGTGCGAAATAGTTCGAGTGCTGATCCGCCGAACCGAGCTGTCGAAACAGCTCTCGGTCATCGCCGTCCGTGGTCGATGCGGCTGGGTCGACGGGTGACCAGACCCAGATGGTCGGACGCAGGTAGTCGGGCAGCACGGCGCGCAGGTGCTCCGCTACGTCAGCCAGCACCCGTCGGGCCTTCGACCTGACGAGGAGGGCGAGCAGGTCGCGATGATTGCGACGGACCGTGCCCACAGTCGCATGCTCGACCCCGGGAAAACCCAGGGCATTGCGGCGGATCTCGTCCAGGTGGGTACGGCGGCCGGCCAACCAGGTGATCGCCTCGTCGCCGTGACGGTGGAACACGATGTTGCCGTCCTGGTCGAGGCTGCAGATGTCTCCGGTCCGGAAGTAGCGTGTCCCGTCCAGTTCGACGACGAGCCGGGCGGTTTCCTCGGGCCGGTCGAAGTAGCCACGCATCACCTGGTCGCCGCCCACCCAGAGCTCTCCCTCGGCGCCGGGCTGGGAGAGCTCGACCCCGTCCCGCATGATCTTCGCCGCCATGCCCCGCAGCGGCCGGCCGAGGGGATATGGCGTCTCGCGTTCGGAATCCGCGTGCGCGATCTCCGAGCTCACGCAGAAGATCGTGGCCTCGGGTGGCCCGTAGGCGTGCAGGAACCGGACCTCCGGCAGTTGCTGTCGCCAGATCCGGACGACCGCGGGGTCGCAGACCTGGGCACCGGTCATCACCGCCTCCAGGTTGGGCAGTTTGGCTCGGCTGATCTGACGCCCGTCTCCGGTGATCATGGCCAACAGCATGGAGACCGCGATCAGATGCGTGATCCGCTCGCGGCCGAGAACGGCACGCATCACGGCGCCGGCGGGGAGATTGCGGAACTGATAGACGAAGGCCCCCAGCGACAGGGGGAGCAGCGTGTCCTCCAGCGATACGTCGACATGGAACGGCGCCAGGCTCAGCACCCGAGACTCCGAGGTGATGCGCAGCACCTCGTTGTGGTTGGCGAAATAGGCCAGCAGGGCAGCGGCACTGATCTCGACCCCTTGCGGCTCGCCGGTCGAGCCGGAGGCCCAGATGATGTATGCGGCCTGCTCTGGTCGGCGGGCTACGGTTCCCTGGGCCGCCACCGGTCCGGACAGGATCTCGGCCAGTTGCTCCTTGCCGAGGAATCGGTCGGCGGGAACGACCGGATCTCGATCGTCCAGTGCGATCACAGCCGCCGGCTGCAACCGGCTCAGCAGCCCCTGCAGACGAGCTGCCGGCTCGGAGCCGTCGAGCGGGGCGTAGATGGCTCCGCACTTCCAGACCGCGACGGCGAGCAGCGGCATGATTGCGCGTTTCTCGGCCAGGATCGCCACCCGGTCTCCCGCGTTGACCCCGTGCCCGGCCAACCAGGCCGCAACCGCCTGGGCGCCCTGCTCGAGTTGGGCGAAGGTGTAGCTGACGTCTCCGTCGTTGATCGCCGTGCGGTCCGGCCAGGCGAGGGCTGGCGCCACCAGCAGATCACCGAGTGCAGGTGGCGGGTCGCCGTCCCGATCGGCGGCATCGGTCGACCATGGTAGCGATGCTGGCGCTTGCGCTTTGCCGACCATTCTCAATCCACTTTCTTCCGAACCGGATTCCGGCCCGGCCTCAGATAGTCATCGAGCTCTACCGTGAAGCCGTTCGATTCCTTCGCCTCGCCTTGTGCGATGCGGATCAGCTCTGCACCTCCTCGAAGGGAAAGGCGACCTTGGCGATCTCGGCCACGGCGCTCCTGGCTGAATGCAGCTTCTCGACGTAAAGGCAGAAGTCGTGCGGGAGGTCTGGGAAGTGTTGATGGCGAACCTCGACCGACCGGTCGGCCAGCTGCTCTATCCAGGCGAGCCCTTCGTCCCGGAGCACGTCGCAGCCGGAGGTCACGATCGAACACGCCGGCAGTTGGGCCAGATCCTTGTCCGTCAGGCGGAACGGGTCGAAGTCGCGTTCGGAGAAATACGGGCTCAGGATGGACTTGAACACTCGCATGGTGTTGCGGTCGAGGAAGTAGCCCTCACCGAACGCCTGGTAGGACTCGCGCTCTGTTTCTAGGTCGAGGACCGGGTAGATCAGCACGATGCGCGAGAAGGCCCCGGGCAGGACCCGCAAGCTGAAGTACAGCGCGAGCAGTGCGCCGACGCTGTCGCCGGCAAGAACGAGTTGCCGGCCCGCCAGCGTGTCGTATCGCGCCGCGATGTGCTCGGCGAGCAGTTCCACCGACTGTTCAACGGTGTGTTCGGGCGCCTTCAGATAGTCGAACGCCTCCACGGGTGTCTGCATGGCGTTGGCCAACGCCGCTAGGAAGGACCGGAAGACGGCCGTGGAGTAGTAGACCATTCCACCGCCGTGGATGTAGAAGACCCAGCGGTTGGCTGGATGGCCGGCTGCGTCCTGCTGTGCCGGTCGCAGGATCACCGAACCTTGCCCGGCTTCGACCGACGTGCCGGCCGGCTCGACCGGGCTGCCGAAGCGTGAGATCCAGCGCTCGGCGTTCGCCCGGTCCTGCGCGAGCGAGCCCGTAGAGGCCGGCACGCCCATGATCTTCCGAGCAGCGGCCAGCCGGCCGAACTCGACGTTCATGGCCCGCTCTGCGAGATCAGACATCGGCGGCCCCGTCCACCGGCTCGACGTCCCCGTCGGGCGACAACATTTCGACGTCCCCGTCGGGCGATAGTGTGAAGTGGGTTGCGCTCGATCCGTCGACGGCCTCGGCGAGCCGGCGCATCAGCCGGTTCTCGTCCGTCTTGCCGGTCGAGGACACGGCAAGCGTGGGCGACCAGGCGACCAGCGTCGGGCGCATGTACTCGGGCAGCAGGTCTGCTAGCTGCTTCTCGACGTCCGCCACCACCGACTGGATCGGCGCCACCACCACGAGGGCGATCACGTCATGGCCGCGGCGTGGCACCAGACCGACGGCCGCTCGCTCGACGCCCGGACAGCCCAGTACGATCTGGCGAATCTCGCCCAGGTGGATCCGGCGACCGGCCAGCTTCACCTCGTCGTCGTTGCGGCCGTGGAAGACGATGTTGCCGTCCTCGTCGTAGCTGCACATGTCGCCGGTGCGGTAGTACCGGACGCCGTCCACCTCGACCACGCACCGTGCGGTTTCCGCCGGTTGATCGAAGTAGCCGCGCATGACCTGTTCGCCGCCGATCCACAGCTCGCCGACCCGACCCGGCCCGGCGACCTCCTGCCCGAGGAGCTGCTGGCCGGGGGCCTCCGTCCCGTCCGCCACGATCCGCGCGGCCACCCCGCGCAGCGGCCGGCCGATCGGGTAGGCACTCCTGCGTTCCGGGTCAACCTGCTGGATCTCATAGGCGGTGCACACGATCGTTGCCTCGGTCGGCCCGTAGACGTTGAAGAGGCGCAGCTCGGGAAGGCCGGTCTTCCAGACGTTGATGACGCCGGGGTCGCAGACCTCCGCGCCGGTCATCACCATCTCCAGGGCGGGAAAGTTCGCCCTGGAGACATGGCGCCCGCCATCGGTGATCATGGTCAGCAGCGTGGACACCGCGATCAGATGCGTGATCCGCTCACGCTTGATGACCGCGCGCATGATGGCGCCGGCATGCATGCCGCGGAACTGGAAGACGAACGCGCCCAACGACAGGGGCAGCAGCGTGTCCTCGATCGACACGTCGAAGTGGAACGGCGACAGGCTGAAGACCCGCGAGGCCGGCGTGAACCGGAGGATCTCGTTGTGGTTGCGGAAGTAGGCCAGCAGGCTGCCGACGCTGATCTCGACGCCCTTCGGCTCTCCGGTCGACCCTGAGGTGAAGATGATGTAGGCGGTGTCCTCGGGCCGCTTCGGCGCGGCCGGCCGGTCCGAGGACGGCCCCGACAGGATTGCGTCCAGCTGGGTCCGACCGACCCATCGGACACCGGTGATCGATGGTTCCCGGTCGTCCAGTGCGATCACCGCACTCGGCCGTAGCCGGTCGAGCAGGCCGCGCAGGCGAAGGATCGGCTGCGTGGCATCGAGCGGAACGTAGACGGCTCCGGACTTCCAGATGCCGATGGCCAGCACGGGCATGATTGCGCACTTCTCGGCCAGGATCACTACCCGGTCCTCGCCGCCGACACCCTGCTGGCTGAGCCAGTCCGCGAGCGCTGCGGCCTGCCGCTCCAGTTCGGCGAACGTGAGGCCGCTTCGACCGTCGTGTATCGCCGGGCGGTCCGGCCAGTTGTTCGCCGCGGGCCGGACGATGTCACCGAGCGCCGGCGGCGGAGCGGCCCGGTCGGCGGGATCGAGGGACCAGGGTGGCAGCGGTGCCGGTGACGCCGTCGGCGGCACCGCTCCCTGCGTCACGGCGCGTTCCATGGTGCGACGTCATAGCGGAAGCGAACTTTAGGTTTGGCCTTGACGCCCAGGTGTCGATAGAAGCCGATGCCGATCTCGTTGTCCGCCGGGGTCTGCCACTCGACCCAACCGCATCGATGCGCGATGGAGAACTCCCGCAGCCGCTCGAGGAACGTGCGGCCGAGACCCAGCCCGCGATACGGCTGCTGAAGGTAGAGGCAGTCCATGTAGGCGAACCGTTCGGCGCTCCAGGTGGCGTAGTCGATGGTCACGGTCATGAAGCCGCAGGGTTCTCCAGCGTCCGTCGCCACCCAGCCGTACAGCGACGCCTGCTCCGAGAACAACGCCGAACGCCAGCGCTCGACCTGGCCGTTGTCCTGGAAGTCCGCCTTCTCGTATGCGGCGTGCTCGCGGCACAGCGCCAACAGCGCGTCCAAATGACAGGGTTCGATCGGCTGCACCAGCACGTCGCGGCTCACACCCACCCCGAGAACGTCGTGGCCAGGTACGCGTCGAGCGCGGCCTGGTCGAGCCGGCCTCGCGCCAGCACGGTATTGACCCAGGCGTCGCGTTCGAAGTTGATGACCTCGAGCTCCCAGACGCAGGCGATCAGATCTCGTTGGGCAAGGGGAGCAAAGGTTGTGCAGCCGTCGGCGTCGACCACCGCACCGCGGACCCAATGCTTGAGCATGTCGGCGTCGTACCACTGGCTCACCAGCAGGTAGTCGCCCTCACTTCCGTAGTGCAGGATCAGGAAGCCGACCGGGTGGTCGCCCGGCTGCAGGGGTTCCCGGAATACCGAGGCGGCGTGTTGCCGCAGCCAATCCGGCTCGGGGACGGTGGAGCGGCGCTCCGGGTCCCTGAACATCCCGTATACCTTCAGAATTCGGCCGCACACCTCTACCGGCGCGTGCGCCTTGACCAGGCGCGGTGAGTACGTCAGCGGATTCATGTGACCGACTGGTCCCATCACTCGGGTGGTATTCGATTCGACTTCAACCGCGGGATTCCCCGCCATGACAGCCTTCCCCGATGGCACTAAGGGGATCCACTACTCCTGAGAAGCCATAGTTCTCGCGTTATCGTAGGGACTGGGATACAGGTAGTAAAGGCCTCCGTGCGGGACAGTCGGTGAATCATCCACGCATTGAACGGTCGCTCGAATGAATGCCCATTAAAGCAAAAGTTTCATATCCGGTGTCTGCGGGCTGATGCCTAGGCCGCCCGTGAGCCCGGCGAACAGAACGAGGCTTGAGAACTCCACCCATCGGTCCGGGGGGCCCCGCCCAAGATTTGCGTGACGAGCCGAGCACACGCGCCCAGCGCGCCGGTTTACCCTGTTTCGTAGGTCGAATCTGCATCGCAGCCTGCTCTGCCGACTCGGCCGATGACCTGGTGGGCCGAGGCTGCGAGGTCGGCCAAGGCCGTGATTGGGTGCGCCCGACGTGAGCGCGGTGGTGGCAGAACATGCATTCCGTTTGAGGAATCCGCGACGGACGAACAAATTAGACGGTTCATCTAGGCCATGTCACCCTGCATATCGTTAGAGTGCATTCTTGTCCTGTTCGGACAGGGATTCTGTCTTCTTTGCGGTCGGGGGCCTCGTAGCGAGGGCATTATATTTACCTGCCCTAAGAAAGGTGCCCGATGTCGAAGGACGAGCGGAGACCTATCGCTGCTGCGCGACGGCCTGGTGCGGGCGGGACGAATCATTCGCACGACCATCCAATATGGCAGGCTTAGTCGTCACCTTGCCTGGATGACTGCGGAAAGGCGTTCCAGTGCGCGAGAAGGCGGCGACGTCGGCAGGCGTCACGTTCGGTGTCCTGGCGAACATGCTCTGGGGGCTGGCGTTCCTGATCCCGGTGCTGTTGGCCGAGTTCGACCCGCTGGTCATCACGGTGGGCCGCTACCTGTGCTACGGCCTGGTGTCGCTGGTCCTGGTCGTGGTGACCCGCAACCGACTGCGCTATCCAATGGCGGTCTGGCGCTCGGCCGTGCTGTTCGCCATCGCGGGCCACATCGGTTACTACTTCTTCCTGGTGCAGGGTGTCGCGCTGGTCGGAGCCCCGGTGGTGACGATCATCATCGGCACCCTGCCCGTCACCGTCGCGCTGTACGGCAACCTGCGACATCGCGACTACCCGTACCGCAAGCTGGCCCCCTCGCTGCTGCTCATCGGCTGCGGCCTGGTCATGGTGAACCTGATGGAGGTGGACTGGTCCGGCGCGGGTGAGCACAGCCTGGCTGGCCAACTGCTCGGCGTCGGCTGCGCGATGCTGGCGCTGGCGCTGTGGACCTGGTACGCCGTGGCCAACTCGACCTTCCTCAAGGCCCACCCCGGCATTACCTCGGCGGAGTGGTCCACCCTCATGGGCGTGGTCGCGCTGGCACTCTCGGCGGTGGGGGCGCTGAGCCTGCTCGGCCACCATGTGGCCGAGAACGGTGCGAACCCGGGGCGACTGGTGGTGGGCAGCCTCGTGCTGGGCCTGGTGGTCTCCTGGGGCGGCACCCTGCTGTGGAACCGCGCATCCACCCTGTTGCCGGTCTCGACGGCCGGGCAGTTGATCGTGTTCGAGGCGATCTTCGGCCTCATCTACGTCTACGTGGCCAAGTCCCGGGTTCCTCCGTTGCTGGAGTTGGCGGGGATCGGGCTGGTCCTGGCGGGCGTACTGATCGCCCTGCGCAGCAGTCGGACGGCGGCGCCGGCGGTGCCAGTGGCCGTGGACGGCCTGACCACCCCCGGCGCCGGTTGATCGTCGGCAATCCCGTCAGGAACCTTGTCCGTCAGGAACCTTGTCCGCCAGCAACCTTGTCCGCCAGCGACCTTGCCCGCCAGGCACCTTGCACCTTGCCGCCAGACACCTCGTCTGCGAATGTGCAGCTATCAGTGCCGGTTCTTGATCCGCGCTAGGTCTAATTGCTCTTGGTTCGCGCGCTGTTCGTGCGAAACTACGCCTACAGCGTGTTGACCTGCGGGGGACGACGAGAACATCGACGTACTGCCACGCCATGCCGCAACGACCCCCGCGCAGTCGCGGCGGCACTGCGAACCGAGGAGTTCTGTTGAAACGTCTGAGTGACCGCGCGCCGGCCGTGATCGTCAAGAGCGACCTAGCGGCCTTGGCCCGCCAGCACCTCCTGATCGCCGATATCGCCGAGCGCGGGTTGGTGCCCCTGGTTCTCGTCGGACCCGTAACCGACCTGGCGAGACTGACCGGCTACGTCGCGAATAGCGCGCATCCGCTGTCCCGGATCGCGGCTGTCCGCCAGGTGCCGGACGCCATGATCGACAGTGTGCTGTCATCCGTGCAGGACTGGATCGCGAACTTCGACGTGCGCGGTGTGATCTGCGCCGGCGAGGTATTCGTCGATGCCGCCGGATTCCTGTGCGAGGCGTTGAACCTTCCCGGCCCCGGGGCTTGGGCGGCCCGAGTGTGCCGTGACAAGGTCATGCAGCGCATCGTCCTGCGGAACTGCGGGCCGTCGTGGCGCGCCTTCGCCCCGTACGAGCGGAACACCGCGGCGGCCGAGGTGTTCCCGAGCGTCGTCAAGCCGGCCGGGCGGATGTTCAGCTCGGGGGTCATCCGGGTGACTGACGATGCGGAGCTGCGTGCCGCGCTGTCCGCCTACGGCCCGGACGAGACGATTCTGGTGGAGGAGCTGGTCACCGGGCCGGAGTTCTCGGTCGAGGCTCTCGTCCACCGCGGCGAACTGATATGGAGCGGCGTCACCGCCAAGATCACCAACGAGGACAGCGGCCCCTATTTCACGGAGATCGGGCACACCTGCCCCGCCAAACTGCCGCCTGAACAGACGAATGCGCTCATCGCGGCGAACGCGGCAGTCCTGCGGACCCTGAGGTTCGGCAGCGGCATCACGCACGCGGAGTACCGGCTGCAGAACGGGCGGCCGGTGCTCATGGAGGTGGCCGCCCGGCTCCCCGGCGACGCCATCATGATGCTGTGGCATCTCGCCACCGGCCAGCTTCTCGAACCGGCGATGGTCGATCTCGCGCTCGGCGTGCGACCGGCGTACCCGGCGCCGAACCGGCGGGCCGTGCAGCGCTTCGTGCACCACCAACCCGGTCGGCTGAGGGATGTCCGCTACCCGGGACAGACCGTGTCGTGGATCGTGGACGACGGGTACTGGCCGACGGTAACGCCGTCCGATCCGCAGGCCGCGGCTCGGTGCGTGTCGGTCATGGTCGGACTGCCGCGGGGCGCCGAACTCGGGCCGTTGAACGAGTCGAACGGTCGCTCGGCGTCCGTGATCGTCGACCTACCGTGGCACGCGGATCCCGGCAGCGACGTACTCGACTACGTGAATCAGGTCGAACTCGACTACGTGGATCAAGTCGAGTTGGCGATCGACGGGGGAGACTGACGCGGCAGTGGGGATGAATCAGCAGCAACCTGCGCCGGCGCTGGCGACCTCGGGAGTCGGTGCGCAGGCACCGTCATTGCTCGGGCCGCATCCGAAGGTTTCCGAATCGGCTAGGACGGTGTAAATCTCCCACTGTTCGCCGTTGGGGGCGCCTTCGACCCAGAACTTCTCCTGCTTGGCGTAGCAGCAGGTCGTGTCGCGTTCGTCGACGGAGGCGAGACCCGACTCCGCGAGTCGTGTCTGTGCGGCGTCGACGGCGTCGACGCCCTCGACCTCGATGCCAAGGTGGTTGATGGAGCCGCCGTGGCCGGGGTTCTCCAGCAGCACGAGTTTGAGCGATGGTTCGGTCACCGCGAAATTGGCGTATCCCTCCCGGACCTTGGCCGGCTCGGTGCCGAACAGCTTGCTGTAGAAGGCGATGGACTCTTCCAGGTTGTTCACGTTGAGCGCCAACTGCACTCGGCTCATGACTCCTCCAAAGACTTCGATGCTCATCTATGTCAGTTCCGAAGTTTGGTCTCCACATCGGGATCTGTCAATATTCACTCATGTCGAAGTCTCTGAGCCTCAGCTTGACCCCGGTGCAGACGGTCGCCTGCTGCTCTCCGCTGAGCCGGGAGCCGTTGAGCCGGGACGCCGCGGAGCGGATCGCGCCGTTGTTGAAGGCGCTGGCCGACCCGGTCCGGCTTCGGTTGATGTCACTGATCGCATCCCACGAGGGGGGTGAGGCGTGCGTGTGCGATCTCAACGACGCCTTCGACCTGTCTCAGCCGACCATCTCCCACCACCTGAAGGTGTTGCACGAGGCCGGGTTGCTCGAGCGGACCAAGCGCAGTGTGTGGGTCTTCTACCGTGCCAGCAGCGAGGCGTTGAGCGGGCTTGCGAGCTTGATCGGCGATACCACCCGGTGAATGCGCTCTGGCGCCGCGTGCTGGCAGAGTTCGTCGGCACTGCGTTCCTGGTCACCGCCGTCATCGGCTCCGGTATCGCTGCCGCCCGGCTGTCGCCTGATGATGTCGGGCTTGAGTTGCTGGAGAACAGCGTCGTCACCGGCTGCGCGCTCGTCGCACTGATCCTGGCGTTGCAGCCTGTGTCGGCCGCGTTCAATCCGGTCGTGACGCTGGTCGAGCGGGCGTTGGGTGCGGTGAGCAGCCGGGAGGCTGGCGCTTTGATCCTCGCCCAGGTCGCCGGTGGGTTCGTCGGCGCGTTGGTCGCCAACCTGATGTTCGGGCTCGATGCGATCAGCCTGTCGACCCGTCATCGCAGTGGCCATGGCCTCTGGCTGGGCGAAGTGGTGGCAACGCTGGGGCTGCTCGTCGTGATCTTCGGTACCGCCCGCGCCGGTCGATCCGAGCGGGTCGCCTTCGCCGTCGGCGGCTATATCCTGGCTGCCTACTGGTTCACCAGCTCGACATCCTTCGCCAACCCGGCGGTGACCGTCGCCCGGATGGTGTCCGATACCTTCGCCGGCATCGCGCCGTCCTCGGTGCTCATGTTCGTCCTCGCGCAGCTGGTCGGCGGCCTGCTCGGCTTCGTGTTGATCCGTGGTCTGTATCCCAATGCCCCGGCGATCGCGGCCGAGGCCGTCGCGCACCCGCTGAAAGGGAGGCGATGACGATTCCCACGCCCACCGTGCTGTTCGTCTGCGTGCACAACGCCGGCCGTTCGCAGATGGCCGCCGGTTGACTCAAGCAGCTGGCCGGTGACCGCATCCAGGTATGGTCCGCCGGTTCGGAACCCGCCGACCGGATCAACCCGACCGCCGTCGAGGCGATGCGAGAGGTGGGCATCGACATCACCGGCGAAACACCGAAGATCCTGACCACCGATTCGGTATCGGGTGCCGACGTCGTAGTCACGATGGGCTGCGGCGACACCTGCCCGTTCTTTCCCGGCAAGCGATACGAGGACTGGCAGCTCACCGACCCCGCCGGCCAGCCGATCGAGGTGGTCCGGGAGGTTCGCGACGAGATCAGGGCGCGAATCGAAGCACTGGTCGCCGAACTGCTGCCAACCACTGAGCCGATGTCTAGCCAGCCGATCTCTAGTCAGCCGATCTCTATCCGGCCGATGACCGAAGCGCACGCCGCGGCAGTGCTCGCGATCTATCAAGCCGGTATCGACGAGGGCAATGCCACCTTCGAGACCAGCCCACCCTCGTGGCAGGAGTTCACCGCCAGCAGGTTGCCGGATCACCGCTTCGTCGCGGTCGACGACCGGGGGACGGTACTCGGCTGGATCGCTGTGGTGCCTGTGTCAGACCGCTGCGTCTACTCCGGAGTGGTCGAGCACTCGGTCTACGTCTCACCATCCGCCCGCGGTCTTGGGGTCGGCCGGGCGCTGCTGAACCATTTGATCGCCTCCACCGAAGCAGCCGGCATCTGGACGATCCAGTCCGGCATCTTCCCCGAGAACCTCGCCAGCGCAGCCCTGCACCGGGCTGCCGGCTTCCGCGAGGTCGGGCGGCGCGAGCGGATCGGTGAACACCACGGCATCTGGCGCGACGTCATTCTGATCGAGCGCCGAAGCCGGACGGTCGGCTACTGACGCCGGTTGTTGCCGTTGAATTCGATACATGTAAATATAGATGGATGACCGACGCCGATGTGCTCGAATCCACCACGCTCGACGCGGTGTTGTGCTGCCCACCGGTCACGTCGGCGGAACTCTCGGCTATGGACGCGGCGCGGGTCGCCGCCATGTTCAAGGCGCTGGGTGATCCGGTGCGCCTACGGCTCTTCTCCAGGATCGCCTCACACCCGGACGGTGAGGCCTGCGTGTGCGACATCGCCGATGTGGGGGTGGCGCAACCGACCGTCAGCCATCACCTGAAGAAGTTGCGTGATGCCGGCCTACTGACCTCAGAACGACGAGGAACCTGGGTGTATTACCGCGTCGATCCCAAGGCCCTGTCGGCACTCTCGATCCTGTTGGCCACCCAGACCCTGCGTTGAGGCAGGAGTCCAGGTGGCCGCCAGGGGTGGTCAGACCGTCATGAGGAAGTAGGCCGCTGCGGCGACGGCCGCCGCGAACGGCGGAGTGATCACCCAGGCCATCGCAAAATCACCGAGGGTCTTCTTCTTGATCCGTGACAGGTCGGTGCCCGAAGTGCCGGAGATGGCGCCGATCGATACGTGCGTGGTCGACATCGGCAAACCCTGGAAGGCGCCAAGTCCGACCATGGCGGCGGTGGTCAGGTTTGCCGTGAAGCCCTCGACGTGTGACATCTTGATTACGTCGTTGGCGATTCTTCCGGCAACCCGCTGCCCCACGACCAGCCCGCCGAGGACCATCGCGGCAGTCACTGCGAACAGCAGCGTGGTGGGGGTCATGCCGGCGAAGAGTGCGAACGAGCCGATCGCCACGATCTTGGGTGTGTCGTTCATACCTCGGGAGAAGCTGGTGGCGCCGCTGGTGATCCAATGCGCGACACCGATCGGCCCGAGCCGCCGCCTGCTGGGTAGCGGGTTTGCGGCCTCCGGTTCGGTCCTGGCATCGGCCGTCGCCAACTCCGCGCCGGCGCCGGCGGGCACCTTCTTGGGTTCGGCAACCTCGATGGCTCTGCGCACGAAGACCTTTGCGTAGATGAACCTGCCGACGATGGACAGGACAGCTGAGACCAGCCAGGCGATCACGACGCTGATCAGCAATGGCCGAACGACCTTGACCATCAGCACATTCCACTCGACGGCGCTGCTTGCGAATAGGGTGCCGGCACCCAGCAGCGAGCCGACCAGGGCGTGCGTGGTCGACACCGGCAGTCGCCGCCAGGTGGCCAGGGCCACCCACGCGAGGGTGCCGATCAACACCGCCGCCGCGAAGGCCGGGGTCGGTTTGGCCGAGACGATGCCCTTGGAGAACAACGCGGTCATCTTGGACGCGAAATGCAGGGAGATCAGGCAGCCGACCATCGTGGTGAATGCGCCCCAGGTGAGGGCGGTTTTCAGCTTGGCCACCCCGGCCCCGGCAAGGGTCGCGATGCCTTTGGGGACGTCGTTGGCGCCGTTGGCGGCGGCCAGCCCGAGTACGAGGAGTAGGACGAGAAGGCTCATGGTGCATCCAAACTTGCTAGGGCGCGGGGTGGATTGGGGACGAAGGCTCGAAGTGTCAATTGCGGGCGTGGGCGAGCATGGCTTGGGTGAACGCATGGATCAGGGGATGGATGTCCTGCGGGGTCGATGACAGTTCTGGTTGGAACAGGGTGGCCACGAAGAACGGATGCTCGCGCAGTTCGACGGCTCGTGGCGCCTTCTGGTCGTCGTAGGCGGAGATCACCAGATCACTGGCGGCGATCAGGTCGTCGAACTCGGGGTTCAGGCCGTAGCTGCAGTGGTAGGTCACCTCGACCTCCCCGTCCCGGCCGAAGGCCTCGGCGATCCGGCTTCCGGCAGCCAGATGCAATGGAGCGGTCTCGCCCTTGAGGGAGCACACCAGCGGCACGATCAGCGGGGTGGCCGCGTCCGGGTCGTACTGCACGTCGTCGGCGTCGGCGATGTGGAGCACATTGCGGCAGTACTCGATGAGCGCGTGCTGGAAGCCGCCGCACGTACCCAGGTAGGGAACGCTGTTCTCCCGGGCGTAGCGGATCGCCCGCAGGGCGCCGTCCTTGGACGCGTAGGGCGAGCCTGGAATTACCCAGATCCCGTCGTATTCGGCGAGCAGATCGTCAGCTGTCACATCCTGGGTCGGCACCCACACCACCTCGACCGGTAGCTGCGGGGCGAGAGCCTGCAAGCGCGGATGTGCGGGAACGTGATCGGCGCGGTTGCCGACGAGGGCCAATCGGGCCGCAGGTGCGGAGGTCACCGGGTTTCTCCTTCGCTGTCAGGGCGATCTGCATCGCTGAAATGTCCGAGCCAGACGAAGGAGTGAGCGGCCACCTGTACGGTCGGTGCCGCGACCGAGCCGTACGAACGAGCGGCACCGGTGAGGAACAGCAGGCCGAACCGGTCGGCGTCCTCGATGCTCAGGTATCGAGTCGGGTCGAAGGTGACCGGCTGGTCCGAGACGTTGTACACGCAGAGCACCGTGCGGTCGTTGCGCTGGTTGCTGCGCACGAGTGCCCATAGGCCCGGATCGAGATCGACTGCCTGGACGCTGGATCCGGGAAGAAACGCCGAAGCTGTGTCAGGGTTGGCCAACGGTCCACTCGGCGGGCAGCTGGTGATTCCCAGCAGGGCGGTCTCCAACGTCCTGACGACGTCCTGCGGTAGTGGTGCGGTCGTCGTGTCGACCGTCGCGGTGCGGCCCGTCACAGCAGGGACCGGCCGGTCATGGCAGCACCCGTTGGCTGTCCGAGCAGGGTGAGGATCGTCGGTGCTACGTCGGCGAGGCTGCCGCCGGCGCTCAGCTCCTCGGGTACTGCTTGTCCGGGCGCCGGCACGATGACGACCGGAACCGGATTCGTGGTGTGGCCACCGTAGCCGCGGGTTACGCCGTCGGCCCCGGTCGCAATCATCTGCTCGGCATTGCCGTGGTCGCCGACGAGCAGTGTCCAGCGCCCCGCCGCCGCGGCGGCGGTGATGATCTGCTCGACCGCACGGTCGGTGTGCTGGCGGCCGATACCGTCGCCGCGTGATTGCCGGTGTGGCCGACGACATCGATGTTGGCCAGGTTGGCGATCACGAGGGCGACGTCGGACCGCTCGAGGGCGCCGCATAGCTGATCGGTGACCCGGCCCAGGTTCATCTCGGGACGCTCGAGGTAGTTCGAGGACTCCGCACTGGCAACGAGCACGTGTTCCTCCAGCGGCCGGGGACGATCGTCGCGTCCGTTGAGGTAATAGGTGACGTGCTCGAACTTCTCCTTCTCCGCGATCCGGATCGAGCGCAGTCCACGGCGTTCAAGTTCGTCAGCCAGGCCGCCGGACGCCTCGGATCGCGTGACCACCGGCCGGATCGGGTTGCGGGTGTCGTATTGAGCAAGACTCATGGCTTCGACGGCGCGTCCCGTTTCGGCCAGGTGATCCAGGATGAAATCTGCCAGCTGCTGGATGCGGTCGCTGCGGAAGTTGAAGAAGACCACCCCATCGGAGTCGTCGATGCACCGGTAGCCGGTGAACACGGTGGGCGGGATCCACTCGTCTCCACGTTCGGGTGCCGTAGCGGCATCGGCCGGGTCCGCCGCGGACTTTCCCTGGGCGCGTGCGATCGCCAAGCCCGCTGCCCTGGTCAGCGTGGTATTGCCAGCCTTGTCAAGGGCATAGCCTCGCCCCATCACCGTGGCCAGCCGTCCCGTACCCGCCTCGGTGGCCATCTCCCGTACCCGTTGCAGGTACGAGGCCGCGGTGCCATCGGCAACGTCACGGCCGTCGGTGATGGCGTGAATCCATACCCGCGGCACGGACTGGGCCGCTGCCACCGCGAGGAGCTCGGTCAGATGTTCGACGCTGGCATGGATCTGGCCGTCTGAGCACAGTCCGATCAGGTGCAGGGCCTTGTCGTTCTGGGCCACCCGCTGTGCCAGCGCGTTCAACTGCTGGTCGGCACGCAGCTCGCCCGAGTCGATGCGCCGCTGAACCAGCAGGCTGTCATAGGGCAGCGGTCGGCCGGCGCCGATGACCAGGTGTCCGATCTCCGAGTTCCCTACGGTGCCGGGGAGCAGTCCGACGGACTCGCCGGAGGCCGACAGCAGGGACGAGGGGCACTTCGATCTCAGCAGGTCCAGCGTCGGGGTGTTGGCTTGGGCCAGGGCATTGCCGGCCGTCTCCTCGCTGTGGCCCCACCCGTCGAGCACGAGCAGAACCCCACCCGCCGATCTCGGTCCGCTCATCGGGTGCTCGTGCCGTCTTCGTACAACGTGTCGAGCGTTTGCCAGAAGGTGGGAAAGGACTTCGCGACGCAGCCCGGTTCCTTGATGGTGACCGCACCCTCGGCGCGCAGACCGGCGATCGCGAAGCACATCGCGATCCGATGGTCGTCGTAGGTGTCGATCACCGCGCCGTGCGGCTTGCCGCCAGTGATGTGCATGGCGTCGTCGAACTCCTCGACGGCAATGCCCATCTTGCGCAGCTCGGCGGTGACGGCCGCGATCCGGTCACACTCCTTGATGCGCAGGCTGGCGATGTTGCTGATCCGGGTGGTGCCCTCGGCGTAGGCGGCGACCATCGCGAGGCTCGGCACCACGTCGGGCATCGATTCCATGTCGATGTCTATCCCGCGCAGCTCGCCACCCTTCAGCGTGATCGAGTTGGCGAGCACCTCGGTGTGACAACCCATCCGCTGCAGCGCCTCGACGAGGTGAACGTCGCCCTGGCAGGAGGCCGAACCGATGCCGGGAATGGTGACCCGGCCGCCGAGGATCGCTGCCGCGGCGAGGAAGTACGACATCCCTGAGGCGTCGGGCTCGACCAGGACCTCACCGCCGCGGATGTGCTGGCCGGCCGGCACCAAGAACCGGGTGTAGCCGTCGCGTTCGACCCGAACACCCATCTCGGCAAGGGCTGCCAGCGTCATCTCCACGTAGGGCTTGGAGATCAGGTCGTCGGTCAGCAGGATTTCGGTGTCGCGTTCGGCGCGAATGGCATTGATGATCAGGCTCGAGGTGAACTGGCTGCTCACCGCGCCACTGATGTGGGTGGTTCCGCCGCGGAAGGAGCCACCGGTGACCCGGATGGGCGGAGAGCCGTTACCGCGTACCGCAACGGCATCCACGCCGAGCGCGGGAAGTGCGGCCAAGAGATCACCCATCGGCCGTTCCTGCATGCGGGCGTTGCCGGTGATGATCGTGGTGCCCTGCGCGTGGCCTGCCATGGAGATCAGGAACCGCAGCGGGGTGCCGGCGCCGCCGACATAGATCTCCTGCTCCGGAGCGCGCTGCGGATCACCGGTCGGCGTGATATGGACGCGAGCTGCCGCCTCGTCGATCTCGACTCGGACGTGCCCGAATGCCTCGATCGCTCGAGAGAAGTACAGGGTGTCGTCCGAGAGGAGCGCGCCGTTGATGACCGTCTCCTGCCCGGACAGCGATGCCAGGGCGACGTAACGGTTGGTGTAGCTCTTGGAGCCGAGGACCGTTACGTCCTGATCCATTGTCGACAAGGGGCGGACGGTCACCTCCGGAGCCTTCAGGCGCGGGTCTGCGGATTCGGCCATGCGGACACTCCTAATAGAGGGCTCAGGGCTTGTTGGCAAAGCGGATAGGACAGCGGCGCCGGCTACGTCTGGTCGGGGAGCTGGCTGCTGGCTGCACTGCCGCAACCTTGCTGGATGACGCCACAACCCTCGTGTCGGGCCGGACGTCGGGGGAACAGCTGGACATGCGAAAGAGAGGTTACGTTGGTTCGAAAAGGGTGTTGATAACGCTGGAAGACCTGCATCGGCGGTGGTTCTTGGCTCCAAGCGCTACATGATTGTGGGTAGATACCGGCCATAGCGATAGGGCCTGTTCGTGGCATGAGGTGTCCTGGCAGCCACCTGCCAGCAAGCGCGGGAGAAGTACGCAGCGAAATGTCGGCGCGACGGCTGCGTCATTAGCCAACGATCCGCGAATCGTCAATCTTGGCAGCACAGCCAAGCGGATGCCGCGTCGCGTGGGCATTGACGCTTAGGTCAAAGTGCCTATGTGTCCTGATTGTAGTAGTAAAGGACACTTTCGATTGTTAAACTTGGCCTGAGAACTGAAAGGCCCCGGCATGCTGCGATCCCTAGGGCTGGACCCGAGGAGTGAGGCGATTTATCGCCTGATGCTCATGCGCTCCGACTGGCGTATCACGGAGATCGCCGAGCAGCTCGGAGAGGCCGAGACAGCGGTGCGAGCCTCCCTGCAGCGGCTGACGGACCTAGGGTTGCTGCGTGGCTCGTTGGGCCAACCCGGCCAATTACTTCCGGTGACTCCGACCTTGGCCTTTCAGGCGTTACTGCAACATCAGCGTGCCGAGGTGTTGCAGAAACAGCAGGAGTTCATTAAGTGCCAGGCTGAAGTCACCCGGCTCACGGCCGAGTACAGCACGCTCTGCTGCCCCACGTCGCGCAACGAGTTGGAACATCTCTACGGCCTGGACGCCATCCATACCCGGCTCGAGGCGTTGGGGGAGCGGGCTAGCGCGGAGTGCCTGTCGTTCATACCGGGCCGTGCGCACTCTGCGGAAAGCTTGGACGCACTCCGGCCGGTGCATGAGTCCATGCTCAACCGCGGGCTCAAGCTGCTGACGCTCTATCTCGACAGTGCTTGGAACGACAGTCCGACGCTGCACTACGCGCGGTGGCTCGTCAGCATGGGTGGCGAGGTGCGTACCGTCCCCAGCCTGCCACTTGGCCTCGTCATCTTCGATCGTGAAGTCGGAGTTCTCTCAGTGGATCCCGGGGCTTCTCATGAAGGAGCGGTACAGATCAGCGGCCAGGGCGTGATGACGGCCGTGATAGCGCTCTTCGAGCGAATGTGGGAGACCGGAACGCCGTTGGGGCACGCCACTCGTCGGGACGAGCAGGGGGTGACCGCTCAGGAACGGGAGTTGCTGAGGCTACTTTCGCACGGATTGACCGACGAAGTCGTGGGAAAGCGGTTGGGCTTGGGCCTTCGCACCGTCCGTCGGATGATGGCCGACATCTCCGAACGCCTCGATGCGCGCAGCCGATTCGAGATCGGCGTCAAGGCATGTCATCGAGGGTGGCTGGACCCGGAGCTCGTTGTCACCTCCCGATCCCAGGGTGTAGCGCGCTGAGCCCGGTCCTCGCTAGCTGATCCGCCCTTTCCTCAACCGCAACACCCGTCGGCCGCGGGCTTCTTGCGGAACCGACCCAGGGCTCGGGCGGCGGCCGAGGGCTCGTCGGCCGCCGCGGCCTCGGTGGCGAGAGCGGCTCGCCGCGCTCCGCCGTAGACGCCCTGCAACGCGGCAACCTGCTCGCGAGCCGACACATCAGCAACCCAGACCGCGGTGTAGATCGAACGCGGCTGGTAGCCGCGCAATCTCTTGGCTTCATCCGCTCCCGGGCCGGTCTCGACCGACTCAAGGCCCTCGGCAAGGGCATCCTGCAGTGGCCGATCAAGTACCAGCGGAAAATAGAGGCCGCTACGTTCGCCCAAAGCTGCGTAGTCGAAACCCGCCCACTTGAGCATGAGGCGCTTGCCCTGCCGGATCGTCACGGTCGATGCCACTACGGTGTCGTTCAGGTACGCCACGTATGCACGCACGTCAGCGCCGTCGTCCACCAAGGCGGTCAACAACTCACTGATGTGCTCGGCGCTCTCGCTCCCGTCGTACTTCTGCCGGTTCATGATCGTGAGTTCGGCGATGCGGTTGGTCAAAGGGCGCAGGCCCTCGCCGTCAAGACGGGCGATGCGGACTCCGCTGGCGACGGCTTTGCCCTCATCCTGCTTGACTCGTTGGCGCCTACGGCTGGTAAGGCTTGCGAGGTAGTCCTCATAGCTGGAGTGCTCCAGCGGCAGGAAGTTCTCCTGGCCCCCAAAGGAGACTGTCGCGCCGTTGTTGTGCAGCGAAGCCAGCAGCGGTCCGTTGACCGGCCGATCCGTGACCCAAGGCGCGACGATGCTGCGGATACCGTCGGCCTTTGCCTTCTCGACGAGCTGGTCGACGAGAGCCATGGTCAGTTCGGCGTTCTGCTCCCCGACGACAACCGCGTCACTTCGATAGCCCAGTGGGGAACCGAGGACGAGGGCCGGAAAGAACATGTCAGTGCCGAGCGCCTCGACCAGGTCCTGGGTCCCGGCGCCGGTGCTGACGCTGCAACAGGCCGCTTGACCACTGCGCGGTTCCCACCCGAGATAGGTCCGTGGATCGGCGTCAACCAGGCCGGGACCGTCGAACACGAAACCGGGAATCAGCACCGCGTCAGCGCCGCGGAGCGCCACCGAATGCCATGGCTCGGCCTCTGCCAAGGATCTTTCGGTGGCGGCGAGCCAGGCGGGCAGCAGGTAGGGCCAGGCGTCAGCCTCGCGCAGGGCGTGGGAGATACCCGAGGTGGCCGCTGCCAGCGATATGCCGATGCGGATGTCGGTTGCCGGGCGAGCTGCCCCGTCGCAACAACCAGACGCGGTCGACGTCTGGGTCCTGGTGTCGGCGGGAGCGGTCATGAGCGGTGTCCTTTGCCAATGTCATGGTTCGATGCGGCCTTGCCGAGGGAAACGGGTCAGCCTCAACCCACGAAGGGAGCGGAAAGCAGGCCGACGATGATCGAGCCGAGAACCCCGGTGGTCAGGTAGAGGCGGAAGATACGGGGATGCACGACCGCGCGGACGCCAGCCATTGCGGGCAGGGTGGTGATAGCGCCGGCGAGCATGAAGGTGGTCAGCCCGGCTGGGCTCATACCCATCGACACCAAGCTCGCACCGATCGGAATCGCGCTGATGCCATTGAGGTAAAGCGGCACGCTGAGAAGCGCAGCGATCACGACCGAGATGACAACGTTGCCGTTAAGGATGCCGTTGAAGGCAGTCGGCGGAACGTATTCCACCACGAGTGCCTCGATGAGAATGGCGAGGAGCATCCACCGGCCCATCAACCAGGTGTCGCGACCCAGGTCGCGACTGAAGTCCCACAGCGAGACCTGCTTGAGGGATTGCTTGGCCAGAACCCGCCAGGGCACCCCAGCCTCGGGATCGGCCGCAGGCGAGACGTCGACTACCGCGTCGGTTCCGCAGCAGGAGGACTCCGAGGATAGGGTTACCGGCTCGGTAGGGCCGCAGCAACTACCAGACTCTGTGATCGGAAGGCGTGTCAGCAACGCGGTGCTGCCAGCGGTGGACTCGACCAGCGGGATGCTTGTCAGGCCCGTTCCAGCAGCGAACTCGACCAGCGGGATGCTTGTCAGGCCCGTGCCGGTGCCGGCGAGAGCTATGCTGCCGGGCGCGGCCGGCGTGCAGCAGTCGTCTTGGGTGACCAGTTGCTTCTGCTTCTTCTGCTTGGGCGGCCGGACTACCTCGCTCAACCAGCCACGGCGTTCCATAACCCGGGCAGCCGCGGAAGCGCCCAACGCCAGCACGATCGCGCCTATCAGTCGGGCCAAGGCGATCTTGATGCCGAAGGCGGCCGCGGTGAGCCCGAAAATCTCCGGTGAAACGGCGGGCGAGGCGATCCAGAAGGCCATGACCACCGACACCGGGACGCCGGCGAGGAGAAAACTGCGAATGAGCGGGACGATCGAGCAGGCGCAGAAGGGGGTGAAGGCTCCGAACACCGTCGTTGTCGCCGCGGCAGTGGCGCTGCGGCGGCGCAGGCTGCCTTTGGTCAGGACGTCTATCCGCAGATGCTGGAGGAGCGCACCGAGGATCACAGCGACCATGAACCAGGGAAGTAGGCCGAGTGCGCGGTTCTCGGCATAATTCCAGGCGGCGAGCACGCTACTCAATAGGATCACCTTCATGGTCGCTCGGCGTTCCGCAGACGCAACGCGGTCGGCCGTCGGGTGTATCGACAGCAATCAATATAGCGCTGTATCGGCACTTGTCAATATGGCACTATGACGCATATGCCGGTCGAAGCGCTCAAAACGCCCGCGTCAAGCTAGCCCACGGCGCCTCGCACAGCCGGCCGTAGTAGGCGTGCGTCTGGCTCGGCATAGTGACCTGCCAGGTCGGTCAGCCGGATCGGCTGTCCGGCTCAGCCGGCCGCCAGATCAGCCGGTGCACGCCGAGGTGGCCTGGCAGCGAGCGCAGGCCGGGGATGAACGGCAGGAACACGAACCCGAGGGTCAGCACCGCCATGAGGCCCCAGACGAGGGCATCGGCATTGCCCGAGGTGGAGAACGGCTTGATCTGATACCAGAACGTGTAGAGCCACATCCAGGGTTGGCCTGGGTAGTTGCCGCTCTCGTTCATCATGCCCCACTGGTCGCCACCTAGATGCTCGGCTCGGGCCTGGTCCTCCAGGTAACTGCCATCGGACAGCAGTAACAACGCGCGGGTTTGGTCGAGCGGGTAGAAGGAGTTCGGACTGGCCAGCAACGAGTCCAGGCCGCCGCCTGCTGCCAGCTGCAGGAACCGCCCGGCCAGCACCGGCACCGGACCGTAATCGGCTGACTTGACCTGACCGGGGTTGCCGTCCGGTGCGGCTGCGAGCGCGTCGGCGTAGTGGTTCGCCCAGTTCGACTGTTGGTCGGCCCCGGCCTGCTGCCAGGTGTGCAGCGCGTCGGCCAGAGTGCTGTCGCCCTGGATGCCGGCCAACGGGTTCAGCACCAGCTCTCGGGCGCTGTCTACCCGGATCCGGACCCCCGCCCACTTCTGCAGCTTGATCGGTCCGATCTGTTGGCCGGCGGCAGCATTGTTGTACGGCGGTCCGTAGGAGGCGCTGGTGCTGGTGCCGGCCAGCTCGGCAGTCGCGGTGGCCACGACATCGTTCGGCGCGGTCTGCGCCCAGGCCTGCAGGGTGATCGCCTTGCGGTCAGGCGAGGAGAAGATGCCGGCCAGCAGCAGGCTCAGCCCGAGCACAACCGCGGTCGCGATCACGAATTCCTTGACCAGGTCGTACTCCCGGCTGGCGAACAGGTGCGCGTCCGGGGTCCGGTCCGGCTTCCGGCCGAATGCCATGCCGGTCATCGCTCGACCTCCCGATCGTCCGGATCAGTCGTGATCTGCGCCGAGATGATGATCGACTCGGCGACTGCGACCACCTCGACGGCCGGCGGGGAACCGTCCGATGCGATGCTCGCGCGCCCCGCGTCGCCGGGCGGTGTTGCATCGAACGGTGGGACCACTCCGTGCCGACGCACCAGCAGCAGATGCGCGATGACCAGCACGCCGACGAACAGCGGCAGCAGCACGATGTGCCAGAGCAGCATCCGTGCTGGATTGAGCACGTTGAAGTAGGCGCCGACCCCGGCGGCGTTCAACCCGTCTTTGGCCTGGGTGGAGATCCATTGCGAGTCGAAGTTGGACTGCGACAGGTAACCGGTGAAGGCGGTGCCGATCGAGCCGACGAAGCACACCGCACCGGTGATCCAGGTCAATGCCCGGTTGCCGCGCCAGGCGGCCATGAAGAATTTGCCCCACAGGTGGATCACCATGAAGGCGAAGAACAGTTCGACGCTCCACAGGTGGACCGAGTTGACGAAGTGACCGACCGCTGACGTGTGCCACCATGCCGAACCGCCGACCGACAGCACCACGCCGGAGCCGAGCACCACCAGCAATGCCGCGAGGGTCGCGACGCCGAAGACGTAGATCCAGGAGCGTACGTAGACCGGTTGCCGGTCCGGCAACCACTGGCCCGGCGGGACGGTCCGGGTGATCCGGCGGCGCAGCCGGGCGGTCCAGTTGCGGTCCGACTCGGCCGGCCCCGGTTCGGCTTCGATCAGTGGGTTGCGCTTAGCCGCGGTCATTCCGACTGCCCTCGCTGCGTGCCGGAACGGCTGTGCGAACCGGCCCTGCCAGAACGGGCAGCGTTAGCCGATCCCGGGAACGGGACGAGCAACGCCGCGATGAACAGCAGCAACATCGCGCCGATCACGATCAGGTTGGCCACCGAGATCTGAATGACACCCCAGTGCACGTAGCTGCCGGCGGCCAGCGCCGGGAGGATCGTCGCATTCATCGCTACCTCCAGGGCACGAGCCTCGTTCCTGATCAGTTCACGCCGGAATCCGAGGGACGCCCAGTGCCGGAAGTCCCCCGGCCGGCCGGGACCTTTACCTCTGACTACGTGCGGCCGGCGTCGAACACCGGGCTGTCGACCTGATCAGCATCGTGTCGAACGTCCCGACGAAGACAACGTATGGGTCGAAGTTCCCTAGTCCGGACCCGGTTGGGGGGTCACCCTGAGCTGCGAGGGATGTGCGATTCAAGCGTGGGAGGCAACCATGGCAAGCCCTGAGATCCTGGTCGGAGTCGGCACCGATCCGGAGGCCACAGCCGAACTCGACTGGGCGGCGGCCGAAGCGCAGGCGCGCGGGGCGCGGCTGCTGGTGGTCCGGGCGTACCACCTGGCCGAGGGCGTCCGGCCGTGGACGACCGATATCGACGCGATGCTGGTCGATGACATGCGCCAAGCCGCCGAGCATCGACTGCAGCATGCGATCCGTTACCTGCACCAGGACTGGCCCAAGCTCGAGGTGGTTGCCAAGGCGGTCGACGGCGTGCCGTCCGATGTGTTGGTCGACAAATCTGCCGATGCGGTGGTCACGGTGGTGGGCAGTCGGCAACTGGGCGCGCTCGGTGCGGCCGCGCTCGGCTCGGTGAGCACGGTGGTGGCGGCCGCCGGGCACGGTCCGGTGGTCGTGGTGGGCCGGCCCGGCGCCGCAGCCGGCACACCGGCCGCGGTGGTCGTCGGAGTGGACGGTTCGGAACACCAGGACGAGGTGCTCGGATTCGCCTTCGACTACGCGAGTCGGCACGGACGGTCGCTGCATGCGGTCCACTGCTGGCGACCGGACCCGTTCGTCACCAGCCAGTGGCGGCCAGCACAACCCGCTCCGGAGCGGGCGAGCCGGTGGCTGGCCGAGTTGACGGCCGGCTGGCAGGAGAAATACCCGGATGTAGCGTTGCATCGCGGCGTGATCCGCGATCACCCGGTCGCCGGCCTGGTGGGTGTCTCCGCGGGTGAGGACCTGCTCGTGGTGGGCAGCCGCTCCGGGCACGCCCGGGTCGCGGCGCTACTCGGCTCGGTCAGCCAGGGCGTCCTGCATCACGCCACCTGCCCGGTCGCGGTCATCCATCCGCGCGGGTGACCGGTGGCTGGCTGGCCTGCTTCGGGCTGGCCTGCTCCGCGCTGGCCTGCTCCGGGTTGGCCTGCTCCATGCTGGCCTGCTCCGCGCGCCGCTTGAGCCCGAGCAGCATCCGCCGCTCCATGACGAAGCCGACCGGTTCGACCAGATGCCACATCAGGCTGTACCGGCCGGGATAGTCGAGTCGCTGGCGCACCACCAGCCGAGTGCCTGCCGCACCGTGCGGGAGCAGCTGCCATTGCCAGGTGGCGACGCCGGCTTCAGCCGTCCCGGGATCGGGCCGTTCACCCGATGGTTGCGGAGCGGCGCTGAGTTGCGGAGCGGCGCTGAGTTGCGGAGCGGCGCTAAGCAGCACCAGCGTGCTGGGCGGCCGCACTTCCCGCACCTGGAAGCAGGGATAGCCGGCCGGACCGAGCCGGACCAGATCGCCCGGCGATAGCCGCTGATGTTCGGCAAGGATGCGATCGGCGCTACGCATTCGGCACCCGAAGAGGTTCTCCAGGCCGTCGTAGCTGTACAGGCCGCCGCGACCCTGGCCGATCTGCACCAGCCAGGGCCAGACCGCGGTCGGCGCGGCCCGGATGTCGATCGCTCGGGTATAACCCAGCCGCGGATGGACAACCAGCTCATCGCCGGGCATCGCCGCCGCCAGTTCCTCAGCGCGGGCACCCCACCGGTTGTACCAGGACCGGGCGATCGGTGCGGTTACGGTGAACGCTGCCACCCGCAGCCCACCGATCAACACGTCGCCGACGGTCGACACGTCAACCTACGAACGGCCGCGGCGGTAACGGCTCAGCTCGCATCGGGCAGTTGGTCGCCGTGCACCACGAGTACCGGGCAGTCTGCGTGCTCGGCCACATTGGCGCTGATCGAACCGAGCAGCAGGCCCACAAAGCCACCGTGGCCGCGGCTGCCCACCACCAGCATCAACGCCCCGGCGCTGCGTTCGAGCAGCACCGAGGCCGGATGGCCCTCGGCCACCGTCAGCTTCAGCCTGGCCGGCCGGGCGGCGCCGAAGATGGCGTCCACCGTGTCGGTGAGCACCTTCTCCATGGTCTGTGCCAGGTCGTAGTCCAGCGGCATCGCACCGGGTCCCCAGCCGGTCATCACCGGGTACTGCCAGCCGATCACCGCCTCCAGCGTGGCCCCGGCCCCGGCGGCCAGCCGCTGCGCCCAGCGCAGTGCCTGCTTGGACGGTTCGGATCCGTCGACACCCACCACGATTCGCGATCGGGACTGGTCGCCGGTGGGTTGGTCGTCCGTGCTGGCAACGGTGCTCATCGAGATCCTCCTGAGACGGTGGCCGGCTGGCCGGTGCGGATCGGGTCGTGGCCGGCGGCAGCTTGCGGGATGCCGACGATCGCCACCGGGCAGGGGCTGTGGTGCAGTAGCGTGCCGGTGATCGGCCCGAGCCGGGACGGCCAATGATCGTCGAGATGCCGGCAGCCGAGCACCAGCAACTCGGCATCGTGCGCCAGCGTGGCCAGCGCGATGGTGGCCTCTTCGCCGACCAGCTCGCAATCGATGGGGATGCCGGGATGCTCGGTCCGCAGCCGGTGTACGGCGGCGCTCAGTACGGCGGCCTCGTGCTCGTAAAATCCGGGCAGCGCACCGTAGAGCTGATTGTGCTGGGATCGGCCGAACACGCCGTAGGCCCGCACCGCGGTGATCCGACTGCCACGCAGGCCTGCCTCCGCGCAGGCGAAGTCCAGCGCGGCTCGGCCACCGGGCGAGTCCGATACGCCTACCAGGATTCCCTTGCGGCTGTTCCGGCCTCGGCCGCCGGCACCGACCACCACGACCGTTCCGGTGGCGTGGGCGGCAACCCGTTGTGCGACCGAGCCGAACAGTGCACCGGAGACCCGGTTTCCGCCGCGGCTGCCGAGCACGACCATCGAGTGCGGTCCGGACAGCTCGACCAGCACGTCGGCCGGGCGTTCGTAGCGCAGCAGGATGGTCACCGGCAGTCTCGGATGCAGTGCGTTCATCGAGGTGATCGCCTCGGTCAGTACCCGCTGGCCGTGCAGGGTCGCATCGGTACGCATCATGTCGAGGGTGGCCGAGGAGTATGCCGCACTGTCCAGCACGGCGCTGGCGTGTGTCACCACCAGCCGAGCTGATCGGTGGACCGCCTCCTCCGCGGCCCAATCCAGCGCGAGGGCCGCGTTGATGGAGCCGTCGATACCCACCACGATGTCCATCGGGCTCATGGCGACCTCCTTGACCTCAGGTTCAGTGCACCAGGCTGCGCGGTCGGCAACTGCGGGCTTTAGTCCCGTGCTATCGGGGTATTCCGGACCAGCCACGCGGTGTTCAGCCGGCCGTCAGCTGCCGGGCCAGCCGGTCGAGTTCGGCCTCCTCATCGGCCGGCACCACCAGCACCGCCAGCCCGGTGCCGACCAGCCGACGCACTCCGGCCGGTATGACCGCATCGGTCGAATCGACGGTGCCGCGCAATACGAGCAGCCGAGCGCAGATCCGGTCCCGGAGCTGCGCGGCGTGCTCGCCGGCGCCGCCGGTGAAGACCAGCGCCTGCCAATCCTCGAGCGTGCTGGCGCAGGCAGCGATCGCCATCGCGGCGCTGCCGACGAAGATGTCCAGTGCCAGCCGGGCATCCCGGTCCTCGGCGGCGAGCAGGTCGCGCAGGTCGTGTCGGCCGCCGGCGATGCCGGCCAGCCCCGAGTTCTCGTTCAACGCTGCCCGGAGCTGGTCGGGGCGATAACCGTGTTGCTCGATCAGATAGAGCACGATCTCCGGATCCAGATCACCCGGCCTGGTGCCCGACACCATGCCGCCGGTCGGGGTGAGCGACATGGTGGTGTGCCGCGGCCGGCCACCGGCGACCGCGGTCACGCTGCAACCGCTGCCCAGGTGGACGATCACGGCCTGGTCCAGCTCCGGATGCCGATGCAGCACCGAGGAGATGGACAGACCGTGGAAGCCGTACCGCCGAACGCCAAGCTCGTCCAGTTTCGCGGGCACCGGTAACCGGACGGACTGCTCGGGCAACCCGGCATGGAATCCGGTGTCGAAACAGGCCACCTGAATCGCGTCCGGCCAGCTCCGGCGGGCCTGCTCGAGCACGATCAGGTTGCCGGGCAGGTGCAGCGGCGCAAGCGGAATCGCGGCCCGCAGGTCGGCCAGCAGCCCGTCGTCGACCAGCGTCGGCCGATGATGGGCCGGGCCACCGTGCACCACCCGATGCGCGATCACCTCGATCTGCTGGCCGGTCGCGCGGACCTGCTCGGTGATGGCGAGAACCGCTTCGGCCAGATCGCCGGTGAACGGCTCGCTGCCGCCGTCGGGACGGCTGATGCTGGCCCGGTCGGTACCGATCCGCTCCACCGCAACGTTGAGCACCGGCTCCGGCGTGCGGACCGATGCCTTCACCGACGAGGAGCCGGGATTGAGCGTGAGGATCGTGGTCATGAGAGTGCTGGCCCGTCGGCTCCGAGCCTCCTCATGACTGCCAAGTCCAATCCCGGATCTCCGGCAGGTCCCGCAGATGTTCCCGGACGTAGTCGCGATGCCGAGCGAGCTGCTGCTCGCAGTGCCGGGCGAGTTCGGCGCCGCGCTCCGGTACCCGGCGAGCTCGGCGCAGCGCCTCCAGCACCAGGTGATAGCGGCTCATCCGGTTCAACACCACCATGTCGAACGGGGTGGTCGTGGTGCCCTGTTCGGAGAAGCCGCGAACATGGAATCGGCCGGGATTACGCCGGCCGTGCAGCAACTCGTGCACCGCGCGCGGATAGCCGTGGAACGCGAAGACCACGTCCGTGTCGTCGGTGAACAGCCGGCCGAACTGTTCGTCGGAGAACCCGTGCGGATGATCGTTCTGCGGCAGCAGCGCCATCAGATCCACCACGTTCACCACCCGGACCCGCAGGTAGGGCACCCATTCGCGCAGCAGCCGGGCCGCGCCCAGGGTTTCCAGCGTGGGCACATCGCCGGCTGCGGCCAGCACGAGGTCGGGCTCGTCCGGGTGCCCCGGCGAGTCCTGCTCGGTACCCGCCCAGGCCCACACGGACGCTCCGGCCGCGCAGTGTGCCTCCGCCTCGGCCAGCGTCAGGTACTGCAGGTGGGATTGCTTGTCCACCACGATCAGGTTCACGTGATCCCGGCTTTGCAGGCAGTGCCGGGCGATGGACAGCGTGCAGTTGGCATCCGGCGGCAGCCAGATCCGTACGACGCCCGGCGACAGCGGGATGGCGGTGTCGATCAATCCAGGACCCTGGTGGGAGAACCCGTTGTGGTCGTTGCGCCAGCACGTCGAGGTCAGCAGGACGTTCAGCGAAGCCACCGGCGCCCGCCAGGCCAGCCCGGTCGCGTGCTGCAACCACTTGGTGTGCTGCACCAGCATCGACGCCGACACCATGGCGAACGCCTCGTAGGTGGCGAACAGCCCGTGCCGACCGGACAGCAGGTAACCCTCCAGCCAGCCCTGGCACAGATGCTCGGAGAGCACCTCCATCACCCGGCCGTCCGGCGACAGATGGTCGTCGGTGGCCAGCACCGGCGCCTGCAGGCAGCGGTCGGTCACCTCGAACACCGCGGCCAGCCGGTTGCTGGCCGTCTCGTCTGGGCAGAACAGCCGGAACCGGCCGCCGCCGTCCGTCCGGGTGGTCGCGGCGTAGACGTCGCGGAGCAACTCGCCCAGTGGCGCGGTGTTCTCGTGCCGTACCCGGCCGGGCGCATCGATGGGTTGGGCGTACCGCACCAGATCCGGCAGTGGCAGCGGCTCCAGCAGCCGGCCGCCGTTGGCATACGGCGAGGCCGACATCCGCTTGTCACCGATCGGTGCCAGCGCGGCCAGCTCAGGCAGCAGTCGCCCGTCAAGGTCGAACAGCTCGTCCGGACGGTAGGAACGCAGCCACTGCTCCAGCCGGTGCAGGTGATCCGGGTTCTCCCGGACGCCGGCCAGCGGCACCTGGTGGGCGCGGAAGGTGCCCTCGATCGGGACGCCGTCCACCACGTCCGGGCCGGTCCAGCCCTTCGGCGTGCGCAGCACTATGGCCGGCCAACGCACGCGCTCGCTGTCGCCGTCGTGCCGAACACCCTGCTGGATCCGGCGGATCTGGGCATGGGCAGCCGTGAACGCCTGGTACAGCTGGCCGAACACGGTGGCCGGATCGTCACCGGCCACCAGCACCGGCTGCCAGCCCTGCGCGGCGAGCAGGTCGTGCACCTCGGCGTCGCTGGATCGGCCCAGCACCGTGGGCCCGGAGATCTTGTAGCCGTTCAGGTGCAGGATCGGCAGCACCGCACCGTCCCGCCGTGGGTTGAGGAAGGCCGGCAACTTCCAGGACGCCGCGAGCGGGCCGGTTTCGGCTTCGCCGTCGCCGATCACGCAGGCCACCAGCAGCTCCGGATGGTCGAACGCCGCGCCGGCTGCATGCACCAGCGCATAACCCAGTTCACCGCCCTCATGGATGCTGCCCGGCGTCTGCACGCTGACGTGGCTGGGCACCCCGCCCGGTGTGGAGAACTGCCGGACCAACCTGGCCAACCCTGCCGAATCCTGCGACACCTGCGGGTAAATCTCGGAGTAGGTGCCCTCCAGATAAGCGTTGGCCAGCAGCGCGGGACCACCGTGGCCGGGCCCGGTGACATAGATGCAGTCGGTGCCGGTGGCTCGGATCAGCCGGTTCAGCAGGGTGTAGATCATCGACAGACCCGGGCTGGTTCCCCAATGACCCAGCAGACGCGGCTTGATGTCCTCCGTGCTGAGCCGGCTGCGCAGCAGCGGGTTGGCCATCAGGTAGATCTGGGCCACCGTGAGGTAGTTCGCCGCCGCCCACCAGCGCAGGTCGAGCTCGAGGTCGGTGTCGGTGTAGGACTCGGTGCGGGTGCCAGTCATGGATTGCCTTTCTGACCCGAGGTGTTCAATGCGCCAGCGCTGCTGAACCGGGCGGCCCGGCGATGGAGTAGATGACGGTGGCCGCGCTGCCGGCCCGCGCCGGCCGCGGTGACCGGCTCGGCGTAGAAGGCCGCCTTGACGACCTCGATCATTACCAGGTACGCGAGCACCATGCCGGTGAGCGCGAGGTAGAAGACGGCCGGTGGCGCGGTGAAGCCGAGCGGGCCAGCTAGCGGCGAGAGCGGCAACGCCACTCCGATGGCCACCGCGGCGAAAGCGGCGATCGCTAGCGGCAGGCTGGACCGGCTGCGCAGGAACGGCACTCGACGGGTACGAATGGCGAAGATGATCAGGGTCTGGGTGGCCAGCGACTCGACGAACCAACCGGACCGGAACAGCTCGGTCCCGGCATGCAATGGGCCGAGCATCACCCCGAAGGTCAGGAAGTCGAACAGCGAGCTGATCGGGCCGAAGGTCAGCATGAAGCGGCGGATGAAGCCGATGTTCCAGTGCGATGGCGCGGCCAACTGCTCGGCGTCCACCCGATCGGTGGGGATGGCGAGTTGACTGGCGTCATACAGCAGGTTGTTCAACAGGATCTGCGCCGGCAACATCGGCAGGAACCGCAACAGCCCGGACGCGGCGGCAGCGCTGAACATGTTGCCGAAGTTGCTGGAGGTGCCCATCAGCACGTACTTGATGGTGTTGGCGAAGATCCGGCGCCCCTCGCTCACGCCGTCGGCCAGCACGTCCAGGCTCTTCTCCAGCAACACCACGTCCGCTGCGTCCCTGGCGACGTCGGTGGCCGAATCCACCGAGATGCCGATGTCGGCCTGGTGCAGTGCCAACGCGTCGTTGACCCCATCGCCGAGAAACCCCACCGCCCGGCCCTGCTTGCGCAATGCCCGAACGATCCGTCCTTTGTGTTCCGGGCTGATCCTGGCGAACACGGTGGTCCGCTGCGCCAGCTCGACAAGCTCGGTGTCGGCCATGCCGTCCAGTTGTTGACCGGTGAGGATCCCGGTCACCGGCAGGCCCAGTTCGGCGCACAGCTTCTGCGCTACCCGCGGGTTGTCACCGGTGGCCACCTTGACCGTGATGCCGAGCGCGGCGAGCCGGCGCAGGGAAGGCCCGGCGCTGGCCTTGGCCGGATCCCGGAAGGTCAGGAAGCCGGCCAGCACCAGGTTCCGCTCGTCCGCGGCGGACGGTGCGGTCAGCCCCGGCGCCGGTCGGCTAGCCACCGCGATCACCCGGTAGCCGGCGGAGAACAGCTCGTCCAGCAGTCGTTGCGCGGTTGCCGACACCAGATCGCAGCGAGCCAGCACCGCTTCCGGCGCACCCTTGACCACCAGCAGCCGCTGACCGTCCGGTGCGGCGACGACCGCGCTGCTCAGCTGCCGCTCGTGGTCGAACGGGAGTTCGCCGACCCGGTGGTAGCCGGCCAACTGGTCCGGGTCGGCCGCCTGCCACAGCGCCCGGTCGAGCGGGTTGCCGCCGACCGCGCGGCCCGCGGCGGCCTCCACATCGGCAGCGAGCAGGCCGAGCAGCAGCGGTCGATGGTTCGGCTGGCCGGCCGGATCGATGCTTCGCTCGAAGGCGATCGAGCCCTCGGTGAGGGTGCCGGTCTTGTCGGTGACCAGGATGTCCATGTCGCCCAGGTCCTCGATGCACACGAGTCGTTTGACCAGTACCTTGCGCCGTGCCAGCTGCCGACAACCGGCGGCCAGGCTGGTGCTGACCACCGCCGGCAGCAGTTGCGGGGTGATGCCGACCGCGATCGCGAGTGAGAACAGCAGCGAATCGAGCAGGCTGCGGTGCAGCAGCAGGTTGGTGGCCAGGATCAGCGAGGTGAGCGCGGCGGCGACCTGCAGCAGCAGCATCGAGAAGCGCCGCAGGCCGAGTTGGAAGTCGGTCTCCGGCTGTCGCTGGCCCAACGCCGTTGCGATCCGGCCGAACTCGGTGGCCGCTCCGGTCGCCACCACCACGGCGGCCGCCGAACCGGCGTGCACCACGGTGCCCTGGAAGGCCATCGAGCGCAGGTCGCCGAGTGCCGAGCCGGCGGCGACCGGCTCCGTCGATTTCGGCACCGGCAGCGACTCGCCGGTCAGCACCGCCTCGTCACATTCCAGCCCGGTCACCCGGGTGAGCCGGAGATCGGCCGGCACCAGCATGCCCAGCGCCAGGTGCACCAGGTCACCGGGCACCAGCTCGGTCACCGGCAGTTGGCCGGGCAGTCCGTCCCGGACCACCACGGCACTGTGCCGGACCTGGCTGTGCAATGCCTCGCTGGCCCGTTCGGCACGGTATTCATTGACACATCCCAATCCGACGCTGGCAGCGAGGATGCTGGCGATGATGACCGCGTCACTGCGCTCGCCGAGGGCGAAGGACACCGCGGCGGTGGCCAGCAACAGCAACAGCAGGGCGCTGCGGAGCTGCCGAGCCAGCACCGGCCAGAACCTGGCGCGGTGATCCCGCAGCGCGTTCGGGCCTACCTCGGCCAACCGCCGGTTCGCCTCGGCTGCGCTGAGCCCGTTCTCGGAGCTGGCGAGCCGACGCAGCACTTCGGCGATGTCGAGCGCGGCGGCCTCGGTCGCCGGCAGGCTCGCCCAGGGCCGCCGGACGATGGTCGCCGGGGCGCCGGGCACGACGCCTAGCTCCGAACTGACCATAGCCACCAGTGCAACGCGACCCGGCGTCGTTCGGGATAGGGCGAAGGTCCCGGGCTTATCGGGTGCGTGGTCATCGTTACGGGGGGCGTGGTCATCGTTAATCGGTGCGTGGTCATCGCGCCGGGATCGTTCCGGGATTGAGGACTTCCGATCTCAGTCGGTCGGGACTTTCGGCGGAAGGACGAGGCGGGCACCCAGCGGAATGCTTGCGGCAGACGCGGGCAGCAGGTCCGCAATTCGTCTCCCGGGAGGAGAGCGTCATGCAACGCAAGGCACTCGATCGATTGGTCAGCTGGCTCGGACTGAGCCTGGCCGCGATGTTGGTGGTGGCCGGTTCGCTGCTGACCTGGGCGCACACGTTCGTCGGCAACGAGGTGCACAGCCAGTTGTCTGCGCAGCAGATCTACTTCCCGGCCAAGGACAGCAAGGCGATAGCGGGGCCCGAGTTCCAGGCGCTGCAGAAGTACGCCGGCCAGCAGCTGACCACCGGGCCGCAGGCCAAGGCCTACGCCGACCATTTCATCGCCGTGCACCTGAAGGAGATCGGCGGCGGCAAGACCTATGCCCAGCTCAGCGCGCAGGCGCAGGCCAATCCGGACGACACCAAGCTGGCCGGCACCGTGCAAACCATGTTCCGCGGTGAGACGCTGCGTGGCCTGCTGCTGAACGCCTACGCCTTCGACACGATGGGTTCGATCGCGGGTATCGCGGCGATCGCGGCCTTCGTCGCCGCCGTCGTGATGCTGGTGCTGGCCGCGCTGGGCTTCTGGCACAGCAGGCGCATCGCGGACAGTGAAGCGGTGTTCGCGACCAGCGCCCCCCGCGCTCCAGCTCCGGTCGGCTGACCGGAACCTCGCAAGCTGGCGCCGGACCTGCGGTAGGTAGTTACCGCAGGTCCGGCGCCTCGCCGTATCCATCGATCGGTGACCACTAGCCTTCGCGAGTGGATGTTGGGTTTCAAAGGCGCAGCGATGAGGAAGTGTCGTAGGGGTTGGGTAGCGTAGGTGGGTTGGTGGCTTGCTGTTTGGGATTAGCCTTTTATTTGCTGGCTAATCTCCATTGACCGGCAGTCTTGATGACGATAGAATCGAACACATGGACGACTGGCCGGACGAGATGAGCGACTCTGAGCTGCTCGCCAGCGCGGTGGCGGAGCATCCGGCTTTCCGCTCCGGGGCGGAGCTGGATCGGATCGATCCGCAGGCGCTGTCGGGCGGGGAGCAGGTCGACCTGCTCGCGGTCATCGAGGAGCAGCGGCGCTGGTTCGAAGCCGCCCAGCTCCGGGTGCTGGCCGCCATCCAGGACCGTGACGACTCTCGGCTCGGGTTGGGCCAGGAGGGCGTGTCACTGGCACTGCAGCTGCCGCTGCGCACCGCCCAAGCCAAACTGGCCCAGGCCCGAACGTTGGTCACCGAACTGCCGCGGACGCTGGCTGCGGTCGCGGCCGGGTCGATCTCGGCCGCGCATGCGAACGTGCTGGCCGAGGCGCTCTGGCGGCTGCCCGACGATCCCGGCCTGCCGGCCGCGCTGGAGTCCGCGGTGCTGCCTCCGGTGCTGGCCGCCGGCTGCATCACGGTGCCGCAACTCAAGCGGCGGGTCCGCCGCGCCGTGCTCGCCCTGGACCCCACGACCGCCGAACAGCGCCACCAGCGGGCACTGGCCGACCGGCGAGTGGAGTACCACCCCGGCGAGGACGGCATGGCCAGCCTCACCGCGCTGCTACCCGCACCGGAGGCGCAGCTGCTCTACACCCGGCTCACCGCCGCCACCGGACTGCTGCCCTCCCAGGACCCGCGCACCCTCGATCAGCAGCGCGCTGACCTGTTCGTGGACGCGATGCTGTCCGGCCTGCCCGCCGACGCGCTGCCCACCGTGCAGGGCCGCCGACCGGCCATCCAGGTCACCGTCTCAGCCGACACCCTGCTCGGCCTGAACGACCAGCCGGCCCATTTGACCGGCTACGGACCCATCACCGCCGAGTCCGCCCGCCGGCTGGCCGCCGATACCTCCGGCACCTGGCGCCGACTGCTCACCGACCCCGACACCGGCGCA